>Ga0102953_1000155_pt1 | contig 46005 bp, 29 predicted proteins | sample SalPon2A_C_D2_MG_FD_78509 | JGI IMG/M metagenome (GOLD analysis project Ga0102953, IMG submission 78509) | Soil microbial communities from South San Francisco under conditions of wetland restoration - Salt Pond MetaG R2A_C_D2_MG | ecosystem: Environmental > Terrestrial > Soil > Wetlands | place...
CCGGCGCCGTCTTCGCCACTGAACTCGAAGCTCGCGGTGGCGCTGTTGACGAGCGCGGCCGGCTTGGCGTCGATCTGGGTGCTCGGAGAAACGGTGTCGACAGACCATTCGTAGGCGGCGGGGCTGGTGTCCACGTTGCCCGCCTGGTCGATCGTCCGCACTTCGAATTTGTGAGCGCCGTCAGCGAGTTCGGCGTATTCGATGCCCGAGGAGCAGGCGGCGAAGCTTGCTGCGTCGAGTTTGCACTGGTAGGAGGCGACGCCGGAGCCGCCGGGGTCTTCGCCGGAGAACTCGAAGCTCGCGCTGGCGCCGCTGCTGAAAGCCGCCGGATGGTTCGTGATCTGAACGTCGGGCGCTTCGGTGTCGACAGTCCATCCGTAGCTCGCCGGGCTGCCGTCGACGTTGCCGGCGTTGTCGACGGCGCGGACTTCGAATTCGTGACTGCCCTCGCTCAGTTCGGCGTATTCGATGCCCGAGGAGCAGGCGGCGAAGCCGCCGCCGTCGAGCTTGCACTGGAAGGCGGCGACGCCGGAGCCGCCGGGGTCTTCGCCGGAGAACTCGAAGCCGGCCTGGTCGGCGTTGATCAGGGTCGCCGGTTTGAGCGTGATCTGCGTCTGCGGCGCGGTCGCGTCGACGGTGAAGCTGCGCGTTGCGACGGTCTGATTGCCGGCGGAATCGGTCGCTCGCACCCGGAAGACGCGTGGCCCATCCGCCAGCGGCGCTTCGGGGGTGTGCGATTCGGTGTCCGAACAGGGGCCGAAGGCGGGCGCGCCGCTGTCGACCGAACACTCGAAGCTTGCGCCGGGCTCGGAGCTGAAGCCGAAGGTCGGGGTGTTGTCGTTGGTCAGGCCTTCGGGCCCGGAGCCGACCGAGACCGCCGGGGGCGTCAGGTCGATCTGCCATTCGTGGGTCGCCGGGCTGCCGTCGACGTTGCCGGCGTTGTCGACGGCGCGGACTTCGAATTCGTGACTGCCCTCGCTCAGTTCGGTGTATTCGATGCCCGAGGAGCAGGCGGCGAAGCTTGCTGCGTCGAGCTTGCACTGGAAGGAGGCGACGCCGGAGCCGCCGGGGTCTTCGCCGGAGAACTCGAATTTCGCTTTGGCGCTGTTGACGAGCGCGGCGGGCTTCGAGTCGATCTGCGTGTCGGGAGCGCTCGAGTCCTCGACGTAGGTGAGCGGCGCCGAGCAGAGCGAGGTGTTTTCGGGGAGCGCGGTCGCCGTCGCGGTCAGCGTGGTGGTCGAGTTGTCGCCGACCGCCACTTCGACGCCGGCTTCAAGTTCCACGGCGGTGACCGTGGCAAGCGGGGCGGCGGTGCAGTCGGCGGCGCCGTAGATCCTCACCGTGGCGCCGGCCAGGGCCGTGCCGAATATTTTCGGCGTGTTGTGGTTGGCGGGCGAGGCGGGAACGGTCGCGCTCAGCTCCGGAGCCGGCGGGACCGCCGCGTCGACCTCGAAGCCGCGCGTCGCGACGGCCTGGTTGCCCGCCGCGTCGGTGGCCCGCACCCTGAAGGTGTATTCGCCGTCCGCCAGCGGTTCTGCGGGCGTGTGCGATTCGGCGCCGGAGCAAGGTTCGAAGGCGGGCGTGCCGGCGTCGATCGAGCACTCGAAGCTTGCGCCGGGCTCCGAGCCGAAGCCGAAGGTCGGGGTGTTGTCGTTGGTCAGGTCTTCGGACCCGGAGTCGACCGAGACCGCCGGGGGCGTCAGGTCGATCTGCCATTCGTAGGCGGCCGGAGTGCCGTCGGCGTTGCCGGCCTGGTCGATCGTCCGCACTTCGAATTTGTGCGCGCCCTCGCTCAGTTCGGTGTATTCGACGCCGGTGGCGCAGGTCGTGAAGCTCGTTGCGTCGAGCTTGCACTCGAACGAGGCGACGCCCGATCCTTCGAGCACATCTTCGCCACTGAACTCGAACGTAGCCGTGGTGCCGTCGACCAGCGCCGCGGGTTTGCCCGTGATCTGGGTCTGCGGTGCTTTCGTGTCGATCGTCCATTCGAAGGTCCCCGGGCTCGGGTCGGGGCTGCCGGCGTTGTCGATCGCCCGCACTTCGAATTTGTGCGCGCCCTCGGCCAGCGACGTGTAGACGAGCGGCGAGCCACAGAACTGCCAGCCGATCGGTTCGTCGGAGTCGCGGCGGCACTGGTAGGAGGCGACGCCGGAGCCGCCCGGGTCTTCGCCGGAGAATTCGAAGCTCGCTTTGGCGCTGTTGGCGATCGCCGGCGGGGCGAGATCGATCTGGGTCTCGGGCGGAACGCTGTCGATCGTCCATTCGTAAGAGGCGGCGCTCTGGTCGACGTTGCCGGCGTTGTCGATCGCCCGCACTTCGAATTTGTGGGCGCCCTCGGCGAGTTCGGCGTAGGTGCGCGGCGAGGGGCAGCCGGCCCAGGCTTCCGGGTCTGCGGAGTCGCGGCGGCACTGATATGAGGAGACGCCGGAGCCTTCGGGGTCAGAGCCCGAGAACTCGAAGGTCGGTTCGTCGCTGTTGTCCAGCGTCGCCGGTTTGACGTCGATCTGCGTCTGCGGGGCGACGGTGTCGACGCTCCATTCGTAACCGGCCGGGGTCTGGTCGACGTTGCCGGCGTTGTCGATCGCCCTCACTTCGAATTTGTGGGCGCCCTCGGCGAGTTCGGTGTAGGTCAGGGGCGAGGTGCAGGCACTCCAGGCTTCGGGGTCTTCTGAGTCGCGGCGGCACTGGTAGGAGGCGATGCCGGAGCCTTCGGCGTCGTCGCCCGTGAACCCGAAGGTCGCTTCGGCGGTGGCGACAAGCGCGGCTGGTTTCTGCGCGATCTGCGTATCCGGCGCCGTCGCGTCGACCTCGAATTCGCGCGTCGCGACCGACTCGTTGCCGGCTTCGTCGCCAGCGCGCACCCGAAACGTATGGGGACCGTTGGCGAGCGCTTCGGCCGGGCTATGCGAGTTGGCGCCCGAGCAGGGGCCGTAGGCCGCTTCGCCCGTGTCGATCGAGCACTCGAGCGTGTCGCCGGACGCCGGGCTGTAGGCGAAGGTGAAGGTCGGGGTCGGATCGACGGTCAGGCCTTCGGGCCCGGAGTCGATCGAGAGCGCCGGCGGCGTCGTGTCGACGGTCCATTCGTAGGAGGCCGGGCTGCCGTCGGCGTTGCCGGCCTGGTCGACCGCTCTGACTTCGAATTTGTGGCTGCCGTCGGCGAGCTCGGTGTAGCTCAGGGGCGACGTGCAGGCACTCCAGGCTTCGGGGTCTTCGGAGTCGCGGCGGCACTGGTATAAGGCGACGCCGGAGCCTTCGGGGTCGGCGCCCGAGAGCTCGAAGCTCGCTTCGGAACTGCTGACCAGGGCCGCCGGTCCGAGGTCGATCTGCGTCTCCGGTGCTTTCGTGTCGATCGTCCATCCGTAGGTCGCCGGAGCGCCATCGACGTTGCCGGCTTTGTCGATCGCCCGCACTTCGAACGTGTGCGGACCCTGCGCGAGCGAGGTGTATTTGAGCGGTGAGACGCACGGCTGCCAGTCTTCGGGGTCTGCGGAGTCGCGGCGGCACTGGTAGGAGGCGACGCCGGAGCCGCCCGGGTCTTCGCCGCTGAAGGCGAAATTGGCGGTCGCGTTGTTGTCGAAAGCCGGCGGCTGAGAATCGACCTGGGTGCTCGGCGCCTGGCTGTCAACCGTCCATTCGTGGATCGCCGGGCTGCCGTCCACATTCCCTGCGTTGTCGATCGCCCGCACTTCGAATTTGTGGGCGCCCTCGGCGAGTTCGGTCAACTCAATGCCCGAGGAGCAGGCGGCGAAGCTCGCGCCGTCGAGCTTGCACTGGTAGGAGGCGACGCCGGAGCCGCCCGGGTCTTCGCCGCTGAACTCAAAGGACGCCGTGGCGCTGTTGTCGAGCGCCGCCGGAGCGAGATCGATCTGGGTCGTCGGCGCCGTCGCGTCGACCTCGAATTCCCGGGTCCTCACGACCTGGTTCCCCGCGGCGTCGGTCGCTCGCACCCTGAAGGTGTAGGAGCCGTCGGCGAGCGGGCTCGCGGGCGTGTGCGCGCCCGCCCCCGAGCAGGCGCCGAACGCGGGCGCCCCACCGTCGATCGAGCACTCGATCGTGGCGCCGGGCTCGGAGCTGAAAGCGAAGGTCGGGGTCGGATCGACGGTCAGACCTTCGGGTCCGGAGTCGATCGAGAGCGCCGGCGGCGTCGTGTCTACCGTCCATTCGTGGACGGCCGGACTCTGATCGGCGTTGCCCGCGTTGTCGATCGCCCGCACTTCGAACCTGTGCGAACCATCGGCGAGTTCGGTGTAGGCCTGCGGCGAGTTGCAGGCGCTCCAGGCTTCGGGGTCTGCGGAGTCGATCCGGCACTCGATCGCGGCGAGGCCGGAGCCGCCGGGGTCTTCGCCGGCGAAGCTGAAGCTCGCCGAGTCGCTGTTCGCGAGCGTCGGCGGACTGGCTTCGATCTGCGCCTCGGGTGGGGTCGAGTCCTCGAGATAGGCAAGCGGCGCCGAGCAGTTGGACGCCCCCCCGCCCCCGGTCGCCGTGGCGCGGAACTCCGTGCTGGAGTCGTCGCCGACGGCGACTTCGATCCCGGCTTCGAGCTCGGCGGCCGTGCCGCCGGCGACCGGACTGCCGGAGCAGTCGCCGCCGGCGAACAGGTCGACGGTCGTGCCGGCGCCGGCGGAGCCCACGATCTTCGGTGAGTTCTGATTCGCCGGCGAGGGGGGAACGGTTGCGCTCAGGACCGGGGCTTCCGGCAGAGTGGCGAAGGTGGCTGGCGAGAGCAGCATTTCCGGCTCGGTCACGGAGTTGGCTTCTTCGTCGGCCGAGGTCACGCGGAAGTAGTAGGTGGCGTTCGGTTCGAGCCCCGAGATCTGCACGCTGTGGGAGGTGACCGGTTCGGGGTCGCTCTGGCTGAAGGGCAGCGAACCGGAGCTGGCCCCGTAGTCGACCCGCGAGCTGGCCGGCTCGCTGGTGTCCCAGGTGACGGTCGCCGCGCCGTCGTTTTCCGCCTGCACCTGGACGTTGGAGATTTCGGGCGTCTGTTCGTCGATGTAGCTCGCCGTGTAGTCGCCGGCGGTCGCGTCGAAGAAGGCGTATTCGACTCCCTTGATCGTGCGGGTCGTCGTCGCGACCGGCGTCCCTTCGCGTTTGACCGCTTGCAGCGCGCCGATCGCCGATTCGACCGGCACCATCGCCCGCAGGCCGTCGGCGCCCGCGGCCGGGCTGATCGTGAAGCTGAGGTGGTTGCCCGACCATTCGATCGAGCCGAACGAGGATTGGTTGCGGCCGTCGAGCCAGGTCAGCAGCTGGCGCGCCGAGATCACCGGCACGCCGCGCGCCTGGGCGGCGGCGACGATCGCGTCCGCCTCGGGCGATTCGACTTTGTCGGTGTGCATGTTGGCGACGAAGGTCCCGTAGTAGCCCTGCGAGCCGAGCGCGTTGTCGAGCAGCACTTCGGCGTTGAACGGGTAGGTCTGTGCGGACTCGTCGGTCAGCTGCGTCGCCGCCTGGTAGACGTCGATCAGCGAGCCGTCGAGGTCGGCGAAGCGCATCGGCATGCCCGACCCGGTGAACAGCCCCGGCCGGTTCTGCACCCATTTGGCCGGCCAGTAGTAGTAGGTCGTGTCGAGCCGGATGCCGTCTTTCAACTCGACCTTCGGCTGGCTCGCCCAGTCGCTCCAGACGATGCAGTGCATCCTGTTCGTCGTCGGCGCCGGCAGGCTGGGGAAGTCGGCGGCGAATTCGGCCAGCAGGCCCGAGTAGGTGCCTTCGAGGTCTTCCTGGTCGTCCCAGTTGCGGCAGCCGTTGGTCGTGTGGAGCGCGATCTCGAAGCCGTTGGCGACGAAGCCCGCGGCTTTGGCGTCGCTGATCGGCGTGTTCGGGTAGATATATGAGGTGGACCGCACGCACTGCCATTCGGCGACCACGCAGCCGGGCGAGTCGAGCGATTCGAAATGTTCGAAGCGGCCGGTGGTGCCGTTGTTGGCGTGATCGTCGCCGGTCATCACCACCGCGGCCTTGTGGTCGTCGGGCAGGAACCAGAAGCGCGGCAGCGGCTTGCGGTCGACATTCATCTGCTCGACCAGGTTGGTCAGCAGCCGCTGCTGCTCGTCCGCCTGCGGGATCTCGATCTTTTCGGAGTCGACCCAGTCGGGCTGTTCGTCTCCTTCCTTGGCGCCGTAGAAGAAGTCGTCGGAGCGCACCGGGCTGATGCCGTCCCGCTCGTCTTCGTTCCACGCCGGGTTGCCCTGACGCGTGTAGACGACCGACTTGGCCAGGTCGTAGGTGAAAGCCGCGGCGTGACCCCCGTTTTCCCCCACTTCGCGCAGGGTCACCGCCGGATTGGAGGTCGAGGTCGAGGCGTCCGAGTAGAGCGTCGCGACCGTCTGCGCCCCGGCGGTCGTGTACCGGTCGGCCGTGCCGTGGAACTGGATCGTGTCGCCGACGATGCCGGCGCCCGGCGCGGTGCTCGTGTCCACTTTCAGGTACGCGTTCCCCAGCGTGCCGCCGGCGGAGCTGATCCCGAGCAGGCCGGCGAGCTTGGCGTCGGGGCGCATCGCGACCAGGTTGCCGCCCGCTTCGACCCAGTTGGTCAGCGTCTGCGCCTGGGTGACGCTGAGCGGGCCGTCGCCGAGGATCGCCGCGTCGTATCCGGCCAGCAGCGAGGGCGTGACGTTGGTGATGTCGGTCGCGGTGAACTCGTTGAGGCCTTCGGCGCGCAGGATCTCGTCGTAATAGCGGCTGAACGAGTTCCCGCTGTTGGCGATCACCAGGATCGGGCCGCCGGGGCCTTCGTCGGGCGGCGCCGGCGGCGGCGCGGCCGTGCTGAACGTCCAGCTCGAGTCGGCGGCGAGGCGATTGCCGGCCAGGTCCGCGACCCCTTCGGACCCGCCTTCGATCGTCGCCGTGTAGGCGGTCGAGTAGTCGAGCGCTTCGTCGGGGTCGATCGTCACCTTGCGCTGGCCGGCGTCATAGCTGACCGTAGCCGGGATCAGGGTGCCGAGGGAGTCGCGCAGCTCGGCCGTCGATCCGTCGATCGTCGCCGGGTCCATCGCCTCGTCGAAGCTGGCACTGGCCGAGACGTCGGTGGCGACTTCGGTCGCCCCGTCGACCGGCGTGCGGCTGCCGATCGTCGGCGGGGTCGTGTCCGGCACCAGTTTCTTTTCGAAGGAGACGTCGACGAGGTAGTTCTCCGAGTGGAAGGTGTTGGGACCGCCGTTCGAGAAGAGCCCGCCCGACGAGCCGTACGCGTAGATCCCGTTCGCCCCGTCGGCCCCGTCGGCGAGCGCGTGCAGGGGCGGGTTGTCGTAGCCGACGAGGGCGAAGTAGTCCTCGATCGAGGCGTAGTGGCCGAATGGCGCGTAGTAGGAGGCGACGTAGGTGGTGTTGGCTTTGATTTCGACCGGAGTGTCGAAGTCGGCCTGCTGCCATCCGGAGCCCGACTCACCGGTGAAGGTGACCTGGGCGAGCTGTTCGCCGCTCGGCGTCCAGAGCCGGCCCACGTGGGTGCCGGTGTTGCCGCTGGTCTTGTAGAAGCGGATGCCGCTGACGTAGCCGGTCACCTCGGTGCGGAACTTGACGCCCAGTTCGATCGCGCTCGAGTCCGAGTCCTGCGGCGCTTCGGAGGATTCGTCCCAGATCGAGCAGGGGCAAGCCTGCGCGGTCACTTCGACGTCGACTTCGGCGCTGGTCCCGAGGTTGGCGCTGTCGTCGGTCGCACGCGCCAGGATCGTCGTCGCGCCGAGTTCTTCCGGCGTCCAGGTGTAGCTCCAGCTCTCGGCGCCGTCGGCCAGATGCCAGGTTTCGCCGCTGTCGACCGAGACTTCGACCGCGCCGATCACCCCTCCGCCCTGACCCTCCCCTTCCGAGTCCACAGCCGTTCCTTCGATCGTGTACGGCTGCCCGCTCTGCACTTCGATTTCGCCGGCGGGCTTGGCGATCGCGGTGGTCGGCGGCGTCGTATCGGTCGATTCGGCGGCCGTGGCGAGCCGCGCCTGCAGCGTCCCCGGCTGCACGCCCATGTCGGCGAACAGGTTCACCGTGGCCTGTTGCATGCGCGAGTCGACCGGGGCTTCGCCGCGGTCGTGCTCGTCGTCGAGCCCCCACGACCACTGCACGGTCCCGGCGCCGAACACCAGCGCGCCGCTCGCCGATCGGTAGAGGGTCAGGTGGTGGGTGGCGGTGCCGGTCGAGTAGGTGGAGCCGTAGTCGACCAGCCGCTGCGGGACTTCGTCGCTGGTCGAGGAGAGCGGCAGCAGGCCGGCCGGCCGGAAGCCGTTCTCGGCGTCTTCGTCCCACTCGTAGCCGAGCGTGTCTTCGCCCAGCGTCGCCGTTTCGCCCGGTTCGAGTTCGGCGATGTCGGTGTTGCGCCAGAGGCGCAGCGAGGCGAACTTCGCCGGCACCTCGATCGCCGTGGTGCCGACGTTGACGGCGAAGATCGTGCCCGTCAGTTCGTTCTCAGGGCGCCCGCCGTCGGCGGGCGGGCTGAACCTCGGATCGCGCCAGGTGCCCGTCCAGACGCTCGGATCTTCCGGGTCGATCGGTTCGTTGGCGTGCGTCTCCTTGTAACAGACGAGCGTGCGGTGGTCGGTGCTCGAGCCATCGATGCTGTCTTCCCAGCGGGTCTTCCAGAAGACCTCGTTGCCGCTGAAGAAGGCGAGGCTGACGCCGGCTTCGCGCGCCGCTTCGACGTTGGCGCGCTGGGTGCCCGACCAGTACTCGTCGTGGCCGACCGAGAGGTAGGCATCGTGCTCGAGGATCTCGCCGCCGCGGCGGTCGGCGTCGACGCCGGTGAAGTAGCTGACGTCGTAGCCGTTGCGCTCGAGCCAGCGGACCATCGGGTACTCGGCGTTGAAGGGGGCGTCCTGGGCGCCGCTGCCGCGGGTCGTCAGCGGCCGGTTGTAGCTGACCTTGTAGGCGCGGCCCGGGTCTTCGCCGGGATCGCCGGTGTAGAAACTGTTGCCGCCGTACTCGTTGTATGCCTCCCAGGTGGTGTCGGAGGTCTGGAAGAGCAGTTCCGATTCGCTTTCGTCGTCGCGGACGACGAAGACGATCTGGCTGCCTTCGGAGGATTTGTCTTCGCGTTCGAGGTGAGCGAAGTAGATGCCGGAGACAGCGCTCGACGGCACCGCCCAGGAAGCCGAGACGGCCCAGTTGCCGCAGTCGATCAGGCCGGTCGACGCTTCTTCGTCGCAGGCCGGCTGCGAGTGCGGCGTGCCGGCGACCGTGGCGACCTTGCGCGCGCCGTCGCCGCCGTAATAGCCCATGCGGTAGATGTCGAAGCGGTATTTGGTCGAGTTGGTGTCGACCTTGAACTGGATCGTTTCGCCGCGGTCGACGCTGATGTCGGTGGCGAACCCCTGGATGCTCGAGTCGCCTTCGCCGCCGACGTCCCATTCGCTCGCCGGGTTACCCGCTTTCGAGTTCTCGCAGACGATTTCGTTGTTCGGCGGGTCGCAGGGGCCGGCCATCGCCGTCGCGGGGAGCAGCGCCAGGCCGCTCAGGACGGCGACGGCAAACCCGAGAAGCACACTTGCGCGGAGACCCGTCACCTGAGAGCAACGGCCGAACCGGCGGCGATTTTTCGCGCCTCCGGGCACGGCGCCTTCCTAACCTTCGACCATAGGTTGAGACTAAGGAGCCCCGGGTTTCCGCCGCGGCTCGAGCCCCACGCTCAGGGAGACGGGCGAGGAGGCGTTCCGCAGGATGAGGCGCGACGCGCCGCTGCCATCGGCGGGCGCCGCGTAGAGGTCGAGCCCGTCCGAATAGACGAGCGTGCTGTCATCGAGCCACTCGGCCTGGTCGTCGATCGAGCGGCGCTCGGCGACAGGGTGGTCCTTCAGCGTGTCGAGATCAAGCACCCTCAGACGCCAGCGGTCGCGCGCCAAGCGGCTCTTGAAGGCGATCCGCGTTCCGTCCGGAGAAAGCGACGGGCACTCGACGCCATCGCGCAGGACGCGAAGCGTGCGACTGAACACGCTCCCTTCGACCAGGTAGTAATGCGGACCGGTGTGCAGCGTCGCGTAGAAGCGATCGGGGTTGGCGCGGGAGAAGGTCGCGCCCCAGAAGTTGAAGTCGACCGCTTCGAAGCGGCGGCCGTTCTTACGGACTTCGAATTCCTCGAGGCTGCCCAGTTCCGTCCCGCTGTGCATGTCGTAGAGCGTCGTCACGGTCGAGAAGCCACCCGGCTTCTCGTAGGCGTGGCCATCGACGAACACGGTGGTCGCGCCGTAACGGCCGTCAGCGGAGACGCGCGCCCGAGAGGGCAGACCGGAAAGCGGCAGGGTCTTCGACGGACGCATCGCCGAGTCGAAGATCGTCACCTCGGAACCGCCCCCGCCGGTGCCGGCGAGACAGAGGCCCCGGCCGCCGGCGTAATAGACGCGCTCGCATGAGAGCTCGCCTTCGAGCGGTCGCGGGCGGCCACCGGCGAGAGCCAGCAGACGACCGTCGCTGCCACGGTCGGCGCGATCGACGGCACGCGCCATTAGGCCGGCGCTTTCGAGTCCGACCGGCGGCCCGGCGAGCGGGCCGGCGTCCGTCGTCGCCTCGCCACGGTCGAGCGCCGCCACGGCCAAATAGATGACCGCGCCGGCGACGCAGAGCGCAGCGCACGTCGCCAGCAGACGCTTTCGCTTTCCTACCATCGCCACACCGAACGCGGACCCGCCGCCTGGATTTGCGCGACGTCCTAGTTCTTTTTTCACCCCTTGCGCGAGAACGACGCGCAAGGGGCCCCGCGCACGCCCCGTTGCTTGCCCAGGATGAACTTCGACCCGGGCCTACAGGCAAACGGCAACGGCCGGCTTCCCTCCAGCGGGCGGCTCGGCTTCGGCGTCGTCGGCTACGGCTACTGGGGGCCGAACCTGGCCCGCAACATCGCCGACTCGCACGACTTCCGCCTCGTCGGCCTCTGCGAGCTCGACGAGGACCGCATCGCCGACTTCAAGTCCCGCTACCGAGAGGTCAGGGTCGAGCGCGAATTCGACGCAATGCTGGTCGACCCGCGCATCGACGCGGTCGCGATCGCGACCCCGCCGGCCACCCATTACGAGCTCGCGCGGCGCGCCCTGGAAGCCGGCAAGCACGTACTGGTGGAGAAGCCGCTTGCGGTCAGTTCCGCCGAGGCGGTCGAGCTGATCCAGGTGGCGCGTCAGGTCGACCGCGTGCTGATGCCCGGCCACACCTTCGTCTACAGCCCCGCCGTCAACAAGGTCGACGAGCTGATCCGCGAAGAGGTGCTCGGCGAGATCTACTTCGTCACCTCCTCGCGGATGAACCTCGGCAAGTACCAGCCCGCCGGCGTCGTCCAGGACCTCGCCCCCCACGACCTCTCGATTCTCCTGCACTGGCTGGGCAAGCCGGTCGTGCAGGCGACGGCGAGCGGTCGCAGCGTCTTCCAGGCCGGCGTCCCAGAGACCGCGTTCCTCACGCTCACCTTCGAGGGCGACACCCAGGCCAACGTCCAGCTCTCCTGGCTGGCGCCGCGCAAGCTGCGCCAGATGCTGATCGTCGGCAGCGATCGCATGGTCCAGTACGACGACAGCGAGGCCGACGAGTCGGTCAAGGTCTACGACCGCGGGCTGGACTTCGACGCGCCCGCCAACTTCGGCGAGTACCGGGCCACCTACCGCGCCGGCGACATCGTCTCGCCGCGGATCGACGCGACCGAGCCGCTGGCGCTCGAGCTCGAAGACTTCGCCAGCGCGATTCGCGAGGGAACCACGCCGCGCTCGAGCGCCGAGTTCGGGCTGCAGGTCGTGCTCGCGCTGGAGGCGCTGGAGCGCTCCTTCGAATGCGGTGGCCAGCCGGTCCAGATTCCCCGCGACGTCCTGGCCAACAGCGGCGGCGAAAACGGCGCCGCGGCGGTGGAGAGCGGCGCGACGGTCTGAGGCCCCGGTGAGTGGACTCCCTCGCTACGCGATCACCGGCGGTGCCGGCTTCATCGGCTCGCACCTCGCCGAGCGGCTCGCCGAGCGCGCCGAGGTGGTGCTGTTCGACAACCTGCGGCGCAACTCGCTCGCCGGCACGGCGATCGCCGACCATCCGAACGTCGAGCTCGTCGAGGGCGACATCCGCGACCGCGACGCCGTCTTCGAGCTCGCGCGCGGCGCCGACGCCGTCTTCCACCTCGCCGCGATCGCCGGCGTCTCGAGTTACTACGAGGAACCGGAGACGACGCTGCGGGTCAACATCGACGGCACCGCCGGCATCGTCGACGCCGTGGTCGCCGCCGCCGTGCCGCGCCTCGTCTACCTCTCGACCAGCGAGGTACACGGCCCCGACGCCCACGACGTCGACGAGCAGTCGCCCTGCGCGATCGGCCCCAGCTCGGAGCGTCGCTGGGTCTACGCGACGAGCAAGCTGGCCGGCGAGCACCTCGTCCTGCGCGGCGGCGAAGCCCACCGCTTCGCGGCAACGGTGCTGCGGCCGTTCAACGTCTACGGGCCCCGCCAGACGGGCGAGGGCGCGATCCGCAATTTCTGCCTCGCCGCGCTGCGCGGCGAGCCGCTCGTCGTCTACGGCGACGGCACCGCCGTGCGGGCCTGGTGCTACGTCGACGATTTCGTCGACGCCGCGCTGAGCGCCCTCGACTGCGACGAGGCGGCCGGGCAGATCTTCAACGTCGGCAACCCGAGCGCTCGCGCCGACACCAACGAACTGGCGGCGCTGGTCGCCTCGCTGGCCCCGGAGAGTCGGGTGGAGTCCGCCGATGTGGCGCGCGCCGAGGTCGCCTACCGCACGCCGGTCGTCGCCAAGGCACAGCGCCTGCTCGGCTTCGCCCCCCGCGTCTCGCTCGAGCAGGGCCTGGCGCGGACGATCGAGTGGACCCGAGACGACCTCGCCGCCGCGGTGGCGCCGTGAACGTCAGCGTCGTCGGCGCCGGCAAGATGGGGCTTCCGATCGCCGTCTGGATGGCCTCGCGCGGCGCCTCGGTCTGGGCCTGCGACAAGAGCCCGCGGGTGGTCGCGGCGATCGAGGCCGGCAGGCCGGAGATCGACGAGCCCGGCGTGGTCGAGCTGCTCGGCGCGGTGCTGCGGGCAGGGCGCCTGCGTGCCACCACGGATACGGCCGCGGCCGTGGCCCAGAGCGATGTCGTCATCGTGATCGCGCCGGCGGTCCTGACCGAGGGCCGCGAGGCCGATCTCTCCAACCTCGAAGACGCCTCGCGCGACATCGCCCGCGGCGCCGGGGCCGGCACCATGGTCGTCTACGAGACGACCGTGCCGGTCGGCACGACGCGGCAGCGGCTCGTCCCGATCCTCGCCTCGGGCGGGCTGGAGCCCGGCGACGAGCTCTCCGTCGCCTACTCGCCGGAGCGGGTCAAGAGCCGCTTCGTGATGCGCCACCTGGACGAGACGCCGAAGATCGTCGGCGGCCTCGACGAGCGCGCCGCGGCGCGCGCCGCGGCGCTCTACAGCGACTACCTGGGAGCGCCCGTGATCGACGTCGAGACGCTCGAGGCGGCGGAGTTCGTGAAGCTCGCCGGGATGATCTACCGGGACGTCAACATCGCGCTCGCCAACCAGCTCGCCGGATACGCGGAGGCCAGCGGCCTCGACAGCGCCGGCCTCTTCGAGGCCGCCAACACCGACGGCGAGTGCGCCCTGCTCTCCCCCGGGATCGGCGTCGGCGGGCACTGCACGCCGGTCTACCCCCATTTCCTGATCCGCGACGCCGAGCGGCGGCGGATCGACGCCTCGCTGGTCAGCGGTTCGCGCCGGGTGAACGACGAGCAGCCGGAGCGCCTGGCGATGCGGCTGAAGCGAGCCCTCGGGGGGCTCGAAGGCGTCCGCGTCGGGATCCTCGGCTTCGGCTTCCGCCCCGACGTCAAGGAGCACATCTGCTCGCCGACCTTCCAGCTCGACGCCGCGCTGCGCGCCCGCGGCGCCGATGTGCGCGTCCACGATCCGCTGTTCGGCGAGGCCGAGCTGGAGCGACACCGGCTCACTCCGTGGGACCTCGAGTCGCCCACCTGGAAGCCGCAGGCGCTGGTGCTCGCCACCGGGCACTCGGCCTACCGCGACCTCGACCTCGGCGCGCTGCGCGACGGCGGCCTGCGCGCGGTGCTCGACGGGCGGCGCTTCTGGGAGCCCGAGGCAATCGAGGATCTCGGCCTCGAGTACATCGCCCCGGGCCGCGCCGATGCGGTGCTGGGGCAGCGGAGCGGCGCGGAGCCGCTCTCCGCGGTCCCGACCCGACCGGCGGGATGAAGCCGATCCCCGTCATGCGCCCGACGATCGGGCAGGAGGAGGCCGACGCGGCGGCGGCCGCGGTCGCCTCCGGATGGGTCGCGCAGGGGCCGCGCGTGCGCGAGTTCGAGCAGGCCTTCGCGGCACGGGTCGGCGCCGCCGACGCGATCGCGGTCTCCAGCGGGACCGCGGCGCTGCACCTCGGCCTGCTGCTGGCCGGGGCCGGCCCGGGCGACGACGTCGTCGTCCCCTCGCTCTCCTTCATCGCCACCGCCAATGCGGTGCGCTGCGCCGGCGCCAACCCGGTCTTCGCCGACGTCGATCTCGCGACCCAGAACGTCACGGCCGCAAGCGTCGGCGAGCGCCTCAGCGGGCGCACGAAGGCCGTGGTCGTCGTACACCAGGCGGGGGTCCCGGCCGACGTCGCGGCGCTGCACGAGCTGCTCGACCCGCTCGGCATCGCGATCGTCGAGGACGCCGCCTGCGCCGCCGGCGCGACCTATCGCGAGGCGCCGATCGGCTCCCACTCGCCGCATGTCGCCTTCTCCTTCCACCCGCGCAAGCTGCTGACCACCGGAGAGGGAGGGATGCTCGCCGTCGCCGACGCCGAGAGCGCCGCGCGCGGGCGGCGTCTGCGCGAACACGGGATGAGCGTGGACGCCGCCGCGCGCGCCGCGGCCGGACGGGTGATCGTCGAGTCCTACCTCGAGCCCGGCTTCAACTACCGGATGACCGACATCCAGGCGGCCGTCGGCCTGGTCCAGCTCGGACGACTGGATGGGATCGTCGAACGGCGTCGCGAGCGCGCCCGTCGCTACACGGAGCTGCTCTCCGGCATCCCGGGCCTGCAGACGATCGCCGACCCGCCCTACGGCGCCACCAACTTCCAGTCCTTCTGGGCGCTGCTCCCCGACGACTGCCCTGCCGGGCCGGAGGAGGTGCTCGAACGGATGCTGGACGACGGCGTCTCGGGTCGCCGCGGGATCATGGCCGCGCACCTCGAGCCGGCTTACGCCGGTCACCCGCACGGACCGCTTCCGGTCACCGAGAAGCTGGCCGGCAGGTCGCTGGTGCTGCCGCTGCACGACGAGCTCGACGACGCCGCCCAGGACCGCGTCGTCGAGGCATTCGGGGCCGCCGTGGGGGCCGCTGTCCTACGCTGAGGGCATGGGCCTCCGGCTTCCAGCGCACGGCGGCGCGCTCCTGCTCGGCGGGCTGGCGGTCGGCGCGCTGATCTTCGGCCTGCTGCCCGCGGTCAAGGCGGCGAAGTCGCCGGCGATCGGCGCGGTGAAGTCACAAGCGGTTAGCCGCAACCCAAAGCGCGGGATCGCCGTGGTGGGCTTCGCCCGGGGCCGCCGGGCTCGCCTCCAGTACGCCGGCGGCTGCCGCGGGCTGAGGCTGCGGCACAGCGGCGACCGCAAGCGACGCTTCGCCGCGGTGATTCCTCGCAACGGCCGGCGTTGCGGCAGGCGCCCGGTGCGCAAGGGACGGGTCAAGGTGACCGTCTGCGGTGTCGAAGAGTGCGTGAGTCGCCGGATCCGCATCTCGCCGTTCCGCGACAGCGACGGCGACGGCATCGGCAACCTGTTCGAGCGCCTCAACCCACACCCCGTGGAAAACCGGCCGCCGCCGGGCGGGGCGCAACCGGGAACCCCCGAAACGCCCTCCGAACCGCTGCAAACGCCGCTTTCGCCGCTCGGGCAGATCGGCTGCGAGGTGGGCCAGGTAGAGGTGACCTCGGCCGCCGCCCTGCTCGACGCGGTCGAAACCGCCAACAGCGCCTGCGTGACCGCGGCGATCGGAAACGTCAGGCTGGAAGGCCTCGGCAGCCTCGCCGGCGTGACGGTCTCCAGCGAAGGCGACGGCTCGCTCGGCGAAGTCACCGTCAAGGAAACCTCCAACCTGACGGTCCGCGGCGCGCGCCTGCGCTCGATCGAAATCCGCCGCGCCAACGGCACCCAGGTGATCGGCAGCGTGATCGGCGGCACCCAGGCCGACCGCGTCTACGACCAGCTGATCTTCATGCCCGAAGCGAGCCGCGACGTGACGATCGAAAGCAACGACATCGGCTGGACGATCGCCGACGACTCCGGCAACACGGGCTATGGCTGCCGCTGCTACGGCAACCTCGACAACCTGCGCTTCGTCGGCAACCGGGTGCACGACATCGCCGCCGACGGCTTTCAGGGAGTGGGTGGCGAAGACGTCCTGATCGACCGCAACGAGATCGGGTCCGTGGGCGCCAACCCCGGCTCCAGCGAGCACTCCGACAACATCCAGATCACCGGCAACGGGCCGAACCTGCGAATCACCAACAACTGGATCCATCTCCAGGGCTACTTCGACGGCAAACCGACGTCGAATTCCGGCTCGACGTACATACACGGGGACGAAGGTGCCGGCGACCCGCTGATCTACGAAAACAACCTGATCGAAACCGCCCTGGGACGGACTGAGATCTGTGGCCTCGGGACCGGCGGGACCTCGCGCTCGAACATCACGGTCCGCCGCAACACCTGGGTCGACGGCGGCAAGGCCTTCCCTGGCTTTCCCGGCTTCGAGTGGGACTGCGACTCCGGCTCGGGCAACCTGATTGAACGCAACATCGCCGTCGACCCCGACGGCGGCTTCGCCCAGGACGGCTCAGCCGCGGCGGCCGGCTTCTCCCAGAACATCTGGGGAACCCCCGGCACCGTCACCCTCGACGCGAACGGCAACTGCACCTCCTCCAACTGCACGGCGCCAGGCGGACAGCCGATCGGCTACCGCAAGCCCTCCGGCGTACACTGGTAGCGCTTCGCGTCTCGCAAGAACGCCGCCGCAACGGGCGTTCTTCGGGTGTCCATGCCCACGCCACTGATCCTGATCGGAGCCGGTGGGTTTGCGCGCGAGACGATCGAGCTGGTGCGCGCGATCAATCGCGAGGCGCCCACCTGGGAGCTCGTCGGCCTGCTCGACGACGACCCCGAGCTGGGCGGGCAGGAGCTGCTGGGGGTCCCGGTGCTCGGGCTCTGCTCGGCGCTGGCCGAGTACCCCGAGGCGGCGGTCGCCGCCTGCGTCGCCTCGCCGCAGGACCCCCTGCGAAGGCTGCGGCTGATCGCCCGGCTCGGACTGCCCCTGGAGCGCTACGCGACGCTGGTCCACCCGCGGGCGACGATCGCCGGCTCCGCCACGGTCGGGCCGGGCTCGATCGTGCAGGCGAACTGCGTGCTGACCGCCGACATCCACGTCGGCTGGCACGTGGCGATGATGCCCGCGGTCGTGCTGACCCACGACGACACGGTCGAGGACGGGGTCACCTTCGCCGCCGGGGTCCGGGTCGCCAGCAGCGTGACGATCGAGGCGGGCGCCTACATCGGCGCCGGGGCGCTGCTGCGCGAGCGCGTCTCGGTCGGCGCCGGGGCGCTGGTCGGCATGGGCTCGGTCGTGACCAAGCCGATCCCCGCCGGCGAGACCTGGTACGGCTCGCCGGCGCGCCCGGGGACGCTGCCGCAGCGCCTGGAGGCGGTCCGGTGAGGCTGCTGGTGGCGCCGCACAGCCTCGAGATCGGCGGCAGCCAGATCAACTCGATCGACCTCGCCGCGGCTGTCGCCGAGGCCGGGCACGAGGTCGTCGTCTACGGCAAGCCCGGGCCGCTGGTCGAGCGGATCGAGTCGCGAGGGCTCGAGTTCGTCGCCGCCCGCCCCCTGCGCTACCGGCCGGCGCCGTCGCGCATCGCCCAGCTCGCCCGCCTGGCTCGTCGCCGCCGGCTCGACCTGATCCACGCCTACGAGTGGCCGCCCTGCCTCGATGCCTACTTCGGCGCCCACCTGGCCGGCGGAGTGCCGCTGCTCTGCACCGTCCTCTCGATGGCCCCGTCCCCCTTCGTGCCGCGCTCGGTGCCGCTGGTGATGGGCACGGCCGCGCTCGCCGAAGAAGCGGCCTGGGAGCACCGGTCGCCGGTCTGGGCGCTCGAGCCGCCGGTCGACACGACGGCCGACTCGCCGCGGGTCGACGGCGCGCCGCTGCGCCGAGAGCTGGGGATCGACGCCGACGCGCCGCTCGCGGTCACGGTCTCGAGGCTGGCACTCGAGCTGAAGCTGGACGCGCTGCGCGACGCGATCGATGCCACGGGCCTGCTCGGCGGCGAGCTGCCGCTGACCATGCTGATCGTCGGCGAGGGCCCGGCCGAAGAGGCGCTGCGGGCGCGCGGCGAGCAGGTCAACCGCCGTCTCGGGCGCGAAGCGATCAGGTTCTGCGGCGCGCTCGCCGACCCGCGGCCGGCCTACGCCGCGGCCGACCTCGTGCTCGGCATGGGCGGATCGTCGCTGCGCGCGATGGCGATCGGCAAGCCGACGATCGTGCAGGGCGAGCGTGGCTTCTCGCGCGTCTTCGACCGCGAGGGACGCGACTACTTCCTCCGCTATGGGCTCTGGGGGGTCGGCGACGACGGTCCCAGCCCCGAGCGTCTCGCGACCCAGATGCGCGGCCTGCTCGGCGATCCGCGCCGCCGCGAGGAGCTCGCCCGCTACAGCCGCGAGACGGTCGCCACGCGCTTCTCGCTCGACCGCGCGACGAGCGTGCAACTCGGCATCTACCGCACGGTCCTCGAGGAGCGCCCGCGACGGCGCTGGCTAGAGGCCGCGAACGCGGCCGTGCGCGCCCTGCGACTCGAGCTCGACAACCACGACCCACGCCGCAAGCGGGCGCGCAGCGCCGCGGAAGCGGCGCGGCTGACGGGAGCAGCGGCATGAGGTCCGCCGACCCGGTCGTCATCTGCGCGGCCAACAACTGGGACGAGGTGAAGCTCGCCGACCGCCACATGGCCGAACACCTGACCGAGTACGCCCCGGTGCTCTACGTCGACCCGCCGATCTCGCATCTGACCCGGCTCAACGCGCCGGAGGTCGCGCCCTCGCTGAAGCGGCCGCGGCTGCGGCGGATCGGTCCGCGGCTGACCCGCTACACGCCGCTCGTCCCACCGAAGCCGATGGCGCCGGCGATGCTGCCGCTGACCAACCGGATCGCTCGCCGCCAGCTGCGCCGGGCACTGCGCCGGACCGGCGCCGAGCGCGCGCAGGCGGTGATCTCGACCTGGCTGTTCGTCGACGCCTACGGCGCCTGCGAAGAGCGCGTGCGCGCCTACTGGTGGCGCGACGACCCGGTTGCCGCAGCGTCGCTCTGGCGCCGCCCCGCCGAGCGCCTCGCCGCGGGCGATCGCCGCCTCACCGAGGACTCCGACCTCGTCGTCTCGGTCAGCGAGGGCGTCGCCGAGGAGCTGCGCGAACGGGGAGTCGACGCCGCCTACCTGCCGAACGGCTGCGACGCCGACTTCTACGCCGCCGTCGACGACGTGCCGGACCCTCCCGACGTCGGCCTGCCGGGACCGGTGGCCGGCTTCGTCGGCCACCTGAACAGCCGCACCGACCTCGGCCTGCTCGAGGCCGTCGTCGCCGCCGGCGCCTCGCTGCTGCTGGTCGGCCCGCGCGACTCGTCGTTCGAACCGGATCGCTTCGAGGCGCTGCTGGCGCGGCCCCGGGTGTCCCACGTCGGCCCGAAGCGCTTCGAGGAGCTGCTGCCCTACCTGAAGGCGATCGACGTCGGCCTCGTTCCCTACGCGAATACCCAGTTCAATCGCAACAGCTTCCCGCTGAAGACGCTCGAGTACCTCGCCGCGGGCAGGCCGGTGGTCTCGACGCCGCTGCCCGCCGTGCGCTCGCTGCGCACCGAGCTCGTCTCGCTGGCGGAAAGCCCGCTGGACTTCGCCGCCGCGGTCATGCGCGCGGCCGGCCGGCCGCGCGAGCCGTCCCTGGTCGCCGAGCGCCGGGAGTTCGCCGCGGGACACAGCTGGAGCGCGCGGGCCGCGCAGCTCGCCGAGCTCCTCTCACTGAGCGCCGGCTCGAACGGGCAGCGAGCCGATGCCGAGCATGGCTGACTCCAGGGCGACCGAGCCGGCTGGAGAGGAGCTCGGCGCGCGGGCGCGCCGCGGGATGGCATGGAGCCTGTTCAACAGCGGCACCGCCCGCCTGCTCAACGTAGCCGCCGGAATGATCGTCGCCCGGGTCGTCACCCCGGACGAGTTCGGCGCCTATACCGCCGCCCTGCTGGTGATGACGATCGTGCTCAGCATGAACGAGGCGGGGCTGAGCGTCGCCGTGATCCGCTGGAAGCTGGGCGTCGATCGGATCGCCCCGACCGCGGTCAGCTCCTCCTTCGCGAGCAGCGCCGTCTGGTTCGCCCTGATGCTCTTCGGCGCTCCCCTGATCGCCTCGCTGCTCAATGCACCGGAGGCGACCGGGCCGATCCGCGTGCTCTCCCTCGCCATCCTGCTCGACGGCGTCTCGACGATCCCCAACGCACTGCTGATGCGTGCCTTCCAGCAGCGCAAGCGGGCGATCGCCCAGCTCGTCGGCTTCCTCGTCGGCTCACCGATCGGCATCCTGCTCGCCGTCAACCACGGCGCCCTCGGACTCGCCACGGGGCTGGCGATCTCCAACGGCGTGGCGACGGCGATCATCCTCTGGGCCGTCCCCGAACGTCCGCGACCGGGGTGGGACCGGGCGACCGCGCTGGAGCTCTTCCGCGTCGGCCTGCCGCCGGCGTTGACCAGCGTGCTGCTGCTGGCGATCGTCAACGTCGACTCGATCGTCGTCAGCCGCGTGCTCGGCGTCGGCGCCCTCGGCTTCTACGCGCTCGCCTTCAACGTCGCCAACTGGCCCTGGAACCTGCTCTCGATCTCGATTCGCCAGGTATCGCTGCCGGCCTTCTCACGCCTCGCCGGCGACCGCCCCGAGCTGGAGCGGGCATTCGCTCGCAGCCTCACGCTGGCCGCTGGGATCGCCGTGCTCGGCGGCGTTCTGATCGCCGCCTTCGCGACGCCGCTGGTCGGCATCCTCTACGGGGAGAAGTGGCTGCCGGCGGTCATCGCCCTGCAGTGGCTGGCGCTGCTCGGCGCCCTGCGCGTAATGCTCGAGCTCTGCTACGACCTGCTGATCGCGGTGGGGCGCGCCGGCGCCCTCATCCGGGTCCAGCTCAGCTGGCTGGCGGCGCTCGCCGTGGGCCTGCCGATCGCCGCCCGGCTCGGCGGGATCGAGGGAGTCGCGATCGGCCAGGGAGCGATCGCGGCGGCCTTGGTGCTCCCGCTCAACGCCCGCCTGCTCGCCGGTTCGGGAATCCATTTCGGCAACCTGCTTCGCGCCCTGCGGCCCGTCCTCGGGGCGGGCGCAACCGCCGCGATCGTCGCCCTCGCGGCGCTGCGCGTGGGCGCCCCCTGGTGGCCGACGCTGCTCGCCGGCGGGGCGCTGGTGACGGTCGCCTACGCCGCGGCGTTCCTGGCCGCCCGCCGCGGCCGTGAGGCGCTGCGCTGGGCGCGGGGATCCGGGGAGTCCGGCTTGACGCAGACGAATATGTCCTCATCGCCGAACGCCTCGTCGCCCTCGCGGCGCAAGCCGAAGCGGTCGACGGAGGAGTTGTCGCAGCTCTCCACGTAGCGCTCGGCGCGCACCCGGAAGCCGGCCGCGGCGAGGCGCTCCGGATAGTCGCGCCCGTAGAGGCGCAGGTGGTCAGCCTGGCCGAAGCGGCGATGACGCTCGGCGGGCGTCGTCGCCGTCGGGTCTTCGAGCGTCGTCGCCCGACGGCGGTCGACCGGGCACATCAGAATCGCCCAGCCGCCCGGTGCGAGCACCCGGTGGATCTCGGCCAGGGCGCGGCGGTCGTCGGCAACGTGCTCGAGCACGTGGTTGCAGATCAGGAAGTCGAAGCTCGCCTCCCCGAAGGGAAGGTCCATCACATCGAGCTCGCGCTCGGCGAGCGGCGAGTCGAGGTCGCCGCTCACGTAGCGCAGGCCGGGCAGCCGCGAGAGCCGCTGTTGCAGCGCGTACTCAGGGGCGATGTGCAGCAGCGCGCCGGGCCGCTCGAAGAGATCGGTCTCGCGCTGCAGGAAGAGCCAGAGCGCGCGGTGACGCTCGAGCGAGCCGCAGCGCGGGCATTTCGCCAGCTGCCGCCCGCGATGGGGCAGGAAGCGCGCCGAGGTGGAACCGCAGCAGGGGCACTCGACCGCGTCGCCGCGGTAGCGGACGCCGCGCAGCGCCCCGAGCAGGCGATGGCGCCACGCGCCCGGCACCAGCTCCAGCAGGGCCCGCTTCGGCCACCTGTTTTCGACCGCGCCGTGCTCGTCGCCGAAGCTCTCCGCCGAGGTGGGCTCGATCGTCGTCGGCGCGCCGGTCATACGAGGTGAACGGCCCAGGCGGGCGCCTGCTTTCGCCGCCCGGCGGGGGCGCAAGTCGGGCGCGCCCGCATGCGTTGATCAAGGTGATGGATCGACGCCTTCTAGTCATCTCGCCGGTCCGCAACGAGGCCGAGCACCTGGAGCGCGTGGCGCGGGCGATGGCGGCCCAGAGCCGCCCGCCCGATCGATGGCTGATCGTCGACGACCACTCGACCGACGACACCCAAACGCTGGCGATGCGCCTCGCGCAGGAGATCCCCTTCATCGCCGTCCTGCGTGCGCCCGAGCATCCGCCGCTGAGCGACCCACGCGACCGGCTCGCGTCCGCGGCGGCGCCGCGCACCTTCAACTTCGGCCTGCAGAGCACCGGGTTGCGCAACTACACCCATGTCGCCAAGCTCGACGGCGACATGGAGCTGCCGCCCGGCTACTTCGAGCGAATCCTCGCCGAGTTCGCCGCCGATCCGCGGCTCGGCATGGCGGGCGGCCTGCGGCGCGAGCTCGTACGCGACAGGTGGCGGCTCGAGCGGGTTCCCACCGAGCACCATGTCAACGGCGCCCTCAAGTGCTACTCGCGCGAGTGCCTGGAAGCGATCGGCGGGATCGAAGAGCGGCTCAGCTGGGACATCATCGACGAGACGACGGCGCGCATGCGCGGCTTCCGCACGCGCAGCTTCGAGGACCTGGTGGCGATCCACCACCGTCCCTGGGCGAGCGCCGACGGCACCCTGCGCGGTCGCGCCCGCTACGGCGCCTCCGCCTACATCGCCCGCTTCCCCGTCTACTGGGTGACGGCGCGTTCGCTGAAAGTGGCGGCGTCGAGGCCGGCGGGCCTCTCGGGCCTCGCCTTCCTCTACGGCTACGCGAAGGCCGCGTTGCGGCGCACTCCGCGGGTCGAGGACGAGGAGTTCCGGCGCGCGGTGCGGCGCGAGCTGCGCGGCCGCATCCGTGCCCGACTGCCGCTGGCGACTCGCGCGGCGACGGGCTGATGTGCGGCATCGCCGGCCAGGCGCGCCCCGGCGGCGCCATGGTCGCCGCGCAGACGATCGCCGCGATGTGCGCCGCCCAGGAGCACCGCGGGCCCGACCAGCGCGGCCTGCACCTCGACGGCGGCGTCGGCCTCGGCATCCAGCGCCTGCGAATCATCGACCTCGCCACCGGCGACCAGCCGGTCGGCAACGAGGACGGCACCGTCACGGTCGTGCTCAACGGCGAGATCTACAACTACGCCGAGCTGCGCCGCGAGCTCGCCGGCCGCGGTCACCGGCTGGCGACGCAGAGCGACACCGAGGTGATCGCCCACCTCTACGAGGAGCTCGGCGTCGAGTGCCTCACGCGCCTGCACGGGATGTTCGCCTTCGCCCTCTGGGACAGCCGCCGCCGGCGCCTGCTGCTCGCCCGCGACCGGATCGGCAAGAAGCCGCTCTTCTACAGCCTGCGCGGCGGCGTGCTCAGCTTCGCCTCCGAGCTGCCGGCTCTGCTCCAGGATCCCGAGGTCCCGCGCGAGGTCGACCCGCAGTCGATCGACGCCTACCTCACCTACGGGTACGTCCCGGCCCCGCGCAGCATCTTCCGCGACGTCGCGAAGCTGCCCCCCGCGCACCGCCTCGTGTACGAAGACGGCGCGACGACGATCGAGCGCTACTGGCGACTCGACTACGCCGCCAAGCGCCGCTTCGCCGACGAGCGCGAGCTGCACGAGGAGATCCGCGCCTCGCTGCGCGCCGCCGTCGCGCGGCGGATGGTGGCCGACGTCCCCGTCGGCGCCTTCCTCTCCGGCGGGATCGACTCCTCGGCGGTCGTCGCGGCGATGGCCGAGCAGTCCTCGCGGCCGGTCAGGACCTTCTCGATCGGCTTCGCCGACGAGCGCTTCGACGAGCTGCCGCGGGCGCGGCTGGTGGCCGAGCGCTTCGCCACCGAGCACCACGAGCTGGTCGTCGAGCCCGACGCCGTGGCGATGCTGCCGAAGCTGGTCCGCCACTACGGCGAGCCGTTCGGCGACCACTCGGCGCTGCCCTGCTTCTACCTCTCCCAGCTCGCCCGCGAGCACGTCACGGTCGCGCTCAACGGCGACGGCGGCGACGAGAGCTTCGCCGGCTACCAGCGCTACAGCTCGAACCTGCTGGCGGCGCGGCTCGAAGCGCTGCCGGCCGCCCTGCGCGAGGGGATCGGGTCGGCCGCAGCGGCGCTGCGCCCCCCCGCCGACCCGCGTGCGCTGCGCAGCCGCGTGCAGCGCTTCGCCGGCCGCCTCGCCGGGGAGCGCCGGCACCGCTACCTCGACCAGGTGAGCGTCTTCGGCGCGGGCGAGCGCGCCGGCCTCTACACCCCTCAGTTCGCCGCCCAGGTCGCGCCGTCGGGGTCCGCAGAGGTCATGCTGGAACCGTGGCGCGAGGCGAGCGGCGACGAGCTGCTCGACCAGCTGCTCGAGGTCGACGCGACCGTCTACCTGCCGGGCGACCTGCTGACCAAGATCGACGTCGCGACGATGGCCTTCTCGCTCGAGGCCCGCTCACCGCTGCTCGACCACGAGCTGATGGAGCTCGCCGCGTCGCTGCCGCCGAACCAGAAGGCGCGCGGTGCCCAGCGCAAGATCGCCCTGCGCGGCGCCCTGCGCGGCTGGCTCCCCGACGCCGTGCTCGACGGGCCGAAGCGCGGCTTCGAGCTGCCCGTCGACCGCTGGCTGCGCGGCGAGCTGGCGCCGTTCGCGCGCGAGGTCCTGCTCGACCGGGAGAGCACCGAGCGCGGCTGGCTGCGGCGCGAGGGGGTCGAGTCCCTGCTCGACCGGCACCTGGCCGGCGAGGATCATGGCCGCCGTCTCTGGGCGCTGCTGACGCTGGAGCTGTGGGCGCGCTCGGCGACCGACCGCGCAGCGCCGGCGCCGGAGGCGGTTGCGGCATGACCGCGACCGCCGCGACGATCGACCCGATCGCCGATCCCGCCTGGCGGCGACTGCTCGAGCGCAGCCCCTCGGCGGGGGTCTTCCACCACCCGCTGTGGCTGGAGCTGCTGCGCGCTCAGTACGGCTATGAGTTCGAGGCCTGCTGCATCGGCAACGGCACCGGCATCGAGGCGGGGATCCCGGTGGCGCTGGTGGAGAGCCGGCTGACCGGGCGGCGCCTGGTCTCGATCCCCTTCTCCGACGTCTGCGCGCCGGTCACGGCCCACGACGCCGACCCCACCGCTCTTGAAGACCTCGGACTGGCGCTCGTTGAGCAGGCCGGGCGAAGCGGGCTCGAGCTGACCGTCCATGCCCCGCTGCCCAGTGCTCCCGGGGCGTTTGTCCAGCCCAGCTTCTACCGCCACCTGCTGCCGCTGGCGGACGACGCGGCGGAGGTCGAGCGGCGCTTCTCGAAGTCGCAGATCAAACGCGGCATCAAGAAGGCGCGGCGCGAAGGGCTGGAGGTGGAGCGCCGCACCGACCGGGCGGCGCTCGACGCCTTCTACGCCTTGCACCTGCAGACGCGGCGCCGGCTCGGCGTGCCGACGCAGCCGAAGCGCTTCATCCGCCGCTTCGAGCGCCTCTTCGAGCAGGGTCTCGGCTTCGTCATGCTGGCCCTCGACGCCGGCGAGCCGATCGCCGCCGCCGTCTTCCTCACCTTCAACGGGACGGTCACCTACAAGTACGGCGCCTCGGACGCTCGCAAGCTGGCCAAGCGACCGAACAACCTGCTGTTCGCCGAGACGATCCGCTGGGCCTGCGAAGCGGGCTACGAAACGCTCGACTTCGGCCGCACCGACATCGGCAACGACGGCCTGCGCGCCTTCAAGCGCGCCTGGGGGGCCGAGGAGTCCGAGCTCGCCTACACCTACCTGACCGAGCGGCCGCCCGAAGCCGGAGCCGGCCTGCGCGACCGCGTGCTCGGGACCACGATCAGCCACTCGCCCGCCTTCGTCGGCCGACTGATCGGCGCGGCGCTCTACCGGCACGCCGGCTGATGGCTGAGCGCCCCGACATCTCGGCGATCACGGTCACCCACAACGGCCGCGAGATGGCGCTGCGGACGCTGCGCTCGGCGATCGGCGCCGGCGGAAGCGCTTCGGTCGAGTGGCTCGTCGTCGACGCCGGCTCTTCGGACGGCACGCCCGAGGCGATCGAGCGCGAATTCGACCAGGTGCGCGTCCTGCGCCGCGACAACCACGGCTTCGCCGCCTCCAACAACGTCGCCCTGGCGCAGGCACGCGGACGGTACGTGCTGCTGCTCAATCCCGACGTCGAGATGCACTCGATGACGCTGGGCGAGCTCGTCGCGGCAATGGACGCGCGGCCACAGCTCGGCCTGGCCAGCGTCGTCCAGCGCGATTCGGACGGCCGCCTTCAGCCGTCGATCCGCCGCTTTCCCTCCCCCCTGCGCAGCCTCGGCGAGGCGCTCTTCGCCGCCCACTGGCCTGCGGTGCGCACACTGCAGGAGCTCGAGACCAGGCCAGGGCCCTACGAGCGGGAGCACGAGGTCGACTGGCTGGTCGGCGCTTTCCTGATCGCCCGCCGCGAGGCGGTGCGGGACGTCGGCCCCCTCGACGAGCGCTTCTTCCTGTACTCCGAGGAGATCGACTGGTGCTACCGCTTCTGGCAGGCGGGCTGGCCGGTGGTACACCTGCCGGAGATGGCCGTCACCCACCACTGCGGCGGACGCTCGCACGGGGACCTGATGGCACAGCTGAGCCACTCGCGAAGGCTGTTCGCCGAGAAGCACTACGGCCGAGCGCGGACGCTCGGCATCCGCGCGGCGCTCGGCCTGGGACACGCGATCCGCATCGCGGTGTTCGGCGTCGCGTCGATCGCGAACCCCGCGCAGCGCGAGCGGGTGCGTACCGAGTGGGCCGGCCTAAAGGTGATCCTCGGCCGCTCGGGGCCGCCGCTGGGCCCGCCGGCGACCGCGCCCGGCAACCCCGCGGCGGACGCGAAGACCGCAAGTCCGGCTCGCAGTCGGACGTTGACTGGTTGAGCGAAATGGAGTCCGCGTCCGCCGACAGGCAAGCCCCCGCGCCGCGAACGGAAACGCTTGCAGCGCAGTCCGTGCAGACGCCCGGCAACCGGGCGACGGAGTTGGCGATCCGCATCGTCGACCTGCTCGCGTCCTGCCTGCTGCTCGTCATCCTCGCCCCCCTGTTCGCCGCCCTCTCCGCCGCGATCAGAACCGACTCGAGCGGCTCGCCGATCTTCCGTCAGCGCCGCTGCGGCAGGGGGATGCGCGAGTTCACGGTGTTCAAGTTCCGCACGATGCGCTGCGACACCCCGTCGGACCCTCACCGCTCCTACGTCCTCGACGTGATCAACGGCGGCGGGGCGGAGCCGGAGCGGGACGAGGGGCTGCAGAAGCTCGAGAACGACGCCCGGGTGACCCGCGTAGGCGCCTTCCTGCGCCGCTTCAGCCTCGACGAGCTGCCGCAGCTGTGGAACGTGGTCCGCGGCGAGATGACCCTGGTCGGCCCGCGGCCGCCGATCCCCTACGAGGTCGACTTCTACCCGCCGCACTGGCTGCGCCGCCTCTCGGTCCGACCCGGCCTCACCGGCCTCTGGCAGGTGAGCGGACGCAACGAGCTCAACTACCGGGAGATGGTCGAGCTCGACCTCGAGTACGTCGACCGCCGCTCCCTCTGGCTCAACATCAAGATCCTCGCCCGCACGGTCAGGGTCGTGCTCTCCGGCAGGGGCGCGGTCTGAGCGGCGACACCCTCCCGACGGGGGCCGGGCAACCGCTCACAGCGGAACCGGCCCCGCTTCGCGCTCGATCTGCCGGCTGTGGGGGATATCCGGTTCGAACACCCCGTGAAGGCTCGCCTGAAACGGGTGGCGACTGACGAGCAGCGCTTCGTCGGATGCAACGTCACGCGTGACCTTCTCGAGCTCGATGCCGCCGAGCTTCAACCTGAGTATCTGCGGAAGGTAAAAGCCGGCGACAATCAGTGCCAGGAGCGCAAGGGTCAAGGTCGAGTAGCTCAACAGGCTCGTCTCGCCGCCAAAGCCTCCCGCGGTCAGGAACGAGACCTGCACCAAGACGAGCATCACGAAGGCGACGCCGACGACAACCAGCGGCGCCCAAGACTCCTCGAGCGTCGCGGGCGAGAACAGCTTGAGCCGCGCCTTGACGCGTTCCGCCGCTCGTTCCGAGCGGTGTGCGCTCACGCCTTTGGCCGCCGCGGCCTCGAAGTCGTCGCGAGCGCGCTCGAGCAAGCGGCGGGCCGCGCGAGGAGGGTGTCCGATGCGACCGTCCATCAGCACCTCGTACATCTTCACCCTGGCGTATCCGCGGGCGTAATAGAGATCGACCCACTGGCGCAACCACAGCCCGGTCGAGCCCGCTCGATCCGGAGACCCCTCCAGAACCGACTGCGCGAGAGTGACCGCACACGTGAAATGACTCTCGGCGTCCTCGTAAAGCAGGTCGTCCGAGGTCGCCTGGGCCTGCTCGACGAAGATCTCCCCGGCACCGATGCGAGCGCCGACGTTGTTCGGGGCCCTGCGCAGGACGCCGTCGTAGACGTCGAGCGCCATTTCATGGCGACCGAGACGGAAATACGCGTTGGCGAGATGGCACTGCAAGGTGAGATTCCCGGGATCGCGCTTCAGCGCCAGCTTGAGCTGCCTGATCGCCTTGCTGTGCTGTCCCCGCTTCATGTGGACGACGCCGAGCCCGGCAGGCGGCTCGGGGGCTCCGGAGTCGAGCGCCGCGGCCTCCTTCAACGCGTCCTCCGCCTTGTCGAGGTCATCCATGAGCAGATGCAGCATCCCGAGCCCGGACAGAGGCTCCGCGGAGCGTCGGTCTTCGCACTGCGCCTCCAGCAGCGAGACTGCCTTCTGGTAGGCGTTGAACGCCTCCCATTGCCAGTTGCCGGCATCGTCGACCGCCGCCTGTTCGCGGCGCTCTATGTACAGGCCCATCAGCCTCGCCCAGGCGCTGGCGCTCCGGCGGTACGGGCCGAGGGCCGCCTCGAAGGCGGCTTCCGCTTCGTCCAATCTGTCGAGCCAGAACAGGGCCAGCCCGTAGGCCTCGGCCTGGTCGTTGTTCAACTCCGGGCCGTGGACCTCTTTGACCCGCACATAAGCTTCGTCGACCCTGCCGAGCTCGCGCCAGCAGTCGGCGTACTTGCCCTGGGCGGCATATATCCTCGCCGTCGCGTTCATCGCATGAAGGGCGAAGAGCTCAGAGGCCTCCGACGCCTGGTGAAAGCTCTCGACCGCATCGCCGTAGTGCAGGAGCATCGCTCGCGCCGCGCCTGCGACGAAGTGAAGGGCTGCCGCCGTCGGCGAACGCTTGCGGTCGGCGTCGGGAAGGGCCCCAAGGCCCTCATAGCAGTACGCGAGCGCCTCGCGGGGTGAGTCCAGCTCGAGCGCCACAACCGCCCGGTTGTAGCGAGCGCGACAGCGCTGCCAAGTTGAGGCGACGAACCTGCGCTCCAGAGCGATCACGTCCTCGTAGGCGTCGATCGCCTCGCTGAACCGCCGGAGCGCGAGCAGCGACTCGCCCAGGTCGAGCAGGTGGTTGATCGACGCCGGACCGCCGCTGTCGAGGTCGATCGCCTTGCGAAACCGTTGCACGGCGTCCTCGTTGTCGTCTAGCTCCGTACTTGCCCTCCCCCAACCTCCGAACGCCGCGCCGCTGCTCTGGTCGAGCACCTCTGCCACTTGCTTGAAACGGCCGATCGCCTCCTCCGCAAGCTCCAGTTCGAGCAGCGCGCCACCCGCACCGAGATAGGCGGGCACACACTCCGGGTCGATCTCGATCGCACGCTCGAATCTCCATCGCGCCTGCTCGAACAACCTGAGTTCAGCAAGAAACACACCCCACTCGACGAAGAACATCGCTTGCTCCAGATGGACGGAAGCGCATTCGTAGGCCTGCAGCGCGTCGGCGTTCCTACCCATGTTTCCCAGCAAACGCGCCCGTTCAACATAAGCGTCAGCGTTGGGTTCGAGGGCGATCAACTCATCGAGCTTCTCCAGCGCCAGCAATGGCCTGCCGGCGGCGGCCAGTGCATTCGACCAGTCGATCAAGAACTCTTTCGGATCGCGACCGTCGAGCGAGAGATGCTCGTAGGCGACGGCCGCGGCCATATATTCACCACTCGTGAGTAGCTGTTTTGCCTGCTCCAGTGTTACGGGCTCTGGCATCGGATCAGCGGGTAGCGTATATGGGCCGTTACCCTAAAGCGGTCTATCTCGCTTGGTCAATAGCTGATACAACTCGGTGCCGATGCAAACCGCTAGGGCCGAGCTGGCGGCCACAATTCCAGATGACTGGCGCTGGAAGGAGTCACTGACCCTCCTTGCCGGAAAAGACGACGCGAACGTAATGTTCTCGAGCGAAGCGGTCGAACCCGACGTCGACGCCGAGCGCTACGCAGTCGTTCAGGGCGAACAGCTTCGCAGCGAATTCCCCGGGTACCGGCAGATCGCCTTCGAGCCGATGCGCATCATGGGCGGTCGCGACGGGTTCATGCGCCGTTTCGAATGGAAACCACCGGACGGCGTGGAGGTGACTCAAATCCAGATGTACTGGGTCGAGAGCTCGCGTGGGTACACGGCGACCGCAACCACCTCGACTCCCAACTTCCACGCAACCGAGGGAGTCCTCGTCAGGATCCTCGAATCCCTGGCGCTGGACCGCACGCCTTCCCCTCCGACGTCACCGAGCGGCCAACCCGTCACGTAGCCCGCCACGGGCGGTCGCACGCCGCGTGGCGGACGGCGCCGCCACACAAGGGAGGGGGGGGTTCAGGCGTTGATCGGATGTGGGGGTCGCTCCGGATGACAGTCACTACCTTGAAGAGCGCTACCGCGAGACGGGCGGGCGGCGCTCGCTGCCGCTGAGCGCCTATTACGCGCTCAAGCCGCTGCTGCCGCGGCGGTTGCAGATCGCGATGCGGCGCCGCTACGCGAAGCGACAGGCGCGAACCGAGTTCCCGCGCTGGCCGGTCGAGCCGCTGCTGGTCGACCGGCGTCGCGAGGAGCTGCGCGCCGAGCTGGACCGGCGTGGCGTGGCGCGGATACCGACCGTCGCCGACTGGCCCGAAGGCAAGCGCTTCGCGGCGATCCTCACGCACGACGTCGAGGGGCCTGCGGGGGTGGGCAACGTGCGCAAGATCATCGAGATCGAGCGCCGCCACGGCTTCGTCTCCTCCTGGAATTTCGTCGCCGAGTGGTACCCGATCCCAGACGGGCTGCTCGCCGAGGTCCGCGCCGCCGGCTGCGAGGTCGGCCTGCACGGGATCAAGCACGACTGCAAGCTGTTCGAGAGCCGCGCCCGCTTCGAGTCCGAGCTGCCGGCGATTCACCGTTACCTGGCGGAGTGGGACGCCGTCGGCTTCCGCTCCCCCGCCACCCACCGCAATGCCGACTGGATGCCCGAGCTGGAATCCCTCTATGACACCTCCTTCCCGGACACCGACCCGTTCGAGCCGCAGGCCGGCGGCTGCTGCTCGATCCTGCCCTTCTTCCTCGGCGAGATGGTCGAGCTGCCGATCACCCTTGTCCAGGACCACACGCTGTGGGAGATCCTGCGCCAGGACTCGATCGACCTCTGGACGCAGAAGTGCGACTGGCTGATCGCCAACGGCGGCCTGATCAACCCGATCGTCCACCCCGACTACCTCGACACGCCCGCGCGCCTGCACATGTATGAGGAATTCCTCGAATACCTGGCGGAGCGGCGAGAGGAGCGCGATGGCTGGCACGCGCTGCCGCGAGAGGTCGCCGAGTGGTGGCGAACCCGCGCGGGCCTGCGCTGCGTCGAAGGCGGCGAGGAGGCGCGCATCGTCGGCGAGGGCGCAGAGCGCGCGGCGCTCGCCTGGGCCTGCCGCGACGGTGAGGAGCTGGCCATCGAGCTCGAGCCCGTACCGGCAACTGCTTGAGATGGCCGGCGAACGCGTCCTCATCCTGCTACAGAACGAGCCGCTCCCCTCGGACCGCCATGTCTGGAACCAGGCGACCGCGCTGACCAGGGCCGGCTACGAGGTGACCGCGATCTGCCCGACCGGCGAGAGCCGCGACCGCGAGGCGTTCGAGCGGATCGACGGCGTCGAGATTCACCGCTACCGGCCCCGCGGCGGCGGCGAGGGCGCGATCGGCTATGCGGTCGAGTACCTCGCGGCGCTGTGGAGCATGCGCCGGCTCGCCCGCCGGCTCGCCCGCGAGCGCCCCTTCGACCTCGTCCACGCCTGCAGCCCGCCCGACTTCCTGCTGCTGGCGGCGCTCGCGCTGCGTCGCCGCGGCGCCCGCTTCGTCTTCGACCACCACGACCTCACGCCGGAGCTCTACCTGACCCGCTTCGGCGGCGGCCTGCTGCACAGGCTGACGCTGGCTGCCGAGCAGGTCGCCTTCCGCAGCGCCGACGTCGTGCTCTCGGTCAACGACTCCTACCGCCGGGTCGCGATCGAGCGCGGCCGGCGCGACCCTGGCGACGTCGCGGTCGTGCGCACGGGGCCGGACCTGACCAGGTTCGTGCCGAGCGCGCCCGACGACTCGCTGAAGCGCGGCAAGCGCTTCCTGCTCAGCTACGTCGGCGTGATGGGCCCGCAGGACGGCGTCGACGAAGCGCTGCTCGCGCTGGCCGAGCTGCACTCCCGGCGGCGTGACTGGCACGCGGTCTTCATGGGCGACGGCGACGTGCTCGACGAGATGCGGGCGCTCACCGAGAACCTCGGCCTCGCCGAGTGCGTCGAGTTCAGCGGCTGGGTCGAGCACGAGACGATCGGCCGGGTGCTCTCGAGCTCCGACGTCTGCCTCGCCCCCGACCCGAGCAACCCGCTCAACGACGTCTCCTCGATGGTCAAGCTCTCCGAGTACATGGCGATGTCGCGACCGATGGTCTCCTTCGACCTCGCCGAGTCGCGCTTCGGGGCCGGCGAGGCGGCGGTCTTCGTCGCGCCCGGCGACCACGCGGGCTTCGCCGACGCGCTGTCCGCGCTGCTCGACGACCCGGATCGTCGCGCGGCGATGGGCGCGGCCGGTCGCGAGCGGGTCGAGCAGGTGCTCGCCTGGGAGCACCAGGAACGCTCGCTGCTCGCGGCCTACTCGCGGGCGCTGGCGATGGGACCGGCCCGGGCGAGCCGCCGGGAGATCCTGCAGAGGCTGCTCACCACCCCGGTCCCCAGCTGACATCCGGATGGGGGAACGATCGGGCCCATCCTCTGCGGCCCGCTCGCCGCTGCGATCGTGCTCACCGACCTGCCACCCCCGGCCCACGCCAGGCCCTCGTTCCAGTTCGCGCTCGCCGTCGAATCGTCGCTCCCTTCGTGCCACGCGATCGGCACCCACACCACACCAGGGGCCGGGCGAGGCGCGACAGCGACCGCGACCGCCTCTCGGACTGGACCGAGGTCAGGCGCACGAGGACCAACCCCCGTCGCCGCGACACCGATGGCGATGGCCTCTCGAACTGGGTCGAGCTGAGGCGGACGAGGACGAGCCCCCGCAGGGCCGACAGCGACGGGGACGGCTTCGCCGACGGCGGGGAGGTCGCCGCCCGATCGAACCCGCGCGACCCGGCGAGCACCCCCGGATGCGCCGCCCGGATCGCCGGCGCCCGATCCCGGCCGGGCAGGAACCGATCGGCTACCGCAAGCCCTCGGGTGTGAGCTGGTAGCCGGCGGGAACCCGCCGGCAGAGCCGCGGTCGGTCATTCGTCCAACCAAACCGTCCCAAAGTGATGGAGCGGCAATTAGCGCCCGATCCGGGCATCGATGCTCGGTTTCCGCCACAGTGGAAGAGCGCTCCGGTCGATCGCCTGTTGCGTCGCCCTCGCCGTCGTCGCCCTCGTCGCCCTCCAGTCCCCCGCTCTCGCCCGGTCCGCGCTGCGCTTCTCCGTCGCCGACCTCTTCCTCGCCCCGGCAGCGCCGCACCTGCGGCTTCGCCACCACACGCGGGGCGTTCGCCGCCACACGCGCGGCAAGCTGAAGCGGGACAGCGACGGAGACGGGCTGCCCAACCGGTTCGAGCATCGGCGCAGCAGAACCAACCCCCACCGCAAGGACACCGATCGCGACGGCCTCTCGGACTGGACCGAGGTGCGACGCACGAAGACCAATCCGCGTCGCGCCGACACCGATCGTGACGGCTTCAAGGACGGCGAGGAGATCGCCGCGGGCACCGACCCGCTCGACCCGCTGAGCTTCCCCGGCGCGCCGGGGCCTCCGATCGAGGAACCGCCTGTCGAAGAACCGCCCGAGGAAGAGGGCCCTGGAGCGGAACCGCCGGCACCCGAAGCGCCTGGCGGCGAAGAGGAAGGCGAAGGCGAAGGCGAATCGCCACCAGCCCCGCCAGTCGAACCGGTAAAGGCGGTCTGGGCGACGCCCACGGCGGTGCAGGTCGGCACGCCGGTGACGCTCGACGGCACGGCCTCCACGGGCGCGGCGCCCCTCGCCTGTACGTGGTCATTCGAGAACCAGAGCGGCAGCACGGTCTTCCAGACGCGGAGCGGCTGCGAGATCGAGTTCACCTTCGAATCGTCCGGAACCAAATACGTGCGCCTCACGGTGGAAGACAGCACCGGCAGCTCCGACTCGAACAGGCGCTCCTTTACCGTCAGCGAGGCGCCGCCGACCGAACCTCCCGAAGAGGAAGAACCTCCCGCGGAAGAAGAACCGGCGGAAGAAGAACCCGCGGAAGAACCCGAAAGCGAACCGCCGCCTCCGCCCTCCTCGTCAGGCTGTGTCGGCGGCGCCACGACGGCGACGAGCGCGGCGCAGGTCCGCTCCGCCGTGCAGAGCGGCGACGACGTCTGCGTGACCGCCGATGTGGGCGACGTGAACCTCAGCGACCTGGGGTCGCGGCCAGCGATCATATCCACCGAAGGCGGCTCGATGGGAGCGATCGACCTCGACTCGACCACCGACCTGACGATCGAGGGCGCCCGCTTCCGCTCGATCGAAATGCGCGGCTCGCACCGCACCCGGCTGCTCGGCAACACGATCGGCGGCACCCAGTCCGACCGCGTCCTCGACCAGCTGATCTTCATGCCGGAAACCAACAACGATGTGGCGATCGAAGGCAATGACATCGGCTGGACCCGCGCCGACAACTCCGGCAACACGGGCTACGGCTGTCGCTGCTACGGCACGCTCAACCGCCTGCGCTTCGTCGGCAACAGGGTGCACGACATCGCCGCCGACGGCTTTCAGGGCGTGGGCGGCCAAGACGTCCTGATCGACCGCAACGAGATCGGCCCGGTCGGCCGCAACCCCGGCTCCAGCGAGCACTCCGACAACATCCAGATCACCGGCAACGGGTCGAACTTGCGGATCACCAATAACTGGCTCCACCACCAGGGCTACTACGAAGGCAGCTCGACCGCCAACTCCGGCTCCACCTACATCCACGGCGGCGAGATGGCCTCGCTGATCTACGAAAACAACCTGATCGAAATCGCCCAGGGACGAACCGAGATCTGCGGACTGGGCACGGGCGGCACCTCACGCTCAAACATCACGATTCGCAACAACACCTGGGTCGAAGGCGGCCTCGCGTTCAATGGCTTCCCCGGCTTCGAGTGGGACTGCGACTCCGGCTCGGGCAACAGGGTCGAACGCAACATCGCCGTCGACCCCGACGGCGGCTTCGCCCAGGACGGCTCAGCGAGCGCCGCGACCTTCTCGCAGAACATCTGGGGGACCCCCAACGCGGTCACCCTCGGGGCGAACGGCAACTGCACCTCGGCGAACTGCACGACGTCCGGCGGACAGCCGATCGGCTACCGCAAGCCCTCCGGCGTCAGCTGGTAGGGGCCGAGCCCGACCCGTCGGCGCTCGAGCTCCGCCGCCGGCACTTCCACCGAGGCGGCGCAGACGCACATCGCCGCCATCACGAAGAACAGGTAGGGCGCCTGGGGAAAGCTGAGGATGTCGTATAGAGCGGTGGCGACGCCGAAGGCCAGACACCCGGCTCCGGCAGCGAGCGCCGGCGGCCCCCGCAGGGGATTGTCCGAGCGCAGGACGGAGCGAACGACGAACAGCGGCCCGACGACCATCGCCAGAAACGCCAGCAGGCCGAGGATCCCCACCTGGAATACCTCGCCGAGATACTCGTTGTCGAAGATCCTGTAGGTGTCCGCTTTCTGCGAATCGAGCGTGCCGAAGCCGCGGCCCAGCATCGGGTCGGTCAACAGGTCGGGTACGACCGCTGGATAGTCCGAGGTGCGGCCCTTGGTTGACGAACGGCTGTCGGCGTGACCGAACTCCTGCACCGAGCTGAACACGCCCGGGGCGACCGCCAGGGCCAACGCCAGCGCGACGATCCCGAAGGGAGCAAGCCGCAGGAGCTGGCGCGGTCGCAGCGCGAACAGCGCCAGCAGGACGAAGGCCGGGATCACCGCCCCTGACTTGCGCTGGGTGACGAGGGCGCCGAGCACGATGACGCCGGCGGCGGCGACCCAGGGGAGGCGGCGGCGCAGGGTGGGCGCGACCGCCCCCAGGACAACGGCGAACGGCAGCGCCATGCTGAGGATCGAGGTGACGGAGAGCCCGTGCCTGGTCGGACCGGTGATCGTCGGCCGGCCCTTGTTCCAGGCGGGTTCGATTTCGGTCGGCGACGGATCGACGTTGGCGACCGGCGAGAAGACTTTGCCGGCCGTTTCATAGAAGACGTTGTGGCCGGTCTGCTTCTCGTAGATCGTGCCGAGGGCGGTCAGCGTCGCCAGGACGACGATCAGCGCCATGAAGGGCCGCAGCTCGGCGACCCGCAGGGTGAGGGCGACCACCGCGAACAGCGCCGCCAGCGCGAAGAGGACCGCCAGTTTTTTCTGCGCCACGTCCCATTCGCCGAGGTTGGTGATCCGTTCGACGTTGACCGCGATGCTGGCGACCGCGAGGAAGAGGAAGGTGAGAACCCCGGCTGCCCAGCCGCGCGGGCGCAGCCGCGCGAAGCTCTCGCGACGGCCGAACAGGGCGCCCGCGACCCAGACCGCGACTATCAGGGCGACGAGGAAGCGGTCGAGGTCGGAGCTGAAGGGCAGGGGGACCTTCGGATGGATCGAGTCGATCGGCAGCAGGAAGAGCGCGACGAGGAAGCCGGCGATCAGCCATGGCAGTGGCCGCCGGGTGCGCGGCCAGGCGTCCGCGGCCGGCGTTAGGTCGGAGGACGGCGCGCTCGCCACGATCTCAACCGGCCCGCTCACGCTCGCGCCTGGCGCCGCGAGCCTCCTTGCCGCGCCGGTGGCCGTTGCGCCGCTCGCCGGAGCCGTTCGCCCCGCGGCGTTCGTCGGCACTCAGCTCGCGCCAGCCGCGGGCGATCGTCCGCGCCGGAATCAGCAACATGCACCAGCCGCCGAGCACGACAATGAACACCAGCGCCGCGATCTGCAGGTTGGCGCCCTCGTTGACGATGGCCCCGGTGGCCTTGCCGAGCTGCCTTATCTCAACCCGCTGCGAGCGCGGCGTGTGCTGGCGTTCCTGAATCCGGTCGATGTAGCCGCGCAGGGCCGCCGGCACGGCGGCGGCGAGGGTGATCGCTTCGTCGCGGCCGGGCGCCTGGGCGAAGACCGAGACAATCGGCAGCGACGGGTTGTTCTCGAAGCGCAGGCGGTAGAGCGCTCCCTCACCGATGATCTGCGAGCTGCGTTTCTCCGCCGTCGGCGCCTGCTGGACCTCGGGCAGGTTGAGTTCGTAGGGGCCCTGGGCCTCGATCGCGTCGACGGGCAGCTTCGCTTCGCGGGCGATCAGCGCAACCGCCGCGGGGCTCGCCAGGAAGCGGGCGAAGACGGTCGCCCGGGTGTCGAGCGATTCGAGGTCGTAGGAGAGGTCGGCGAAGGCGGAGTCCGGCGTGTCGACGAGGATCTGGCTGGAGGCCGACGCGAAGACGTTCGTGCGGGCGTGCAGCGACGGCGGGAAGACACCGACCCGGTAGATGCTGAGAAAGGCGGCGATCACCGCCACCAGCGCGCCCAGGGCGACCAGCCGCCGGCGAAGCCAGAGCGTCCTCAGGGTCCGGGCGAGCTCCATCGGAGTCCGCTCAGGACTCCCCGGCCGCTTCCGGCTCGGCTGCATGCCAGGCCGAGACCAGACGCGGAACCGCGAGGATCGCCGTGATGCAGAGCGCCAGCAGGACGACGAAAAGGAGCAACGCGACCTTCTTCCCCAGGGCGGCGTCGACGGGGGCCGCCTTGGCCGGACCCAGCACGCGGAACTCGACCCGCTGGCTCAGCGGCGTGCGTTGCTGGCGCTGAATCGATTTGACCACCCGGCTGATCGCCGCGGGCGCGGCGGCGGCGAGCCCCCGGGCCTCCTCTACGGTCGGTGCGCGGGTCGCGACGGCGAGGATCGGCAGTTCGCCCGATTGGGTGATCGTGATCCCGTAGGGGTGTATTTCCAGCGCTTCGCCGCTCGCCCCCGGCGCCTCCCCCGGCAGCGGCTGCGGCCCGGCGACGTCGATCTGCCTGGGAGAGATCGAGTTCGCCTTGGCGATCTGCGAGACCACGTTCCCACCCGCGATGTAGCGGGCGAAGACGCCGGCGCGGGCGGTCAGGCCGCTGATGTCGCGCCGGGCGTTGGCGATCGGCGAGCGCGCCGAGTCGACGAGGATTTCGATCGACCCGCGTCCGTTGACGTGCAGGCGCTGGGAGATCGACGGGGGAAAGAGGGTCACCTGGTAGATGGCGAGAAGCGATATCGCCGCGGCGGCGACGAGCGAGACGGCGACCAGGACGCGGCGGCGCCAGAGCTCTTTGAGGGTGAGAATCAGATTCAAGTCGTGTCCGCGAGTCAACGTGCCGGCCGGCACGTTGCCGGGGCGTCAACTAAGAACGGACGGGCGTCGAGCTAACTTCCGAGCCGGCCCGGTCCAGATCGGCCAGATAGACGAGCACAGCGTGCGCGGCAAGCTCCTCCACGGTGACGCCGCTGTATTCGCGCGCCTTGCGTTCGAGTGCCTTCTCGGTTTCGCTGTCGAGCGACAGTTCGAGGTCGACGCCGTCGTCGCCCAGCTTCTGCAGCCATCCCCGATCGAGGCACCCGGCGACGCCCGAGTTCTCCCGCGCGGCGTAGCGACGCAGCGCCCTGCGGACGCCCCCGGGCAGATCCGAGCCCCAGAGAGCTTCGATTCCGTCGCGCGCGAATGTGCCTAAGACGAGCTTCATCTCCTGCCTGTAATACCCAGAACTGATTGGCGAAAGCAAGATTTTCACTTCTCTGAGCAAAATCCTCCTAAGTTCACCCGTTGATATTGGGTACTTGAGGGTCTGGCTGAAATTTGGACGAATATTTGGCATTGACAATGGACCGATTGGCATCGATGCTCCAGGCTCGTTTTTGCATAAAGGCCAATTAAGCAGTGGGGGGAATAGACGTGACCAGTCGCCAATCGGAGTCGAGTCGGCAGAGTCCCGGGGGCCTGTCCGGCGCCACGGCGAGGAGGCTCAAGATGGGCGGACGCCCGGAGGAGGCGGATAGCCGGCTTGTCCAGGACGCCGTCGCACACGCCAAGGCGGGCGACCCGGAGGGGTTGCACTTCCTCTATCTCCGCTATGCCCCCGACGTCGAGCGCTACGTCAACAGCGTCGTCCACGATCGCCACGAGGCCGAAGACATCACCCAGGGAGTCTTCGCCAAGCTGATCACGACGATCGGCAAGTACGAGCAGCGCGAGGTGCCGTTCACCGCCTGGATCCTGCGCGTCGCGCGCAACGCGGCGCTCGACCACATGCGAGCCCGCCGGGCGATACCCACCGAGGACGTGAGGGTGGCGGACAACGGCCAGGCGCAGATCGGCCTCGACCGCAGCCGCGCCCTGCGCGAGGCGCTCGAAGAGCTCCCCGACGACCAGCGTGAGGTTTTGGTGCTGCGACACGTGGTCGGCCTCTCGCCGCTGGAAATCGCCGAGACAATCGGCAAGACCGAGAGCTCGGTACACGGTCTGCACCATCGTGGCCGCCGCAGCCTCCGAGCCAGCCTGACCGAGCTCGGCGCCGCTCCGGTCGTCGCCGCGACGTTCGCCTAGCTAGGCCACCGCGGAGTTCAGTCGTCTTTCCCGAGGTCGTCAAAGACACGCTGCGTTATCCGGCCGGCGTCGAGCTCCGCCGCGTAATAGATAGCCGCCTGGGAGACCAGGCGTGAAAGCGAAGCGTCCTGCTTTCGCGCCTCCGCTTCAAGCCGGCACAGGAGCTCGTCGTCGAGCTCGAGCCTCATCTCGTCCCCCTCTTGCTCGCCGCGCAGCGCCGACGGCACCGACCACCCAGGCCTCCGAAGGGACGCCTCGTGCAGGTAAAAGCGGATTGCTTGTGAAAATCTCCCTCGCACCTGCGGCGAGTCCCGCGGCGCATCGCGCGCGATCACATCGATCACGAAATCGCTCAGCCTCACCTCGAATGACCGGGCCATCGACGCGTCAACTCCGTCGACCGGGTTCATCGGGCGGATCGCAGGCTCTTGTCACGAAGTTCTTCTCCACGCGTCAGTGGCGCCACAACCCGCATAGACATCATATAGCGGCCGAGACGGCCAAACTTGAAGCGAGTCGTTCCTTTTCCACCCCCCGACACCGCATCGTGCGCACTTTCAGCCTCGTGTCGGTTGGCGCGCTTGCCCTCGCCTGGGTGCTCCTGGCCACCGCTTCCGCGAATGCGGCGCCGCCGACGCTCACCGCCCTGAGCGTGGACCACATGCGCACCCCTTTGGGCATCGACGACCCTCATCCGAGCCTCGGCTGGCAGTTGCGCTCTGGTGAGCGCGGGACCATGCAGGCCGCGTACCGGATCCAGGTCGCCGAGAGCCCGGCTCAGCTCGACGGCGGAGACGCGGAAGAGCTCGACTGGGACAGCGGCTGGGTCGACTCGCCGGAATCGGTCGGGGTCGCGTACTCGGGTCCGACGCTCGAGTCCCGGCAGCGCTACTACTGGCGCGTCCGGGTCCGCAACGAGCAGAGCGAAGAATCGGCGTGGAGCGCTCCCTCGTGGTGGGAGATGGCGCTGCTCGAACCAAGCGACTGGCACGGGGCGGAATGGATCGCCCCCGAAGCGGCCACCGAAGCCTCGAGTTGGACGGACTACCGGCTCGACGTCGACTTCACGATCGCCGCCGGCGCCACCGGAGTCGTCTTCCGCGCCCAGGACCAGGAAGACCTCTACATGTGGCAGGTCAAGATCGAAGACGAAGGCGAACCGGGCGAAGAAGTGCTGCTGCGACCGCATGTACGCCAGAACGGCAGTTGGCACGTGCTCGAAGAAATCGACGTCGGCGGGGTGGTCGAACCGTCACGCGCGCACGAACCTCACCACCTGAAGATCGAAGCCGACGGCGACACGATCACGACCTACATCGACGGCGAGCAGGTCGACGAACGCACGGACGACACGTTCGCCGGCGGTGGCGTCGGCTTCCGCTCCGGCGACGGCAGCGAGGACGCGAGCTTCGAAGGGCTCGAAGTTCACGGCCCCGAAGACGAAGAGCTGTTCGCTGACGATTTCGGGACCGCTCCCGACCCCGCCTTCCCCGGCGCCGAGATCGAATCCGGGGCGCTGCGCGTCCACGGCGACGCGACCCAGCTGGTTTCGACCACGCCGCCGGTCCCGGAGCTGCGCAAGGGATTCGAGCTCGAAGCGGGGCGCTCACCCGGCGAAGTCGCCTCGGCGCGCATCTACAGCTTCGGCCTTGGCCTCTACGAACTGCGCCTTTCGGGGGCGAGGGTCGGCAACCGCGTGCTCGCCCCACCGGCGACCAGCTACGGCCGCCGCCTCCGCTACCAGACCTACGACGTCACCTCGCAGCTGCACGAAGGCGAAAACGTGCTTGGGATGACCCTTGCCGAAGGCTACGGGCCGCGCTTCTCCAAGTACGGCTGGCGCTGGTTCGGGCCGCGCGAGGCGCGGCTTCTGCTTGACATCCATTACACCGACGGCGAAGAGCAACTGGTCCGCAGCGACAACACCTGGCGCTGGGGAGAGGGGGCGGTCCGCGACGCCTCGCTCTACGACGGCGAGACCTACGACGCCCGCCTCGCCGACAACTGGGACGAACCGGGATACGACGACAGCTCGTGGCAACCGGCGAAGGTGGCCACACCGCCGGCGGGTGCCCTCGAAGCCGACACGACGCCGCCGATCCAGGTGGTGAAAACGCTTCGCCCGACCGAGCTCACCGAACCGGAACCCGATGTCTACGTCTTCGACCTCGGTCGCAACATCTCCGGTTGGGCCCGAATCCATGTCCCAGGCCCCGCCGGAACCGAAGTCCGGATGCGCTACGCCGAGAATCTGCGGTCCGACGGCACCCTCGACACGACGACGAACCGCAACGCCGCCGCGACCGACAGCTTCATCCTCGTCGGGACTGAGGAGCCCGAGACGTTCGAGCCCGAATTCACCTATCACGGCTTCCGCTATGTCGAAGTGACCGGCCTCCCGGACGGATTCGAACCAACGCCCGGCACTCTCGACGGCCGGGTCGTCCACGCCGACCTCCCTCCCACCGCGAGCTTCGAATCCTCTGACCCGCTGCTCAACCGGATCTACGCCGCCAACCGGCGGACCATGGAAAACAACGCAATGAGCTACCCGACCGACAACCCGGTGCGGGACGAGCGCACGGGCCCCGGCATGGATGTGCAGGCGTACGTCGACGCGGCGGTGCGCGACTTCGAGGCCGACCGCTACCTCGCCGGCTTCCTCGACCAGCTCGACGAAGAATGGGGCGGCAGCCCCGACATGAACCTCGCCCACATCCCGATCGCCTGGGCGCTCTACGAACAGTACGGCGACCTCGCCACGCTGGCCGGCTCCTACGCGTCGATGAGCGTGGCTCTCGACAACTACATGAGCGAAACCGCGGCCACCGATGGCGTCTGGCCCGAACCCCCAACCGGCGAACACGATGGCTTCGGCGACTGGTGCCCCCCGATCCCAGCGGCCGAGGTCGCCGGCGGCGTCGGCGGCCCCGACGTCGACGGCTACGAAGAATGCTTCAGCGAGGTATCGCTGGTCAACACGGCACTCGCCTACCGCGACGCGCACATCGTCGCCGCGGCGGCGCGAGCGCTGGGGCACGGCGCAGACGCCTCCGACTTCGACGCGATCGCGGAGCAGATCGCGGCGGCCTTCAAGACGAGCTTTTCCAACGCGCCAAGCGGCGGCTACGGCAGCGAACGGCAGGTTACGAGCATCCTCCCGCTGGCCTTCGGCATGGTGCCGGAGGTGCGCCGTGCAGCGGTTGGCGAAGCACTGGTGGACCGGGTGCTCGAACACGACGGCGGCCACCTCGACACCGGCATCTTCGGCACCCGCTTCCTGGTCGACGCGCTCGTCGCCGCGGACAGGCCGGACGTCGCTTTGACGGCGCTCGACCAGACTTCATATCCGGGCTTCGGCTACGAGCTCGAATTCGGGCCGCAGATCGGCCTCCCATCGGGCCACGGCGCGACGACCGACTGGGAGGATTGGGCCTACGAAGCCGGCGACGGCTCCCACGACCACGCGATGTTCGCCGGCATCAACGCCTCGTTCGTGACCGACCTCGCCGGGATTGAGCCACTGTCTCCCGGCTATGCGAAAGTCGGGGTTGACCCGGTGGCGCCGGCGGGACTAGACCACATCGCCGCTTCGCTGCAAACCGTGCGCGGCGAAGTCGCGTCCTCCTGGCGACGCAGCGGAGACGAGTTCGTGCTCGATGTGACCGTGCCCGCCAACGCGACGGCGGAGGTGGCCGTGCCGACCCGCCCCGGGGACGAGGTGCGCGAGTCCGGGGTCGAGGCCGGCGCGAGCGAAGGCGTCTCCTTCGTCCGCGACGAAGGCGCGGCTCGCGTCTACCGCACGGGCTCCGGCACGTTCCATTTCGTCGCCGGCCCAGTGCCGCCGTCCGAACCGGGCGAGGAAGAAGCAGCGCCCACCGGAGGAGTCGGGGAACACACCCCCGACGAAGCGCCGGCCGCCGCGGCAAGCCAACCGCCCACCCAGGCCGTCCCAGCGGCCGACGCGCCCTCTCTCGCGTTCAGGAGGCACCGTCGACACCGACATCGCCCGCGCCTGCGCATCCTCGCCCGCGCCCCCAGACCGCACCTCCTGGTACTCGTGCTGATCTGCCGCGCCGCCTGCCCCGCCCGCCCACAGCCGGCACGCCTCACCGTGCGCGCGGCGAACGGCAAGAGCCCCATCCTGGCCCACCATTCGGTCCGGTTGACCGCTGGCCGCGTCAGGCTTGCCCTCCACCTGCGACGCCGCACGCCACCCCACCGCCTGCGCGTCGAGATCCGCGGCCTCGACAGCCCCGTGAAACTCATCGCGAAGGTACGGCTCAGTGCGCTTTCTTCAACCGCGCCCGCTGCTCCTGGCGTTCGACCCTCTGGGCGACCAGCTTGAGCGTGTCTGATGCCAGAGCGAGCCGCGGCCGGCCCCTTCGGACCTCAGCCGGCCTTCGTCTCGGAGCGACCCCAGCGCCAACCGTATGCTCGGGTCGCTGACGCCGGGAACCGCCCGGCGGGCATCGGCCAGGCTGAACTTTGCCGGCGCCGAGCTCAAAACCCAGTGACGAACTCGGTCCGTCTTCGTCATCGACGCCGTCCCCCGTTCGGCCAGGAGCTCGAGGACGAAGGCCGCCAAGAGAATGAGCGGGTGCGCCACTTGAGCGTCGGCCGCTTGCCGATAGCCATCGCCGATGACGTTGTCCTCGCTCTTGAGCCGACCGCCCACCGCCTTCGTGTGGGCGTAGATCCCTCGATCGCGTTCGAGGCTCTGATCGACTCGACTCGCGTCTGGCCGGCTAATTCAGGTAAAGACATGCGTCTTTTACCACAATTAACGTTTAACTACCGCGTATAGAGCGTCGAGAATCGGCCCGCTCAGTGCGCTTTCTTCAACCGCGCGCGCTGCTCCTGGCGTTCGACCACCTGGGCGACGAGCTTGAGCACGTTGGAGTCGCCGCTCGCCTTGATGTGGCCGGTCTCGACCGCGCGGCGGTAGCTCTTCAGCGTCCCCTTCTCGGCCAGCTCGTTGAACTGCGCGCGGTCGATCTGGACCAGCACGCGCTCGTCCTGCGCCAGGTCCTTCTTGATCTGCGGCCCCGGCAACTCGACCCGGTAGAGCTGGATGTCACCGCGGCCTTTCAGCTCCAGCCCGAAGACAAGTTTCAGTTTCTGCAGCGCAGGGACTTCGGCCTGGAACCGCTCGACAGCGGTGCGGATCAGGTCCGAGGTCGACGCCATACGACTAGATCTTGTGCCTCTGCAGGAGCTTCTTGCCGATCACCATGCGCTGGATCTCCGAGGTGCCCTCGCCGATCAGCAGCAGCGGCGCGTCGCGGTAGAGGCGCTCGATCTCGTACTCCTTCGAGTAGCCGTAGCCGCCGTGGATGCGGAAGCTTTCTTCGACGCAGAACTTGCCCGTCTCGGAGGCGAGCAGCTTCGCCATCCCCGCCTCGAGGTCGGAGCGCTCGCCGGCGTCCTTCATCCGCGCGGCTTTGCGGGTGACGAGCCGCGCCGCCTCGAGCTGCGTCGCCATGTCGGCGAGCTTGAACTGGATCGCCTGGTGGGCGGCGATCGGCTTGCCGAAGGTCTTGCGTTCCTGGCTGTAGCGGAGGGCCAGCTCGAGCGCCCGCTGGCCGATCCCGACGCCGCGCGCGGCGACGTTGACCCGGCCGACCTCGAGCGCGTCCATCATCTGCACGAAGCCCTGGCCGACGCCCGCCTCCTCGCCGCCGAGCACGCGCTCGGGCGGACAGCGGTAGCCGTCGTAGACCAGCTCGGTCGACTCGACG
>Ga0102953_1000157_pt1 | contig 45820 bp, 45 predicted proteins | sample SalPon2A_C_D2_MG_FD_78509 | JGI IMG/M metagenome (GOLD analysis project Ga0102953, IMG submission 78509) | Soil microbial communities from South San Francisco under conditions of wetland restoration - Salt Pond MetaG R2A_C_D2_MG | ecosystem: Environmental > Terrestrial > Soil > Wetlands | place...
AATAGAATAATTAAACTTGGATTCTCCGGAGATCTCGGCAGACCAAACCTCCCTATTCTGAAAGATCCTGAAAAAATTGAAGAAGTTGAATACTGGATTTCTGAAAGTACTTACGGTGGAAGACTCCACGATAAAGTTGCAGGAATAAAAACTAACCTGGCTGAAGTAATAAATAAAGCAGTTGCAAGAAAAGCAAAAATAATTGTTCCAGCTTTTAGTGTCGGACGTACACAGGAGCTCGTTTATGAAATTCATCAGGTTTGTGAAAGCGGATTGGCAAAACGAATTCCGATTTATGTTGATAGTCCCCTTTCAACAAACGTAACCGGAATTTTTAGAAAACACCCGGAATGTTTTGATAAAGAAACGGTCGCTTTTATGGAAAAGGTTGATGACCCTTTCGGTTTCAGTCAACTTAATTATACAAATGATGTTGAAGAATCAAAGAGTTTAAATGAACTTAAGGGACCGATGATGATAATTTCTGCATCCGGGATGGCAGAAGCAGGTAGAATACTCCATCATTTAAGAAACAATATTGAAAATCCAAATAATATAATTTTAATGGTTGGCTATTGCGCGGAACACACTCTCGGCAGAAGAATCATTAATAAAGAACCGAAAGTAAAAATATTCGGAGAGGAATTTAACCTAAATGCAGAGGTAATTACAATTGATTCATTGAGTGCCCATGCAGATTCTGATGAACTGATTGATTACAGTAAAAATATTAATACTTCTATTTTAAAAAAGATTTTTCTTGTTCACGGAGAATATGACCAACAGGAACAATTTGCAAATAGATTAAAAGAAATTGGTATAAAAGATATTGAGATTCCCAAACGTGGAGATGTTTACAACTTTTAGAAATATAATTTTAGTTATCATACTTGTAATTTCGGGTTGTGAAAGAGATGAAATCACAAACCCGGTGAATGATAATCTACCTCCTGCTGTTCCGACAAACCTAGCGGTTTTTTATTCACACGACGGAACAATAGGTATTGAATGGGTTAAAAATAATGAACCTGACTTAAGCGGGTATAATATTTATCGCAAAACAGGCAACGGAAATTATCAAGGAATTTTATTTACAACTAATAATTATTTTTATAACGATTCATTATCCTACAGCATAGAATATTCCTACAAAATTACAGCTATTGATATTTACGGACACGAAAGCTTACTTTCAGATTCAGTTTCTGCGATTCCAATAAATAAATTTCCGCCTCTGACTCCTAAAAATCCTTTTATTAATGCAAAAAATATTGAAGGTAAATTGTCGGTTTATTTATCCTGGAATAAAACTCTGGATGGAGACGTTTTCAATTATAATATCTATAGGAGTACAGATCCTGATTTTAATTCAGATTCAACAACGCTGATTGGATCCACCGGTAAACTTGAATTTTCTGATACGCTAAATCTTCAGCTTTATACAACTTATTGCTACAGCATAAAAGCGGTAGATAATGGTGGATTATTAAGTGATCCTACTTACAAAATTTCGGATCAAATTTATGGAGCAGCTCAGCCGGTTTACCCGGAAAATAATTCCCAGCCCGGACCTTTCGGATATTTCAAAATAAGAACTATTCAGAAACCTGTTCAATACCAGGTAATTGTGCAAACAAATCCGTATTTCGGCGACTTTTGGACAAAGTATTTTACATCGGATGTAATAAATGATACAATTTCAATTAAATTTGATCCGCCATACCGCGAATACAATGCAACTTATTATTGGCAGATTGTAACATATTCACCCGGGCAAACTAATCCGAACAGCATTTCAGAACAATTTAGCTTCATCAATAAATACTAAATTTATTCGAATTTCGGGTAAAAAAATTTTATTTTGCGTAATAAATTTCAGCTAAGGATTTTTTGAAGAAAATTTCGTTCGCTGCGGCACTATTATTTTTATTATCTGCAACTGCCTGTCCTCAGGCTGTGGTTGATAGTTTGCAATTTCTTAAGTCAGAGCCAATAAAAAATTTATTATTAACAAATTTTGACAAACAATTAAACACGTACATCTTAAATACAACTTTAAAGTATAATAATTCATTTGGCAGGTTTGTATTAAATTTAGAGGAGAATTATAATTCATCATTTATAAGATCAGCAATTAAAAGTGTTAGAGACGAGCATTCCTTGAGATTTTCTTCCGCCTATAGAATTAATAATAAATTCAGTCTAGGTGTATTGGCAAATAACAATATCTTTTCCGATAGCAGGCACATCGAAATTAATCAGGCTTCACAAACCAGCGCTGCTTTATTTACACAATACAGTCCCGAAGAGAATATTAAAATTTCCCCGTTCTTCGGATTTATAAATAATGAACAAACCGGTGAACAGGATTATGGATATTTGTATGGAGCCGAAGGATCTCTTGAGAATATTCATTTTTCGGAAAGCAATCTTCTTTCACAGATTAAATTCAGGAATGAAGATATTTCTCCCAGAAAGAATTCTATCCGATATATGAATTTTATCCTTACAAATTTTTTCAATGAAAACTCCGGCAATATTATTAATGCTAGTTATTCTCAAAACAGAAAGGATTTTTATTTTCCTGCAGATTCAATAACTTCTTTGGATTTTAACATTTCTAATAATATCCAAAGCAGAATTGAAACTAATTATTTTTTACAGGACCGGTTCTTAACAAAGGACTTTCTAGATATGTTCGATCTTGATATAACCGGAAGTTTCTTATGGCGAACGATAGATCGTGAAACCAGGTATAAATCACTGATAGTAAATTCTTCTTCACTTTTTGATACCAAAATTAATGAACTTCGCATCGATTTTGACTCATTCACTACGTATAACTCAGATATTTTTAACGGTTCATTAAGACTTACCTACTCAGAGAGAGATGAAAAGCATATAACTAAAAATTACGAGGGAACGGATCAAATAGCATTTCAGGAGAAACAGGATCAAGAAAGCAGAAAAAACAACCAGACTTTAAGAATTTCGGCAGCTTTTACAGGTGAATTTTTCCTTTCCAAATCAGATAAAATTTCATTAAGTTTATACCAGAATAAATTAAGATACGACACGCCAAGTAGCCTGAATTTTGACGATCGTGATGAAATGCTTTCAATCATAAGGTTGCAATATTCAAAATTATTAACACCTTTTTTTGAATTATATGTAAATACGGATGCAACAATCAGTCAAACTGTTTATATTTTCTCTGAAAAAAGCTCAAACAACAACGTCAACAGAATATTAAGATTAAAAGCAGGTGGAAATTATCGCGGAAAATATGTTACTTCACTAAATTCTTTTGAAGTTTCCGCCAATTACACTGTTTATGATTACGAAGATATAAATCCAAATTATAAGAGCTTTTCGTTCAGGCAGTTTACAGCAAGAGACTCTACAAGTTTGAAGTTAAATAGAAGACTTATCTTTTCAACTTACGGATATCTAAAATTGTCTGAACAGGGTGATTTAAAATGGGCGTCATTTTCTACTCACCCTACAAGGTATCTGCAAGAAATTTATTCTGAGTCAAAATTAACTGTATTTTATAATTTAGTGAGGTTTTCAATCGGAGCAAGAATTTTTTCATTAAACTCTTACAATTACAAGATTACTGAAAAAATTATCGATTCAAAATTTTTAAGTATTGCCCCGTTAACTGAGGTAATTATTTCTGAAAATGATTCATTATATTTCAGATTATATGGCTGGTACGAATTTATAAATTTATCTGGTAGTGAAAATAAGGAAGAAGCAAATCTATCAATTCAGATGAATTGGAATTTTTGAAATTGGTAAAATTTAATTATTATTCATTATAAAATTCTAAGGATAATTTTTGGCTGAAAATAATTACTCACTCGAAATAGAAAGCAACCCAAATAACTTAATTACAGTTGAAGAATTTGTTAATTATTTTTCAGTTGATTTAAAAATTGATGAATCTAAAATCCCCGGTTTGCTGCTTGCAGTAACTGAAGCAGTAACAAATGCAATTATCCACGCAAATAAATGTGATTTAGGTAAAACTGTAACTATTAACGTTACTGTTGAGGATAATAAGCTTATTATTAAAATAAAAGACGAAGGCACCGGGTTTGATCCAGCTAAGGTTCCTGACCCAACGGCACCGGAAAATTTATTGAAGGATTCCGGTCGTGGTCTTTACCTGATGCGGGTTTATATGGATGATCTAAAATATAATGTTACACCAACCGGCACAGAGACAATTCTAACATTAAATTTATAATTTTAACTTTTTAATATTTGCAGATACTTCATCTGCAGATTTTTTTAAATCCGATAGTTCCTCATCTGTAAGATTCAATTCAAGTATTTGTTCTACTCCATCTGATCCAAGTTTAACAGGAACTCCACAAATAACGCCGTCAATTCCATATTCACCTTCAAGCCATGCTGCACATGGTAAAATTCTTTTCCTGTTTTTTACTATCGCATCAACCATTTCAACAGCAGCAGATGAAGGAGCATAAAAAGCACTGCCAGTCTTTAAATAATTAACAATTTCAATTCCACCTTTCCTTGCTCTTAAAATTAATTCATCTATTTTCTTTTTCGGGAGTAATTCTGAAATTGGAATTCCGTTAACTGTAGAATATCTTGCCAAAGGCACCATTGAATCCCCATGTCCTCCCAGTACCATAGCGTTAACATCAGTTACCGAGACATTTAATGCTTCAGCAATAAATAATCTGAACCTTGCTGAGTCTAAAATTCCTGCCATTCCCACTACCCTGTTTTTTTCAAATCCGCTAACTTTCAAAGCAACATAAGACATAACATCCAGCGGATTGGAAACAACAATAATTTTAGATTGGGGTGATTTCTCGGCAGACTTTTCTGTGACTTCTTTTACAATCTTTGTATTTGCGGCTAACAAATCATCTCTGCTCATACCTGGTTTTCTTGCCAATCCTGCTGTAATTACTATTAAATCCGATCCGGCTGTATCTTGATAATTATTTGTTCCATAAATTTTTGAATCGAAAGATTCAACCGGGCTGCTTTCCCACATATCAAGAGCTTTACCCTGGGGAATGCCTTCCAATATATCAATTAAAATAACCTCTTCGGATAATTGTTTTTCTGCAATTCTCTGCGCGGTAGTAGATCCCACATTGCCTGCGCCGATTACTGTAATTTTTTTCATTTAACTACCATTTGTTATTCAGATTAAGTTTAAGATTGTATTAAACTATTGCAGCAAAACTTCATTTCTTTGGAAATAGCTCAAGACATCTTTATTTTTAATAATACTGAAAATTAATTTAATTCATTTTACTGATAAAAATACTTCAAAAGATATAAAATTTCAGGAGAATATTATGGCAAGAAAAAAAATAGCACTTATTGGCGGCGGCCAGATTGGCGGAGTTCTCGCTCAACTAGCTGCAATGAGACAACTCGGCGATGTTGTTATGTTCGACATTGTAGAAGATTTGCCTCAGGGAAAAACACTTGATATAGCTGAGGCATCAAGAGTAGATGGCTTTGATGCCAATGTAACAGGCACAAACGACTATAAAGATATTAATGGCGCAGACCTTGTAATTATTACAGCCGGACTTCCGAGGAAGCCCGGAATGAGCAGGGATGATCTTTTATCAACTAATGCAAAAATTATGAAATCTGTTGCAGAGGCTGTTAAAGAACACGCTCCAAATTCTACAGTAATAATAATTTCCAATCCTCTCGATGCAATGGTTACTCTCTTTCAAAAGATTACAGGATTCCCACACAACCGTGTACTTGGTCAAGCAGGCGTTCTCGATTCATCAAGATTTTCAACATTTATTGCCTGGGAACTAGGAGTTTCAGTAAAAGATATTAATGCTATGGTTCTTGGCGGTCACGGCGATACAATGGTTCCACTTGTCAGGTATGCAAACGTAAACGGCGTACCTGTAATGGAAATGCTGGAAAGAAAATATAATGGTGCTGCAAAAGCTAAAGAAGTTATGGATGCTATGATTCAGAAAACTAAAATGGCAGGCGGCGAAGTAGTAAAATTATTAAAGACCGGTTCGGCATTTTATTCTCCTGCTTCATCAGCAATTGCAATGGCAGAATCAATTCTTCTTGATGAAAAACGACTTCTCCCTGTTTGTGCTTACTTAAAAGGAGAATTTAATGTTGATGGATACTACGTTGGAGTTCCCGCGGTGTTGGGTGAAAACGGCGTAGAAAGAATTGTTGAACTTTCACTTGATGAAGAAGAACAGGCAGCACTTGATAAATCAGTAAATGCTGTTAAAGGTCTAGTTGAAGATATGTCAAGACTAGGTTTTTAATTTAACAAACAACTCGATTTGCAGCTTTAAAATAAAAAATCCGGCACAAGGCCGGATTTTTTTATACTCACTAAAAATCTTAATTTACTTTTGCCTCAACATTAACATATTTCCTGTCATCTTTCTTTGTCTCAAATTTTACAATCCCTTCTGCAACAGCAAATAGTGTATCATCTTTTCCCTTTTTAACATTAACACCCGGATGGAATTTTGTACCTCTTTGCCTTATAATAATATTTCCCGCCAGTACATGTTCACCACCAAATTTTTTAACGCCTAATCTTTGCGCGTTACTATCTCTACCGTTTCTTGATGATCCCTGACCTTTCTTATGAGCCATTATTAATCTCCTTTTAACCTATCTTAGTAATTTCAATTCTGGTTAACTGCTGCCTGTGTCCATTTGATTTCTGGTAACCTGTTCTTCTTTTCTTTTTAAAGACCGTCACTTTATCATCTTTTAAATGTTCAAGAACTTTAGCAGTAACTTTTGCCCCTTTTACATATGGAGTTCCAACTTTTGTAGATTTATCGTCACCTAAAAGTAAAACACTGTCAAAAGAAATTTCAGCGTCTACTTCACCTTTTAATTTCGGGACGTAATATTTTATATTTTCAGAAACTTTTAATTGCTGCCCCAATATATCAACAACCGCGAACATTTTTACCTCTGTTTTCTAAATTAGTTTACAAAATTAAGTAAATGAATGTTACTTGTCAATTGACTAATGCTATATTTTCTTAATATTTTGGCTTAATTTGAAGCTTTAAAGTAAATGATCGTAAAAAAATCATTTTTTAAGATGAAATGAAAACTCAGTACCCTCGTTAAGCCTGCTTTTCACTTCTATTTTCGAGTTGTGTGCTTCTATGATATGTTTAACTATTGCCAACCCCAGTCCCGTTCCTCCAACTGCACGTGATCTTGCTTTGTCAACTCTATAGAATCTCTCGAATATTCTGTTCAGATCTTCTTCGGGAATTCCAATCCCCGTATCACGAATAATTATTTTGCACAAATTACCTTCATCTATAATCTCTATTTCAAGGCTACCGGTTTCTGTGTATTTAATTGAATTTTGAATGAGATTTACAAATACCTGCCGAAGTTTATCTCTGTCCCCAAAGACTTCTAATTTATCTTTTTCCGGTTTAAATAAAATCGTTATGTTTTTTTTATCTGCCACAGGTATCATTTCTTCAACTTGTTTCTTGATAAATTCAATTATGTTAAAATACCGGAAGCTCAATCTCATTTCCCCTGACTCTATCATGGAAATATCAATTAGGTCATTAAGCAGCGTACTTAAATTTATTGTATGATAATTAGCCTTTTCAAGAAACGACTTGTTTACTTTTTGATCATTAATTGCGCCATCAAGCAAGGTTTCTATATAGCCTTGTATGGTAAAAATGGGAGTGCGCAATTCGTGCGAGACATTAGCAAGAAATTCCTTCCTGACACGTTCCAGCTTTTTCAGATATTCTATATCGCTTTTCATTTTCGAAAACATATCCCGAATCTCTTCCTGCAATCCACTTAAATTATTTTCAAGCAATATTTCTTCGGGTACATTTAACCTGCTATTTCTAATATCCGCAATCACTGATTTAATTTTGGCAATTTCCCTTCTTCGTCTATCCCCAATATAATAGAACAGAAATGAAAAAAGTATAGAAATAGCTATTATAATAAATAGTGCAGATGCAGGGTCATTATCTTTTATATACGTAATAATGACTAAAATTAAATAAACAATAATTATTTCTTTGAAATATACAGAAGAGGATTTTAGGTTGGTTATTATCTTGTTAATCACTTTTAAATTTATATCCAACGCCTTTAATTGTTTCAATCAGATTTGCATAATTTCCAAGCTTTTCTCTTATTTTTCTGATATGCACGTCTACAGTCCTATCAACAACATAAATATCCGGGCCCCATATTTCTCTTAGAAGAGATTCCCTGCTAAAAACTCTTCCCGGATTATTTGCAAAAAAGTATAGAATTTCAAATTCCTTTCGTGGAAATATAGTCTCTTTTTTATTAATGTGAATAATGTATTTCCCCTTGTCGATGAACAGAGGCCCTATTTTAATAGTAGCAGGAAATGCATTTTCTTTTTGCAGCTCAACTTTTCTGAGGTTTGACTTCACACGTGCAACTAATTTTTTAGGAGAAACAGGTTTTTGTATATAGTCACTTGCTCCAAGTTCAAGACCTTTAACTTCATCAATTTCGCCGGACTTTGCGGTTAAAAAGATAATTGGAATATGATTAAATTCTTCTCTTTCACGAATACGTTTGTAAACCTCAAAACCATCAATTTTAGGCATCATAATATCAAGGATAACAAGATCGGGGTTTTCATTAATTTTTTCGAGAGCCTCACTTCCATCAAAAGCAGATATCACATCGAATCCTTCCTGTTCCAGGTTATATTGCAAAAACTCAACTATATCATGTTCATTATCTACTAGTAATATTTTTTCTTTCATATAATCTCAGACTTTTACTTCTGCATTCAGTTTTGATGATTTATACATTGATTCAATAACCTTCATTCTGATTAAAGCTTCTTCTCCGGACGACATTACTGGATGTAATCCTCTAACAGCCCCAATAAAACTCTTTAGCTCATTTAAATAGGATTTTCTAAACAGAACCATTGGGCTCTCCTCTTTTGGAGGATTTAATTCTATTATTTTATCTTCAATATTTTTAAAAATTTTAATTGGGTTTATTGAAGCACTCCCTTTAGAACCAAAAACTGTAAGATAAAATGTATCCTTTTCAAGAGCCAGGGACCAACTGGTCTCCAGATTTATTAAACTTGAATTTTTACACCTGATAAAACTAACCGAAGTATCTTCCACATTTTTTGTTTTAGTATTAAAGCTCTGTGTGCTTACTCTGTCAACTGGAGGATAATTCATAAGCCACATACATAGGTCTAATAACAAAATACCAAGGTCTATGATTACTCCACCTCCCGATTCAGTCTTACGCGTAAACCATTTACCGTCACTACTCTGTCTTCTAATCCAGCCGGCTTTTACATAATTTGGTTCTCCAATCTCGCCAGCGTTGATCAGTGTTTTTAACAACATCGCATCAGGCCTGTAACGCAAGTTTAATCCCACCATTATTTTACAATTGTTTCTCTTTGCTGCTTCCACAATTGGCTTGGCTTCTAAATAGGTTCTTGTAAATGGTTTTTCAACCAGAATATGTTTTTTTGCTTTAATAGCTGCAAGAGCAATTTCTTTGTGAGTACCGGTAGGTGTTGCTATTATTACTGCTTCAACATCACTTTTTGCAAGTAATTCTTTATAATCAGTAAATCTTTCCTTTATTTTAAACTTATCTGCAATTGCACTCAGACGGTTCTTATTTACTTCAGCAACTGCTATAACGTCCACGCTGTTTAATTTAGCAATGTTAGGTAAATGAACTAGCTGAGCTATCCCCCCAAGACCAATTACTGCTACCTTGGTTTTCTCCATCTATATAGTAACCTCGTGGTTGATACTTCTGTTTTCACAAAAGACTTTAACTTTGCCTGCTATTCCTTCGGGATCAATACCCAGCAGTTGGTGAAGTTCAGATTGTGTGCCGTGATCAACAAAGTGATCAGGAAGCCCTATTCTTAAAATATCATTCTTATAATTTTTTTCATTAAAATATTCAAGTACTCCGCTTCCAAATCCTCCAACCAAAGAATTTTCTTCAAGAGTTACAATTTTATTAAACTTTTTAGAAATCTCATCAAGTCTTTTGGTATCCAGTGGCTTGGCAAATCTCATATTTACTAATTCACAATTTATTCCCTGCTCAGCCAGTAAATCAGCAGCTTTATAAGAATAATTAACCATTGAACCGAGAGCAAGTAGTGCAACATCCTCACCATCTTTTAAAACTTCACTTTCACCAATTTCAATTTTATCAAAATGATCTTTCAACTCAACGCCAAGCGATGCCCCTCTCGGGTATCGGATTGCAATTGGACCTTCTTTATATTCAATTGCTGTAAACAACATATCTCTTAATTCAGATTCATCCTTTGGAGCCATTATAACCATTCCAGGAATTAATCTTAAATATGTTAAATCAAAAGCGCCGTGATGTGTTGGACCATCTGCTCCGACTAATCCTGCCCTGTCCAGTACAAATACAACATGAAGATGTTGAAGTGCAACATCGTGAACTATCTGGTCAAATCCTCTTTGAAGAAAGGTAGAATAAATTGCAACAACAGGAATGACTTTTTGTGTTGCGAGTCCTGCAGAAAATGTTACAGCATGTTCCTCGGCAATACCGGCATCAAAATAATTTTCAGGAAATTCTTTTTGAAGAAAATCCATTCCTGTTCCATCCGGCATTGCAGCAGTAATTCCAACAACTCTTTTATTAGTTTTTATAATATCAACAAGCGCCTGCCCGAATATTTTTGTAAACGCCGGTGCAGCATTTGCTTTTTTATATGCTTTGCCGGTTACTTTATCAAACGGAGTTGATGCGTGAAGTTTTTGTACGTGACCTTCAGCCGGTTTGTATCCTTTTCCCTTCTGAGTAATTGCGTGAACCAAAATAGGCCCTTTCAAATCTTTTACCTGTTCAAATATTTTAACAAGCTGATGAACATTATGACCGTTGATTGGACCAAAATACCTGAATCCAAGTGCTTCAAATAGCATTCCCGGCGTAATTACTGCTTTTACACCACTTTCAAGCCTGGCAGCAATTTTCCTAAGCCTGTCTCCAAAATGATCGAGTTTACCAGTCAGATCCCAGATTTGTCCTTTAAATTTATTGTAGTCAGGATGGGCGATCATTTCTGTGAAGTAATTGGAAATTTGCCATACGTTAGGCGCTATGGACATATTATTATCATTTAATACAACAATTAAATCAGACTTAATAATTCCAGAGTTGTTCATGGCTTCATAAGCCATTCCACCGGTCATTGCACCGTCGCCCATTATGGCAACAACTTTTCTTTTTTCTTTATTTATATCACGGGCAACAGCCATTCCAAGAGCACTTGAAATTGAAGTTGATGCGTGCCCGGCGCCAAAGGTATCATATTCACTTTCTGCTCTTTTTAGAAAACCGCTGATTCCGTTCAATTTTCTAATTGACTGAAGCGCAACTTTTCTACCGGTTAGAATTTTATGCGGGTATGCCTGGTGACCAGTGTCCCAGACTACCAAATCATACGGAGTGTTAAAGACCTTATGAATTGCTACTGTCAATTCAACTGCACCTAAACCTCCACCGAAATGCCCGCCAATCTCTGAAATCGTATCAATCATATATTCACGAATATCTTTACAGAGTTGTTTAAGATCGTTCCCTTTCAAAGTTTTAACATCTGCAGGTGTATCTACTTTTGATAAAACTTTGTATTTACTCTGATCAATCATTTTTTTAAGGTCTCCCGCTAATTATTCTTCTATAATTTCATCTTCTGTAAGATCACTAAGTTTCGATTTTAACTCAGTGATTTTTAATTCAGCTTTTTTTAAAGTATTTGTACAATCTTTTGACAATTTAATGCCTTCTTCATAAAGTTCAATGGCTTTTTCAATTCCAATTTCATCATCTTCTAATTGAATAGAAATTTTTTCGAGCCTTTGTAATTTATCTTCAAATGTTTCTGCTTTTGATTTTTTAGGCATTGGTAAAAGTTAATCCTTAATTTTTACATCTACGTTATCATCATAAAATGCTAATGTAGTTTTTTTCTTTTTATCAAGTTTACTTGCGCGAGTTACAAATTCTGAGTCCTGTTTAACCAAAACAAAACCTTTCCGTAACGATTTATTTACATCGTGAGCTTCAATTGATTTTGTCAGAAGAGAAAGTTTTCCGTTTTTGACAAGAATTTTTCTGTCCATATTCTGAAAAAGCCTGTAAGAGATATTATCAACATTCTGAAAATTTTTTCTTACTATATCAATCGGTAATCTAAATCCATATGAATTAAGAATTTCAGAAATCCTGCCTTTTGACCTGCTGCATAGCTCAACAAGATTTTGTGTAGAAGTATAGGAAAATTCGCCTATAAAGGCAAAAAAGTCCTCTTTCCTAGGTGTAGCCAATTCCATTGCAGCAGAAGGAGTTGGAGCCCTTAGATCAGATACAAAATCGGCAATTGTAAAATCAATTTCGTGACCCACACCGCTAATTATTGGTATTTGTGATTCAAAAATTGCTCTTGCAACTATTTCTTCATTAAATGCCCATAGATCTTCAATTGATCCCCCGCCTCTTCCAACAATAATTACATCAATATCTTTTTGTTGATTAAGTGCTCTGATACTTTTTGCAATAGTTTGTGCCGCACCGCTTCCCTGGACCTTTGAAGGAGCAATTACTATTTCAACAAGAGGAAATCTTCTTTCCGCAACACTTATCATATCCCGGAAAGCAGCACCATCAATCGCAGTAATAACACCTATCTTTTTAGGAAACTCAGGTACTTCCTTTTTAAATTTTTCATCAAACAATCCTTCATCGGAAAGTTTTTGCTTTAAAGCTTCAAACGCTGCCTGAAGTTCACCAACCCCAGAAGGTTTCATTGAGCGAACATCAACCTGGTAATTACCGCGTGGTGGATAAACGCTAATTTTACCATTTAGAGTAACTTTCATTCCGTCCTGCGGAGTGAAAAATACGTAACTGTTAAATCCTTTCCACATTGTGCAGGAAATTGAAGCGTTTGCATCCTTTAAACTAAAGTACCAGTGACCAGAAACGTGTGCTTTAAAATTGGATATTTCACCCTGAACAGATATCTGGTCAAATTTTTCTTCGAGCGTCTGCTTTATATCTTTTGTAAGTTCTGATACTGTTAGAATTGGATTCATAATACTAAAATTTTCAGGTGAATAATTATAATCTAAAAATGGAATGAGAAAAAATTAGAATAAAATCCTAATGATACTTCGTGAAAATCCCTGTCATTATGAGACGGCTGCGTATTGAATCTGTATCTGGCATAAATTGTAAATGAATTTAACATATTAAATAATCCCGCAGAAACTTCAAGACTTACACCATTATATCCATTAAAATTTGTAAAACCGTTTAAGCCCGGAGATATATATTTTATTAAAGGGACTTCAATAATCTGTTTATACCCAAACCTGAAAAAATTACTGGCGTCCGCATTAAAAATATGTGAATATTCAATCGAAAAATATCCGAATGGATAATTTATACTATTTGAACGAAATGAAATTAATGGAACTTCTTTTGTTAAGGCAAAAAAATTGTTTCGGTGAGTTCCAACTATTGTAGGTGTAGGTAGAAGAAACTGCATCCCAAAAAATACACCAAGCAATAAGAAATTTGATTCCTTATCGACTTTTATTTCTCTTGGAAAATCAAGATCATATATTTCGCTCCTGTTTTTATATCCTGTAGAATCCTGCACTAAAATATAAAATGGTACTGTTTTTCCCGAAAATTTACGATTATCCAGATCAATCTTTGCTTCATGAGAATCACTTAGACTATCCGAAATTAGGAATTCATATCTATTATCAACATAGAGTTTTGCTTTAACAGGAGCACTTGCAAAAAAAGACAAATTAAAAATAGCTGGGTTTTCAGGAGTGATGTAGGAATCAATTACATATACTTCTATGGAATCTGCATCAACACTATTTGCAAAAACAGAATATGACCCTATAATTGCAAAAAATAAAATAATGAAATATTTTTTCATAATACTATTTCATAGATTTTTGAATATCTGCTATCAGGTCTTCAATATCCTCAATACCAACTGAAAAACGAATCAGGCTGTCAGTCAATCCAAATTTTTCTCTTTCTTCTTTTGGAACAGATGCGTGTGTCATACTTGCAGGGTGTGAAATGAGGCTCTCTACTCCACCGAGACTTTCGCCCAAGGTAAAAACTTTCACATTCTTCAAAATCTTTTTTGCAATCCCAGTTTCACCAACATCAACAGAGATCATTCCACCAAACCCGCGCATTTGATTTTTTGCAAGTTCATGCTGAGGATGATCTGAAAGACCAGGATAATAAATCTTTTTTGCAATTCCTGATTCATTTAAATATTCTGCTAATTCAATAGCATTTTTTTGGTGCCTTTCCATCCTTACAGCAAGAGTCTTGGTTGAACGCAATACAAGCCAGCAGTCAAAAGGTGAAGGAACTCCACCGGTAGCATTTTGAATATATCTTAACCTATTGTGAATTTTTTCATCATTTGTTACAAGTATGCCACCAATAACATCACTATGTCCGTTTAAATATTTTGTAGAGCTATGTAAAACTATATCACAGCCGAGCACAAGCGGATTTTGAAAATATGGACTCATAAAAGTATTATCACACACACCTATAAGATTATTTTTTTTACAAATTTCAGATGCCCCGGCTAGATCAGTTAAATTTAGCATTGGGTTTGTTGGTGTTTCTAAATAAACCATTTTTGTGTTTGGTTTAATTGCTTTCTCAATATTTGAAAGATCACTGGTGTTTACCCATGAGAAATCAATTCCGTAATCCTTCATAATTAATTCAAATAACCTGTATGTTCCACCGTACACATTATTTGAGCAAATAATATGATCGCCTGCTTTTACAAGACTTAATAGTGCATGTGTAGCAGCAAGACCAGAGGCAAATGCAATTCCATATTTCCCTTTTTCCAGACAGGCAATATTTGCCTCCATTGAAGCGCGTGTTAAATTGTGAGTCCTGCCGTACTCGTACCCTTTATGCTTTCCAAGTTCTTCCTGTTTGTAAGTTGAAGTTTGATAAATCGGAGTAATTACTGCCCCAGTAACCGGATCAGGCTGTTGTCCTGCATGAATTGCATCTGTTGAAAATCCCATATAATCCTTTAAATTGTTTTAATTATTAATTTATTTCTCTTTTACTCGTATAAAATGAATAAAATTAAGAACAAAATTATTATTTCCTAATTTAGATCTGAATGTTCAATAATATCATAGCGAGTAATTATATCTTTTATTCTTCCGTATTCCGTAACTAAAACAGCTGGCGAATCACTCAGATATTTTTTGACAGTAGCCAGATCAGTTCTCTCATCCAATGTCGGTAAACCGGGTCCCATAATTTTAGAAACATGTTGATCAAGCATTGAAGGATTTTCAACTAAACTAGACATTAATTTAGCTTCCCTGAGACTTCCAACAGATTCTCCATCGTCAATAACTGGTAGTTGCGAGAACCCTCTAAAATTTAATAGTTCAACAGCAGTTTTAATTTTATCAGTTGATTTTACGGATATCAATTCTTTTGGCTTACCATCTCTCTTTGCTAATGATATGTCATGCAGAGATTTGAATTCCTGTATAAGCATTCTCTTATCCCGTAACCATTCTTCGCTATGCATTTTTGTTAGGTACCTTTCTCCGGTATCGGCAACAATGAAAACAATCACAGCCGATTCGTCAAGTTCTTTTGCCAATTGCAAAGTAGCCCAAACATTTGTACCGGTGCTACCGCCGCAAAAAATACCTTCCTCTTTAGAAAGTTTACGTGCAAAACTAAAAGACTCCTGATCAGAAACATTTATAATCCTGTCAATATACTGGAAGTGTACATTATTTGGCAGACAATCCTGTCCAATTCCTTCTACCAGGTAAGGAACACCCTCAATAGTTTCGCCGGTTTGTTTGTAATGTTGAAAAATTGATCCAAAAGGATCTGCACCAATAACCTGGATATTTTTATTTTGTTCTTTTAAAAATCTACCTGTCCCGCTGATTGTCCCTCCAGTCCCAATTCCCGATACAAAATGAGTAATTTTTCCTTCAGTATCATGCCAAATTTCGGGTCCAGTTGTTTTATAATGGATTTCCGGGTTGGCAGGATTTGAATATTGATACATAAAAATAGAATTCGGAGTTTCCTTTTCAATTTTTTTAGCAACTGTTATATAATAATCAGGATGATCGTGACCAACTGCATTTGAAACGACAATCACATCACCGCCGAGTGCTTTTAAGTAATTAATTTTTTCCGAACTGACTTTGTCCGTTACAACAAAAATTGATTTATAACCCTTTACAGCCGCCGCAAGAGCAAGCCCAATTCCTGTATTTCCGCTGGTAGCTTCTATTATTGTTCCGGCGGGTTTTATGTCTCCGTTTTTTTCAGCGGATTCCAGCATCGCAAGCCCGATCCTGTCCTTTACACTTCCACCTGGATTGGAAGACTCCAGTTTTGCAAAAATCTGTGGTTTTAATCCTTTATTTAACTTATTTAATTTTACTAGCGGGGTATTTCCAACGGCTTCAAGGATGTTTTCTTTAAAGTTCATAATTATTTCCTGAATATTTTTTCAATAAATGTTATCCTCCCCGTTTGTAAAAATTTAATTAATATTAATATATAATAATAACCAAATGAAATGAAGGAATAAAGCTAAAATTAAGGATGATAATTTCAAAAGAAGAAAAGAAGATTAATTTAACATTTTGCCGTAGCATTTAAGAAAATTTTCAGTATTATATAGCGTTGCAATCTCCTGCAATATTAACAATCTGAAATTATTTATGATAGCTAAACTGACATATAAAGATGCAATACCTTCTGATAGCAAAATGCTTTCTGCAACTGTAATTGCATCCAAAAAGACGTGGGGTTATTCGGACGATCTAATTAATTTATGGAAATCAGAATTGCAAATAAGTAAAGAATATATCCGCAGAAATAAAGTAATCAAAGTTTATAATGAGAATAAATATATTGGTTTTTATGGCATAAAATTCAATGAGCCGAATTCACCGGAATTAGATCATTTTTGGCTTACTCCTGAAAATATCAGAAAAGGCTATGGGAAAATTATTTTCAATAATATTTCGAATTATTTAAAAGCTGAAGGATACAATAATTTCTTTCTCGTGGCTGAACCCAATGCTAAAAGATTCTATGAAAAAATGAGTGGTAAAGTAATCAGGCAATCTCAAAGTAAAGCCAGTGGAAGATTCCTAGATATTTATGAATTTGACCTGACTTAAACTTAATTTCAAAACTGTTTTTTAATTCACCAAAAAATTAAGAGTTCTCAATTGGGAAAAAGAGAAAAAATAAACGGAATGCTCTTTACTGCAGCAGTTATAACTTTTAACTTTTTATATATGGGAAAGGCAGTTATTTTATTAAATATTGGTATAATAATTTCTTTATTAGTTTGGTTGAACTATAAGAAGGAATATAACAGAAAATTGATAGCATTTTATATCATAGGAATTGTTTTCCATATAACGCATGTTCTTGAAGAATACAAAGGAGAATTTTATAAAATATTACCTTCATTCTTTAATGCTACGCCATGGACTGCGAATCAATTTTTAATTTTTAATTTTATCTGGCTTGTAATTTTTGTATTGGCAGCTATTGGAGCTTTTAATAAATTTAAATTATCTTATTTAGTGGTTTGGATATTCATAATAGTTGGTTCAATTGGAAATGGAATATTTCATTTAGGTTCAAGTTTAATGCTTGGAGAGTATTTCCCAGGTTCAATTAGTGCATTTTTTCTCTTCATAGCCGGAATCCTAATGGTTCAAAATCTGACAAGCTCGAGCATAAAAATAAATAAACTGAATAAAATAAGGATTATATGATCATTACTCACAATAATAAAAAGCCAACGATTGATAAGTCATCTTACATTGCTCCAAATGCTGTAATATGTGGAGACGTAAAAATTAGTAATGATGTAAGAGTTATGTTCGGAGCGCAGATAATTGCTGAAAATGGGTCAATTGATATCGGGGAAAATTGTATAATACTTGAAAATGCTGTAATCCGCGGAACACAGGATAACCCTGTATCAATTGGCAAAAATTGTTTGATTGGTCCAAATGTACATTTAGCAGGATGCACAATCGAGGAAAATGTTTTCATTGCAACCGGTGCTTCCGTTTTTCATGGAGCTACTTTAAAAAGTGGCTCTGAAGTAAGGATAAATGGAGTAGTTCATCTGAGAACAGTTCTCCCCGAAAATGAAACTGTTCCTATTAACTGGGTCGCCGTGGGAAATCCAGCAAAAATTTTTCCACCTGAAAAACATGAAGAAATCTGGAAGATACAAAAGACGTTACATTTCCGTAAGCACGTTTATGGAATTGATAAAAGCAGTAAAAATGAATCGACAATGCCAGATGTTTGCAATATTATGAGTAAAAGATTTTCGGAACATTTTAATGATGAGATCATAAAAAAATATGAAGATTAAAGATTTTGACTTAGAAAGATATTTTGCCAGGCACGAATTCACATCAAAATATCTTCTTTCTAGTTCAGATTGTGATGGCTTTTCACTAAAACATATACTTGATATAGCATCCACTAATGACATTGCTATTTGGAATGAATTGAATCTGGGTTATACAGAAAGTGAGGGAAGTTCTTTATTGCGTGAGGCAATTATTAAAAACTATAAAAATGTTTCCACTAATAATGTGTTGGTTGCTTCTCCCGGTGAACTCAATTTTATATTAATGAATGTAATCCTTGAGACAAAAGATCACGTAATTTCAATCTCTCCTGCGTACCAATCCTTATATGAAGTAGTTAATTCAATTGGATGCGAAATTTCCTACTGGCAGCCAAACCCGGATAATTGGAAGTTCAATACAGAGGATTTAAAAAAATTGATCAGGAAAAACACAAAATTGATTATAATAAACTTCCCCCATAATCCGACAGGTAGCTATATAGAATATCCAGAACTAAATGAAATTGTTGATATAGCAAGGGGAAATAATATCTATATATTTTCAGATGAAATGTATAGTAAATTAATGATAAGTAATATGGATGAGCTGCCTCCTGTAAGTGATTTATATGAAAAAGGAATCAGCTTGTGGGGCACCTCAAAATCATTTGGATTGGCCGGATTGCGTACCGGCTGGATTGTCACTCAAGATACAGAGCTATTAAAAAAAATATTGGCCTTTAAAAATTATTTAAGCATCTGTAACAGCGCACCAGCAGAAATTTTGACTTTAATAGCACTAAACAATATTGATAAATTTATTAATCCGAACATAAAAAAGATCAAAAGGAATATTAAATTATTTAATGAATTTGTCTCTCTTCATCCCGGATTATTTAACTTTACTCCTCCAAAAGCTGGTTCTACTGCATTTGTAAAAATAAATATTAAAGGTTCCACTTTGGATTTTAGCAATAAACTTGTTGAAAAAGCCGGAATAATGACTGTCCCTGCGGAAATGTTTAATTTTAATGGAAATTTTATCAGGATTGGTTTTGGTCGCGAAAATCTGCCTGAGACATTAAATGCATTTGAAGATTTTTTGAATGAAAATATTCAGTCTTTTAATTTAAACTAAAAATGAAAAAGCCATTCTGGGAAAAAACATATCTTAACTCTAATGAAACATTTGAAGGTGGCAAACCTGCTGATGAATTAGTCGAACTTCATAAACAACTACCATATAATGCTTCAGTTCTTGATATAGGTTGCGGTGATGGGAGAAATTCAATTTATCTTGCTGGAAAGGGATTTTATATTACAGCCATTGATATATCTGAAAATGGTTTAAGGAAACTTAGACAGACTACAAAAGAAAAAGGACTTAAAATAGAGACTGAAAATATTAATGCAGCAGAATACTGCTTTGAAAAAAAATTCGACTTAATAATTGCTTACGGTGTTTTACATCTTATAAAAAAAGAAGAAAGAAAAATTCTGCTCAAAAGAATAAAGGATAATACTAGGAAGAACGGATTTAATGTTATATTAGTATTTACCGACACCTTACCTGCTCCCCCTGACCTTGCACCGTTTATGATAGGCTTGTTTGAAGAGGGAGAAATATTTAATGAATATTCGGATTGGGAAATGATTGAAAATAAATCATATATTCTAAACGATGTACACCCCGGCGGAATAAAACACAAACACCCAATAAATAAAATAACATGTAAAAAGACCTGCATTTAAATAAAAACAAGGTTTATTTACACAGGAATAAGAAATAATACAAATACATGCAAAGATTAAAAAAATCCAAATACCGCGGCAGAGGAACGAGTATAAATCCTGCTAACAGGTTCGAGAAACTTCACGTAGAAGAGACAGAAGATCTTCATGATGCCCGGAAATACGAAGAAGAACCAGAACAAAAAGTTGAAACTGTTTTCTACAAAGACCATTCAAAATCAGCAATTGCAAAAAACAGCAGCCCCGATATTCCATTTGATTATTCTTTTAATCCATACAGAGGCTGCGAGCACGGATGTGTTTATTGCTACGCTCGACCCACACACGAATATCTCGGTTTTTCTTCCGGAATTGATTTCGAGACAAAAATTATGGTTAAAGATAATGGACCGGAATTACTAAAAAGAGAATTTGAAAAGAAAAGCTACGTACCTAAGTTTATTATATTTTCCGGCGATACTGATTGCTACCAGCCAATAGAAAGAAAATTAAAAATTACACGGGAAGCATTAAAGGTTTGCCTGGAATACAGGAACCCGGTTTCTATTCTCACTAAAAATTCCTTAATACTTAGAGATATTGATATTTTAAGCGAAATGGCAAAACTTGGCATTATAGCAACATCTCTCTCAATTACTACTTTGGATAAACAGCTCGTTTCAAAACTGGAACCACGAACTTCAACTCCCGAAAAGAAATTAGAAGCCATTCAAAAACTTTCCAAAGCAGGAATTCCTGTTGGCGTTAATATCGCTCCCGTAATTCCCGGGTTAAATGATAATGAAATTCCTGAAATATTGAAGAAGGCTTCAAACAATGGTGCAGAATTTGCTTTTTATATTTTACTCAGGCTCCCCTTATCAATTAAAGAACTATTCATTGACTGGCTTGAAAAGGAATTTCCCGACAGAAAAGAAAAGATACTGAATAAGATAAAAGAAATGAGGGACGGTAAATTAAATAATTCGGAATTTGGAAAGAGATTTAAAGGGAATGGTGAACAAGCTAATACTATAAAGGAATTATTTTATATTAATTGTCGTAAATATAACTTAAATGAACGTGATATTAACTTAACCACTTCCCTTTTCAGGCGCCCCCAAAGTAGTCAACTGGAAATGTTTTAATCTTTTTGATTAAGCATCAATATTTGTAATTAGATTTTTCATACATAATTAGTTTTAACATAAATGCAAAACAACAGGTTTATTTTATTTTTTGCAATAGTAACTCTCTCCTTCATGTGCTTCCCACAAACAAGTAATCTGCAAAAACAGATTACTGATTTAATAAATACAAAAGATGCAACAATAGGCATCGGTATTTATAATTTCGATACAAATGAAACTTTAATTATAAATGGTCAACATCATTACCCGATGCAGAGTGTCTTTAAATTTCACCTTGCACTTGCAGTACTGAAAGAAGTGGATGAAGGGAATCTTTCACTAGATCAAAAAATACATATTATTAAAGTTGATTTGCTTCCCGATACATGGAGTCCACTGCGCGATAAATACCTCAACGGAAATATTGATCTACAATTAAGAGATATTTTATATTATACAGTTTCAAGAAGTGATAACAATGGCTGCGATATTTTATTTAAATTGCTGGGTGGACCGGAGACTGTAAATAAGTATATCCACAGCCTTGGAATTAATGATATATCTATAAAAGCAACAGAAGCAGAGATGCACAAAGCCTGGGAGGTACAATACGGAAACTGGACTACTCCACTGGCCGCAGTAAAATTGCTTGCAAAATTTTATAATGGCAAAATTCTCTCTGAAAGTAGTTTTAACTTTTTATGGAAACTGATGTCAGAAAGCACTATTGGCAAAGACAGAATTAAAGACAAACTGCCCGATGGAACAAATGTGGCTCATAAAACAGGGCTTTCCGCTACTGATGAAGAAGGCATAACGGCAGCTACAAATGACATAGGAATTGTCACATTACCAAACGGAAAACATTATGCGATCGCTGTATTTGTTTCAGATTCTAAAGAAAATGAGAAAGTAAATGCCGGAATAATTTCAGGAATTTCAAAAATTGCATGGGATTATTTTAATAAAAATTAACTAAACTCATTAGGAAGTTCAGGAATGAAAAATATTGCCTATCAAAATATTAATTGGAACAAAATTGAAAAGATTGAGCACAAGGGTCAAACCGGAACTTCATTATGGCAGACTGTCCAATTAGGCGGACTGAGAATCAGAATCGTAGAATATTCAAAAGGTTATCTGGCAGATCATTGGTGTCAGAAAGGACATATAGTTCATTGTCTCGAAGGAGAGTTTACAACAGAAATAGAAAAGGGTGAAAAGCATTTTATGAAGCCGGGAATGTCGTTTGTCGTTTCAGATAATCTCAGTTCTCACAGATCCATTACAGAAAACGGGGCGAAACTTTTAATTATAGATGGCAGTTTTTTAAGCTAGGTTAAATCTATTACTGGATATCTTTATCGCTGGAAATAATTACTTGTTCAATAAACGGTTGAAAGTGATTTATAATAAATAGATTTTTAACAGCTAAAATAATACAGGAGCTAAAATGAAAGGGATTGGAAACACACCGCTTATCAAACTTGATCGATTTACTGAGCCTGGTTGGGCAGACATTTATGTAAAATTTGAAGGTGCAAATCCAACCGGAAGTATGAAGGATAGGATGGCACTTTCGATGGTAGAAGGTGCAGAAAAAAGAGGAGACATAAAGCCAGGAGGAACTATCGTCGATTACACAGGCGGAAGTACCGGCAGTTCTCTGGCAATGGTTTGTTCTGCTAAAGGATATAAAGCACATTTCTTTTCTTCAAATGCATTTGCAGCTGAGAAAATTCAGACTATGAGAGCCTTCGATGCAAAAGTCGATATAATAAAAAGTGACAACGGTAAAATAACTGCCAGTCTGATTGACTCTCTGATCGTAAAAGCAAAAGAGGCTAGTAAATTGCCAAATACTTTCTGGACTGATCAATTTAATAATGTTGATAACAGGAACGCCTACCATAAAATGGCAAATGAAATAATTGAAGAGCTCGGAAACAATTTCGACGAATTTATTATGGGAGTCGGAACAGGTGGATGCTTTTCCGGTAACGCAGAAGTATTTAAAGAAAACATCCCTGGAATTCACTGCATAGCTATTGAGCCTTTAAATGTAAGAGCATTATCAGGCGGCGATATATCCGGGACGCATAAATTAGAAGGAATAGGAGCGGGATTTGTCCCCTCTATCTGCAGATTAGATCTTGCCGATGAGATTATTCCTGTTTCTGACGAAGATGCATATCAAACCGCAAGGAAACTGGCAAGGATGGAAGGCATCTGGGGCGGAACAACTTCCGGTGCAAATGTGTGGACTGCTATTCAAAGAGCAAAAGAAATCGGGAAAGGGAAAAAAATTGTGACTGTTATTTGTGACTCCGGTTTGAAATATTTACAGGGAGATTTATATTCTTAATTAAAAAAAATATTATTAAATATTTATTATCCAATTTGGGATCAAAAATCAAATACATATTTACAATCTCAATGGCAGGAATTGCAGCATACATTCTTGCCGATATTTTTCACGAAGTTATCGGACACTGTGGAGGATGTTTAATAGCCGGTCAGCATATTGATTTAATTTCATCAGTTTATTTCATTAGTAGTCCCGGAAGTTTTATAACCGACATTTCAGGTCCGGTAGCAAATTTAATCGCGGGTTTGTTAATTTTTATTTTCCTCAACAGATGGAAAATCAATTCTTCTTATTACCGATTTTTGTTACTGCTATTTATGTCTTATAATTTATTCTGGTTTTCAGGAACAATTCTTCAATCAAGTTTTAGTAAAACGGGAGATTGGACATACTTTATCTCTCAAATGGACCAGGGAACTTTCGGCAATCCAATATTAATTATTGGAGGAATTGCAGCTTATTATTTTTCAATAAAACTCATAAGCGTGCAAATTTCAAAATTCAGTTCAGAATTTCCTGAATTTCCGTTAAAAAGAAGTATTTATTTTCCCTACTTTGCATCTGCGTTAGCAGCCATTATTGCCGGCCTATTTTTTTCTCTTGATAGAATGACTGCAGCAAAAGAAGGCTTGCTTGAAGTTGTTGGATCAATCCCATTATTATTTATGAAATTTGAAAGAAGTCCTGGAAATACAGGACTTAAGTTGGGAAATGTTACTACTATAAATTTGAGTATCTGCATCGTGTTTATTTTATTCTGCTTTACACTCGGCCAGGGAATTTTTCTCAAATAAGCTAAAACAATTTAAAATCCAATGAATGGAAATTTATTTATATTCGCATTAACGGTCTTCACCGGATTTTTTGCAATTATGAATCCAGTTGCAAACACACCCGTGTTTTTGGGGTTGGTTGGGGATCGTGATAAAACTGAACGAAAAAAGTTAGCAAAAACTTCGTGCCTTACTGCATTTTTTATAGTTGTATTTTTTGTTATTCTTGGCAAATATACTTTTGAGTTATTTGGAATAACAATCCCGGCATTTAAAATTACCGGTGGAATACTTTTATTTTTTGTTGGCTTTGAGATGCTTCAATCAAGAAAGTCAAAAATTCACCACCAGGAAAATGTTGAACCAGATGAAGGAATAGCAATATCTCCTCTCGCCATTCCGATCCTGGCTGGGCCGGGAACAATCGTTACAGCGATGAACAATGTTACTAGCGGAAGCTTTGTTCATATCACTATTGTGATTATTATTTTTGCCTTGATGATTTTTTTGACCTATTTAGCATTTATTTTAAGCGATTTTATCGTAAATAAGATCGGGGAAAACCTAATTACTGTAATAGCAAAAATTATGGGTTTAATACTTGCAATAATGGGAACAGGTATGACGGTAGCAGGAATTAAGATCGCATTTGGATTATAACTAAGAAAACAAATACATCCGTTATTTTTTAATATTTTGTTTTTAAAAGAAAACCCTGCTAAATTCAAATATGAGTATTTCCAAGGCAGGTAAATGAAGAATTTTTTAATAATTTTGTAAATATACATTTTAAGGGAGTATTCTTCCTTACTCAAAAATTACTCCCGAACATTAATGATAACGGCCGAGTAATTTTTATTTCCTCAGGTTCGGCAAGATACAATGTACCGGGTTATGCCGTCTATGCTTCGTTAAAAGGAGCAATTGAAGTATTGACAAAATATGTCGCCAAAGAATTCTGAAATCGCGGGATAAGAGCAAACGTTGTCGCTCCGGGAGCGATTGAAACAGATTTTAATAATGCATCTATAAGGAATAACCCTGACAGGAAAAAATACATTGCTTCTATATCTTCGCTCCGCAGAGTCGGACAGGAGGAAGATATTGGGAGTGTAGTTGCATTTCTCTGCACAGAAAACGCGAAATGGATAAGTGGGCAAAGGACCGAGGTTTCAGGTGGAGCGAATTTGTAATAATTTAATCACACTTCCATTACCTTAAAAAATTATCATTAAAATAATCTAGATATATAAAATAAGGTGGAATTGGAAAAAATAATAATCATTCTTTCAAAAGCGGCCATCCTTTAGTTAAAACATGTTTGAACCAATATCCAGCAAGCAATGATGTTAAAATTGCAATCATAACAAGCGTAACAAAAAATGTTTCGTTAATAATTCCCATTTCAAAAGCGACTGTTGCGAGCACAATTCCGGGCCCGCCTCTTGTATTCATAGCTACAGCAAGATTAAAACTTGAAAGCCAATCTTTTTTAAGCAAACGCGCAGCAAGCAATGTCCCGAAAGTTTCAAACAGAGTAGTAAACAATAAAAATCCTAAAAAGAAGATTACATCAAAGTGATGAATAAGATCCAGTTTTAAGCCGACCACAGCAAAATAAATCGGTATAAAAAAAGAAAGAGAAAACTCTTTAATGTTCTCTTTAACTTTTCCGAATTTATCATTCGGCATCATCCCAACTATAATTCCGGCAATGAATGCTCCGAAAACAATATTTACATTTAATATGCTTGCTAAAGCAGCAAAAAAGAAACAGATAAATAAAGTATATCCTGCCTTTGACGATTTAATAAGTAAATTATATCGCAGATTATTACTAAACTTGATAAGCCCGGGCATTATTAACAGTGAGAAGCCAAAGAACGCCACTGTAATAATTACAGTGGTAGTAATACTTGTTGCAGATATTTCACTGGCGCTTACGAGACCGGTTGCAATTGCAAGGGCCACCCAGAGAATAACATCATGAATAGTTGCGGTTGCCAAAACTATTTTTGCAAACCTGGTATTCATTATCTTTAGATCAATAAATATCTTGGAAATAACCGGGATAGATGTGACAGCTACTGCAATAGCTATAATAATTTTAAGTGCAAGCGGATTTCCTTTTACTCCCAAAAGAGGAGAAAAGTCATAAAATTCCGGGGCAATCCAACCTGCAATAAACGGAATCAAGGTAGAACCCAATAAAATTGCAATTATTGTTTTTTTATCTCCCCTGGAAAATGATCTTTCAATTTCAAAACCGGAAACAAACATAAGCAGAATTAATCCGACCCAGTAAATTGTGGAAATTAATTTCCCTTCCGCTTCAAATGCATTAAAAATCCACGTATAAGCATCAGGAAATATATACCCGAGAAGTGACGGGCCTAAAACCAGTCCGCCGACAATTTCGCCAATAACTTTTGGCAGTTTAAATTTTTTAAAAACATAACCGAACCATAGAGCTGAGACGAGAAGTAAAACTATTGCGAAAAAGAACCTGGTAAGTTCCTGGTTACTTAAAGTCATATAACAATGTTATCCTCAAATTAGAATTAAAATATCTGCACACTTAATATAACTTTTTATCATTTATAAATTGCAAAACTTTATTTTATTAAATTTTTGGGAAATCCTTCTTTTCCAGTCACCAAGCTTTATTTGTAATATCTTTAGATTATGTTGAATCTTAAATAAATAATCGTCAATATTTATATCAGATATTTAAAAATTAAATTCAATTGAATATGATAAGATTATTATTAGCGGTCACAATTTCATTTTTCTGCCTGTATTGCTCAAGTCCACAGAGACCCAATATCCAAAAAGAAAAACAGAAAATTTTAGAGCTACACAATCTGCAGAGAGAATATCATTTTGAAAAGAAGCCGGAAAAATTAGTATCACTATTTTCTAAAAATTTTATCTCAATTAATAGTGGTGAAATAACTTCTCCTACATATAAAGAAAGTGTCGAGATGTTCAGAGATTATTTTAACTCTGTGGAATTTTTAAGATGGGATGATATTAAAGAACCTGTAATCAGGTTTTCCGATGATGGAACAATCGCATATTCAATTGTAAATAAGGAAGTAGTTATTAAAATCAGAGATAAGAATACCAGGCCTAAAATTAATACAACAATATTTACCTGGCTGGCAATATATAAAAAATATGGTGAGGATTGGAAGATGGATTGTATAGTTTCAACTAACTAAACCTGAAGGAACTAACTAAAACTAAATCCTCTCAAAAATTCCTCTGTATTCAATCTCTTCTTACCTTCCTGCTGGAGCTCGAGGATTTCTAGAGTTGCCTTTCCGGTTCCGATGAATAATTCTTTTTTGGTTTGTTTAATCTCGGCAGGTTTTAAGTTTTCCGTTTCAGTTATTTTAGTTTTATAAATTTTGATTTGTTTATCATTAAAAAAGAAATATGCCCCGGGGAAAGGTGAAAGTCCCCTGACATGATTATGAATTTCTTCAGCGCTTTTAGCCCAGTCTATTTTACAGACCTCTTTGGTTATTTTCGGTGCAGGTGAAGCGAGTGAATCATCCTGTTTCTGTAATTCAAAATTTCCGGAATCAATCATATCAACAGTTTTTAATACTGTTTCCGCTCCGAGTAAACTCATTTTATCGTGTACACTTCCGAGATCATCATCATCTTCAATTTTCAATTTTTCCTGTATATAAATATTCCCGGTATCGACTTTTTCCTCAAGTTTAAAAGTTGTTACACCTGTTTCCTTTTCTCCATTTATTATTGCCCATTGTATAGGCGCTGCTCCCCTGTATTTTGGTAAAAGTGAGCCGTGGAGATTAAATGAGCCTTTAGAAGGAATTGAAAAAATCTCTTTCGGAAGTATTCTGAAAGCTACAATTGCAAAAAGGTCAGCATTAAAATTTTTAAGCAATTCAACAAAATCGGGATCTTTTAATTTTGCAGGTTGAAGTACCGGGAGGTTATTTTCTAAAGCAATTTTTTTTATTGGAGTAAAACTAACTTTTCTGCCTCTTCCTCTTTCTTTATCCGGTGCAGTTACAACACCTATAACTTCGTGCTTACTCTCAATTAAAACTTTTAAGGATGGAACCGCAAAATCTGGAGTCCCCATAAAAATAATTTTCATAACAGCTGGTAATCCATATTATCTGTCACCGGGTATTCAAATTCTACTTTCCTATGCTTAATATCATTCAGATCCTTTTTTAATTTCTTTTTCATTTCGTCTGATATTTTATCAGTAAATAAAATCCCCTGCAAATGATCAAATTCGTGTTGAACTACTCGGGCTAGTAATTCGTCAGCTTCTAATTTCTGTTCCTTCATATCCGTATCATAATAAACTAATGTAACTTTTTTAGGCCTTTCAACATCCGCACGAACATCAGGGATACTCAGGCAGCCTTCTTCTATTATGACTTTTTCATCATCAAATTTTTCAAATTTTGGATTTATAAAAACCATAGGTTTAGCGTTTTCAAAACCTTCAACACCTGAAAGATCAACTATAAATATTTGTTTATCGGCACCAACCTGGTTTGCTGCAAGACCAATTCCTGAAGCGTTTCTCATCGTATCAAACATATCTTTAATAAGTTTAACGGTCTCCATATCCACATCGGAAACCTGCTCGGTCTTCTTTCTTAAAATTTTGTCGCCATATAAAGTAATTGGTAACAACGGCATTTGAACTCCTTTGTTAAAGTATGTTTTAAAATAATTAAAATAGGATGAATAATAAAGGCAGAGGATTCTGAATTATAACCTTGAAGGTCGCAAGAAGTGACCTTCAAGGTTACCAGTAATATAAGTTTATTATCTGCCTGTCCAGTCTAACAAACAGGCTGTCACGGACCATTCCGTGACAATAATTTTTCTTATTGTGTTATCTTCCAGTCACGGTACGACCGTGACTACCCGGGATTTACTTAACCAACAGTTTTCCATCTTTCATTAACAATTTACCGTCGAGATAAACTGTTGGTTTTTTCATCACACCATCAAGGTGAATCGGTACGTTTACACTTCCACCCATAGAAATATTATTGCCCAATGCTATGTGAACTGTCCCCATAACTTTTTCGTCTTCCAGTAAAATTCCGCTTAATTTTGCGCTGTCGTTCGTTCCAATTCCAAATTCAGCAATATTTCGGGCATCTTTGCCGACAGCATCCAGCATTTTTGTAAGCTTTTTTGCCATTGCACCGCCGGTAATTTTAGTAGCGTAGCCATCTTTCACTTCAATTTTAATTTTGACGTTTTTTACCAATCCCAATCCTGCCATTGAACCATCAACTATAAAAATGCCGTTTGATGTACCTTCAACCGGGGCGAGGAAGGTTTCTCCCGTTGGAAGATTTCCACTTTGTCCTTTCTTGTGAAATAACCCTTCGCTTCCAATCGATTTTCTCCCTTTTATTGAAAACGAAATATCTGTGCCGACAGGAGTAGTAACCCGAATATTTTTCCCTTTCTCTAAAATTCTTTTCAGTTTTCTTGAAAGAGCTGCTATCTTCTTATAATCAGCGTTCATCCCGCGGATCATTGTATCTTTTGTTATACCGGGTAAAGTTGCAACTCTTACACCTTTTTTAGAAGCTGCTCTTCGTGCATCAGTGTGAGTTAATGATTTTGCAGTCGGGCAAAAAACAACATCGAATTTACTCATTAGGTCAACGATTGCTTGAGGTGGTTCTTCCCCGTTTATTTTTCCGGATTTCATTTCAACATAAAGGGATTTATGTCCAAGCTTTTTTGCATTTTCAAATAGTGAAATTCCTATTTCTCTTTTTAATTCATCGGAGATAACAAGGATTGATTCGTTTTTTATTGCTCCCATACAATTTTTAATTGCAGTAATGGAGGCTTTATCAAGTTTTGTTTGTTTCATAGTTTTTGTATCGTAGAGACACGCGATCGCGTATCTCTACGACTTAGTTTTAAATAAATTTTAATTACCTGGTAGAAACGAGGCATCAGCCTCGGAAGGACCGAGTCTTGACGAATGCCTCATCTCTACGTTTAAATTAATTTTATCGTGCCGGCATATCTTTCAATCCCTTTTCAAGTCCATGACCGTTCGGACCCCTTTCAGATTTTCTCAAAAGGTAAGCAAAAATAAGTCCTAAAACCCCAAGTATTGAAAAGATCCACATTCCAAGATGATAGCCAGCAGGATTTTGAGAGCTTGCTCCGCCTATATCATTAGCTGCCCCGATAACAACCGGGAAAAGTGCCATCCCGATCTGCTGTATTAATGTCATTAATGCATATGCCGAACCCAGTCTTCTTTCTTCAACTATATAAGCAACGGCAGGCCACATAACTGCAGGAATTAACGAGAAAGCAACACCCATCATTATTACAGGAAAATAAAGTGAGATTTGAGTGTATCCCATTATCAAATAAACAGGCAGCAACAATATTGAACCAAATGTCATTAGCAGAGCTCTTTTGCCAATGTAATCAACAAGTAATCCAATTAAAGGTGTAGCAATCATTGCTGCAAGTGGTAACCAGGATATAAGTCCGCCCGCAACCTCACGGGTTACGTTGTGACTTTCCATAAAAAATTTAACGGCAAATGCTCTGAAAGGAAAAATTGCAGAATAAAAAGTCACACACAACAATGTTATGTACCAGAAGGATTTATTAAACTTAAAAAAATCTTTTACGTTTAATTTATCAGTTGAACCACCTTCACCAAGTACGAATAATTTTTCTCCTCTATGTTCAAGCATAGCATAAATAATAATTCCTATAATAGCCAAAGTACCAATTAAGGCAGCAATAAAAAGAGGACTTTGGTATCCACCGCTGTATGCGCCAGGAAAAATTGATGGGGAATTATCCACAGCATAAGTCCCGGAGCGTGCAAGGAATAGATTAACACCAAGTGCAAAACTTAGCTGCTTTCCTTTGAACCATTTTGCAATTGCAACCGTAACTGCAACTATTAATGGTTCTGATCCAATTCCCAGCATAAACCTGCCGGCAAGCATAAGATATAAATTGGAAGCAAATGCAGTCAAAAATCCAGATATGGTACAAATTATTGCAAAAACAATAGCTGATTTTTTAGTTCCCCATTTATCGACAAGTATACCGCCAAAAATCAGAACTATTATCGCAGCTATACTGTAGTAAGAATATAACTGGCCTATATCCAAGTCGGAAAAATTAAGCTGTGTTTTTAATTGATCAGCAACTAGTGAGATAGAATCGTAAACATAATAGTTGCCGAACATTGCAATGCTTAAAAAAAGCAGAACCATCCACCTGTAAAAGGCAGATGGTTCTTTTTTTACTATTGAAGTTTTACTGTTTTCGTTCATTAGTCCTTATTTAAAGTATCTTCAATTCCGGGCTGAGGTTTACGTGATACTTTATACATTATCATTCCCATTAATGCAAAGAATATTACGCCAAGTATTTCATAACCGCCGCGTCCAAGAAATCCTTCAAGACCAACTTCCGCACTTATCCCTTTAAGGAATTCGAAGACACTATCATTTACCGAGAGCAGGGCAACAATTACCCCCGCAAGGGCACCTCCTGCAACCAATCCAGTTGCAAACAGACTTCCGGAACCAAGTTCACTGTCTTCAGTACTTTCACCTTTTCTTTTTGCCACTTTATCGGAAACACCTTTTATTGCACCACCAACAAAGATGGGTAATGTTGTTGAAAGTGGGAGGTATGCCCCGACGGCAAAAGAAAGAGCATTCACTCCGCAAAGTTCGACAGTAACGGCAAGACAAACTCCAACCAGTACATACTGCCAGTCAAGATTAAATGATAATAAGCCTTTAATAAGAGTTGCCATTAATGTTCCCTGTGGCGCAGGGAAAGCGTTACTGCCAATTGCGTGCTGCACTCCCTGGGCAGCCATATCTACAGTAGGTTGATCCAATAATTTAATTGTTGCGCCAATTACAATTGATGAAACCACAGCGCCAACAAACAGAGACAACTGCTGGTATTTTGGAGTAGCCCCGACTATATAACCTGTTTTCAAATCCTGCGAAGTAGCACCCGCATTAGCAGCGGCAATACAAATCATTCCGCCTACAACCAGGGCCATTGGTTCAAAAACTTTTCCTGTCCAGCCAACAGCAATAAATACGAGTGCCGTACCCATTAAGGTTGCTATTGTCATTCCTGAAATCGGGTTAGAACTTGAGCCGATTATACCAACAATTCGGCTTGAAACAGTAACGAAGAAAAATCCGAATACAACAACCAGAATTCCAATTAAAATTTTATTTACAATTGTATCGCCCGGAATCATCGGCAATAATGCCATCAGAACTACAAGGGCAACACTCCCAACTATTACAGTCATAAAAGAAAGATCATTTTCAGTACGTGCAACTTTTACAGCTTCTCCCTTATTTCTTAAAGAAGAAAGACTTCCTTTAAATGAAGAAATAATTGTAGGAAAAGTTTTTAATAATGTTATGAACCCGCCAGCAGCAACAGCGCCCGCACCGATCTGCCTTACATAGGCGCTATAAATTGCACTTGGAAAACTTGCAAATGTGTGCAATTGAGGATCCCAGTTTCCGGGTCCTCCTGCAATAGCAATATCTTTTAAATAACCAAGTTTTACAAGCTGAAGTGCAATTACATCAGGCGGAACAAGGCTGGCTAACAATGGAATAATCCCCAGCCAGGCAAGAACACCACCTGCAACCAGTATTCCTGCAATTCTAGGTCCGATTATATAACCTACACCAAGATACTCAGGGGTAATATCGGCATTTATTGTTGCAGAAGGAAAAAACTTACTTGTTTGTGATGAAACCCATGCAGGAGTTTCAGCAATTACGTGAAAAACTCTTTGAAGCAAAGCATAAACCAGCGCAACTGATAATCCCTGGTAGGCTGTTTTTGCAAAATCTCCACCTTTGTCCCCGGCAATAAGAACCTGTGCACAGGCTGTTCCTTCCGGGTATGGTAGTGTTCCATGTTCATTTACAATTAAGGAGCGGCGCAGCGGAATCATCATTAAAGTTCCGAGAATACCGCCAAACATAGCCAGTACTAAAATTGTCCAGTAATTAAAATAACCGGCTCCAACACTTACTCCGGCATCATTTAATGACATAAATAAAAAAGCCGGCAATGTAAAAACAACGCCGGCAGCAATTGATTCACCTGCAGAACCAGTTGTTTGAATAATGTTGTTTTCTAATATAGTTGTTTTAAAAAATTTGCGGCCGATTGAGATAGCAAGAACAGCGATAGGTATTGAAGCAGATACAGTTAATCCTGCTTTCAAAGCAAGAAAAACAGAAGCTGCACCGAAAAGTATTCCAAAAAATGCGCCCATGATTATCGATTTTACAGTAAATTCGGCGACATTTGAGGAGTCAGCTATGTAAGGTTTAAAACCTGGATTTGGAGAGTTGTTTTCCGCCATATTCAGAGCTCCTTAATTATGTTAAGAACTTTTAAAAATCGCTTATGAATATTGAAATAAATGTATATAGATGCAACTTAAGATTTCGGAATTCAGAACTCCATTTTTCTCATTCCAATGTGACAAATAGCAAAATCATATTTTACAGGATCAACCGGGTCAAATTTCATTAGGTTATCTGTTATCTCTTCTGCCATTTTCCAGCTTACGTTTTTATAATTTGTTAGTTTTAGTTGTTTACAAATTCTGGCAACATGAGTGTCAACCGGAATTACAAGTTTATTTGCAGGAATTTCATTCCAGAGACCAAAATCAAGATCATCTTTTCTTATCATCCATCGAAGGAATAAATTCATTCTTTTACAAGCGCTTCCAAGTTCAGGAAGAGGAAACATAAACCTGACCCCTAATGAAACTTTACTTTTATTGGTTTTTAATTTGATTTTATTAATAAAAGCATTTGAGAATCCCGATAGAGCTTCTTTTATATTTTTATTATCTCCTGAATAATATTTCAGGAATACATTTTTTAAGGAACCTTCTTTCTTATAAATGGATTGTAAAGCTAAAAACAGATTGATGATATCTTCATCGGTATAGAAACGATGTTTTAATCCTTTTAGCTTTATCCAGTTTTCACTTCTGTTAAAATTCGTGATAAAATTTTGAGGTTTTGCATTTGTAATTATTAAAATTTTATCAAGTGTATTTATTATCTGCCTGACATTACCGTAAGCAAAAACCGAGGCTATAAACCCGAATGATTCAATATCTTTTTCATTTTTAAATAAATGCAAAAACTGGAGAGGATCAGGTGATATTTGTGATTTATCAAATGCTTTATAGTGAAAATTAAGTTTTTGTTCGAGTGTCATAAAATAACCCGGTATTCAAATTTAGAATTAGAAAATTACTACTTATTTTTAATAAATGTATTTCATAAATTGTGATATAATTTAACAGGGAGACAAATGAAAAATTATTTGCTTATTATTGTTTTCACTTCCACACTTATTTTTCCTCAAGAAAAAAAGATTGATAAAGAAAAACTCGTAAACCAGGTTAAACAGGAATTTCTGCACGCCTGGAACGGATATAAAAAATATGCCTGGGGACACGATGAACTTCTTCCACTTTCTAAAAATTACAAAGACTGGTATGATGAATCACTGCTTCTGACACCAATGGATGCTTTCGGAACGATGAAAATTATGGGGCTTGACAAAGAAGCCAACGAAGCAAAAAACCTCATATTGACAAAATTATCGTTCGATAGAGTTATTTCCGTTCAGGTATTTGAAGTTAATATAAGATTGCTGGGAGGGCTCTTATCAGCTTACCAGCTAGATGGAGATAAAAGATTTCTTGACCTGGCAATTGACCTGGCAGACAGGCTTTTGCCTGCTTTCGATTCCCCGACAGGGATGCCGTACAGGTACGTAAATTTAAAAACGGGTGAAACAAAAGATCCGGTTAGTAATCCAGCTGAAATCGGGACCTTAATTTTAGAGTGGGGCACTCTTTCAAAAATAACAGGCAGGGAGATATATTATTCAAAGGCAAAAAAAGCCCTTGAAGAAGTTTATAGAAGAAGGTCAACTATTGAATTGGTTGGAACATTGTTAAATGTAGAAGACGGTACCTGGACAAATACAGATTCACACATAAGCGGAGCAATTGATTCTTATTACGAATATTTATACAAAGGCTGGAAAATGTTCGGCGACAAAACATTAAAACATATGTGGGATGTTAGTATTTATGCAATAAATAAATATCTTGCCGACGAAACAAAAGACGGGTTATGGTATGGTCACGCGGATATGAACACCGGAAAAAGAACTTCAACACTTTTTGGATCTCTTGATGCATTCTTCCCTGCTGTTCTGGTTTTAAGTGGTGATACTGCTAGAGCCGAAATGCTTCAGGAAAGCTGCTACAAAATGTGGATGCTTCACGGAATTGAGCCGGAAGAGCTTGATTATTCAAATATGAAGGTTACTTATCCTAATTATGCACTCCGCCCGGAAAATATTGAATCCGCTTACTATCTTTACCATTACACAAATGATCCGAAATATTTAAAAATGGGGGAAGATTACTTTGAATCTCTAATAAAATATTGCAGAAACGATGCGGGTTATTCTACTCTGAAAAGCGTAATAACAAAAGAGCAGGCAGACCTGATGCACAGTTTCTTTTTAGCTGAAACTTTAAAGTACTGTTACCTGATTTTCGCACCACAGGCAACAATAGATTTTAATAAAATCATCTTTAATACTGAAGCACATCCTCTTAAAATATGGAAATAAAAAGTTTGTGATAAACATAAAATTTACAAAGTTATTTTTGGTATTTTTTCTTTCAGTAATAGTTACTTTTCAATTTTCTTGTTCTGCTTCTCATCAAGTTGAAAAGAAAAATTTAAATGAAGATAAGAATTTTGTTTTTACTGTTTGGGGACACGGAGATGCTGATAAGTCCGAAGCTTCCTGGGATTCTGTTTTTACAAAGCTTTACAATGCAGGCATTACCGATTATTTTTTAATGGCCTCTCCTTCCGAATTAAAACGACTTGTTCATCTCACAAAAAATAAAGGAATTCGAATACACTGCTGGATCTGGACATTGAACAGACCAAACGATACAACTGCTCAAAAACATCCTGATTGGTATTCTGTTAACCGGGAAGGCAAAAATAGTCTTGAAGCCAAACCATATGTAAATTATTACCAGTGGCTTAGCCCATTTAGTGAAGGTGCAACAAATTATATAAAACAAAATATCCGTGAAATTGCTGAAATTGATGGGCTGGCTTCTGTTCACCTTGATTATGTAAGATATTGTGATGTAATCCTGGGCAAAGCTCTTCAGCCAAAATATAATCTTGTTCAGGACAAAGAAATGCCGGAATATGATTTTGGATATCATCCCAATGCAAGAAAAGAAATTGAAAAATTATTTGGAGTTGATCCCGTTAAAATGGAACATCCTGAATTAAGCAATGAGTGGCGGCAATTCAGACTTAACGCCGTAACAAAACTTGTAAATGAATTGGCAGAAATTGCACACAAAAATGGTAAAAAAATTTCTGCTGCTGTGTTCCCTTACCCTGAGCTTGCAAGAATGAATGTAAGACAGGATTGGAGCTCATGGAATCTTGATATTGCGATTCCAATGGTTTATCAAAATTTCTATCAGCAGGATTTAAACTGGGCCGGTTTTTCGATTGAACAGGGTGTCCGTGAGGTCCAAAATAAATTTCCAATTTATGCAGGATTATTTATTCCATCACTTACTCCTCAGGAACTTAAAAAGGCTATCTTAATTTCTAAAAATTCCGGTGCAAAAGGTGTCTCTTTCTTTAATTTATCATCTTTAACAAACGAACATTTAAAAATAATCTGGAAGATATTTGAAAAAATAAATATAAGCTCTAAATAATTTTACTATTAGGTTTATTTTACCGTTGGTTAATATTTTCAAGAGGTGAGCTTGACGGAAGAAAAAATATTTGTAGATCAAAACCACGAGCCAACTGAACAGGATATCAAGGGTTCACTTAAAATGAGTTATAAATTATGGGTGGAATTATTAAAATTTATTGAAAATAATTATGGCCCTGTTACTAAAGAATGGAAATTTTATGGAAAAGGCGGATGGAATTGTAAAGTTTTGCTGAAAAAAAGAAATTTATTTTTCTTCATACCTTACAATTGTTTTTTCAGAGCAGGTATGGTTTTTGGTGATAAAGCAATAAATGTAATTAAGAAAAGCGATTTGCCGAAAAATCTGATAGATGAATTAATAAATTCAACAAAGTATGCTGAAGGCAGAGAAACCAGATTAGATATTAAAGATAAAAACCATCTTGAAATCTTAAAAAAACTTGTAATGGTAAAAATTGAAAATTGATATTTAATTGGAAAGAGATTTTACTTTTTATATTTAAATAGTATTTTGCGGACGAGAACGATTAATTCAGAATTTGAAAGGACAAACTCATGAAAAGATATATTTGCAGCTTATTGTTTGTGATAATATTTTTTACATTCCCTTATTCCAAAGCACAAAATAAATTTGAATCTGATTTAATTAAAACTCTCGAAGGCAACATAAAAATTACATTTATTAAACATGCTTCCCTGCTTTTTGATTTCAATGGAATAATAGTTTATGCAGACCCGGTAAGCCGGTATGCAGATTTTTCAAAAATGCCAAAAGCAGATATCATTCTTGTAACTCATCATCATGGTGATCACTTTGACCCCAAAGTAATAAAAGAGCTTGAAAAGAAGAATACCAGGATCATTTATACACTTACCTGTGCCGAAACAATGAAAGGAGGTACCAAACTTAAAAACGGCGACTACTTGATCGTAGATGGAATTGAAATAGTAGCCGTGCCTGCATACAACCTGGTACACAAAAGAGATAACGGTAAATTTTATCATCCTAAAGGCATGGGTAATGGTTATGTTATAAGATTCGGAAAAGAAAAAATTTACATCGCCGGCGATACTGAAAATGTACCTGAGATGAAAAATCTTAATAATATTGATATTGCCTTTTTACCAATGAATTTGCCATATACAATGACTCCTGAAATGGTTACAGATGCAGTCAAAATGTTCAAACCTAATATTCTATATCCGTATCATACAGGTAATACAGACATAAGTGAATTAACAGAATTGCTGAAAAATGAAACTTATTGCCAGATTCGAATTAGAAAAATGCAGTAAAAAATTAATTTTAACTGTGTAAATTATTTTATTAGATTTGAACATTATTTAGCGCTTTTAATTTAAGTGCACTAATTCCTTCGCCAATAAAAATAATTAGAATAAAATTATAATTAATAGGAGTATCCAGATGGATAAAGAACTCAAGCATGATTTGAGCAGGGATCTTAATAGAGTACACCAGATTATTACAAGGGCTCTAGATGTATCAATAGAAAATAGTGACAAAATTATTAAACTTGGATATCCAGATAATGACACAAAAGAAGGTTTTCTAAATTATGTAAGCAGTCTGTTTACAGTAATTGATGTTCATCACAAACTTGAAGATGAAGTTGCTTTTCCATTTTTACAGGACAGGTTTCCTCTTGCACCATTTAATATATTGGATAAACAACACATTGAAATAGTCACTAAGCTTAGGGAAGCTAACAATATTTTAACTAAACTTAAGAATATCGAATCCAATTTAATATTGAATGACCTCTCAAAGGTTCTTTCTGAAATAAAGAATCTTTGGCATCCTCATATTGCCCTGGAAGAGGAACAATTTGCCAGTAAGGAAATAATGGCACTTATTAACCAGGAAGAACAAAAAAGATTGGCTGCTGAATTTGCAAATTTTAGTAAAACGAATGCGGCCCCGGATTATCTAATTGTTCCATTTTTGCTGTATAATCTTCCCGAGGAAGAAAGAAAACTTTTTGCAGAAAACCTGCCGCCGATTATAGTAAATGAACTTGCGCCAGTTGTATGGAAAGACAAATGGAATTCGATGAAACCATTTTTTCTGAATTAAAATCAATATTAAACTGAAAATTTGATACAGTTAGTTTCAGAAATTAGTTTATAATACTTATATTTGTATTGACAATTGTACAGAAAAGAACTTTCTTTAAAGGCTTAAATCAAATTGCTTCATAGTTCATATTTTAATTTTATTTAAAAGGAGATTATATGAAATTAAATTATAAAGCGACTGCTTTCATATTTATATTCTTATTATTTTTCTCATCATCAATAGTAAATGCTCAAACTTCATCAGGCAAGAATTTTGTTATAGGTGGAAGATTGGGACTGTCATTATATGATGGAAACGCCGGACTACAAATTGGACCTACAGCCGCCTATTATTTTAACAAAAATATGGGCGTCAGTTCCGATTTTAATATAAATACTCAAGCTGGAACACCGATTGAATGGAATGGCTCATTTGTATATGCACTTGATGCACCAAGTCCAAATATAAAACCGTACCTTGACGCAGGAATGAGCCTTTTCTTTGTTACCAACGGCCCCTATTTTGGAATAAGATTTGGCGGTGGCGCAAATTTTAAAATTGCACCTAACATTTATATCCCTGCAGATATACAACTTGGTCCGGTATTCGCTACCGGTAGAACAGTGTTTGGCTTTGCCATAACAAGTGGAATAAGATACTCTCTTAATTAAAAAATAAAGTTAAGTTTTTTAGAAAAAACCGGGCAATGCCCGGTTTTTTTATTTCATACCATACATTATCATTTAAAATATTTTCTATAAAACATTATAAAGTGAACTAATTATTATTATCTTTAAATAATTTTGATTATTAAAAATAAATCCGAATGAAAAAATCAGAAGAGAATAAAATTGGTTTTGTAGAAGTTGCATCAATTGGAATTGGTGGAATGGTTGGCGGCGGAATTTTTGCTGTTCTTGGTCTGGCTGTACAACTTTCAAAAGGCGGCGCACCCGTTGCATTTTTAATTGCAGGAATTGTCGCTCTTGTAACTTCTTATTCCTATTCAAAACTATCTGTTGCCCTGCCCAGCCAGGGCGGCACCGTATCTTTTATTGATAAAGCTTTTGGTCCCGGTCTGCTCACAGGTTCAATGAATATCCTTTTATGGATCAGCTATATAATTATGTTATCTCTTTATGCTTTTGCTTTTGGCAGCTATGGAGAAGAATTATTTGGGGGCGGCTCAAATGAATTTACAAAGCATTTATTTATCAGTGGAATTATAATTTTAATTACATTATTAAATATTTTCAGCGCAAAATTAATTGGTGAAGCAGAAGATTTTATTGTCGCAATAAAATTGATTATACTCTTATTTTTCTGTGCCATTGGATTTTGGGGTATACAGGGGGATAAATTATCAATCAGCCAGTGGTCGCCCGCAATGGATCTTGTTGCCGGCGGATTTATTATTTTTCTCGCATATGAGGGATTCGAATTAATCGCAAACACTGCCAGTGATGTGCGTGAACCGGAGAAAACTTTGCCACGCGCCTTTTATGCTTCGGTAATATTTGTAATCGGCCTATATATTCTTGTTGCTGCCGTAACTGTCGGCAACCTGCCGGTAGATAAAATTGTTGAAGCAAAAGATTATGCACTTGCAATAGCTGCCAAACCATTCCTTGGACAATTTGGAATAATTTTAATCTCTGTTGCTGCCCTTCTTTCAACAACTTCTGCGATAAATGCAACGCTTTACGGATCGGCAAGATTAAGTTACATTATTGCCAAAGACGGTGAACTGCCAAAATTTCTTGAAAAAAATATCTGGAACAAACCACTGGAAGGATTAATTATTACTTCAGTTGTTACTCTACTTGTCGCAAATCTTTTTGATCTATCCAGTCTTTCAACAATGGGAAGCGCGGGCTTTTTATTAATTTTTGCCTGCGTAAATCTTGCAAATGCAAAACTTTCAAAATCTACTAGCAGTAAAAAAATAATATCTTATCTTGGTGTTGGATTATGTCTTGGCGCACTTGCAAGTTTGATATGGCAGACCTTAAAAACTAACCCTTCACATATCTGGATTTTATTCGGGATGGTCATTTTATCAATTGGAATTGAAGGTGGATTCAGGTTGTTTTCTGATAGAAATTTAAATATTAGCAAAAACGATTAATTTTTTACAAACATTTTCTGAATATTTAAGTCTTATAATGTGTAAAGATTTTAGTTATTTCATTCGGGGAAAATATGAAAACTAAGTTTATAATTTTGATTTATTCCATTCTTCTATTTAGCAATGTAGTCTATTCACAATTAGATACTGTTAATACGGAAAAAGATTACTTAACATTTGGAATATTTATAGGAAAAATTGAAGAAGGCGCAAGAATTTTTACTCCTGTTAGACTACTTCCTTTCGGGCATCCGGAAGCATTAACACATGAGTTTCCTACAGCTACACAACTTTATGGATCAGAATTTCAAACACTTTTACTACTTGGTGAAAAATGTGGGCTTAAACTATGGGCTACCCTTTCTAGATTTCCGCAAAAACCATCGCCGGATTGGCCATACCCGGAATTTGAAGAACCACCATTAAATTCACTTATGAACGCTGAAATTATCCATAAACTTGCTGAAGACTCTCCCCTGCCCGGACTCAGCGCACTGGCATATTATAACAATTTTCCCGTATGTTTTATTGTTGATACCAGGAATTTATCACTTGCGGAAAGGGGTATGGACAGAGCTTCAGCTATGGGTCTGGATATAAAAAGGGCTGAATTTATAAACGAATTGGAAAATTCAATTAAAACTTTTAAAATTGGTAGTACCGGAATAATCGTTTTCGATAAATAAGCAACTAATTTACTATGGACTCAATTGTAAATAATTTTATCTCAGCAATTAATAATCATTCTGCAGATAATATTATTAAACTGGTTTCGGATGATCATAAATTTATAGATTCTTCGGGAATTGAATTATCCGGAAAAGAAAAACTGAGAAAAGCCTGGACAGAGTATTTCAAAATGTTCCCTGATTATAAAATTGAAATTGAAGAAATATTCTTCGGGAATAATACTGCGGCGATAATAGGTAAAGCTTCAGGAACTTTTACTAAAAACGGTATATTAAAACCAAAAAACAAATGGCAGATCCCCGCTGCGTGGTATACTGTTATTCATAATGACAGTATAAAAATTTGGCAAATCTTTGCAGATGTCTTTCCTATCATTCAAATAATGGACAAAGAGAAATAATTTCCAATTGGGTCCCCTTTTTTATCCTTATTTCAACAAATAAAGTCTTTTATTTATTATTTTAATTTTAAACAAAAAATTAATCCCGGATTATTTATGAAATTTCTTCCTCTCAGAAAACTTCTAATAATTTTTATAATCGTTATTTCAGGTTTGACATATTCACAGGTCAAATATCCCAACATTGTTAAAAATAAAATCAACTCATCTGTAGCTCCTTTTGATCTAACTGAGGTTAAACTTTTGGACAGCTCTTTCAAAAAAGCGATGGATCTTGATGAGAAATATTTGTTGAGCCTGGCCCCGGATCGGCTTTTAAGTTGGTTCAGAAAAGAAGCCGGATTAGAACCGAAAGGCGAAGTTTACGGAGGTTGGGAATCGGATCAGGTAGCCGGACATACACTCGGACATTATCTCTCCGCCTGTTCGATGATGTATGCATCAACCGGAAATAAAAAATTATTGGACCGTATAAATTATATTGTTGATGAACTCGATGCTTGCCAGTCTGCTAACGGGAATGGATATTTAGGGGCAATCCCCGGTGGAAAGCAATTATTTAAAGAAATCTCAGAAAGAAATATTATTTCAGAAGAGACTTCAGGATTTAGATTAAACGGCATCTGGTCGCCCTGGTACACTATCCATAAAATGTTTGCAGGTTTACTTGACGTTCAAAAGTATTGCGACAATAAGAAAGCGCTGGAAATTGCAAAAAAGTTTGGTGCTTGGGCATGGAATACCACTAAAAATCTTGCAAGAGATGAATTTCAAAAAATGCTGATATGTGAATATGGCGGAATGAATGAGACGATGGCAGAACTTTATGCACGAACCGGAGATAAGAAATATTTGGAACTAGCAGAAGAGTTTTTCGATAATAAAGTTTTGCTGCCAATAATAAATCACTCTGATAGTTTAAATGGATTACATTCCAACACTCAGATTCCTAAAATAATTGGATTGTTGCGTATTTATGAATTAACAGGAAAGGATAATTATTTATCCGCCGCAAAATTTTTCTGGAACATTGTTGTAAAACATCATTCATATGTTATTGGGGGAAACAGCGAAAATGAATATTTCGGCAAAGCGGATAACTTAAGTGCCCGGCTTGACTCAAACACCTGTGAAACCTGCAACACCTACAATATGCTTAAACTTACAAGGGAACTTTACAAACTAGATCCTAAAGAAAGTTATATAGAATTCTACGAGCGTGCATTATATAATCACATTCTGGCTTCACAAAATCCTGAAACCGGAATGATGTGCTATTTCGTTCCTCTTGAAGCCGGAGCATTTAAAACTTTCTCCACTCCCTTTAATGATTTTTGGTGCTGTGTGGGAAGCGGAATGGAAAATCATTCAAAGTACGGACGAAATATTTATTTCCATAACAACGACAGCCTGATTGTTAATCTTTTTATTCCTTCAAAAGTTTACTGGAACGAAAAAGGAATTTCAATTACTCAACAGACTGATTTCCCAAACTCGGGTAAATCTAAATTTATTATTAATTGTGGTACTCCCGAAGAATTTTCATTTTTAATTCGTTATCCCGCCTGGTCAGATGAAAATTTGAATGTTTCAATTAATGGAAAGAAACAGTCTATTGCAAATAATCCCGGTAGTTATATCACATTAAATAGAAAATGGGAAAATGGTGATATTATTGAAATTGATCTTTCCCCTTCACTTCATCTTGAAACAATGAAAGATGATCCTAAAAAAGCAGTAATTTTATATGGACCAATTGTTTTAGCAGGATTGCTCGGTCCTGAAAATGATCTTAAAGCAGAGCAGCCCGATTATGTTCCTTACCTCGTAGTAAAAGATAGAAAAATAAATCAATGGATAAGTAGATTACCCGGTTCTGAAAATGAATTTCATACAATTAAAGCAGGCAGACCGAGAGACATAATATTACGTCCTTTTTACCTCGTTCATAATTACAGGTATAATGTTTACTGGAATTTTTTAACTTACGAGGAGTGGCAGGAAAAACAGAAAAAAATAAGAAATGAAATTTCTGCTTATAAAAATTTGATGCATACATCTGTTGATTTTGTACATCCCGGAATTGAAGAATCGGAAAATGTTCATAATTTTAAAGGTGAAAAATCAAACGCAGGTGAAGAAGCAAGAAATAAATGGCGCGTAGCTAATTACGGCGGATGGATGTCTTTTGATTTGAAAATAAATTCAAATGATCCTGTAAAATTAGTTTGCAGGTATTCCGGAAGCGTAAAAAAAGAAAGAGAGTTTGATATTTATGTTGATGATGAAAAAGTCGCTAGTCAAACTTTAAATAAAGATAACCCGGGTGGGTTTATTGATGTCACTTATAAACTTGATGAAAAGTTAACTAAAGGCAAAGATAAAATCACTGTTAAATTTGTTGCTCTGTCCGGAGGCGTCGCAGGAGGAGTTTTCGGAATCTGGACAACAAAATAAATTATGAAAGTTGAATTTTGAATTGTTAAAAATAATTTCTTACATTTTTGTTTTCTCAGGACTTGTTTGTGCTTTAATAATTATTGTGGACATTCTCAACGGGCACAATCAAAAAATGAAAGTGATGAATATTGTGTGGCCAATTTCCAGAATTTACTTTGAACCAATCGCTTTGTGGGCTTACTAAGAAATGGGAAGAAACAAAAAAGAAAATCCTTTCTGGCAAAAAGTTTTTGTTTCAACAAGTCATTGTGGAGCGGGTTGTACTTTCGGCGATTTAATTGGTGAATGGGGAATTTTTCTGATTGGAATTACACTTTTTGCCTCAGAGTCATTAACAGTCTACATTGTTGATTTCAGCGTCGCATATTTAACCGGGATAATTTTTCAGTATGCTGCAATTGGTCAGATGACAAAAATGGAACCATTTCAAATAATAAAAGCTGCAGCCATAGCGGACACTTTTTCTCTGGTAGCTTTTGAAATTGGGATGTTTGGCTGGATGGCGATCACAAGATTAGTATTATTCTCTCCCCCGTTGAAACCTGATAACATCACTTATTGGTTCATGATGCAATTTGCCATGGTAATCGGATTTTTAACTAGCTACCCGGCAAATTGGATATTAGTA
>Ga0102953_1000158_pt1 | contig 45720 bp, 46 predicted proteins | sample SalPon2A_C_D2_MG_FD_78509 | JGI IMG/M metagenome (GOLD analysis project Ga0102953, IMG submission 78509) | Soil microbial communities from South San Francisco under conditions of wetland restoration - Salt Pond MetaG R2A_C_D2_MG | ecosystem: Environmental > Terrestrial > Soil > Wetlands | place...
ATTGCATTTGCAACATTCCTTGGATATGTGGGTGTTTCTTTATTAATGGGAGATGGGGTAATTACTCCGGCAATAAGTATTTTATCGGCTGTTGAAGGATTAGAATTAATTCCCGGAATTGGTAACATAAGTTTGACTGCGATTATTATCATTACCTGCATAATTACAATAATTTTATTTTCATTTCAGTTTTTAGGAACTGATAAAGTTTCTTCTTCATTTGGTCCAATAATGTTGATTTGGTTTTCTGCACTCTTCTTATCAGGGATGTTTTCTATCGTCCAGGCTCCGCAAGTGCTTTTAGCTATAAATCCTTATTATGCAATTGATTTCCTTCTTCATCATGGGCTTGTTGGATTTTTTGTTTTAAGTGAAGTTATACTTTGTGCTACAGGAGGCGAAGCACTATATGCAGATATGGGACATCTTGGCGGCGAACCAATAAGGCATGCATGGTACTTTGTATTTTTTGCACTTGTGATTAATTATTTTGGGCAAGGTGCTTACCTTATCAGCACAGGTGATTCTACTTCAATGCTTTTTTCAATGGTCAGGTCAATCGCTTCTTTTCTCTACGTACCGTTTTTGATACTTACTCTGTTTGCAACAATAATTGCATCACAGGCAATGATAAGTGCAATTATGTCTCTTGTTTACCAGGGAATAACAACCCGTGTTTTTCCACTTTTGAAAGTTAAATTCACATCTAGTCATTTAAAATCCCAAATTTACATTGGTGTAGTTAACTGGGGATTATTACTCGCAGTTATTTTTATGATTTTCTTTTTCCGCAAATCAGAAAATATTGCAGCAGCTTATGGACTAGCCGTTACGGCAACTATGACAATTAGTTCTATATTTATGATTTGGATTTTCAAACTGGAAAAGAATTATAAAAAGATGATAATTTCTATCGTAGTGTTTTTAGTTGTTCTCATTTTCCTTGGTGCAGTAATGAATAAAATTCCGCACGGAGGATACTGGTCAATTGTAATTGCTTTAATTCCTTTCTTTGTAATAAAGCTATGGGAAAGAGGGAACAGGAAAATGTACAAGTCGTTCCGGGCTTTACCAATTGAGACTTTTATTGTTAGTTATAACCAGATATATGGAAAAGGAACCAATATTAAAGGGACAGCACTTTTCTTCACTAAAAATTTGAAAGAAATTCCTCCTTATATGGTTCATTGTATTATCAGGGGAAATATTATTTATGAAAATAATATTTTAGTATCAATTTGTACGACTGATAAACCTTATGGAGTTAATTTTGAAAGAGTTGAAAATATTGCTCATGGTTTAAGTGGAATTATCATTGAAGGTGGATATATGGAAGTGCTTGATATTCCGTCACTTCTTAAAAAGAATGGAATTAATGAAAAAGTGATTTTCTATGGTGTAGAGGATATTTCAACAAATAAACCATTACTGAAGATTTTTGCATTTCTTAAAAAGATTACACCATCGTTTGTTAGATTTTATACTCTGCCTTACAATAAATTGCACGGTGTTGAAACCAGGCTTGAATTATAAAAACTAAACAAGAGGAATTATGAAAAAAGAATTGCTGATATTTGGCTCGAACGGTGCCCTGGGGAAAGGAGTTACTGAAACGCTCATCAAAAAAGATTATGATAAAATATATCTCTTCGATTTTAAATTCGATGATAAAGAGGCAAATGGAAATATTGAGTGTCGTACTGTTGATGACTTATCAATTGAAGAGAATGTTAAAAAAGCATTTTCAGGAATAACTCCTGGCAAGGATAAAAGTTTTTTTCTGTTTTCAACAATAGGTGGATTTGCCGGAGGAAATAAACTATGGGAAACGCCTGTTGAAGAATGGGAAAAAATGTTCAATATGAATTTGAAAACCAGTTTCCTGATTGCAAAGCATTTTTCTAATCTAGTGAGGGAATCTTTTTCAGGTTCTTTGTGTTTTACCGCAGCATATACAGGAATAGATGCAGAAGTTGGAAAGGCAGCATACGGAGCGTCAAAAGGAGGGCTAATTCACCTTGTTGATTCTCTTTCTTTGGAGGGACGTGAAATAAATCTATCGGTAAATGCAATTGCTCCATTTATTATTGATACGCCTGCAAACAGAGGATGGATGAAAGGACAGGATTTTTCTAAATGGATTAAACCAAATGAGATAGGTAACTTAGTAAACGATATTTTTAAAAACTACAATTTTATTACCGGAAATATCATAAAACTTACTAGCAGATTTGATATATTTAGATAAGGAAAATATTCAATATATTTTTAAAAAAGACGGGCAATAAACTGTTGACTTTCTTTTTTGAAATCATTATTTAGGTAGAGTATTTTAGATTTATTACGGAAGATTTACTCTCCTCATGTATCTTTTATTTAATTTTTTAGGAGGTCACTCTTTATGGAATTTGCACTCATTATATCATCGATTGTAAATGTTATCGCACAGGCAACAAATGATTCTGGTGCACTTAATTGGCTGGCAACAAAATATGAAGCCGGTGGAATTTTTATGCATCCTATTTTGGCTTGTTTGGTGCTTGGTTTGGCTTTCTGTATCGAAAGATTTTGGACTCTCTCGAGAGCTAGAGTTAATACTAAAGATTTCATTGTAAAAGTAACAAAAGCTTTGCACGAAGGCGGAGTTGAATCGGCTAAAGAAGTTTGTGCTAATACAAGAGGACCTATTGCTTCTGTATTTCATGCAGGACTTTTAAGAGCTGATGAAGGTTTGGATGCTGCAGAAAAAGCTATCATTGCTTATGGCGGTATTGAAATGAGTTTCCTTGAAAAAGGAATGATCTGGATTTCAACCTTTATAACAATTGCTCCTATGCTTGGATTTACAGGAACTGTACAGGGTATGATAACAGCATTTGACTCAATTAAAGAAGCTGCCCAGATTTCTCCTGCAATTGTTGCTGATGGTATTTCAGTTGCGTTATTAACAACTTTATTTGGATTAGTAGTTGCTATGATTCTGCAGGTCTTTTACAACTACTTTATTTCCAGGATAGATCGCCTTGTTGGCGATATGGAAGAAAGTTCAATAGAATTAATTGATGTCCTTTATGATTTGAAATCTAAGAAATAAGAGTTTTTTAGATATTCTGTCCAATTAATTTTATTAATTTAACTAAAGAGAATTTTGCTATGAAAAAAAGAAAAATAGCCGAAGCAGCTATTCCCACCAGTTCAATGGCGGATATTGCGTTCCTGTTGCTTCTGTTTTTCCTTGTGGCTACGGTTATAGATGTTGATACAGGTATTGGTTTAGTGCTTCCTGAATATGTTGAAAACCAGGAAAACGTAGAAGTTCCCAAAGACAGGATGGCTGCAGTTTTGATCAATGCAAATGATGATGTTTTAATTGATGGTAAAGTTGTTACATTATTTCAAATAAAGGATAACATAGAACCAAGATTGATCTCCAAAATAGACCTTCCCACAAACAAAAAATTGATTGTATCGGTAAAAACAGACAGGCAGACGAGATATAATGCTTATATTCAGGCACTGGACCAGATAAAGCAGGCTTATAACGAGGTTTGGGATCAATATTCGAATCAAAATTTTGGAAGACCTTTTAAAAAATTAACTGAAGAACAGCAGGGAATTGTTAAGGAAAAAATTCCTTATATAATTTCCATTGCAGAGCCGGAATCAGTAAAAAAATAAGATTTGAGGTAAAATCAGGATGAAATTTCAAAAAAGAAGAGCTAATACAAAACAGGAAATTCCTACTGCATCAATGCCGGATATTGTATTTATGTTATTGTTATTCTTCATGGTTACCACAACACTTAGAGAAGTTGATGTTTTGGTTCAATATAAATTACCAGAAGCAAAAGCAATTGAAAAAATTGAAAATAAAAGATTGATCTCATACATTTGGGTTGGTAGAGATAACAGGATCCAAATTAATGACAGTCTTGTTAAATTAAGCGATATTCAAACAATAATGTATGCTAAAAGACAAGCATTGCCAAATGTTATCGTTTCACTTAGGATTGATAAAGGAACTGATATGGGATTGGTTACTGACATTCAGCAGGAACTTAGAAAAGCTTATTGTTTAAGAATAAATTATTCGTCGACAATAAAAATTTAGCTAAGAATTATTTATTATTTTAATTAGGCAGGTTGGTATTTTTACTTTCCTGCCTTTTTAGTTTTTGAGGTATTTATGAGTTTGAAAGAAAAAATTAATAACGATCTAAAAGCTGCAATGAAAGCAGGTGACAAATTGAAACTTGAAACTATCAGGTCCATTAGGGCTTTGATTCTGGAATTTGAAAAAAGCGGCAATGGAAAAGAGTTTACTCCCGATGAAGAAATAAAACTCTTATCAGGTGCTGCAAAGAAAAGGAAAGAATCAATAGAGCAATTTAGAAATGCAAACAGGGAAGATCTGGCAAAAAAAGAAGAACAGGAGTTAGAGATTATTCAGGAATATTTGCCAAAGCAATTGAGTGAAAAAGAAATTGAAACAGAAGTGGCTAAGATTGCAGAAAAAGTCGGGGCTAAAAATAAAGAGGATTTCCCCAAACTTATGCCTGAAGTAATGAAAGAATTAAAGGGCAAAGCCGATGGTAAGGTCGTTAGAAGATTAGTTGAAAAATATTTAGGTTAAGTTTGAGCCTGCTGGATATTATAATAATTGTAATTTTTCTTATTGGATTCATACTTGGATTTAAAGATGGATTTGTAAGAAAGGTAGTTGGTTTTTTCGGATTCGTTATTGCTGTTCTATTGACTTCATTTTTTTACGCAAGAGTTGGAGCCTTCCTGGAATCCATGCTGGGAATGGATATTTATCTCGCCAATATTGTAGCGGGAATTATGATTTTTATCATCACAATGGCAATATTTTCATTTCTAAAGAGAGTAATTCATCCATTTGATAAAGTAAATAATTTTTTAAACCAGATTTTAGGCGGGGTCATTGGTGCAATTCAAATAATTTTTTTTCTTGGTGCGGTTTTTTTCCTCTTAAATGTTTTTAGTGTTCCAAATAAAAGCACTGCTGATTCATCGCTATTATATTATAAAGTGTATAATCTGATTCCTGAAACTATTGAATTATTAAACACTTATACGCCTAAAACTAAAGAAATTCTTAACGATTATATAAACGAAACAGATAGTCTGAAATGATCTCTGATTCCGTACTTGAAAAGCTGGAATTTCCTAAAATCCTGGCTCATATTTCAAAACAATGCTATACAGTTAAGGGGAAAAGCAGAATTGTAAATTTCAAACCCTTATACGATAAAAATTTAATTTTATTTGAGATCAATACTGTTTCTGAGGCTAAAAATCTACTAATTGAAAGAGAAAATCCCCCAATTGAATACCAGGCTAACCTTGATGAATATCTTTCTCTTGCCAAAATAGAAGGGACAATTCTGGATGCAAAAAAGGTGCTGGATGTACTCAGGCTTTTGATCAATTCTCGCATAATTTCAAGTTATTTTAATAACAACAAGGACCTTGCTCCCGATATTAATAGTTTATCTCAACAATTATTTATAGATAAACTTTTAGAGCATCACATACAGGAAATAATTAATGATAGAGGAGAAATAAAAGATAACGCCAGCAAAAAATTATCTGAAATTAGAAAGGAAATTAATAGGAAGAAAAATGATCTTGTAAAAGCGGTTAACAGGATTATTAAAAACCTGGCTGATAAAGAGATTATAAGGGAGGATTATTTAACATTAAGGGACGGAAGAATTGTTGTTCCCGTGAAAGCCGAGCACAAAAGACATATCAGGGGATTTATTCATTCAGAATCTTCAACAGGGCAAACGGTTTATATTGAACCGGAGGAAACTCTTGATCTGAATAATGAGATATTATCACTATCATTTGAAGAAAAAAGAGAAATTGAAAGAATTCTCAAAATCATTACGAAAAAGATAAGCGAAGTTAGCGATGAGCTTAAAAATAATTCAAACATTATTGCTTCACTTGATTCGATATTTGCACGAGCAAAATACGCAATTGAAATTATTGGTGATTTTCCAACTCTAAACGAAAGTGAGAAATATTATATAGAATCCGCTAGGCATCCACTTTTACTAAAGAGAATCGGGAAAGAAAAGACTGTACCTTTAAACCTAACACTTGATAAAAAGAATGTTGTGATAATAACCGGTCCTAATGCAGGTGGGAAAACCGTAGTATTAAAAACTATCGGGTTGATTAGCATCATGATTCAATGCGGGATTCCAATTCCTGCAAGTCCTGATTCAAATCTGCATATTTTTAACAATATCCTAGTTGATATCGGAGATGAACAATCTCTTGAAGATGATCTATCAACATTCAGCTCTCATTTATCAAACATAAAAGAGATTCTCGAAAAATCTGATGGAAATTCTTTAATCCTTGTCGATGAAATAGGTACAGGTACAGATCCTGCTGAGGGGGCAGCTTTAGCTATTTCAGTTCTTATTTCTCTTCAAAAAAAGAATGCTAAAGTGCTTGCTACTACACATCACGGCAGCCTGAAACTAATAGCCAATGACCTAAATGGTTTTGAAAACGCAGCAATGGAATTTGATCATAAAAATTTATCCCCAACCTATGTTTTTAAGCAGGGAATTCCCGGCTCAAGTTATGCGTTTGAAATTGCACAAAGAATTGGTTTTGATGAAGATATCCTATCGGTAGCAAAGGAAAACTTGGATACCGGTAAACACAACATTGAAAAATTTCTTGCTGAAATTGAAGAAAAATCATTTGAATTAAAAGAAAAACTTAAAAAAATGGAAATTGAAAATTCCAGGTTAAAAGGTCTTTCAAATCTTTATAAACAAAATCTTGATCAATTAAATAAAGAGAAAAAAGAAATATTGAAGAATGCAGGCGCGGAGGCTTCTGTATATTTGAATAATCTAAATAAAAAGGTAGAAAATGCAATTAAAGATGTTCGTGAAACCAATGCAAGTAAAGAATCAATTAAAGCTGCAAAGTCAGTAATTAAAGAACTGAATAAAGAGAATGAAGCCCTGATAGAACAAAATGTCGAACTGGAAAATGATAACAAAAATTTTGAATTAGGTGATTTTGTAGTAATACAGAATACACAAACTAAAGGTGAAATAATAGAAATTGATAAAGAAAGGAAAAAAGCAACAATTCTTTCAGGTTCACTTAAAATTCAGGCTAAGATTTCAAATTTGAATCATTCTAAAAAAAACAAGAAATCTATTCCAAATATTAGTAATTTTGAGTATTCAAATAGCAGGGCAGAAATCCGGCTGGATATTAGAGGGGAAAGATCGGAAGAAGCTGAATTCAGAGTAATTAAATTTATTGATGAAGCTTACTCTGCCGGGCTTGACAGAATTGAAATTTTACATGGTAAGGGGACCGGGGCACTTAAAAAAACTGTAAAAGACATTTTAAAGAAACACGAAAAAATAAATAATTTTTATTTTGCTCCTATCGAATTGGGAGGAGAAGGAATTACTATTGCTGAATTTTTGAAGGACTGATTTTGATAAAAAAAATATTAATTGCTAACCGCGGTGAGATTGCTGTTAGAGTTATTCGTGCTTGTAAAGAATTAGGCATTACTTCTGCGGCAATATACTCTGAAGCAGATAAAACGTCTCTGCATACAGCATTGGCTGATGAATCCTATCTTATAGGTCCTGCTCAATCTTCAGAATCCTACTTAAACAAAAATAAAATACTCAAACTTGCAAAAGAAATAAAAGCCGATGCAATTCATCCCGGGTACGGTTATTTCTCAGAAAATGCTGATTTTATAGAAGCTGTTGAAAAAGCCGGGTTAATATTTATTGGTCCGTCCGCAAATTCTGTTAAAATGATGGGAAGTAAAACTGCGGCGCGTCAATTAATGAAAAAGAATAATGTTCCTATTGTCCCCGGTACAACAGAGCCGGTAGATTCAGCCGAAGATGCATTAAAAATTTCTAAGGAAATTGGTTTCCCTGTACTTTTAAAAGCATCAGCCGGCGGGGGTGGAAAGGGAATGAGAAAAGTTTCTACAGAAAAAGACTTGAAAGACTCTCTTGAAGCAACAAAAAGAGAAGCTCTAAAATCATTTGCTAATGATGCAGTCTATATTGAAAAATTTATCGAGAATCCAAAACATATTGAAGTCCAGGTGATAGCAGATAAACATGGAAATTATGCACACCTGTTTGAAAGAGAATGTTCTATCCAAAGACGTCATCAAAAAATTATTGAAGAAGCACCATCATCATTTGTAGATGAAAAAACCAGGGAAAAAATAACAACTGCCGGAATAAATGCTGCAAAAGCTTGTAATTACTACAATGCCGGTACAATTGAATTCCTAATGGATAAAAATAAGGATTTTTATTTCCTCGAGATGAATACACGTTTGCAGGTTGAACATCCCGTAACTGAATTAATTTCGGGTATTGATCTGGTTAAAGAACAAATATCAATTGCTAACGGGAATAAATTATCATTCAAACAATCTGATCTTTCAATTAATGGACATGCTTTAGAAAGCAGAGTTTATGCAGAGGACCCGGAAAATAATTTTTTACCTGCAACTGGTAATTTAAATGAATTTGATCTTCCGGCGGGTCCTGGAATAAGAATAGATGCCGGATTTACACGTGGATCTGATATTTCAATGTATTATGATCCGTTAATAGCAAAATTAGTAACCTGGGCTGATGACAGAAAAAATGCTATAGCAAGAATGAATCGTGCTTTGAAAGAATTCAGAATCTCAGGTGTTATTAATAACATTTCATTCCTTTTGGAAGTATTTGAAAATAAAAAGTTTATCAAAGGAAACTTCGACATCAATTTTATTGAAAAAGAAAAGCTTGTTGAAAAATTTGCAAAAGGTGAAACTCTTAAGGATCTTGATTTGGAAAATGCAGCTTCAATTTTTGCTGTATTATTGAAATCTCAGTCACCAAATATTCAAAAACCGGAGACATTAAATAATCATCAGAACAAATGGACCGGGCTTCAGTATGAGTGAATATATTGTTACTTTACGAGGAATTAGGAAAAACATTAAATTATCGCAAAATTCTAAGATTTTTGTAGAAAGTAAAGCATTTCATTGTGAATTGATAAAGTTGACAAATTCAACATTTAGATTACAAATTGATGAAAAAATTTACGATATTTCATATGTAAAAATGGACAATGATAAAATATGTGTATCATTATCTGGTTTTACATATGATTTGGAAGTGAGAACTGTACTTCAGGATAAGGTTACTAAAGTAATTGAAAAAACAGGTTCTTTAAATCAATTAAGAGAAGTTAAAGCTCCGATGCCTGGGATGCTCTTAAAAATTAAGAAAGAACCAGGGCAAAAAATTGAGGCGGGGGAATCCATTATGATTCTTGAGGCAATGAAAATGGAAAATGACATCAAATCACCTTCTTTGGGAATTATCAAAGAGATATTTGTGAAAGAAAATGCCGCTGTTGAAAAAGGTGCCAGATTATTTTCTGTTGAATAATTCATCGGTTTAAATTGGGTAATTAAAAATATATTGGGGGCGAGTTTGGGGATGGGGAGTTCGTTATAAAATTGGGACATAATTTGGGTAATAACGTCCATCAAACCACTTTCCATAATTTTTGGATTATAATTTTACAAATAAAACCGGAGATCTGGAAATATTTACTTGGTTTAAATAAAATCCAGGTAATCTTTTAAACTTATTATTTACTTTTTTGTTTAGGGTGAAAGCAATCAATAATATATCTAAAATAGATATTTTATAAACTGGACGAATAAACAGGAGGAACCTTGAAACTAAAACTTTACTCTTTTGCATTGTTCATTTTAATTTTTTCTAACAGTGTTTTTGCTGGTGGATTTCAAATTAATGAACATTCGGCAAGAGCAATGGCAATGGGTGGTGCTTTTACCGGTCTTGCCGATGATGCTTCTGCTATATATTTTAATGCTGCGGGTCTTACACAGCTATCTGGCACTCATTTTCTCTTTGGTACAACCTTAATTGCACCAAGTTCATCTTGGATGAATGGAGGCACAGAATACAAAACAGAAAGTCAAACCTTTTTTCCTACACATATTTTTATCTCACACAGAGCATCAGATAATATAGCTTTGGGAATAGGTTTTACAACTCCATTTGGTCTGGGAACAAAATGGGACGCAAACTGGCCTGGTAGATATAATGCTATTGAAACTACTCTTAAAGTATTCACTATTTCTCCTGTGGTTGCGATAAAAGTTTCGGAGCAATTTTCATTAAGTGCTGGTTTCGTTTATAGTTGGGCAAATGTTACTATTACTAAAAAAGCACCTATCCCGACAATGTTCGGAGGAGGCGATGCTTTAGTCACAATTGAGGGCAAAGATAAATCGGCCTTTGGTTATAATTTTGGGTTATTATATAAACCTTCACAGGAATTATCATTTGGTCTTTCATTTCACAGCCAATTGAAATATGGATTTGAAGGAAATGCGACAACAACTGGTTTACCTTCGCCGGCATTAGCACCTTCCTACCCAAATGGACCAGCAACAGCTAATCTAACTGCTCCGTTTAATTTAACTGGAGGTATTGCTTATCATGTAAGTCCAAAAGTTAAAATGGTAGCCGATGTTCAATATATAGGGTGGTCTAGCTACGATACATTAAAAGTAGTTTTTAGCAACGGTTCGTCTTCAGCAAGTCCAAGGATGTATGAAAATTCTTTTATAATAAGACTAGGAACCGAATTTGAAGCTGCTGAAAACTTAGATCTAGGAGCAGGTATTTATTACGACAAGAGCCCTGTAAAAGAAGACTATGTAGATCCTTCTTTGCCGGAAGGTAATCGCTTAGGATTTAGTGCAGGTTTTGGATATAAATTTAGTGAAAACATAACTATAAATGGATCCTACCTATTTATACATAATGGTGAAGTAAATGTAACAAGTTCTAAAGCTTCGCCGCCTTTTAATGGCACATATAAATCTCATGCACATCTAGCATCTATCAGCTTATCAATAGGAATTTAGTTCTGAATTATTAAAAAAAAGGGATGGAATTAGCACCATCCCTTTTCTTTTTAATTCTTGCTTAATTAACTAATCTTCGTCCTCGATCTCAACTAATAGTTTCTTTGCTTCCTCAATTCTCTTATCATCATCTTCTTCCAGTTTAGGCTTGGTAGGAACTATTTTTAGGTTTTGTCTGGCTAATTTGTACTCATCTTCCTCGATATACGCTCTGGCAAGGTCCAGATAAAACATCCTGAAATCGGAATTTAACTTTATAGCCTTTTTATATTCTTCAATTGCAATTTCAATATCTCCCCATCCTAGCCCTAAAATTGCTCTTGCTGGTTTCCATTTTTCTGAAACTTTAGCATGAGTTCTACCCAGTACATAATGGCAAAGTGATTGAACATAATCTCCACCATTTCCTAATTGTATTGCTTTTACAATGTCCTCTCTTACCTTATTTACAACACCAGCAACTGAAAAAACTCCTTTAAATAGTGCAATTTTTCCATTTGCAATTGCTCTTCTTAAATAAGTAGCTGATTTATCAGGAGCTATACTTACAGCTTTGTCAGCATAATCCAATGCTTTCTGATAGACAGCAAGCTGATCATCTTCTTGATCCCCTGTATTAGCAGGCATTTGGTTTGCAATATTTACATAAGCCCGACTAATTCTCCAGTTTACTTCCCAGTTATTTGGTGAAATTTTATCAGCCTGAAGATATCTTTCTAGTGCTTCCTGATTGTTAAAATTGTCAATTAATTCATCCCCTTGTTTTATTAGCTCATTAACATTTTGTGCCAAAATAAAACCTGATGATATTAACAGGAATACTAAACAAAATAATGTTGCTTTTATTTTCATTATCTACCTGTTATTATTTATTTGTAATAAAAATGTATTTACGAATATCAATATGGTAAATAAATTACAAAGAGGATATAAGTATAGTTTACTTTTTAAGAACTTATTTTGATTACAGAAAGGAATAACTTATTTTAATTTATGTAATTATTTTTCAGTCACTTTTTTATGAAGAATTAAATAAGTGAGAAAAAATGAAGAAAAATCATTTATTATTTGGGTCTATATTTTTATTACTTGCTATAACAATTATATCCTGTAGTGCAAGCAACGACAGTTCCAACGAAGATATGCAGGCCACAAAGGCAGATTCTGTTTATGTATTTGACGAAGTGCCTGTGACTAATGCACCAAAAGATACATTGGTTCAGCAGCCTAAAGTTACTCCGCCTAAAATAGAAATAACTTATTATGTGGTCCAAATTGGGGCATTTACTACAAAAGAAAAGGCAGAAAATTTTATGGAAGTGGCTAAGAATCTTTTAAAGCATGATATTGAAATATCTTATAGTGAAAACGTAAAATTGTTTGTTGTACAATTGACTCCTCCATATACGACTAAAGAAGAAGCCGAAAGTGTTAGAAATGAGTTATGGAAAATGGATAAATTTAATGATGCCTGGATAGTAACCGTTAAAAAATGAAATAATTGATTACGAATATGCAAAAACCTAGTCATAGCTTGGTATTTTTATTTAGAATTGGTAAATTATAAACTCTAGCCTATTTCAACACAAAACAAGGGAGATTTATTATGGCTTTCTCACTTAACAGAATTATGTTAATCGGTAATCTTGGAAGGGATGCTGAAACCAGATTCACGACTAATAATGTTTCTGTTACATCTTTTTCAATGGCTACTACCCACAGTTACAAAGGAAAAGATGGCAATTTTGTCAATGAGACAACCTGGCATAATTGTGTAGGATTCAATCTTTCAGATTTCTATAAGGAAAATCTCAAAAAAGGGAAAAAATTCTATGTCGAAGGAAGGTTAACCAAAAGAGATTATACAGATAAAGAAGGAAATAAAAGATATTCTACAGATGTAGTAGTTGATAAATTAATTCCTTTGGAATCTACAAACTCTGTATCTTCAGGGGATGAATCTTCGAGTGGAAGCGTTAATGAACCAGATGTTCAGGTTGACAATAACGATGATCTGCCATTTTAGAAAGTATGTTTAACTATATAGGAATAATTTAATTTTTGGATATAGATTGGCAAATTAAACTTATTATTATTGTATCCTTATTTGTTGCTTCCGCTTTTTTCTCCGGATCAGAAATAGCATTATTTTCCCTTAATAAAAAAAATCTGAAAGATGAGATATCTGCCAATCCAATTATTGGCAGATATCTTTCTCAACTGCTTCATTATCCTCGCAGATTATTAGTTACTATTTTAATTGGTAATACAATTGTTAATGTCGCAGCGTCAATCATTGCTGTTTCATTGGCGCTTGATATAGCAAAATATTATTCAATATCAAATGAACTTGCTCTTACATTTCAAATTGTTTTACTTACAGTCTTAATAGTTATATTCGGTGAATTAATTCCAAAAGTCTGGGCATCAAAAGAGCCACTAAAATTTTCCAAAATGTGCGCTGTCCCTTTATATTTTATGAGTACCGTTCTTTACCCTGTTTCAGAATTTATTACTGAAATTATTAAAATATCTGTTTCAAAATTAAGAATTGAAAAATTTAACAAGGCTATGAAACCTGAAGAACTTGCAGAATTGGCAAAACTAAGTCACGAAAAAGGAACCATAATCGAAGAAGAGCAAGGTTTAATACATAGCATTGTAAGTTTCGGCACCGTGACAGTACACGAAGTTATGACACCAAGAGTTGATATGGTTTCAGTTTCGGATGATTTAAATATTCATGAGTTATTGGAAATAATAAATAAATCAGGCCATAGTAGAATACCGCTTTTCAGAAAAGATCTGGATGATATTATTGGTATTGTTTATGCGAAAGATCTTTTGACCTATATAAAAAAAGGGGTATCACATAATGAATTTTCACTAACCTCGATTTCAAGAAAATCAATGTTTGTTCCAAAAACGAAAATGATCAGCAATTTATTACAGGAGTTTCAGGAAAAGAAAATGCACATTGCTGTTGTGGTTGATGAGTACGGTGGAACTGCCGGAGTTGTTACACTGGAAGATATATTGGAAGAAATCATTGGGGAGATAAGAGATGAATTTGATAAAGAGGAAAATACAATCTCAAAACTTTCAGATAATTTATTCCTGGTCCTAGGCAAACTTTCAATAGATGATCTCAATGAATTGCTTAACTTGGATATTTCATTGGATAATGAAAATTTTGAAACCATTGGAGGGCTTGTACTGAATCATGCAGGACATATACCAAAAGAAGGTTATTCTTTTAAACTGGAAAACCATAAATTTACTGTCAAAGAAGTTGCTAATAAAAGGATTCAGAAAGTTTTGGTAGAGAAATTGAGCTCTGAATAAAATGAAAAAAGGATGTTTCTTAAAAGTAATTGCTATTTTGACAATACTTGTTGCCGCTATCACTTATATAATTCAAAACAAATTTAATGAATATTTGCTCGGCCCAAGTAAAAAAATTATTGTCCCTTTATTTATTGAAAATTTGAGCAAAAATATAAAGTTTGTGAAAGAATCGAGTCAAAAAGATTCTCTTTTAACTCTGGTTAAGAATTATGCAAACGACGTAAAAGATTTAGAAGAACTTTCTGACGATTCAATTAAAGATTTCATTCAAAAAATTCAGTCTATTTCTGTAGATAGTGTAATAACAAATGAAGAATTAGATAACATCAAGAAATTTATTAAAATCAGGTCATCGGATGAAAGATCAACGGAAAATTGAAATTAGAGTTGGCATTACAGTTATTATCAGCATTTTGGTCTTTTTGTGGATATTAGGCTGGGCTAAGAATTTCAGCTTTGTTTCAGATAATAAAATCACAACAATTGCATTTGATAATGTTGCCGGCCTTGAAGTTGGAGATAATGTCACTGTAAACGGAGTTCGTGAAGGTAATGTAAAGGAATTGATGACAAAAGAAAACAAAGTTTACGTAACTGTTTCTTTAAATAATTCGATTTCACTAAATGAAGATGCCAGTTTCCAGGTTGCAATGCTTGATTTAATGGGAGGAAAGAGAATTGATATTGAGCCCGGAAGTTCCGGAATTCCTTTTGACTATTCGAAAGTCCACGAAGGTAAATTTTCTGCTGATATACCTTCCGTAATGTCAATGGTAGGAGATATGCAGGATGATATGGCTTCAACTTTGAAAGATATTAAAGTAACTCTCAATTCTCTCAATAATTATTTAACTGATGAAAAACTTCATTCAGATGTGAAGAGCTCATTATCTAATTTAAGCTCACTAACTGAAAAAATAAATCTGATATTGGATCAAAACAGTTCACAAATAAAGCAATTAATTGAAAATAGCAATCAACTTACTAAAAATGCAAAATCCCTTATAGATGAAAATAAATCCAATTTAAGTTCATCATTGAGCAACCTAAATACTACTTTGCAAAAAACCGATACTCTTATTTCAAAGTTGAACCTGCTTGCAGATCAGACAACGAATAAACAGAATAATCTTGGAAGAATTCTTTATGACGATGAGTTCTATAAAAATTTAGGTGAATCAATAAAACAATTAAACGATCTTACCAAAATATTAATTCAGCAGCTTAAAGATGAAGGAGTTAATGTTGACGCGCACATCAGTATATTCTAAAATAAATCTATTATCTTTTGCCTTCATATTTTTAGCTTCCTCTACAAATTTATATCCACAATCCCACCAACCTTTACATAGTAAAAATGGAATGGTTGTATCTGCAAGTTCCTACGCATCCAAAGTTGGGATAGATATCCTAAAAAAAGGTGGCAATGCTATTGATGCTGCTGTAGCAGTTGGATTTACATTAGCTGTAACTTTCCCTTCTGCTGGAAATATTGGGGGTGGGGGATTTATGGTAATTCATCTTGCAAATGGGAAAAATGTTTCAATAGATTTCAGGGAAAAAGCTCCTTTAAGTGCAACTAAAAATATGTACCTGGATGAAAATGGAAATTATATTGAAGGGTCCAGCCTGGAAGGAACAACATCAGCAGGAGTGCCTGGAAGTGTTGCTGGTTTAATTGATGCATTAGAAAATTATGGAGCCTTATCTCTTGAAGAAGTAATTCAGCCTGCAATTGATCTTGCTAAAAACGGCTGGATTATGAGTGAATATGATGCAAAACTATTTAATAAATATGCTGGAGAGTTTATAAAATATCCATCTTCCGCAAAAATATTTTTAAATAATAGAGAACTATTTAAAAAAGGAGATGTATTTAAACAGCCTGAACTTGCATGGACACTTCAACAAATTAAAGAAAAGGGAGCGGATGGTTTTTACCAGGGGAAAGTAGCAGAACTTTTGATTAATCAGATTAAATCAATGGGTGGTTCTCTCACTAAGGACGATCTTGAAAAATATGATGTTAAAGAGAGAGAACCAGTAACCGGAACTTACAGGGGATATAAGATTGTATCAATGCCTCCACCAAGCTCGGGGGGAATAGCATTAATTGAGTTTTTAAATATTTTAGAAAATTATAATATCTCAATGAATGATTGGGGAAGCAGCAAATATATTCATCACCTTGCTGAAGCTATGAAATATGTTTATGCTGACAGAACTTATGATTTAGGGGATGATGATTTTTATCCCGTACCCAGGGAAGGATTAATTTCAAAACAATATGCAAGAAGCATATACGATAAAATTGAGAAATATGAAGATAAAGCAGTTCCCGCAAACGAAATAAAAAGAGGTGATCCGAATAAATTTGTCGAAAGCGATCAAACAACTCATTATTCAGTCTACGATAAATTTGGTAATGCAGTAAGTACCACTACAACCATTAATTCAACTTTTGGCTCGAAGGTTGTTGTTGAAGGGGCAGGATTTTTATTGAACAATGAAATGGATGACTTTAGCGTTAAACCCGGAGTACCTAATCAATTTGGATTGTTAGGAAGTGAAGCAAATTCAATTGAACCTGAAAAAAGAATGTTGAGTTCAATGACTCCGACAATAGTTCTGAAAGATGATAAGCCATATATCGTTGTTGGCTCGCCTGGGGGCTCCAAAATTATCACAACGGTTTTGCAGGTTATATTAAATTGTATAGATTTTAAAATGAATATTCAGCAGGCAATAGATCTACCGAGAATTCACGATCAATGGTACCCTGATGAATTGTATTACGAGAGATTTGCTTTTTCTGATGATACATATAATATTCTTGAAAAGATGGGCTACAAATTTGTAAACCTTACAGAAAATGATGAATTTATTGGAATTGCAGAAGGGATATTAATAGATAATAATAAAAAGACAATTTATGGCGCTTCCGATCCGAGGGGCAGTGGTTCAGTTATTGGTTATTAATTTTAGAGGTCTATTATGATTATGGGTGTTGGCGTAGATATTATTGAAATCAGCAGGATACAGGATAGCGTAGATAAATACGGGGATAAATTTTTAAATAAGATATATACTAAATCAGAATTGGAATATTGTCTTAGCAAAAGCAGTAAATACCAGCACTTAGCAGCCAGGTTTGCAGCAAAAGAAGCAGTTTACAAGGCACTTACCACCGGATGGCACGAAGTCGCAACCTGGCAGGACATAGAAATCTCAAATACACCAAATGGGATGCCCGTTGTTACTTTGACTGGCAAATTAAAAGACTTTCTTTCAAAAGATAAAAACCTCAAAATTTCCATCAGCCATTCCAGGGATTACGTAGTTTGTATGGCTATAGTTTATAAAATAACTGAAGCCTGAAAACCAGATAAAACCCATATTTACTTCTCTTAAATTTAGTATTGAATTATATACCTTAAATTGTATATATTTCCAAGTTAAAAATATAATTTGGATTAAGTGAGCACTATAAGTAAAATATTAACAAAGCGTAACTTCGACTTATTTACATATTTTTCTATTGGAATTGTTAGTGTTTTATTAGTACTTATGCTCACAAAAATATTACCTGTAGAATATTTCAAAATTGTAGTTGGAATATCTGTTCTGCTTTTTCTAATTAGAATAATATTACGAATTTATTTTACAATTCAGGAAAGGAAAGGATAAGGAGGCAGTCTTCGAATCTTCCAAACACGTAAACGGTAAACTAAACGCAAAGGTCCTTATACTGAATCAAAGTTATGAACCGCTTACAATCTGCAATATTAAAAAAGCAGTAATTTTAATCTATCTTGGCAAAGCTGAGCTGGTTTTTGAAGATAAAAGAAAACAACTTAGATCAGTATCCAGGAATTACCCCTGGCCAAGCATAATACGCCTCAGCCGTTTTGTAGCAATTCCATATAAAAAAGTAGTTTTAACCAGAAAAAATATTTTGCGCCGCGATGCTTATAAATGTGCATACTGCGGCAGAAGTGATTTACCCCTAACTATTGACCACGTTGTTCCAAAAGCTCGTGGTGGTGTTGATTCATGGGAAAACCTGGTATGTGCTTGTACTTCCTGCAATAATAAAAAAGGTGACAGGACCCCTGAAGAAGCAAATCTTGATTTGCTTTACAAACCTTTCAAACCAAGTCATATAATGTTTATCAAGAATGTTGTTGGCAAGCTTGATGAAAACTGGAAGCCATATTTATATCTTGCTTAATTTGTTCACTAATTCTTGGTCCCACCATTAAATTGCAGATTATTAAGCTCTTTATTATTATTTTATTTAATCAATTTCTAAATAGTTTACTGGATTATGCCGAAAAAAAGAATTCTTAGTGGAATGCGTCCGACAGGCAAGCTGCACATCGGGCATTATGTTGGAGCGCTTGAAAATTGGGTTAAATTACAAGATGAATACGATAATTTTCATTTAATTGCCGATTACCATGCTTTAACTACAAGTCTTGATACGACTAATATTTACCAGGACTCTATTGATATGTTAATAGATTGGCTCTCAGCAGGACTCAATCCGGAAAAAAGTCCGATGTTCAGGCAATCGCAAATAAAACAGCATACTGAATTAAACCTGATTTTTGCTATGTTGATAACAGTAAATAGATTGGAGAGAAATCCAACTTTAAAAGACCAGGTTAGAGATCTAAATATTGATAATATAATTTTTGGACATTTAGGATATCCTGTTTTACAGGCTGCGGACATTTTGTTATATAAAGGTGATGCAGTTCCGGTTGGTGAAGACCAGGTTCCGCACGTAGAAATATCAAGAGAAATTGCAAGGAAATTTAATAATCAGTATGGCAATGTTTTTCCAGAACCTGAGCCAAAATTGACTAAGTTTGCAAGGCTGCCCGGTTTGGATGGAAATGCAAAAATGAGTAAATCATTAGGAAATACTATTTTATTATCTGATGATTCAGAAATAGTAAAAACAAAATTGAAAAAAGCCGTTACTGATCCGAATAAAGTTAGAAAAGGAGACCCCGGTAATCCGGATATTTGTCTTGTTTATTCTTATCATAAAAAATTTAATGAAGATGAAGTAGTAGAAATTGAATCGGGTTGCAGGTCTGGTGCTCTGGGTTGTTTTGATTGCAAAATGAAATGTGCATCGAAAATTTCAGAATTTCTTGAACCGATCCGTGAAAAAAGGAATTATTTTGAAAATAATTTAGGTGTAGTAAAAGATATTCTCGCAGATGGTGAAAATAGAGGAAGAAAAATTGCTGAAGACACAATGAATGACGTTCATCAAAAAATGGGAATGGGCTAATGTATAAAATTAAATTAGACCATTTTGAAGGTCCGCTTGATTTGCTTCTCTTTTTTATAAAGAGAGATGAATTGAATATATATGATATTCCAATTGCGAGGATCACAAAAGAATTTTTGGACTATGTTAAAATAATTCAATTGCTTGATCTCGAAACTGCGGGTGATTTCATTTTGATGGCATCAACGTTAATGCATATTAAAGTGAGAATGCTCTTACCTCGCGAAATTGACGAAAAGGGAGAAGAGATTGATCCGCGTGCTGAATTAATAAGAGCTTTGCTGGAATATAAAAGATACAAGGAAATGGCTGAAGAACTTACCTTTCTTGAATCAAACCAGAGAAGGTTAAACTTTAGAGGAAATTTTGAAGAAGATGAAAAAGAAAGTCCTCCCGACTATGAAATGCTCCTAAAAAATGTAACTCTTTTTGATCTTGCAAAAGCATTTAAAAAAGTTTTGGAAGAAGCTAAACCGCAGCCTATGCACGAAATAAGAAAAATAAATATTACTATAGATGAACAAATTAAATTCATCTTCAATAAATTAGATGAATTTAAAGAGCTCCATTTTATGAGTATTATTGGTGAAATGAGAGAAAAAATAAGAATAGTTATTACATTTATTGCGCTGCTTGAACTTGTAAAAATGTCTAAAATCGGAATTAAAGAATCACCAGAGTTTAACGAATTTATAATATATAAATTAGAAAATGGACAAAATATATAATTCAATTATAGAAGCATTAATATTTTCGTCGGATGAACAAATCTCATCTACTGAATTAATAAGAGCTATCAAAGGAATTGATGGCGAAGAGACAGAAATATCAAATAATGATATTGAAAGTTGTATTGATAAAATAAATGCAGATTATGAAGAAAGAAAAACTCCTTATAGGATTATTAGAATTGCAGGTGGATTTCTTTTTGCAACTTTGCCCGAATATGCAAAGTATATCGGCTATCTATCCTCAGAAAAAAGTAAAAGGAGATTGAGCCAGGCAGCTCTGGAAACTCTCGCAATTGTGGCATATAAGCAGCCAATTACAAAGCCTGAACTTGAATCAATCAGGGGTGTTAACTCTGATTATATAATGAATACGCTTCTTGAAAAAAATCTTATAGCTATAAAAGGGAGGGCGGAAACTATTGGGCGTCCGCTTTTATATTCAACAACTGATGAATTTTTAAAATATTTTGCATTAAATAAATTAAGTGATCTGCCTAAGCCAAGAGAAATAGAAGAGATTATGCAGGATGAAGATTTTATTGAACAAAAGAATAGATTGATGATGAACTTGATCGAGGAAACTGCTGAAAATGAATCACCCGAAGAACAGGCAAACGATGATCAGGCTGAATAAATTTATTGCCGATAGCGGTATCACATCCCGAAGAAAATCTGAAGAACTAATTTTACAGGGAAGAATATCTGTTAATAATAAGATAATCAAACAACTCTCATTTAAAGTTGATCCTGAAAATGATGAAGTCTTTTTTGACGGAGAAAAAATTGCTCCTAAAAAGCATCTTTATTTTTTATTGAATAAACCAAAAGGTGTAGTTACAACTACAAGTGATGAAAAAAACAGGATGACAGTAATTGATATTATTAATTCTAAGGAAAAAATATTCCCGGTTGGCAGATTAGATTACAACACTACCGGAGTTTTAATTCTTACAAATGATGGTGATTTTTCTAATTTATTAACACACCCAAGCAACCACGTACCCCGGACTTACCAGGTTACCATTGATCGTGATCTTGAACCTGAAGATGAAAAAAAATTATTGAAAGGCGTATTTATTGATGGAGTGCGCGGAAAATTCAAAAGTTTGAAATTCACAAAAGTGTCGTCTAAAAAAGGTATCGAAGTTGTAACTGTTGAAGGGAGAAACCATTTTGTTAAAAATATGTTTAAGGCACTCGGTTATACAGTTACATCATTGAATAGGTCTGTATTTGGAAATTTTGAAGTTGATATCCCTGTTGGAACATACAGGCCAATTTTAAAAAATGAAATTAAGAAAGCTATTGAAACTTATGGGTAGGATTTTTATTAAAATATTTGCAATACTAATTTTTATCCCGGTATTACTTTATTCACAGGATACTACAAGGCCAGCTAACAAGAGATACTCATTTAATACAATTAGCGAGTTGAGAGAACAATTAAATGATATCTTTAACGATCCGAATTTTAGTAATGCAGAATGGGGAGTAATGATCCAGTCTCTTCAAACCGGAGAATATTTTTATAAAAGAAATGAAGACAAGTTGTTGATTCCGGCTTCCGATCTGAAATTATTTACAACATCTGCTGGATTAATTCTTCTTGGCAGCGATTACAGGTTTTCTACAAATTTATTTTTAAGGGGAGAACCAAATGGTTCAATCTGGAACGGTGATTTAATTGTTCAAGGTAGAGGAGATCCGACTATATCCGGCAGGTTTTATAATGACAACATGTATAAAATTTTTGAAGACTGGGCGGATTCACTTCTTGATTTGGGAATTGATGAAATTAATGGAAACATTATTGGTGACGATGATGCCTTTGATGACGTTGGTCTAGGCAGCGGGTGGTCCTGGGATTATGAAAGTGATTGGTTTGCAGCCCAATCCAGCGCAGTTTCATTTAACGACAATTGTATCGAGGTAATTGTCTACGTTGATAAAAAGTTAAAATTACCAATAATAAAAATAGAACCGAATACTAAATATGCCGCAATTATTAATAATGTTATTCCGGTTTCAAAAGATTCAAGCACAAACATAGAGGTTTACAGGGAAAGGGGAACAAATCTTGTAACGGTTTATGGTACAATTTGTGAAAATGATTCAATTACAACATTCGTAACCGTAAATAACCCGACTCAATATTCAATGGTTATTTTGAAAAAAATACTTGAATCAAAAGGGATAAAGATCGATGGTTTTGCAACTGATGTTGATGATTTATCCAAACCAATTCAATATTTAAAGCTGACAAGATTATGCACAACCTATTCACCGGTGTTAAAAGAAATTATTAAAGTTATTAATAAAGAGAGTCAAAATTTTTTTGCTGAACAATTGTTAAAAACAATTGGTCTGGAGAAAATGGGATTTGGCTCAGTTGCAAACGGAGTTAAGGCAGAAAGCCAGGCATTTAAAGAAATGGGAATTAATCCGGAAAGTATGATCATATCAGATGGAAGCGGGTTATCAAGACTAAACATGATTACTGCTAAACAGGTAGTTTCACTTTTGAGTTATATTTATAAGAGTAAATACTTTATCCCATTTTATAACTCATTACCAATAGCAGGCATAGATGGTACTCTCGGGAACAGGATGCAGAATACATTAGCACAAGACAAAGTAAGAGCAAAAACAGGATACCTTGACGGAGTAAGAAGTTTGTCTGGCTATGCATACACGGGTGATAATGAACCTGTTGCTTTTTCAATAATTGTAAATAATTTTAATGTGCCGGTAAAATTGGCAGAAAATATTCAGGACTTAGTATGTTTGCGTCTAGCAAACTTTAAAAGAAAATAAAACGGAGGATTCGTGGAGAACAATGTTCAGCAGGAAATTAATGTTTTAATAAAAAGAAGACACGAAGAATTAGCTGAATTAAAAGAAAAAGGAATTCAGCCATTTGCATATTCATTTGATGTTGATAGTAATGCAAAAAAAATAATAGATAATTTTAATGAAGGCGCAGAAAAAAATGTAAAAGTAGCTGGTCGTTTAATGGCATTACGTAGAATGGGAAAAGCTTCTTTTGCACATATTCAGGATCATACCGGAAGAATCCAGGTCTATCTTAAAAAAGATGAAATTGGTGAAGCATATGATGCTTTTAAATTGATGGATATTGGCGATATCATTGGAGTTGAAGGTTTCGTATTTAAAACAAGAACAGGTGAGACATCAATTCATACAAAGCAGCTTGTTCTGCTTTCCAAATCCCTACGCCCTCTCCCGATTGCTAAAGAAATAGTTGATGAACAGGGCAATAAAACTGTTTTTGATCAGTTTGCAGATAAAGAGTTAAGATACAGGCAAAGATATCTTGATCTTGTAGTTAACCCGGAAATAAAAGATGTGTTTATCAAGCGGAGTAAAATTACTTCATCAATGAGGAAATTCCTGGACGAAAATGGATATCTTGAAGTTGAAACACCAATTCTACAACCGCTCTACGGCGGAGCAGCAGCTCGTCCTTTCCTAACGCATCACAATACTCTTGATACTGATCTCTATTTAAGAATTGCTGATGAATTATATCTAAAAAGACTAATTGTCGGAGGTTTTAACGGAGTCTATGAAATTTCAAAGGATTTCAGAAATGAAGGTATGGACAGAACCCACAATCCTGAATTTACAATGATGGAATTGTATGTCCCTTACAAAGATTATGAATGGATGATGAATTTTGTTGAAGAAATGATTAAAAAAATCTGTAATGAAGTTTTTGGTAAAACAGAATTTACTTATGAAGGTCACGATATCAGTTTCAAATCACCTTGGAAAAGAGTTTCGATGATCGAAGCAATAAAAGAAAAATCAGGTGTTGATGTTCTGACAGCAACAGAAGATGATTTGAAAGCTGCCTGTAAAAAATTTGGAGTGGATTTAAAAGCAGTAGATGGTAAAGCAAAATTGATTGATGAACTTTTCAGTGTAACAGTTCAACCAGAATTAATCCAACCTACATTTATTATGGACTATCCTCTTGAACTTTCACCACTTGCAAAAAAACACAGATCCAAGGAAGGCGTTGTTGAAAGATTTGAAGGATATGTTGCCGGAAGAGAATTATGTAATGCATTCAGCGAACTAAATGATCCAATTGATCAAAAAGAAAGGTTTGAAGGGCAGGGAGAAATGAGAGAGCAAGGAGACGAGGAATCTCATCAAATTGATGAAGACTTTATTCGTGCTCTTGAATATGGAATGCCACCGACCGCAGGACTTGGAATTGGTATGGACAGACTTGTAATGCTACTAACCAATCAATCTTCAATCCGTGATGTAATCTTTTTCCCGCAAATGAAACCTGAAGTAAGAGGATAAAAGTATTTTTATGAAAGTAAAAATATTAATCGCTCTTAATATCCTAATAATATTAACATTTAATACTATTGCACAAACTGAGTATGTCCTTTCGGATAATAAGGTTTATGATTTTTTGGAAAGGATGGAATCGCTACAGATTATTCAAAGATACAATTCACTGGAAATTCCAAAATCAAGAAATGAAATAGCTGGATTTCTGAAAGAAGTTATTACAAACAAAGATAAACTTGATGAATCGGATAATTACTTATTAACAGATCTGGAAGCAGAATTTGAACTGGAATTATACGGTACTTTGACGAAATCTCAAAAATTAATAGGTGAAGGATATTTTAATTTATATTCGCAAGGAGAAAAGTATCTTTATTTTGTGAACGATACTTCTGCAAATGTAAATTTATTTTTTAACTCTGCTGGTAAGGCCCAGGCAATTTATGCAAACTATAGCAGCCCAAATCATATATCAACCGCAACTATTTGGCAGGAAGAACTTCAGATAAGAGGTAGTTTTTTTAATAAAATTGGATTCTTTTACCGAGGCGGCAATGGATATATATTTGGGCAAAGAGAAGCTGCACTTTTAAGAAAGGAATTAAACTACAATTATAAATATGAGCTTTTTGGCTCTTATGATAAAACTACTGCAGGCTATATCACAGCTGATCTTGGTTTGGTAAAAGCAAAATTTGGTCGAGATAGAATGAACATAGGTTATGGGCCTGTAAAAGCAGTACTTGGCAATAACGCGCCTATTTTTGATAACCTCTCTTTAAAATTTCATTATAAATCTGTTGAAGTTACTTATTTCCATGGAAAATTAATTGGGGATTCTGGTTTTGCAACTGATAGCATAACAGCAGGTGTAAATACAATTAAGGAAAAATATATTGGTTATCATAGGATAGGATTTAATATCTCAGACGATTTTAATATTGGTGCAGGAGAAATGATTATTTATGGAGATAGGCCTATAGATTTGAATTATCTTAATCCATTTATACTTTATAAAACTGCGCAAAACAATAATAAGGATCGTGATAATTCAGTTGTAATTTTGGATTTTAATAATAAGTCTATAAAGGGACTAAAAATTTATGGACTTTTATTTATGGATGACATTGAAGTATCAAAATTTGGTTCACCTTACTGGGGAAATCAGTTTATATATAATTTGGGGTTCGTTTCAAATAATTTTTACAAGTTACTTCCACTGGAATTACAATTTGAATATATGAGAATTGATCCATATGTATATACAAACCGGCTTCCAAAAAATACTTTTACAAATGATGGATACGGACTAGCTTCATATTTGCAGCCAAATAGTGAATTGTTTTTAACTCAAATAAATTATAGGTTTAATAACAGATTGTGCGTGACAGCCACTTTAAGTTATTACGTTCATGGTGCAAATCCTCTTAATCCTGATGGAAGTATTAAAAGAAATGTTGGTGGAGATATACTTGTAGGGCACAGAACATTTGATGATTTTGATGCACCTTTTCTTGATGGAGATAAAGAAATAACAAGGGCTATTTCCGGTAAAATTGTTTATGAACCCATTAAAGATTATTTCTTTACCGGATTGGTTCAATATAAAAATGTATCACTTCAAAATTCAGTTAATAATAAGATGATAGAAGCTTATCTAACTTTTAATTATATATTATAAATAACCAGGATTGATTCGATGAATAAAAATAGATTTAAGTTTCCATTAACAATAGTTGTCCTGACGCTGGGAATTGTATTGGGAATACAGATACAAAAAGTTTTCTCAGGTGATAATTTACGAGATGGACTTATTAAGTTTAACGATGTACTTACTCTAACGGAAAAATATTATGTAGATAAAGTTGATACACAAAACCTGGTTGAAGCTGCAATAAATGGTATGCTGTCCAAACTTGATCCTCATTCAGTTTACATTCCTGTTAAACAAGTTGAAAGTATAAGTGAATCGTTTCGGGGAGATTTTGACGGAATTGGGATAGAATTTCAAATCGTAGATGATACTTTGACGGTCGTTTCTCCAATTACAGGGGGACCAAGTGAAGCGCTCGGTATAATGGCAGGCGACAGGATAATCAAAATTGATAGTACCAGCGCTGTAGGGATTTCAAATGATGATGTTCGCGAAAGATTAAGAGGTCCGGCGGGCACAAAAGTCACTGTTACAATCCTGAGAACTGGAGTAGAAGAACCTATAAAATTTACTATTACAAGAGATAAAATTCCGATTTACTCAGTAGATTCTCATTTTATGATAAATGATGCTACAGGCTATGTAAGTGTTTCAAGATTTTCAGAAACAACATTTGCTGAATTATCAAGTGCGCTTAATGATCTAAAATCTAAAGGGATGAAAAATCTCATTCTTGATCTACGCGGAAATCCCGGTGGATATCTTAACCAGGCTGTTAAGATTGCTGACTTGTTTATTTCTGGAAACAAAAAGATTGTATATACAAAAGGTAGAATATCTCAGTTTGATGAAGAATATGATGCCTCTCAACCATCAGATTTCGAAAATGAACCTTTGATAATCCTTGTTAATAAAGGAAGTGCATCCGCAAGTGAAATTGTGTCCGGAGCTGTTCAGGATTGGGATAGGGGACTGATAGTTGGAGAAACTACTTTTGGAAAAGGTCTTGTGCAGAGGCAATTTTCTTTACCAGATAATTCTGCGCTAAGACTTACAATAGCCCGTTATTATACTCCTTCAGGAAGATTGATACAAAGAAATTATAAAGGTCTAAAAGATAAATCGGAATATTATGCTGAAGCAGGCGATACCAGTGAAACCACGGGAGATAATATTCTACATAATGCCGAAAAGGATACTTCAAAACCAACATATCATACAAAAGGAGGAAGGATAGTCTACGGTGGAGGTGGTATTACACCGGATTATATTATTAAATCTGATGATATAACCAAGTACACAATTGAGCTGTTAAAGAATAATATATTTTATCAATTCACATTAAATTATTTGTCATATCAAGAAAATAAAATTAAAAACACTTATGGAGATGATCTGAAAAAATTTGTAAAAGAATTTAACTTAAGTGATAAATCACTGGAAGACTTTGTTGACTTTGCAAAAAATAGAGATGTGAAATTTAATCAAAAGGAATTTAATACTGATAAGGAATATATTAGGACGAGACTGAAAGCTCAGATAGCCAGGAATTTCTGGAAAAACGATGGCTGGTATATGACAATATTAACAATAGATAACCAGGTAAAAAAATCGTTAACCTTGTTTTCAGAAGCAAAAGACCTGGCAAAACTTCAATGAAAAATTATTTCCTGATATTCTTATTTATTCCTTTTGCTTTTTCTGGCAATAGTCCTAAACAACAGGAAATTCAGAAGAAGAATAAGTTAGCTCCAAAATCTATTTTGGTAGGAGAAGAATTAACCTATGTTGTAAAATATTCAGTAATGCGGCTTGGTGAGATAAAAATAAAAGTAACTGATAAAACTGTAATTGATGGTAAAAATTATTATAGCGCGGTAATTAGCATAAATTCATATCCAAGCGTACCTTTTGTTTCTTTACACCAGGTTTACAAAACAAAAATGACTCCTGATTATTACTCTGATTATTTTAAAGGATCAATTAAACATGATGATTACAAAGCTATAACAGAGTATTTTTTCGACTATGACAACAAGCAGGTGCGAATAAGAAAAAGTAGAACAGATTCAGCTGGTTATAAAATTGACAGTACTACAACAGTTAATAAAAAATATGTTGACGGACTTTCAATTTTATTTTATGCAATGATGAATGTTGGGCAAAATAAGAATGACAAAGTACCAACATTTATAAATGAGAAGAAAGAAATAACAGAAATCAATTTTAAGAATACAACAGAAGATATTTCAATAGACCCTGTTGATTATGATATTGACTGTGTATACCTTTCCGGAGAAGTACATTTTATCAGCATATTTGGATTAACAGGTGAATTTGAAGGATGGTTCTCAAATGATTTTGCAGCAATACCTATTAAAGCAAAAATGAAAGTACTTATCGGAAATATAACTCTTGAATTAGAAAGCTGGAAGATGGCAGGATGGACACCACCAAAATACAAGGATTAAAAGAAGAAAATAAAATTTTCCCATATGTCGATAAATTTCCTGAATTAGCAGAAAATGTATTTCTCGCGTCAGGTGTAAAAATTATTGGGGAAGTATCAATTGGAAAAAATTCAAGTATCTGGTATAACACGGTTGTTCGAGGTGATGTTCATTTTGTCTCAATTGGTGAGATGACAAATGTGCAGGATTGTTCTATGCTGCACGTTACTAATGGAAAATTCCCTCTTATAATCGGGAACAAAGTTACTATCGGGCATTCAGTTATACTGCACGGTTGTATTTTAAAAGATCTTTGTTTAATCGGGATGGGTGCAGTAGTTCTTGATGGTGCAGTAATTGAAGAAAAAAGTATTGTTGCAGCCGGAGCAGTTATTACTCCGGGTTTTATTGTTCCGTCCGGAAAATTGGTTGCAGGAGTTCCGGGTAAGGTAATAAGAGATTTGACAAAAGAAGAATTGGATGATTTTGAAAATTCTGCACTGAGATATAAAAAATATACTGAACTTACTCTGGATTCCCTGAAAAGGAACGGATATTTGTGAACTATTGTTATATTTGCGTTATATCTATATTAAAGGAAGTTGAATTAAATTTTTTAACGGATTTAAGTGGTTAAGAATTTAACTGTATTTAGTTCTGAAAAAAAATATAAGATAAATAAGTTTTCAATTCACAAATTAATAAGTGAATTAAAAAAAGAACTGAATTTTAAAGTTTTATCACTTACAATTAATTTTATTTCTTCCGAAAAGATCATTTCAATAAATAAAGAATATCTCAATCATAATTATTCAACTGATATAATTACATTTAATTATTCAGGGGATAATAGAAATCTTGACGGTGAAATATTTATCTCCTGTCAGGATGCTCAATTTAATGCAAAAACGTTTAATAACAATCTTAGGGAAGAGTTTAAAAGACTTGTAATTCACGGAATTCTTCATTTACTTGGTTATGAAGATGTAAAAGAAAAAGATAAAAAAGTGATGAAAAGACTTGAAAATGACCTTGTAAATAGATATTAATTATATTATTAACAATTAAAGAGATTAAATGATTACTGAAATTGTTGAAGTTCTGGTTAAAATAAATGAAATTATGAAAATGGATCTGCCTGAAGATGAGAAAACGCAAAAACTAAATAAGGAAACAAAATACGATAAAAATGTAATTGCTGCCGCTTATAGCTGGCTGCATGAAAAGGATAAACGAAACAGACTGGATGTAAGGGGAAGTTCCTCCAAGGAATCTAAAAGCTTTAGAACTTTGTCTGTTTCCGAAATTGATCAGCTTGGTGTAAAAAATTATAATTATATTTTGCATTTTTATAATTTGCAATTATTAACAAACAGTGAACTTGAAAATATCCTCGAGGAATTAAAATATTTTTCCGAGGAAGCAATTACAATTGATCAGATCAACCTGCTTATTTTATCATTGTTTTTAGACCTTGATAGACTTATGCTCCCGGGCAGCAGAATATTATTATATTCATCTGATACGATAAATTAAAAGAAGGAAAATGGCTAAAAATTTAGTACTTGTGGAATCACCTGCAAAAGCAAAAACAATAAATAAATATCTTGGTAAAGATTTTTTGGTAACTGCTACAATCGGTCATATCAGAAATTTACCTAAAACAAAACTTGGGGTTGATCCTGATGATGGATTTAAAGTGCAATATCTAAACATTCGGGGAAAGGGAGATTTAATAAAGAAGATTAAATCCTTAGCTGCGAAAAGTAAAAACATTTACATTGCAACTGACCCAGACCGTGAAGGAGAAGCAATTGCCCAGGATATTGCCGATGTTATTAAAATTTCTGAGGACTCCTCATTATATAGAGTACTCTTTAATGAAATTACAAAGACCGGCATAAAAAAAGCGATGGAAAATCCGCGTGCTATTGATGAATTCCTTGTTAGATCTCAAAGAGCTCGAAGAGTAATGGATAGGATTATTGGTTATAAAATGAGTCCGTTTCTGTGGAAGGCTGTAATTGAAATGTCAGGTAGTACATCAGTTTCAGCTGGAAGAGTTCAATCAGTTGCTTTAAAGATTATTTGTGACAGGGAAGAGGCAATTGATAGATTTATTACAACAGAGTACTGGTCTATTTGGGCAATCTTTAAAACACATAAAAACGAAACATTCAAAGCTAAATTATTCAGTATAGATGGAAAGGATATTAAAGTTCCTCCGAAACCTGAGATGAATGAAAAAGAATGGAAAGAATTTCTTGCGGACTACTTTTCAATAAATGATGAAAAATCAGCAACTGAAATTTTTGATATTCTTTCTCCTAAAGAAAATTATTCAATTTCAAATATTTCCAAAAGAAATACGAAAAGAAATCCTTCCGCTCCTTTTATAACAAGCACATTGCAGGCTGAAGCTTCCAGGAGATTAGGAATGAGGCCAAAACAGACAATGATGTTTGCACAAAAATTATACGAAGGTATTGAACTTGGTGATGAAGGAACAGTGGGACTTATAACTTATATGAGAACTGATTCAACCAGGATCAGTGATGAATTTATGCCGCTTGCCAGGGATTTTATTAATGAAACTTATGGTAAAGATTATCTTCCTGAAAAACCAAATTCATATGAAAAGAAAAAGAAAGCCAATGTTCAGGATGCGCATGAAGCTATACGTCCAACTTCAATAAAGTACACTCCTGAATTTGTAAAGAAATATCTTGATAATAAATCATTTAAACTTTACGAATTAATCTGGAACAGGTTTGTTTCCTCCCAGATGACTCCAGCGTTAATGGAAACTACTGTTATTGAAATTAGTGCCGACGAATATATTTTTAAAGCTTTTGGAAGTGCTATTAAATTTAACGGGTTTTTACAGGTTTATGAAGAAGTTATTGAACAAAAAGCTAATGCTGAAGAAAAAGAAGAATATAGGAATGACACTATTCCACTCGGGCTTGAGAAAAATCAGAATCTTGGATTAGATGAATTACAAAAGACTCAGCATTTTACCAAACCGCCTGCAAGATTTACAGAAAGTTCTTTAATTAAAGAACTCGAAAGTAAAGGAATTGGCAGACCAAGTACATATTCTCATATTGTAAGTACAATACAGGATAGAAAATACGTTGATATGGAGACTCGTAAACTTGTCCCCACGAAGCTTGGCAAAGAAGTAAGCAAAATTCTTGTTAAAAATTTTCCTAACATAATTAATGAAGATTTTACTTCTCTAATGGAAAATGAGCTTGACCAGATTGCTAGCGGCGATAATGAATACGAAAAAGTTCTGGATGATTTTTATCAACCTTTTTCCAAAGCACTTAAAGAAGTTGAAGACAAAATTGACAAAATACTCTGTGATAAGTGCGGCGGTGAAATGATAATAAAGGTTGGGAGGTTTGGTAAATATCTTGCATGTAGTAATTATCCGGATTGTGAAAATATTAAATCATTTAAGGAAATTGCTGCTCAAAACCAGGAACCAGAATATACCGGTGAAAAATGTGAAAAATGCGGTGCCCGTACTGTAATAAGAAACGGGAAATATGGAAGATTTATTGGGTGTGAAAAATTTCCTGAGTGTGATTTCATCAAAAACATAACACTCGGCGTGAATTGCCCAAAATGTAAAGAAGGCGAAATTGTGGAGAGAAAATCTCGCAGAAATAAGTTATTTTATGGTTGTTCAAGATTTCCTGATTGTAATTTTGTAAGTTGGTATAAACCTATAGCTCAACCTTGTCCTAATGGTGATTCTGAATTTCTTGAAAAAAGATTCACTAAAAAGAAAGGTGAATACCTTAAGTGTCCTGTTTGTGGTGAGGAAGTAATTGAAGAAGAGGTTGAAGAGATTCAAGAAGATTAATTAATGGATATAAATTTAATCTTTTCAAAATATATTGAAGATTTGAGCAGCATTAAAAGATATTCTGCTAATACTGTTAAATCTTATAAAACTGATCTTACAGAGTTTTTAGTTTATTGCTCTGTTTACGACCGCAATTCCATTCCCAGTATTAATGAAAGATTTATTAAATCTTTTCTAATGATGTTAAGTGAAAAGGGAATTAGTAAAAATTCAATTTCACGAAAACTTGCTGCACTAAGAGGATTATTTAAATTTGCATTCCAGAATAAGTATATCGAAGTAAACCCGGCATCCGGAATATCAAATCCAAAATCTGCAAGGAAACTACCGGAGATTGTATCTGAAAAAGATATACTGAAAACTTATGAGCTTGCTAAAGAAGAAAATGATGAGTATGAATCAAAACTTATTACAGCCATAATTGAAATACTTTATGGTTGTGCATTGCGCGTAGAAGAATTATGTAGCCTTAATAATCAAAGCCTGGATTTTAAAGAAAAAATTTTAAGAGTAAGAGGAAAGGGGAATAAAGAAAGGATTGTACCTGTTGGTGACAAATCAATTAAAATTATTAATGAATATCTTTTAATTAAAACCAAAAGCGGAGGTAAAGAAGCTTTATTAATTAATGGAAATGGTAAAAGAATATATCCGCGGTATGTACATAGAATTGTTAACAAATATTTATCAAAAGTGACGGATATAAAAAAGAAAAGCCCTCATATATTGAGGCACAGTGCAGCGACACATATGCTTGATAACGGAGCCGATCTTCGTGCAGTGAAAGAAATACTTGGGCACGAAAATCTCTCAACTACACAAATCTACACACATGTTAGTGTGGAACGGCTAAAATCAGCGTATAAAAAGGCTCATCCAAAATCTTAATTTAACCGGAGGACCTATGAATATTTCAATAACAGCCAGGAAATTCAAAGCACACAGTACATTAAAAGAACACATAGAAGGCCAGATAAATTCTTTGAGAAAATTTAATGATGATATTCTAAATGCAGATGTTATATTAAGTTATCAAAATCCAAAGGATAGTCTTAAAATTGCAGAAATCATTTTGCAAGTTCCGGGACAAACTTTAACTGCAAAGGAACAAACTGAAGATTTTGTAAAATCTGTTAATGCATCTGTTGAAAAGATATCAAGACAGTTAAAAAAATTAAAAACAAAAAGAATATCGAAGAAACATTAAATGATTAAGATCGATCATAAAGCAATAACAAAGAAAGATAAAATTTCAATTGAGTTCTTTTATAAAGCTACAAAGGATACATTTAAAATAAAATTGTTTTCAAATCGATCCGGATTTGAGAATAAAATTGTTGACCAAAACCTTCACAGACCCGGCCTTGCTTTGGCGGGGTTTGTGGATTTATTTTCGTTTAATCGTGTCCAAATTTTTGGTAATACCGAAATGCAATACCTTAGCCAATTGTCTGACAATAAACAGAAGGAAACTCTTGAGCGATTATTTAATTTTGAAATACCCTGCATTGTAATTACAGATAAAAATCAACCAATGCCTATTTTGCTTGAGTTGGCTAATAAGCACAAAATTTCCATTTTTGGATCACCATATCCTACAACCAAAACCGTTTACTTTTTAAGTGATTTTCTGGACGATCAATTTGCTGAAAGGATTTCAATTCACGGCTCATTTGTGGATGTTTACGGAGTTGGAATTTTATTCGTAGGAAAGTCGGGAATTGGGAAAAGTGAAGTTGCTCTTGATTTGGTTGAAAGGGGACACAGGCTGGTGGCAGATGATGTAATTATTTTAACCAAAAAGGGTGAAGGAATTTTAATGGGCTCGGGAACCAACCTCGTTAAGCATTTTATGGAAATTAGAGGTCTTGGTTTAATTAATGTAGAAAAAATGTTCGGTATAAGGGCAATCAGACATCAAAAGAGGCTGGAAATTGTTGTTGAGCTTGAAATTTGGAATGAAAAAGCCGAATATACCCGAACTGGTTTGGATGAAAGCACTGTTACGATTTCAAATGTTGAGATTCCCTACATTAAACTACCAATCATTCCTGGTAAAAATATAACTGTTATTTCTGAGGTTATTAGCCTGAATTATTTATTAAAGCATTATGGATACGATTCTGCTAAATTCTTTGAAAAAAGGCTTACAAGCAAACTTTTAAGGAAGGAAAATAGCGATATTCGTGGTGTAGACTATTTTGAACACGATTTTGAATAATAATCCTTGACAAATAAACTCTATTTTTTTACATTCTCACTTCGTTTATGAAAAATTTATATTACTTTTCCAAGTCAAAACTGCAGTTTATAGAGATTAAGAACTATAAGGTAAAGTTGGTTTCATACTTTTCCTTGGCAGTTTTAACCTTTAGCGCAATAATATTTGGGGCATATTTCCTAATTAATTCCCTTGTAAATCCGGAGAGTAGCATCTTGTCGCTTCGGAATGAAAACCAAGCATTAAAAAGGAAACTCCTCGAAATTTCATCTCAATACGAAACCCTTAATCACCAGATTGACAGCATTAGCAAGCGAGATAGGGACCTGAGACTAGCGGCCGATCTTGAACCAGTTTCTGATGAAGAAAAATCGGTTGGTATTGGTGGTGGATCGTTTGATATTTCACTTGATTTTCTGAATGATAGATCCTCTTTGAAATTGAAAGATGCGTTGGCTTTTGTTGATGAAGTAAGCAGAAAAATTAAATTTGAAAAATCTCAATACGATGAAATTACAAATCAATTAAAAGAAAATAAAAATCTTTATGCAAGCATGCCGGCTATAAAACCATGCAGTGGAACAGTTGAACACGATTTCGGAATGAGATTCCATCCTATATTAGGTATTAGACGTATGCACGAAGGAATAGATATTTTGGCTGACCGTGGAACTCCGGTTCATGCTACAGGTAATGGCAAAATTGATTTTGTAGGTTACAGGGGCGGATTTGGACTTGTTGTTGAAATAAATCACGGTTTTGGTTATAGAACAATTTATGCACATCTTTCAAAAACATTAGTAAAAAGAGGTACTACCGTTAAGCGTGGAGAACTTATTGCAAAATCTGGAAGTTCCGGGTTGGCAACTGGCCCACATTTACATTATGAAGTTCATCATAATGGGGTGATAGTAAACCCACTTGAATTTTTCTTTGATGATATGGCTTTTTTTGATTCAACTAACTCGAATATAAAGGAATAAATCTGCGGAGATAATATATGATCTGGACAGTTGAGCTTGCATCCTATCTAGACGATGCACCATGGCCGGCTACAAAGGAAGAGTTGATTGAATATGCTGATAGAATTGGTGCACCATACGAAGTAATTGAAAATTTACTCGAATTAGAGGATAATGAAGAGCCTTATGAAACTATTGAAGATATATGGCCGGATTATCCCTCTGAAGAGGACTTCTTCTATAACGTTGACGACTAATTTATTGAAGCGCTGTTTGGCGCTTTTTTTATGATATGAATATAGACTGGAATGGAATTTATGGACAGGAGTCTGTCAAGAATATTCTTGAAAGATTAATTAAAAATTCTTCAATTCCCCATGCCTTCCTTTTTTATGGAGCTAATGGTATAGGCAAAGAATATACTGCTATAAAATTTGCTCAAAATTTAAATAATTGTTTAATTACTCCGGAAGAAAGTGAAAAAATTTCGAAGCAAATTGCTACATTTTCTGAGCCCTATATAAAATATATTACACCACTACCTCGTGGTAAAAGTGAAACCGATACAAGCGGTCCTTTCGAGAAATTATCTGCAGAAGAAAATGAATTATATCATGAAGAACTTGCAAAGAAAATTCAAAATCCTTATTACAAAATAAGAGTTCCAAAAGCCACACAAATTAAAATTAGCAGTATCCGCGATATTAAAAAATATTTATCTTTTAATTTTAGTGATGTAAAATATAGGGTTGTGATTCTTTCCGATGCTCATTTAATGAATGAGGAAGCTCAAAATGCACTTCTAAAAAATCTTGAGGAACCGCCGGAAGGCATAATATTTATACTTTGTACACCATTTCCAGGATTATTAAGAGAAACTGTCCGATCGCGCTGTTGGTCTATTCCGTTTCAACCTTTGAAGGAAAGTGAACTAGTAAAATTACTTGTGAATAAATTCGAAATAAGTAAAAATGAAGCGAGTCAGGTTGCGCCATTTGCAGGAGGCTCTCTATCCTCTGCATTAAACTTATTAGATCAGGATATTGAAAGATTAATTGATAAAACTATATATATTCTTAGATATTCATTTGGAAGAAAATATCATTCAGCTTTAATGGAGATTAATAAATTACTGGAAGAAAATGCTGTAGAGAATCTTAGAATTGTTATTCAAATGATAATAACATGGTTAAAAGATGTTCAAAAATTTAGATTCAGAGCTGATAAATACTTCTTCGAAAAACATGTTGAAACCTTGGAAAAATTTAATACACGATTCCCGGATTTAAAATTAAATGATATTGTATCCAAACTTGATAGGTTTGCATCAGTTTTAAAAAATAATATAAATCCGAACTTAATAGCTTTGAATATTATTTTTGAATTAGCTTCTCTGACAATCCCTAAAAAGGAAAAAAATCGGGCATTGGTTTAATAGCCAGAAATAATACTGATTTTTCCCCTGTTGAGAATTTAAAGGATAACAAAAGTTTTTTAGGTCTAATTTCTTTAATTTTGTATTCAAAGGATTACAAAATAGAATTTAATTAAAAATTGAGGTATTAATAATGAAAAAAATTGTAATTACTAATGCTAAAAGGACACCTATAGGCTCTTTGAGCGGTAGTCTTTCTTCATTTAGTGCAGGACAATTAGGCAGTTTTGCAATTAAATCAGTACTTGATGATTCAAACATAGATAAAAACCTTATTGACGAAGTTATTTTTGGAAATGTTTTAACAGCCGGACAGGGACAGGCACCGGCCAGGCAAAGTGCAATTTTTGCAGGTTTACCTGAAAAAACGGAATGCTTTACCTTAAACAAAATGTGCGGAAGCGGACTGAAAGCCGTAATGCTTGCCCATCAGGCCATTTTATGTGGTGATGCTGACATAATCGTTGCAGGTGGGCAGGAAAGTATGACAAATGCTCCATATTTGCTTCCTAACGCACGGAGCGGCTATAGATTAGGTAATGGGGTTGTTGAGGATTCAATGGTCAAAGATGGTCTTTGGGACGTTTATAATGATATTCATATGGGCAATTGTGCTGAAGCCTGCGCAAAGGATTTCAAATTCAGCAGGGAAGAATTGGATGAATTTGCAATTAATTCTTATAAGAAAGCGCTCGAGGCAACCAAAGATGGAATATTTAGGGACGAAATAGTCAATGTTTCTGTAAAGAGCAGAAAAGGAGAAGTCATAGTCGATACAGATGAAGAGCCATCCAGAGTTAGTTTTGAAAAAATTACCGGTCTTCGTCCTGTTTTTGATAAAAATGGAGTTGTCACGGCGGCAAATGCGTCTTCAATTAACGACGGAGCGGCTGCACTTTTAGTAATGAGCGAAGATAAAGCAAAAGAATTAGGACTTAAACCTCTTGTAGAAATTGTTGCACAAAGTTCAGCGGCAAAAGCTCCAATTGAATTTACTACAGCTCCTGCAGATGCTATAAATAAAGTATTGAAAAAAGCGAGTTTGAATATTAAGGATATAGATCTTTTTGAAATAAATGAAGCATTTGCTGTTGTCTCTTTAGCAGTAAATAAGATATTAGGACTTGATGGTGCCAATGTAAATGTTAACGGTGGAGCTGTAGCTTTAGGACATCCAATTGGTGCAAGTGGAGCAAGAATTTTAACAACTCTTATTCACGAAATGATAAAGAGAAAATCTAAATACGGACTGGCGTCACTTTGTATTGGGGGTGGAGAAGCTTCTGCCTTAATAGTTAAGAATTATAATAATTAATTCAGGGGGTAAAAATGGAAATCAAAAAAGTCTCTGTTATTGGTGGTGGAACAATGGGTAATGGAATAGTTCACGTATTCGCCCTTAATGGATTTAATGTGAATATTATAGAAATGAATCCAGAATTAGCTGATAAAGCATTAAACACGATTGATAAAAATCTTGACAGGCAGGTTAAAAAAGAAAAAATAAGTGAAGTTGATAAAACGGATACTTTAAAGAGAATAAATAAAGTTGTTGGAGTGGAAAACACTCCAGCCGATTCAGACCTGGTTATTGAAGCCATTTATGAAAACAAAGAAGCAAAACTTAATATCTTCAAAACATTGGAAGGAATTGTTAAAAAAGATTCATTATTCGCTTCAAACACTTCGTCAATTTCTATAACTGAGTTATCGACAGTTTGTAGAGCTGACAGGTTAATTGGTATGCATTTTATGAATCCTGTCCCGGTAATGAAACTTGTAGAGATAATTCGTGGTTATAGTACATCGGATGATACATACAGTGCAATTAAAAGTCTTTCTGAAAAATTAGGAAAAACACCTGTAGAAGTATTTGATTACCCTGGTTTCATTTCAAACAGGATTTTAATGCCAATGATTAATGAAGCAATCTTTGCTCTTTTTGAAGGAGTTGCTTCCGCAGAAGATATTGATACTGTTATGAAGCTTGGCATGAACCACCCAATGGGCCCATTAACATTAGCAGATTTTATCGGGCTTGATGTATGCCTTTCTATAATGGATGTGCTTTATACAGGGTATAACGATTCAAAATACAGACCTTGTCCTTTGTTGAAAAAAATGGTTGCGGCAAAAAAACTTGGTAGAAAAACAGGTGAAGGATTCTTTAAGTACGAAAAATAATATTAAGAACAATATTTGAGCAATTTCAATAAATTTATTCGTTTTGTTAGATTAAAAACTAACCAGATATTTTCCAGATTTTCTTTCTCACAGGATACCTACTTACTGCTTCTCGGCAGCATAGTAGGTATTCTTTGTGGATTTGGTGCAGTACTTTTCCATGATGCCATTCACTTTATAAAAGACACATTTTTTGACAGGCCGGCAGGATTTTTTGGACTTGAAACATTTATTGATGTCCATACCTGGTATTCCACAGTAATTCTCATTCTAATTCCTGCAATTGGTGGATTGCTGGTTGGAATAATGGCAAAGTATTTTGCTGGTGCAAAAAAAGGGGAGGGAATCCCCAACGTAATAGATGCAGTTGCTTCCAGGGGTGGAATAATAAAAGGGAGTACCGGGTTTTTAAAGACTTTGGGTTCAGCAATTAGTATTGGTACAGGAGGAGCTGGCGGAAGGGAAGGACCAATTGTACAAATGGGTTCAGCAATTGGATCAAATATTGGAAGATATCTTTCATTATCGCCGGACAGACTTAGAATTTTGGTTGGCTGCGGGGCGGCCGCAGGATTATCAGCTGCATATAATGCGCCACTCGGCGGGGCGTTATTTGCTATGGAAATCATCCTTAGAACTTTTAATGCCAAATCATTCAGCCCGATAATAATTGCTTCAGTATTTGGAACGGTTGTTTCCAGGAACTACCTTGGTGGAGAACCTGCTTTCGCAATTCCTAAATATCAATTAAACAGCAATTATGAATTTATTTTCTATTTAATTCTTGGTCTACTAGCTGCGTTTACTGCAGTTTATTTTGTAAGAGCATTCCTTAAGATTGATGATGTCTTTGAAAAGCTGAATAAAATCCCTGATTATTTTAAGCCTGCAATAGGTGGGCTAATAGTTGGAATAATTGGCGTTTATCTGCCGGGTGTTTACGGATTTGGATCATCTTCAATTGATATGGCACTTCATCATCAGGCATCATTTTTAATTATGTTTCTTTTGATATTTCTAAAACCACTTGCCACGGGATTTACAATTGGTTCAGGCGGAAACGGCGGTACTTTCTCTCCAAGCATATTTACCGGAGCAATGTTAGGCGGAGCATTCGGTGTGCTGGTAAATTATCTTTTCCCTGAAATTGCTGCTCCTCCCGGAGCATATGCTCTGGTGGGAATGGGAGCTGTAGTTGCTGGTACCACGCACGCAAGTTTAACAGCATTAATTATGGTTTTTGAAATGACCAATAATTATAAGATTATACTTCCATTAATGCTTACAATTATTATATCTACAACAATTTCCAAGGCTATACTTAAGGGATCTCTTTATACTCTAAAATTTGATCGTGAAGGTAAAGGAATTGATATTTATGGTAGAAAGTCATCAGTATTGAAGAATATTCCTATAATTAACTTGATCGAAAAGTCTGAAGATGTTGTTACTGAAGACATTCCGTTCCAGAAGCTTCTTGGAGCAGTTAAAAATTCAAGATTTAATAATTTAATGGTTACTAATAAGGATAATATAATTATCGGGCAGATATCTTTCCAGGATATTCGTGAAGCTATTCTGGACGACGAAACAAGAAATATACTGTATTTCCTTGTAGCTGGTGATCTTATGGTACGTAATATAAAGTCTGTTACGAATGACAAAAATAGTGAGGACGCACTTTCAATCCTTGAAAAGACGGATCTTGAATTTCTTCCCGTTCTTGATAAAAGTAGTGGAAAATATCTTGGAATAGTTTCAAAAGAAAATATTCTTAAGAAGTATCAGAATGAATTGTTTATTCAACAGAGTGAACATGATCTGGCGTTAGGATAAAACAGGCGGGTAATAAATCTAAGAGTAATTATCAAACTAACCTTTAAATATCAATTGTATAACTATTTATGCACATATATTAGTCCGATAATGTATATTATGTAAACTAATATCTACTCTATCCAACACCACTCAATTTAAGATATGCAAGTATAACCAGGATCAAAATTGTTATCCATATTAATGGACTTCTCTTTTTCCTAATGGATTTAATCTTTCTGCTAAACCCGAGTTTTCTTTTTCTTTTTTCAGATTGGTCATCTTCAGGTTTATAAAATCGAGGAGGATAATCAAATATTCTATGAACAGGTTTCTTCATAAACATAATTGTTACTCCTTAATTATCAAATATTGCAGAAATGAACAATTTGGGATCGAAGGTCTGTAAATCATCAATTTCTTCGCCAACTCCAATATATCTTACAGGAATTTTATTTTTTGAATAAATTTGAAATATAACCCCGCCTTTAGCAGTCCCATCCAGCTTTGTGACGATGAGACCGGAAATATCTGTAACTTTGGAAAATTCTTCTGCCTGAACCAGTGCATTCTGACCGGTAGTACCATCAACTACTAAAAATGTTTCATCGGGAGCATCAGGGAGCACTTTATTAATCGCCCTTTTTAATTTTCCTAGTTCCTCCATTAAGTGTGCTTTATTGTGAAGTCGTCCTGCTGTATCAATCAATGCTACATCATAACTCCCTTTTATCGCTTGAGAAACTGTTTCAAATGCAACAGCAGAAGGATCTGCGCCATGCTTTTTTTGAACTATTTTTACTCCAGCGCGCTTTGCCCAGATATCGAGTTGTTCATTCGCAGCGGCCCTGAATGTATCTGCTGCGCCTACAACAACATTGAGCCCTGATTTCTTAAAATTGTGTGCTAGTTTTCCAATAGTTGTTGTCTTTCCAGTTCCGTTCACTCCTACAATCAATATTACAAAGGGTTTCTTAATTCCAATTTTTCCCAAACCATTTTCATTTGATTGCGAAAGTACATTTGTTAGTTCGTTCTTTATTGTTTCGATCAACTGAGTTTGAGAACGATCCTTTTCCAGATTGAAAGCAAACCTGGCATCTTCAATTATTTTTTCAGCTATTTCAAAGCCAATATCAGAACTGATCAATATTTCTTCAATTTCTTCAAGTGTTTTCTCATCAATAGCAGCATTGCCAATAACAGCTTCGTTAATGCCATTAACTATTTTATTTCTAGTCTTCTGAAGACCTTCTTTTAACTTTTCAAAATTAAGATTTTTAAATAGACTCATTTCAGTGTTTTTTCATAAATTCAACAGACCGGATCATATATCCTGTCAGTGAAGCAAAAGTTAACAATATGCTCAAATAGAAAAAGGAAAAGTAAATAATATTGTTATGCTCAATCTGAGCAAGAACAATTAATATAAAAATTCCAATACTTGCTACAGTAATTTTTCCCAGCATGTTTGATGGCAAAACGCGACCGATACGTTTTGAAACATAAATGCCACCCAGAAATATTATTACATCTCTCAAAATTATTATCCAAAAGTAATAGGCCGGAATTTCACCGGAAACAAATAATTTTACAATAATAACTGCGATCACAACTTTGTCGGCAAGAGGATCGATTATTTTGCCCATTTCTGTTACTTCATTGAATCTACGTGCAAGATATCCATCTAGGATATCGGTAATTGCGGCAAAGATGCACAGGCAAAAAATAATAATCCTGTAGGTTTCTAAACCCAGATTATCCATTAGAAACCAAAATGGAATAGCAAGTAGTAACCTGAACATACTTAACAGGTTCGATTTAGTTTTAAATATTTCCTTTAGTTTGTACATTTTAAAAATATTGAATGGAAAAACATTACATTATAGTTCGTACATCTCTTTTTTGAAATTGACGTCCACTTCGGTAGGATAAATACCGGAGAAACAGGCAGTGCAATAGTTGGAAGGATTTTCTTCTCTGACAGTTTCCAACATTTCATCTATTGTCAGATATTCCAAACTGTCAACACCAAGGTATTTTCCAATATCTTCAATATTGTTGTGCTTATTTGCAATTAGCTCTTCCCTGCTGGGAAAATCCATGCCATAATAACAGGGATTTTTAATAGGTGGTGAAGAGATTCTGAAATGTATTTCCTTAGGGCCGGCTTCTTTAATTAAATTTACAAGCTGTTTTGAAGTTGTTCCACGAACAATTGAATCATCAACCACTACAACTGTTCTACCTTCCAGCACACCTTTTACAATATTAAATTTTATGCGGACCCCGATTTCGCGCTTTTCCTGGCCGGGCTGGATGAATGTTCTTCCAATGTAATGACTTCGTATCAATCCAATTTCAAGACGTGAAGGAATGCCGTCATTATCAAGTTGTTTCTGATATCCAATTGCGCAAGTATTTGAACTATCAGGAACGCTAATAACTATAACTTTCTCTCCATCCTTATCCATTACTGGGTGGTTTTTTGCAAGTATTTTTCCCAGTCTGCGTCTCATTTTGTCAACATTATGACCAAAGATAAAACTGTCAGGACGAGAAAAATAAATAAATTCAAAAATGCAGTGTTTTTTAGGAGTTTGAACCTTTGCCAGGGAAATTGACTTTACTTGCCTATTAGCTATTGCTTCATCGTCGATAATCATCATTTCACCGGGTGTAACTTCACGTATAAATTCAGCCGATAAAATATCAAAGGCGCAAGTCTCTGAAGCTATTAAAAATGAATCACCAATTTTACCAAGAGAAAGCGGTCTGAACCCATAAGGGTCACGTGCTGCAATTACAGAGGTGTCAGTAATAATTGTCAGGCAATAGGCACCTTCAAGTTTAGAAAGTGCTTCTTTTATTCCTTCAACCTGATTGTTTAATTTGCTACGTGCAATCAAATGGAGTATAACTTCTGTATCTGTTGTTGTTTGAAAAATTGCTCCTTCATTAACAAGTTCCTCACGAAGTTCTTTTGCATTTGTTAAGTTTCCGTTATGGGCAACTGCCAGATTACCTAATCTGTAGTTTACAACAAATGGCTGAATATTATTAAGTGATTCTGACGAACCCGTAGTAGAATACCTGTTATGTCCGATAGCAGAATTTCCGGTAAGGTTTTTTTTTAATATTTGAGCATCCGAATAAACTTCGGAAACAAGCCCCTCGCCTTTATGTATATTAAAAATTGATTTACCACGTTCATTTAAATCGCGAGTTACAATTCCTGTTGCTTCTTGTCCCCTATGCTGTAATGCATGAAGACCGTAATAGGTTTTAACTGAAGCAGTGGGTGTCCCATATATTCCGAATATCCCGCAAAAACATTTAGGTTTATCTGATAATACTATTTTCATTATATAATCGGCAATAATTAAATTAATATAGAAAGGTTTCTACAAAACTAAAGAATAATTCTTATTAATAAAATCCAGAAATAATTATTAAGCTTGTATTATTGATATTATTCAATTATGGGGGCAAATGTGTATTTTCACTTTTCAACTTTTTTAAACCTGATTATTGGTGAATTTTCGACTTTATAAAAAGTGAAGAAAATTGCTATAAGTATTTCAAAAAGATCGGTCAGGTAGAAATAAGCTACTCCCAGCTTAATGTTGCTTACAATAAGGTATAATTTTGAAATTATGCCAATTTCATATAATGCAAGAATAAAGAATCCGGAATGAAGCGAATAATTTTCACCATAATATTTGGCTGCTTCTTTTATAAAATGAAACAATATAAAAAAATTAAGAGTTATGATTATATTCGTACAACCGTATGTTCTAAATAGAATACTCCGAAATATAATAACAAGGTCAAAATTATGAAGTATAGGGCTCTCTCTTTTATCCATTTTTTATCAATAATTGATACAAATGCTGCCCATGCTACCATGCAAATTGAATAGTTGGGATTTATGTGGTTGGTTTCTGCAAGAAGAACTATGAATGGATTTCCCAACGCAAGTACAACAAAATAAATGAAATATCTTCCGCCATATTGACGGAATGGCGGAAGAATATATGCAAATGAGTTTAAATAAGTTGCTAAATATTCAAATGTCATAAAATTATTAACACCATGGAGGACAATCCGCACCCATTTCTAAAGTGTATTCTCCAATTGTAATTGTTAATGCATTCTCTCTCTGTTCAATGAATACTGTATTTGTTCCGCCGGATTTAATTAATTCATTAATTTTAGATTTACTGTAAACTTTGTAAACATCTGCCGGAGGAATTGATTCGGTAGAACCATACAAAACATTCCTATCATCTCCGAGCACCAATAAATTACTATCTTTAATTCTAAACATCAAAACATTTGCAGTTTTATTTAAAACGTTTTGAAGCTGTGAAGTAGTAATTG
>Ga0102953_1000160_pt1 | contig 45587 bp, 74 predicted proteins | sample SalPon2A_C_D2_MG_FD_78509 | JGI IMG/M metagenome (GOLD analysis project Ga0102953, IMG submission 78509) | Soil microbial communities from South San Francisco under conditions of wetland restoration - Salt Pond MetaG R2A_C_D2_MG | ecosystem: Environmental > Terrestrial > Soil > Wetlands | place...
GCTTCGGGCGACGGGCCGAGCACGCCCTTGAGGATACTGGCGATCCCGCCGAGGCCCGCGATCGCACCACCGACCGGGTCGCCATTGGCAAACGCCATGATCCCGTCGCCGATCCCCTGGATCCCCTCAAGCACGCTCGTGATCGAGTCGTCGAGGATCCCGAACTGACGGCCCAACGCTTCGAGCGCACCGACGCCCGCCGTAACGTCGCCGACGAGGAGGATCATCGCCTGGTGGTGTTGCCGGGTCGCCTCGTCGGCCGCCTGCTCCTCGAGCGTCTTGCCGTGGAGCGCGACGTTGTACCGATCGAGCGCACCATGCAGGTCGTCGAGCGAGGAGCCGACGAGCTTCGACGTGTCCGTCGTCTGGCGCGACCAGTCGCGCACTTGGGTCAAGTTCTGTTCGGTAAAGTCGGCCCATTTCCGGAGCAGATTGTCCTGCGCGGTCTCCAGGGCGGCGGCCGCGGTCGCCGCATCCTCGCTCCGAATCTCCTTCATCTTGTCGAGGAAATGGGCCGTGAGCTTCTCATACTCCGCCTGATAGGCGTTGACGAGCGCGAGCTCGCTTTCGTTCGCCGCTCGCTGAATCTCTTTCAGGGCCTCGGCCGATTTCTTCCGCGCGGTCTCCTGCTCCTTGAGCGCCTTCTTGATGACCGCCGTCACCTCCGGGCTGAGCGTCTTGGCGGCGAGGGCAAGGTCGCGTTCTCCGTCGGTCAGCTCGGTCGAGGCGAGGACAGCCTCTCGCTGCGCCGCCGTGAGGACCAGCGCCTGGCCGGCGGTGTCCTGCAAGCTCTTCCCCACATGGGTCGGCACGCCCTTGGCGGTCTCCATCGTGAGGAGCGCTTTGCCGATTGCCTCAAGCACCGTCTGCGCCTTGGGCCCATAGCCGCCGCCCCCGCCGGTGGCCTCGAGGAAGTCGCGAATGTTCTGAGACAGGGTGGTGAGCTGCGTCTTGTTGAGCCCGTCGAGCACCGGCTTGCCCGCCTCGAGCGCGCGCCAGACCTGATAGATCTGCTGCCCATAGGTGATGGCATACTTCTTGTTGAACTCGTCGCCGAGGTCGCGCACCGCCTGCGTGGCCAGCGAGCCGCGGCCCACAATGCGATCGAGGAGATCGGACAGCGCCTGCATGGCATTGGCGAGGGGCGGCAGCGCTACCTGGCCGATCTCGATCATCGCGACCTTGAGTTGGTTCCGGAGCACCTGCTCGACGTTGACCGCCGTGCTGCGCATTTCGCCGAACTTCTCGCCAGCTAGCCCGGTCGCCTCGCCCATCGCGCGGGTCTCATGCGTCAACTCCTGTGCTCCCCCCGCGAACACCGTGAGCGCACCGGCCAGCCCCTGCACCCGGCCAAAGAACTTGGTCGTCTTATCGATGTTGCCGTCGAGTTCCTTAGCGAGATCGACGAGGAATGTCGACAGCCCCTTGGTCTTGAGGGCCGCGACCCCGAAGTTGGATGCCAGGTCGGGGTAGAGGCTAAGGAGCTGAGAGCTCGGTTTCAGCACCGCGCGTAGGATCCCCTCGAGCGCCGTGAAAGCGTCGGCCGTGCTGAAGCTATGCTTGGTCAGGACCGTCTGCACGGCCAGCAGGTCACCGAGCGAGATGCCCAGCGCGCCGGCGACCGCGGCCGCCTTACCGAAATTGCCTGACAGATCCTCGATCTTGTTGACACCGTCTCGGACCGCGACGAACAACTTGTCGCTCACCGTCGCGGCCGTCTCGCCCTGGACCCCGAACGTATTCACCGCGCCAGTGAGGATCTTGACCGCCGCGTCGACCGACGAGACCCCGGCGACGGACAACTTCACGGCCTCGTTGAGGAAGCCGATCGATTCGGCCGCCGGCACCCCGGCGGAGATCACGTTGTAGAGGCCTTTGGTGAGGTCGTCGAGGTTCCGAACCGGCAGGCTCGCATACAGCCGTAGGAGGTCGCCGCTCAACTGCCGCATGTCGGTGCTGTTGCGGTCGACGAGGGTGCCGACCTCGGTCATCTGCTGCTCGAACGCGGCGGCCATCTCGGCCATGCGACCGACCGCGAGCACCGCGGCGGCGCCCAGCCCGGTCAGGGCCGCGACCGGGTTCGCCTTGATGAAGTCGGTGAGCCGCCCGAAGGAGCGCTGGGACTTGTTGATGTCCGCGTCCAGGCCCTTGGCGTTCATCTCCAGGGTATAGAAGACCCGGGCCAGCTCGACGTTGCGCCGAGCCATGGGCTAGAACTCCATCGCCGGGCGGCTCTGTGCGGCCGTCCGACGCGCCTCCTCCGCCGCCGCGGCGCGCTCCCGCTCTTCGAGGGCCTGCCGTTGCGCGTCCCGCGTCAGGGCGAGCTGGGTGACGACGCTCTCGAGCGTCACGTCTCGGGCGAGTGCCCGCGCGGTCATGTGGAGCTCGCCGGCGCCCAGCGCGATGAGAGTCTCCCAGCTCCCGACCGTCCGGTCCCCGCCCTGGTCGTCCGGCCGCTCCGCCGGGTGCAGCAAGAGCGTCACCAGTTGGATGCGGGCGCCGTTGACCAGGTGGTGGCACTCCTGCGCCCGGACCAGGTCACCCGGGCTCAGCACGAGCGTCCAGCTCGGGAGCTCCGGCTCCGGCTCGCTATCCGGGTAGGGCAGGCCCGGCTCCGGGTGCGTGACGATCCACACCGCGAGCCGCTGGAAGTAGTCGCTGGCCTCGAGCACCGCCGGCGCATGGACTGCGTACACGTCGGCGGGGGCGCCCTCGAGGCGGGCGAAGAGCTGGGCGGAGCGGAGCAGCCGGCCCTGGATGCTGGCGAGCGTGACGAGGGCGTGCCACGATTTCGGATGGACGGTGCGGGCCTTGCCGGCGTCGTCGAGAAAGATCTCGGGCGCACCCCGGAGCGCGTCCCGCGCGGCCCGCTCGGCCACCGCCCGCTGGCTGCCTTGCGCTGGCTTGTTCTCGAGGGCCCGGCGGAGGAACGCGCAATATTGGCCGTAGCACCGGATCCAGGGCCCGAGCCCCCGATGCTTCGGGTTCTTACGACCGCTCGGCCAATAGTCGGCGAGCTCCGCCGCATCGACCTGGGACGGCATGTCGGCGAGCACGCCCCGGAGTTCCCGGCACCGTGTCCGCATCCCGCGCACGCCCCATCCGTCGGCCCTCGTTGCCATGGCCCCCGCCCGTCAGCTCCACTGCCGGATGATGACCGACGATGCCTTGACGTTGCAGTTGAGGATCGCCGGCTGATTCCGCCCGAGCGGGCTGTTGAGGTTGGCCTCGACGAACGCCCGGTTGAAATCGATCTCGAGGTTGACCGCGTCCTCGCGGATGCCCTGGACCCGGAGCACCTGCTCCGTCTGGTAGCTCTGGCTGGGCAGCCCGGCGATCGACTGGTAGGCCGTGGCGTAGGCCGCGCCGTCCCCGGTCTCCACCTCGGCGTAGCCGCTCAGGAACTGAACGTTCGGCCCGTTGTAGCCGTAGAGCGAGAAGCTGATGCCGTACTCGATGGAGCCGGTCTTGTAGACGACCGGCGTGTCACCGATCTCCTCGAACACGGCCTGGAGCGAGCGGTTGGCCGTCCAGCTGACGCTGCCCTCGGCGATCTTGCCAAGGCTTACGGCCACGGCCTCGACCATCCGGGCGCCCGTGCTCTGCGGCACGAGCGGCGGCGGGGTGACGGGCATCGTCGCGTTGGGCGTGCCGATGACGACGCACTCCATGCCGCCGTCGCCGATGATGAAGACCTTGTCGGCCGCCGTGAAGTTGGTAATGGCCGAGACCGCAACCGTGGTCTCGGTCCCGTCGCCCGTGACGGCCGCTGTCGTGACGGTATCGCCCGGGCTCGTGGGCTGGATGCGGATGATCTGGAGCGCGGTGAGTTTCTTCCACAGTTCGCCGGCGTCGTTTTGCCGTGGCATAGGTCGTCGTCCCTTCTGGTGTTAGTACGCGAACAGGAGCACCGGCACCCGCTCGTCCGCCTGGCGGAACGTTTCACCGCCGTCGAAGAACATGAAATCCCGCACGTCGCCCGCGTCCTGAATCGATTCTCGCGTGCCCGCGCGGGCGACCCCGTCCACCCCTTGGCCACTGAGGGCCGTCGTCGTCAGCGCAGCCGTCGCCGCCTCGAGCAGCGCCCGGCATTTTTCCGCCGCGTCGGCCCCGTTGGCGAGCGCCGTCACCCGGAGCTCCGCCTCGCCCGTGGCCCGGTCGAGCGTGACGACCTCGGTCGCGAGCGCCGGCAGGGTGATGGCCGGGGCTGGGCTGTTGCGGTCCACCACGCGGACCGTGCCGCCACAGAGACCTTGCAGCGTGGCGTCGGCCTTCCAGATCACGCCCACCGCCGCGCGGAGCAGTTGCTCCGCATCGGTGACGGTCACTGCGCCTCCGTTGGCACGACGCTCCCCCGCGCCAGCGCCGCCGCCTCGTCCCCGCCCCCCTGCACGACCACGTAGAGCATGGTCGGCCGGGCGAGCTGGAGCGCGCGGTTCATGAATGGGCGCGGCTGGATCACCAGGCGGTAAAGATGACCGCTTCGCCGCCGGGCCATCGTGTTGACCCCCTCCTCGAACAGCGGTGCCGTGAACCAGCTCGCCCCGACCCGGCGCCCGGTCTCCACCAAGCCTTGGAACGCCGATTTCGCCAGCGACCCCCGCTGATACTTCGGCACCTCGCCCGGCCGCGAGGGCGGCCCACCGCGCCGAGCGCTGAGGACCGTCTTGATGCTCCGCCGGAAGACCACGGCCGCCCGGCGGATCTCGGCCGACCGCGCCCCACTCACCTGCTCGGTGAGCTGGCGCAGGTCGCGCGCAATGGCCGCGGCCGGCGAGCGAGCCGTGGCGTTGTAGCGCCTCACGCGATCGTCTCCGTCGACACGTCTTCGAGCATGACCACGGCGTGGTCGTTGGGCGAGTTCCGCCGATGCTGATGGACCTCGAGCACCCGGAACTGCTGGCCGGCGTAGTCGCCTGCGGTGATGAGCACCCGGTCGTCCCGCGCGACCGACACCGCGAGCAGCATGAAGCCCTTCGTCGTCGTCACATCCTGGACGCCCTGCACCTTGCCCACGCCCTCCGTGGTCACGTTCTCGAGACTGACCGGGACCTTGGAGGCGAGCAGCGTGTAGCTCGCGATCTCCCGGCTTCCATCGTCGTTGCTCTGCCAGGTCGGCCGGTAGAGGCTCGCCAGGGTGCCCTGACGGAGGATCATCGCGCTCACGCTCATAGGGGCGCCTCTACATGGTTGGCCACCGCCTGCGGGTAGAGCACCAGCGAGGCCTTGACGTCACCGAGGTGCTGCACGCTATACTCGCCAAGCCGCTCCTGGCTGATCCCGGTCTCCGGCCCGCGGTGGTAGAGCGCGCCGGCGAGCTCCATGACGGCACCCTTGGCGTCGTCGATGTCGGCGTCGGCTGCCGCCGTGTAGACGACCTGCACGATGTCCGCCTGGCTGCGCTCGCCGAAGACCCCGCCATCGCGCCGGACCAGCCGGCGGGTCCCGACCTGGTAGGTGAGGACATCCTTGTCGGCCACGGCCAGCGTCTCGTCGGGATCCGAGAAGTCGTTGCCGAGCTTGATGCTGGTCAGGCTGGCGACCGGATAGCGGGTGTAGAGCACCTGGCACCCGGTGCCGTCGTAGACCTCGGTCTGCGCGGCGCCGGTGAGAAGGAACGGCCGGTTCGACCGATTGCAGTCGGCCGCGAACGCCGCTTCGGCCGCGGCCAGGGCGACCCGGGCCCGGTCGGTGTTGGCCGTGCTGCCGAGGTAGTCGAAGAACTGCTGTTCGAGAACGAGCGTCATCGGACGTACACCACCACGGTGCCCTGCTTGGCGGCGCCGGCGTTGGAGACGACCAGCGTCAGCGGCGAGTGCGCCACGGCCGCCAGGCTCGCCCGCGCCACGTGTTCGGTATTGGCCGTGTCGCGGTTGGCGAGCGCTCCGAGCGCGACGTCATGCCCGTCGGCGTCGTTGAGCACGACGTCATAGTTGTCGGTCGGCGCGGCGGCGACCGACGGGACGGTGGTCACCCCCACGAGCTCGCCGTCGAGGGGCGCGGTGGTGCTGCCGTCCGCGTCTCCCGAGCCGTCGCTGGTCCAGGCGAACGTGATCTTCTTGACGCTGCCGTAGACCTTCTCGGTGGTGGTGACCGTCCCAGCCATGGGTGTGCCTCCTGGCGGTTAGGCCGCGGCGACGACGGCGCCGTCCGACAACGGCAGCCAGTAGCAATCCCACTTGATCTCGCCGGTGTTGCTAGCCGCGCAATCGAGATCGAGCGTGCCGACCGGCAGCACGACCGGCCGATGAGGCCACGGGGCCGCGCCGGCGTTCGCCCCGACCAGCGCGTCCGAGAACAGGCCGGTGATGCCGTAGAGGCACCCGACCTCATCGGCCGTGATGCTTAGCACCGCACAGATGTCGACGCTCGTCCCGGTGGTCGGGTTCGCAGTGAGCTTGGTGTTGTTGGCCTGGGTTTGGATGATCGTCGTGACCTCCCCGACGATCCCCAGCAAGAGGACCTGGCCGCCGGAGATCGTGAAAAGCGCTTCGGCCGCGGTCTGCGGAAGAGCCGCCGCGGCGCGGGAGGTCTTGAAGCCGGTGGTGATCGCCGCCAGGAACCGGGCGTCGAGTGCCGCGGGATTCGGCAAGCTCATAGTATCCTCTCCTCCTCCGCCGGTCAGGCGGCGCGGCGGGTTAGCTGATGAAGTCCGCCGTCAGGTCGGGCGAGACGTAGAGCGGGTCCGCCTGCTCGAAGTAGACGACGCACTCGTCGCCGGCCGTGACCAGGTCGACCTGGACGCCGACGTGCGTCGCGCCGGCGAGCACCTCGCGGACCTGTTCGACGTTCGCCTCGAGCCAGATCGTGTCGCCCACGGCGTCCGGCGCGCTCCCGAGCGCGTGGGTCGCGACGATGGTCGCGCCGGTCCCGTCGGCGGCCGTGGCCGCGATGATGCTGAAGGCGGTGACGCTCCCGGTGCCGACGCTCCGGAACAGGCCCGCCACGAACCGCCGGAACAGCGCGATGGGGAGGCACTTGTTCCCGGCGCCCTGCGGCTGACCGAGGTCGACCACGTTGAGCGCGCCGTCGATGTCGTAGTCGACGAGCCGGCGCACCCGGTTCGACAGCTCGCGATTGGCAGTGTAGGTGGCGGTCATCCTCTCAAGCTCCTCTCAGTGTAGTGCAGCCCCTCGTGGACGCCCGGGCGGTTAGGCCCGTGTGTCGAGGACGACGAATGGCGACAGCGTGGCGGTCGACTGATTCGGGGTCAACGCCGTCCGCCACCAGGGCGCGCCGCAGTTCCGCAGCCAGAACTTGAAGGTGCGCTCGTGGTTCAAGAACCGGACGTGCATCGATTCGGCCGACTGCAGGGGCTGGTAAAGCCCCTCCAGGAACTGCGACCAGTTCGAGCAGATCAGGTCGCCCTGGGTGCCGAGGGTCGATGCGTACTCGGTGTAGAAGATCGGCCGGCCGAGCAGCATGTCCGGGCGGTCCTCGACCAGCGACTGCTGGTAGACCGCCACGCCCCCGGTGCCGACGGGGATCGTGAGCTTGGCGAGCTGCGGATAGCAGTCGTGGTTCGCCAACCAGATGGCCTGACCGTAGCCCCAGCACCGCGCCCGCATCTTCAGGGCGTTGTCGGTGACGATGGTCGCGGCCGCCTGCCCGGTCTCCTTGGCGATGCTGATCGTCGGACCGAGGCTCGACGCCGAGAGCGCCGTCAGGATCCCGAGGTACTGGTCCCCGCCGGTCCCGCGCAGCCGCTCACCGATCATGTGGTGCGCGAACTGGTCGCGGAAGCCGGCGTCGATGAGGGCGACGAAGGAAATGACGCTGTCGCTCAGGAGCTCTTCGGTCTCGAACGCCACGCCGAAGAGGCTCGTGGCCCGCAGCTTGATCTTCTCGAGCGTGGACCGAGAGCTCGCCGGCGACACCGTCTCCGGCCGCCGGGTGACGGTGAAGCCGCCCGCAACGCTCGAGCTGTGGTCCTTGTCGGTCCGCGCCAGAATCTCCACGCTCACCGCGCCCATCGGCACGGCGGTCGTCCGGCCGCTGATCGGGTCGTTCTCCATCCCGACGGTGAGCAGGCCCGGGAGGAGCGACGTGCGCTCGGCGTAGCCGCCGATGCTGTCCTGATAGCTCCCCTGCTCGTCCGAGCCGGCCGCCGCCAGGAACTTCGGGTTCCAGGCCCGCGGCTGCAGGAACGCCAGGGGTCCGCCGCCGGCCGCGGCGTCCGCCGGGTCGCTCTCCCGCGGCACCAGAGCGAGGGGCCGCAGCCGCTCGTCGCGGACATCCGGCACGCTGGACGCCTGGCTGTTCTTCATCACCGACAAGAGGTACTCGCGGTGGTTGGGGAACCCGTACCGGGGGTCGTCCTCGGCCCGGCTCCGCACGCCGGTCACCCGCGGCGCGGGGCGGCTCGGATCGGCCGGGGCGGCGGCCTGCGCCGGCGCGGCGCGATCGACCTCGTCCAGCCTGAGTTGGCGGTCGATCTCCGTGTCGAGGGTGGAGAGCTTCTGCTCGAGGGCGTCGTACGCGGCGGCCTGCTCGGTCGGAAGCGGGGCGTCGCCAGCCTCGGCGAGCATCGCCCGCATGGCGGCGAGGGTCTCGGTGCGCTGCTGCCGGAGCTTGGTAATGCGGTTCATGGCGCGTCCACTCCCAGGCTGTGCGAGCGAGGGGGTGGTGTAGCCCTTGACCGGGGAAGTACAACGGAGACAGATAGCGGAGTGGGCGGGTAGCCCGAGCCCGTACCGGAACGACTGCCGTGACGCAAGTCGAACCATCCGTTAGCCAAGGACTACACCGCCCGCTGCCGCGTGACGAAGTAATCGAATGCGTCCTTCGGTTGTCCGTCCGTGCCCCCCTCGCCACCTGGTCGCTGCCGCGTGCCGGGCTGCGGCGAGGGCCGGAGCCGTGAGCCCGAAGCTAGCGCGGCGCGGCCCGCTCGGCAAGAGCAAGCCGCCGGCGGGCGGCCGTCGTGCTCGGCCGCGCCCCGCGGTTCGCGGTCCGGCCGGCGAGCTTCGCGAGGCGCTGCACCGCCTCCTCGAACGTCCCGACCCGGTCGATCAGATTCGCGGCGCGGGCCGCCGGCGCGCTGAGCACGCGCCCCTGCCCGTAGCCGTTCCGCACGGCCGCCGGCGTCACCCCGCGGAACCGCGCCACGTCCCGGATGAACTGCCCGTAGGCCTCGGCGACCCGCTGCTGCAGGAACGCCCGCGCCTCCTCGCTCAGCGGCGCGAAGGGCATCGTCTCGGTCTTGTACTTGCCTTCCGAGATGACCGTCACGTCGACGCCCTGCTGCTGCAGCTCCTGGCTGTGGTCCTCGTGAATGGAGTAGACCCCGATGGACCCGATCTCGCCGCTCGAGATCGACCAGACCTCGGAGGCGGCGGCCGCCAGGTGATAGGCCGCGCTGGCCATGAGGCCGTTGGCGAGCGCCAAGGTCGGCTTGCTGGACCGGCCCGCGAAGATCTTCGCGGCGAGCTCGGGCACCCCGGCCGTCGCGCCGCCCGGGCTGTCAACGTTGAGCAGCACGGCCTGGACCTGGGGGCTCGCATAGGCCCGCGTGAGCATGCGGTCGAGCGAGGCGGCCGAGGTGCCGAGGCTCTGGGTCTTGTCGCCGATCATGCCCGCTACCTCGACAACGGCGATCCCGAGCTCGGTTGCCGACTGGCTGCGCTGCTCGGCGCTCGCCTGATCGGGCATCGGCGCATCCATTGCGGCGTGGAGGTCCGGCCCGAAGAAAAGCTGCCCGCTGGTGAGCCGCGCGGCAAAGATGCTCTTGAGCCGGGCGAGGGTCGCCGGTTCCATCGCCCATGGCTGGTCGACCAGCATCGAAAGCAGGTGCTTCAGTTGGGACATGATACGCTCCTTCCCAGGTGGTCGTCCAGCAGCGCCAGTAAGATAGTGGGCCGGCGCTCGAGCCAGGCCATTGGACTGGTCTCGGCTAGCTCACGCTCGGCGGTCCGGGTCACGGCCTGCACGAGCTGGTGGAACTCATAGCCCGGTAGGTCGACCGTCTCCGCGAAGGGTGCTAGCGTGCGGGCCACGAAATCCTCCGCCCGGTGGAGCTCCGCCGCCCGACTGCCCACATCCGGGTGCCGGTCGATGACGTTGCGCGCCTCGGCCGCCGCGATCCGCCGCACGGCGTCGGCCAGGAGCGGCCGCGGGATGGCGCTGGCTTGCGGCGTGGCGCCACGCCGGGGCGGGGGTGGCGCGCTGGCGGCCGCGCCGCCCCCCGCATTCGGCGCCGCCCCCGGCGTGGTCTCCATGTAAGCGTCGCCCCCCTCCCGCGGCCCCATGTCCTCCTTCTGCCGGATCTCGTTGGGGCTGAGCACGCCCATTTCGCGCCCGGTCTTGTAGGCGTTGTATCGGTCGAGCAGGTTCCCCTTCACCAGCTCCTCGAAGACGAACCCGACGAAATAGCCGCGGTCGATCTCCTCGGGCGTGAGTAGGGCCAGCTCGAGCGCGCGGGCCCAGCGGTCGGTCCAGGGTTTCAGGGTGAAGTCGACGAAGGCCTGTTTGAACTCGGCCACGCCGGTACCCCACGCCGTCGTCTTGTCCTCCATGCCAATAAGGAAGCTGGGCACGCGCCAGTAGCGCGCCACGTCCGAGACCTGGAACTTGCGCGGGTCGACGATGAAATCGCTGTCGCCGTTCCGGCCGAGCTCCTGCACCTCGACGCCGTGCGTGAGCAGCATGGTTCGACTCTTGTTCCGCCAGCCGGCATAGACCCGGCGGATCCGGTCCTCGAGCTCGGCCCGCTGCTTGTCGTTGAGGCTGCCGGGATGCTTCATCACCAGCCGGCCGGTGGCGTCGTGCTTGAAGAAACCGCCCACGAATGCCTCGCCCGCGGCCGCCACGGCGATCGCCTCGCGGGCCAAGCTCGCCCGAGCGAGACCCGTGAAGCCGTCCTCGCTGAGGTCGCGGATGTGCAGCGTCATGTCGTTGAAGCTGATGTGCGGCTCGCCACCCTTCGGGTCGCGCTCGGTGTACCGGATCCGGTGGTTCGTAAGTTGCTCGATGAGCGTCCACTCGGGCCGCATCGGGATCAGCTCGAGCCGGGTCGGGGTTGGCTCCTGCAGTCGGGCCAGCCCGTTGCCCCGGAGACAGAGGTTCATCGTGGTGCCGCTCATGAAGTCGAACGTGCTCATCCAACTGTTGGGTCGGTAGCGGAGGGTTCGATAGGCCGGATGCTCCCGGGCCCGGCGCTTCTCGCCGTTGTCGTTCCGTTGGAAGAGCAGGCATGGAAGCGAGGCCACCGTCTCGGCGATGAGGCTGACGGCCGCGAAGACCGCGCTCACGCGCTTGGCGCTGCTCCCGTCGATCGGGTAGCCCGCGAACGTTTCCGAGAACTCGTTGACGGCCTGGTACCAGCGCGGGTCGACGGTCGTCCAGGTCACGTCTTCCCGGAGCCGCGGCGTGGCAAGTCGATCGAAGATCATTCCGTCTCCTCCGGGTGTGGTCGCCCGCCGGCGGCGGGCACGAAGATGCCGAGGGCCGCGACAACCAGGCCCACCACGATGAGCGCCAGCCACCGGAACGCCATCCATCCCGCCACGCCCGCGAGCGCTAACCCGCCGTAGACGTGGAGGTCTCGCACCGTGGCGGGCTGGCCGAGCCAGGCCAAGAAGCGTTTCATATCACCGACACTCCCAGGCCCGTCGAGACGCCGACGACCGCCGCGCGCCCGGTGGCCATGATGGTGGTGATCACGCCGTCGATCCGGTCCCCGCTGGCCTTCTTGTCCGGCTTGATGTTGCCCGCCGGGTCTTCTCGTTTGGCCGCGTTCCCGACCATCCACCGGAGCACCGGATGGCCACCGTGCCGCCAGGAGTGGTCGTAGACCAGCCGCTCGAACTCCTTGCTCGGCTCGTTGAGCGTGGCAAAGCCCTGCCGCATCTCGACCATCGTGAACCCGTCGTCCTCGAGCTCGCCGGCAAACTGCGTGGCGTTCCACGGGTCATAGGCCAGCTCCTGGATGTCGTAGATCTCGCGGAGCCGCGTGAGGTGCCGACGGATGGCGCCGTAGTCGATGGTCTCGCCGCGGGTCGCGGTGAGCCAGCCGGCCCGGGCCCACAGGTCGTATGGCACCCGGTCCCGCCGGGCCCGCTGGAGCAGCCGTTCCTTCGGCACCCAGAACCACGGCAACACCGTCCAGTGTTCGTCCTCCTCCCACGGCGGGAACACCAGCGACAGCGCCGTCACGTCGATCTTGGTGCTCAGGTCCAGCGCGCCGAAGCACGGCCGCCCGGCGAACCCCCGGCGCCATGCCCGGTAGGCCTCCCGGTCCGTCGCCACGCCGGCGCGGTAGCCGGGGTCACATTCGTTCCACTTCTCCACCGGGATCCAGCGCTCCACCTGCTCGGTCCAGATGTTGAGGTGCAGCCGGAGGAACGTGTTGAGGAACCCCGGCCGTTGCTGCGCCGCGCGGCACTGCTTCTCGAGATAGTCGCGTTTGACGCTCACGCCGAGGTTCGGGTTGGCTTTCTCCCAGGTGCGGGGGTCGGTCCAGTCGTCCTCGGCGGTCGCCGCGCAGATGAACGCGAAGAACTCGTCGTCGTCGAGTGAGCCCTCGAGCACCGCCCGCCCGTGGGCGTGGAGCTCCCAGCCAATCGACTCCGGCTCGTACACGCCGGCCGTCGTGATGATCCAGATCAGAGGCTGGCGCCGGCTCCCCATGGCGGTGTCGAGCACGTCATAGACTCCCCGATTCTTGTGGGCGTGGAGCTCGTCGATGATCGCGCCGTGCGGATTCAAGCCGTCGAGCGTCTGGCTATCGGCGCTGAGCGGCTCGAACTTCGAGTGCAGCCGGTCGCAGCTCAGGTTGTTCCGGTACAGCTTCACGTACCGCCGGAGCGCCGCGTCTTGCGAGACCATCGCCCGGGCCACGTCGTGGGCGATCTTCGCCTGGTCACGCTTGGTGGCCGCACTGTAGACCTCGGCGCCCGGCTCCCCGTCGCCCACGGTGAGGTAGAGCCCGACGGCGCCGGCCACCTCGGTCTTCCCGTTCTTCCGCGCCACCTCGATGTAGGCCACCCGGTAGAGCCGGCTGCCGTCCGCCCGCTTCCACCCGAAGACCTGCCGAGCCGGGAAGAGCTCCCACGGCTCGAGCCGGAGGAGCTGGCCCGACCACTCGCCCTTGTGGTGGCGGCAGTAGCCCTCGATGAACTCGCCCGGGCGGGCGGCGGCGGCCGGGTCGTACCAGTAGCCGGCCGGGTGCGCGCTCGCCCGCTGCCAGGCGGCAGGGTCGTCACCCGTCGGGAGGCCGGCGGGGTAGGCGGTTTGGCAGAGCAGCTGACTCCGGCGGTAGGCCGCGCCCTCGAGAGGGCCCACGGCTCGGTTCTCAGGAAACGCGACGAGGACCGAAGATGCCACGCTCGTCCTGCTCCTCCCGGCTCGGGGCCGGCGTGTCGCCGGCGGGTAGCGCCTCGGGCAGATGCACCCGCTGGCGTGCTGTCGGACTGAGGCCGAGCTCGACGCAATACTTCTTCATTAACTCGCGGAGCCGGTTCAAGATACCTATTTCGGGCCGCTGGGCGATATACCCCTTCGGCGTGGTGAACGTCACCCCCTCCTTCTCGATGGTCGCCTGGAGCTCGTTGAGTTGGGCGTGGAGCTGGCAATAGCGGAGCAGGAGTTCCCGGTCCGCCGGCGTCAGGAAGCCCTCCGGGAGGGTCTTGAGCACCCGGCGCCACTCCCGGCGCGCGGCGCCGCGGAGCTTCTTCGGCGGCGCCATGTTGCCGGGCAGCGACTGCATCGGCCGACGGGGCTGGCCGCCCTTGCCCCGCGACGGGTTGCCATGCAGCGCCTCGAGCTCCGGCGGCTGGCTCACCGGACCGCGGCGGCCGCTCATTCCCAGTCCCGGCCCAAGACGGCCGGCTCTTCCAGTCGCCGTTGCAGCATGGCGAGGTCGAACAGAACATCGTTGAGCGAAGCACTCACCTCGGCGGCGCTGGCCTCGCCCTCCGCTGCGGCGGCTCTACGGCGAGCCAGCCGCCCCCGAGAATAGTCCCAGAACTCGGTGAGTCCCCATGCCAGGAGGAACAACAGCCAGCCGCTCATGTTCCCTCCAGGCCGAGGGTCCGCTCTACGCCGCCTACTTCCCGGTACGCTTCGATGAACGCTTGGGCGACTTGCGGGACGATGGCATTGCCGTAGGCGCGGAGGCGTCCCACGCGGCCGGGAACCCCATCAACCAGCGGCTTAAGGCCGGATTCAATCCGCCGCGCTTTCCCGTCGGCGCAGGGGAGCCAAGTTGCGTCATTCCAACTTGGTCCTTGAGGTTGACGCAACCGCCCTTGGTCTTTCGTGCTGCGAGGTTGCCCGACGGAAGGTGATCCATCGTGTTCGGTGTCGCCCATCCCGCTCTCGCCGCAAGACCCGCATCCATCGAGAGTGACTTGCCCGTCATCGCATCCGTGTAATCCCGGCCCGTCTTTCCGTCGCTCGCCGTTGGGGTCGTCCATCCCGCTCTTGCCGCATCCGCTGGGAGGGCTCCCCCCGACTGGTTCGGGCCGTCCGTGGCCCGCAGGGTGTTCCAGCCCGCCAATCTCGCCTGCCGATCGAGGTGGACGTTTCCCCCTCCCTCGGTTGCCGTCGTCCGTCCGCCGCTCCCGTCGGTCGCTTTCGGCGTCGCCCAGCCCGCCACTGAGGCCACATCCTGAAGCGTCGTCGAATGCCCCCCCGCTTTCCGCTTGTCTGGATGCTGGGGGCCGCCCCGGTCGTAACTGTCCGGCGTCGGCCACCCACCATAGCCGTTGGCGGATGTGGGGCGCCCCGACGCTCGGAGCGCACAGATCGGCGGCCCCGACGGCATATCCCAGCTCTTCCAGGTCAACGCGTACTCCGGCGAGCCAGTGGCGTCCAAGCTTCGACGCAACCTGCTCTCCAAAGACCACTGGAGGTCGGCACTCGGCGAGGAGCCGATGAAAAGCGGGCCATAGGTGCCGCTCGTCGCCCAGCGCGTGAGCTTGGCCCGCCCCGCTGAAGGGTTGACAGGGGCAACTCCCGGTCCAGACGGGTCCGTCCCAGCCGGCCCACCGGAGGGCGAGGGGCCATCCGCCGATCCCGGCGAAGAAATGGCATTGGTCGTACCCTCGGAGGTCGTCGGGCTGGACTTCGGTGATCGAGCGTTCATCCACGTCCCCTGCCGGGAGTTCGCCGGCCGCGATCAGGTTTCGGAGCCACTGGGCGGCATAGGGCTCCCACTCGTTGTAGTAGACGGAAATCACGCAGGCGCCTCCTCCCCCTCGGCGAGCGGGTCCCACCGGCCATGACGCGGCCGCCAGCCAGCCCGGTACAGTCGCGCGAAGGCTGGCAGATGGACCCGCCGGATCCCCGCCGGCGCCTCCCAGAACATGTAGCGCAGCACCGCCTCCTGTTCCTTCTCCGTCAGCTCGAGCTCCGGGTGCAGCTCTCGCATCCGACGCCGGAGCCGCCGGAGCTTCTCGGCCAGCTCCTCGAAGGCCTGCGCCACCGGCCCCGACACCGTTAGCTCCCGTTCCGGTCCCCGATCAGCCGGAACCGCCCTCATTCCGCCCCCCTGCCGGCCCGCTGAAGCCCCTTTCGATAGCGGGTCCACTGCCGCCCCGACGCCGGCAGACCAGCCTCGCGCCTCGCCCGCTGCCAAGCCCGTTTCTGCTCACGGGCCGCGTTACCAGCCTGCCCTCGCCCCTGCGGGGCCCTCCTGGACGATTCTCGCATGAATTACCCCCCTTGGAATGGTACCCCCCGGCCGCCGGAACCGCCGGACGTGTATTCGAGGCTGGGGACGCGGCTTGGGAGCATCCCTAGAGCCTTTTGGCCCCCCGGGGGCCGGAGCGCGGTCATGGGATGCACCAGCGCTGCACTAGGATGGCCGCGCCGAGCCAGGCGGCCGCGCCGAGGAGCGCGGAGCGCCGGCGATGGCGGAGCGCGAGCCATGGTGGCACCGCACCAGCAGCCCATACCCCGTCGCAGGCCCAGTCCCCGGGGCTCCAGGGCCCCAGGCGGTTTGGCTCGTGTGCGTAAAGTACGGCGTGGCTGAGGACGACCTGACCGGCGGTGCACCCCACCCCGAGTGTTAGCCGTTTGGCATGCAGGAGCTCGCCGACGCCGAGGCAACCAGCCGCGACAACGAGACGCGCGGCGCGGTGAGGGACGGGGCTGCCGTAGGAGCGCATCCCTTGGCCACAGCCGACGAGGGCAAGGAGTACTAGCGACAGGAGCGCACGGCCGAGCGGCGCAGCGGGGCGATGGGTCACGGGGCCGGGACGCACTTGAGATGGCCGTTAACGCGCTCGACTCGAGCGCAGTGTACGACATCGCCGAGCGGGCGTGGTGCGGTCGGTAGGCGCGCGCAGCCGGCGATGACAAGGGTGAGTAGCAAGTAGAGTCCTCGTGCTACCTGAGCGTCCGTCATAGTCCCTCCTCTGGGGAGACGCCCAACGCTGCACGGCGCATCCGGTCGCGCGTCTTGAGAAAGGCCCGTAGGGCTAACTCCCCCACGTCGGTCGTCAGACGTTGAGCGTGCGGCGCCATGACTTTGCGCGCTCCAAGGCGGACCGTCCCGGCAAGCCCGACGGCCGAAGAGCGGCAGGCGGGAACGAAGATCCCCACGGCGATCCAGTTGCGCACCGTCCGCTCGCTAACGCCCGCCCGCCTCGCAGCTTCACGAATCGTCATTGTTGGGCCCTCCGCCGGGGGGACAGAAACCGAAACCCCTTCTTCATCCGGTGCCCTCCCCTGGGGCAACCCCCAGGTCCGCGAGGGCGCAGTCTTCCGGCATCTCCTCGCCTCCGATTCTGACATAGCCTGGGATATCGATCCGCAGCGCTGCTACGCGCTCCCGGATGATCCGGTTGACGTAGAGCCGCACGTCCTCCTCAGCAGCTTCAGGATCAAAGGCTCCCGAGATAGCGACATCAACGAAGTTACCCATCGGTTCCCTCCTCCTCGGCTAACGCTACGGCGCGGGAGAGGGCACAGAGCGCGATCGTCGCCTCCTCCACACTCACCATGACCTGCGCCATAGCACCCTCGAGCCGGAGCGCGACCCGGGTAAGGCGTTCGCGCTGAGCTGGGGTGAGATCACGCTCGACGCTCGCGGTCCACGCCGTCGCGGCCCGCGCGCGGCAAGCCAGACCGTGAACAAGCACGCATAGAGCGCCATAGACCGCCACCCCCATCATCACGCCAATCATCTCACCCATCGGTTCCCTCCTTCGGGCGCGGGCGGACGGCATCCTCGTCGGCCGCCGTCCATTCATCTGTCACTGCCGCTTCGTCCCGGATGATGGCGTCGGCAAGAGGTTTCCCTTGCTCGGTTCCCTCCTCGGCGGCACGGTGCAGGACGGTACGCACGGCTTCGCGAATCGTTCCCTCGTAGTATTCCGCGCCCATGCCGTGACTTTCTTTAACAGCCTTCTCGATGGACCACATCGCCACTCGATGCAGCCTGTCTACGGCGCGGTCGATGACGGCGCGGGTGTCTGTCGGTCGGGCCTCGGCGGGAGGCTGGGCGAGCAGGTTACGAATGCGCTGCTCGCACAGAGTGATCGCCTCTGCACGCGACTCGAAACCTCCCGCTCTCCATGCCGCACCCTCGTCGCGACAAATCTTCGCCGCGTCTTCAAGGGCCTGCGCCCGGACGGCTTGGCGAAGCTGCTCACTGGCCGCCGCCATCAGACTCCACCGCTCTTGTTTCGACTCCGGCTCACACGCATCAAGCAATGCCGCCAACATAGACTTGAGGGAATCACTCATGGGGTTGGCTCCTCTGGCGGGGCCTCGGCGGGAGGCTGGGCGAGCAGGGCGATCCGTTCGGCGCAGTCTTCCACCACCTGCTGAAGCGGTTCGGCCACCTGCTTGCTGTAGGCCACGAGATCGTCGAAGCCCTCTCTGAGGGCCTGCGCCCGGACGGCGGCCACCTGCGGACGACAGTTCCACGCAGCGCTGGCAATCTCCGCGCTTGCAATCGTCGGCCCGACGGCGCCGCATTCATCACACTCAACGGCGTATATCACCTGGCTGGCGACTCGCTGGCGTTCGTTGAGGGAAACCTCGCCGCCGCAAAACGGGCAGGTTTGTAGCGACTCACTCATGTCGTTGGCTCCTCCGGTGGGGGCGCCAGGCTTGGCCACCTCTTTCCCCTTCTTGAGAGATGCCTTCAGGGCCTCCATCAGATCGACGACCTTGTTCTCCTTCGGATCACTCATGGGGTTGGCTCCTCCGGAGGTGGCGAGGCGTCGCCCTCCTCCAACGTCACTTCGTAGCTCACACCACCACCATAACTCGGCTTGCGCTCCTCTACGCCCGTCACGTTGTGCTTGCCTGTCAATTGCCCATCGAAGTAGGCTTGTAGCGCTACTAGGACGGTCGCCTTCGTGATCTCTAGCTTCGTCGTGCCTTTCACGTTTCGTCCTCCGGTGGGGGTGAGGCCAGGCTGGCGAGGATGGCCGACGAGACTTCAGGCGCTGCATGGGTTGGAAGGACCGGGTTGGGGCCGCCGTCGATCACCAGTCCATCCGCCCGCTGGTGCCAAATTCGGTTGAGCGCCCATTCCAGCGTGTACGCCACCAGCGCCTCGTCCGTGGTCCGTTCGTTCTCCTCCCGCAACACGGCGGTGGCGCGGGCGACCTCGGCGGCGATGGCCTCGCGCAACTGCGTCCGTGCCGCGTCCAGTCGTTGCACCTGCCGAGTCGATGGGCCAACCGTCGCATACGAGGTGCTGAGGGAATGCTGAGCGCCCCCGAATTCGTCGATGGCGGCGTCGATGGTTGTCATAGTGCCTCCTGCTGGTCGAGCCCGAGGGCGGACCGGACGGCCGGCCACGTGACGTAGCTATACGGGCTGTTGCGCTGCGCCTTCGCTACCACCTCCGGGCCGGCTTCGTTGAGGATGGCCCGGACCAGCCGGTCGGCGCATGCACCGCAGGCTCCCGCTTCCTCACACGCCAGTAAATCAGGATCGCGCGACACGTCCTTGCATCCGTGGCAGGCTTCGGTGTGGCAGATCGTTTCCCGCAGTCTCGCGGCGAGCGGGTCCGTGGGTCGCTCACTCATCGGGGCACGCTCCACCCTACAAGTTTCGTTGTGTCCCCCGGATTCGGCGCCCCGTCCCACACGACTACGCACGAATCGCACCCCATCGTGAACCGAGGCCTGGTGCCGTCCGGTCGCAAGAAGCGAATCCGCTTGCGAACGCACCGTACCTCGGCGGCGTCCCCGATCACGCACTCGTGCCACCATGCTGCCCGGCAACGGAACGGGATTAGGGCCACCACCAACTTGCCGAGCATCGCTTCGGCGTGCGCCCGCCGGACAAATGGCTCCAGTTGCCGCCCGTAGGGGGGATTTAACCATACCCGAATCCCTGGCCATTCGACGCCGCGAAGCGCATCCGTGAGATACCTCGGAAGCCGCGCTGTTTCCGCGTCGGCTGCCGCGTCAAGGTCGAAGTCAAACTCGGCGTGGAGTGGGTCGAAAATCTCTGGTGGCGTGACCCAACGATCCGAGGAAGCCGCAGCGCTGGGCCGGAAACCGGGGCTCAGGGGCTCACGGTCGCCGATCTCAAGCGTCGGTCGCTCACTCATCGGGGGCTCCCGGCTGGCCGTCCCGGTCCTCCCGACGCACACGCCGCCACTCGCTCATGAACAACGCGAGCCCGAGCAGCGCCGCCAGCACGCTCCGAAGTGGATCATACACCGGGCCGGTCATCATCTTGGGCCCTCCTCCTGCCCCAATCCGGGCAGGCTCAGGGGCGTTCCGCCGAGGGGCAGCACCGTCACCGCCACGCTCACACGCACGCCGTAAGTCTTCTCGATCTGCTGCCGGCACACCTGGCTGTCGTCCCGCCACACCACGCCCGTCATCCCATCCTCCACGCCGCGGGTCAGCTTGGTGAGATCAGGCTTAACGATGGGCGCCGCCGGCGCATGGCGCCGGAGCTCGCCCCGCGTGGTGACGTGGCTCTTGGGGCGCACCATCGTAAACAGGAGTCGGAGCTCGAGCGGGCCCTCGAGCAGCGGCCGGCCCGCCATCACCCGGCCCGCCTCCTGCGCCACACGTTTCTTCCAGTCGCCATAGCCCGGGCGCTCCGGCCGGACGAATGTCGTCCCGTCCTTGCGCCGGCCGATGGTCTTGCTGCCGCCGCTGACGGCGCTTCCGTAGAGCTTGAAGGCGATCATGCGGCCGGACCCACAATCGGCGAGGCGGGCGCCGCCTCGGCCGGGGGCTCGATGAGCTGGAAGATCGATTCCCGCGGCACCGGGAGCAGCTCGAGCGTGCCGTCCTCGTGCTGGCCGACGGCCACGCCCAGCCGGCCCTGGCGCACGAGCTCCATGAACAGGGCGAGCGTCACCCGCGGCGGCGGCGGTTGCTCGGTCTTCACATAGGCCTCCCGGATGAGTCCGCCCACGCCCGTCCGCCAGCGCATGCGGAGCGCGAGTACCTCGGGGTAGGCGATGTCGCCGGGTAGATAGGCGACCAGCGGATACACGGTGGACTTGATGGGTCCAACGGGTGGCGTCATGTGAACTCCTTGGAGCCAGCCGGCGGGTTAGCAGGCCGCCGCGGGTTCCCGAAACCGCCGTCGCAGCTGGCCGTTTTCCGGTCATGGCATGGTTTGCACCGGGACAGGAGGTTGTCCCAGGCGAAGGTGAGCTCGGGATGGGTGCGCCAGGGGAGGACGTGGTCGACGATCGTCGCGCGGGCCATCCCGCACTCCTGGCACAATGGATCGGCCTTCAGCTTCTTGGCGCGGAGCCCGAGCCAGCGACGCGAGCTATACAACCCCCTCCCCGGGTCATTTTGGCGTCGTGCGTCGACGGCCCGCTTCCGGGTCAGCTCGTCGAGCTCGGCATGGCGCGCGTGCGCGGGACAGTAGCGCCCATGCCGGATGAGCTCGGGGCAGCCTGGCCGGTGGCACGGGTGCAGGGCGCGCTGTCGGCTCATCAAGCTCTCGAGCGACGGAAGTGATCGGCCTCGGGACAGGTGCCATAGTGCGAGACCCCGACCCCCGGCTTGCGCGAGCTCGGTGGCCGGCAGTTCTCGTCGGCTGCGCAGTCGATGGGCATGAGCTTGCCGTTGCGCCGGGGACTGCTGACGAAGTAGATCGTCGCCGGGCACCGCTCGCACGACCGGCTGAACGTGCCGACCGGCACCTGCACGTACACCGGGCCGCGCGTCACGACGACCGCACCTGCGGCAGTTCGAACTGGTCGCCCACGAAGACAAGGACGCGGTGGCGGTCCGCCGGCTCCAGGGGGAGCAGCGCCCCGATCACGTTCACGAGGGCCCGCGTCTCGGGGTGGTCGAGCGCGGTGCGGATGCGGGTCGCTTCCTGGCGATCGGTGACCTCGATGGAGGCTTTCATGCCGCACCTCCCGTTGGCGCCAGCTCGCCCTGCGTGGAGCGCGCCGCCGCGAGCCCGAACCGCCGCTGCAGCGTCACGAGGGCCGCCCGCCGCTGGGCGGTGCTCTCTGTCTGGTGCTCGAGATGCTGTTCCTGGCGTTCGAGCTCCTCGAGCCGACCCGCCAGCAAGCCGATGGCCAGGCGGCAGGTGCGGTGGAGCGACGGCGCCACCCGGAGCTCCACGGGGACGCCGGCGGTCTGCGGGATGGCCTCCTGCGCCGGGTCGGTCGGCTTCGGCTCGAGCTGCTTGAGCAGCGTCTTGAGCTCCTCGAGATCGAGGGTGAACTGGTCGAGGTCGGCCGAGTTGCGTTCGAGCGAGGCGTCGAGCCGGCGGGCATTCTTGGCGGTGCCGGCGAGGAGCGGCAAGGCCAGCCGGAGCTCGAGCGCTTCGGGGAGAGTGAGGACGACAACGGCGAGGGCAGTGGTCACGGACGACGCTCCTTCGAGTGGGATGGTGTGACGAGGCTTGCGGGAATAGCGGCGTCGGACGCAGCGCGCCGAAGACGGCATGCGCCCTTCTTCTTTAACGTTGAGTTCCTCCCCCCTTCTGTTTCCGTCTAGGAACTGCGTCCCAGAAGGGGGGAAACATTCATTCAACAGCCTCAACTGCTGTATCGGGGAACTACTTTGGATCAGTGAACTTAGCGTAGTACCGGAACCCTCCCCCCTACCCCCCTCCCGCAAAAGGCAAATCGGCGTGGATTGTACGCTCGGCAGCGTAGAATCCGAGGGCGCGATTGTACGTGCTGCAGCGTACAATCGTGGGGGCGTGATACTACGCCAGGGCGCGTAGAATCCGGGGCTCATCGGGGCCGCCGTCCGATCGTCGCGCCGAGGCGCTGCACCTCGGCCTTTGCTTGCTCGACGAACGATGGCGGCTCGGCCGCCGCGGGCTGTTGAAGCAGGGTGTCGAGCCGCCGGGACAAGGCAAGGATGCTCGTGTCTGGAACCCGGCGCCCGGTCGGCTCGCACCCCGCCGGCAGCCTGACAAACCAAGATACGCCGCGGGTTGCGCCCTCGCTAGCCAGCAGCCCGTACTGCCGCAGCTGCTGCCGGGCCGTCTCCACGGTGCGCTCGCTCAACGCGAGCCGAGCGCCCAGGGCCCGCGCCGTCGCGAAGCACCCACGGCCGTCACCCCGGTCGAGGAGCCGGATGCTCTCGTACACGAGTTTGTGCACGAGCGTCGGCGTCCGGGCCGCCCACACCACCCGGGTCCAGCTCATCGGCGGTTCCGTGCCTCGGGCCATGGCGGCGCGCTAGCCGCAGCTCGAGACGGCCATCCAGCGGATGCGGCGTCGGCCCGCGCGCTGCACCTGCTGGTCGCTCTTCGTGACCAGCCCGGCCTGGCAGAGTTCCCAGCGCCGCGGGCGCACGGTCGCCTCGCTCAGGCTCAAGACCTCGGCCAGCTCGCAATCGGCCATCGGCCGGGTTCGCAGCAAGGCAAGAACGCGCCGGCGCAGGCGAGTGGTCGCGCTGTCGGCCGCCGTCCGGCGGTAGCTCTCCCGGCTGGTCTCCCGCGTCCGTTGCGGTCGAGTGGGAGCGGGCGGCACCGCGCGGGCGGAGGTGGCCGCCGCGAAGTCGAAGGGGAGTTGGCCCGTCATGGCGTCGGCGTCCCGCCCAGCGCGTCCTTCACGGCGCCGGCCCCGGTCGGCGGCTTGCTCGGGCCGCTCGTCGCGGCCGCCGCCGGCTTGCCCTTGGCGGCGAGCACGTCGTCCCATTCCAGGTCTCCTTCCCGCATGGCGGCTCCGAGGCGCCGGAGTTCGTCGAGCTGCTCCTGACGCATGCGGTCGATCGAGCAACCCAGCCAGGCCTCGAGGGCCTCGGCGTTGACGCCGAGGGCGAACATCATGGTCGCGGCCCGGTGCCGGGCGGCGAGCGGGTCGCTCTTGTCCTCCTGCTGGAGCGTCGCCGCTATCTGCTCGAGGCACCGGTCCTGGATGTCGCCCGGGAGCACGCGCAACACGCCCTGCCGGATGGTCTTGCTCGCCCAGGCGCTTTCCTTGGCGAAGAGCTCGTCCTCGCTCGGCCGCACCAGGAACAGCAGGTCGCCCCGGCTGTTGTAGCGCTGCCCGAGTTCCTCCTGGCCTTTCCGCTTCCGCCGACGCTCGACCAACTTCTCGATCAGGAAGTCACTCTGATAGCTGAGGTTGGTCTCGAGATCGGTGACGACGCACCGCACGCTCCGGGCATCGGCGTTGTCCCAGAGCACGATGCGCTCCACGAGCACGTTGGTCATGCGCCGCGCCGCCACCTCGGCGAACCGGATGCTGAAGCCGGAGATCTTCGAGCCGTCGCCCATGGGCCGGTTGAACAGCGCCGCCGCGGCGAACGCTGGCCGCTTGCAATCGAGCAACAGTTGGCTCTCCACGTCGTGCCACCGGCGCGGCCGGTGCAGCGCCATCTGATATCGGGCCTGCACCGCGGCGGTCGCCTGCGCCGTGAGCGCGGCCGCCGCGACGTCACGCACCGCCGGCGGCGGGGCCGTCTCCCCCGGTGCGGGTGCCGGGAGGTTGGGCGAGGAGGGCAGGGTCGAAGCCGGGGAGGTCGACCCAGTAGCCGGGGAAGAGGCTGCGGAACTTCTCGTCTCGGACATAGCGCTCGAGCTCCTTGAACTTCGGGGTGAACCGGAACTGTCGGCTTGGGGTGCGGGTCCGCTGGTGCGTCGCCACGAGCGCATCGAATGCCTCGACCGGCGCATGCTCGGCGAGGGCGCGGGCGACGGCTTCCCAGTCGGTGGTCGGCTTGTACTGCACGTTGCTCCAGCTCGCGGTGAACTCGGGGCTGCTCACCCCGTACCGGTCGCCGATGGCCGCCTTGAGCACGTTCATGGCCCGGTCGGCGTACTGCTGCCATTCGTCGAGGCGCCACCGCGCCAGCGTGAGGGCCGCGGCCGCCTGGCTCTCCGCCTCGGTCGCCGGCGCGCACCGCTTCTCGCCGACGAACTGGGGGTGCTTCGCCGCGAGGGCCGCCGCGGTCGCCGGGTGCGCGTCGATGGGGGCCGACTCGGACCCGAGCAGGTAGCGCTCGACGTACTCGAGCGCGCGGCGCTCGATCTCCCGGCCGAGGGTCTCGTCCCAGCGGACGGTGTAGATGCCGGTGTCGCCGCCCGTGCCGAACAGCACGGCCACGTGCCACTCACGGTAGCCGGTGCACAGCATGCCGCCGTAGCACTGCAGAAACACGTCGGCCGGGACCTCGTCGGTGCCCCGCTCGCCCCACTCGCGCTTGAGGAACTCGCTGCGCCACTTGCACTCGAGGCCAGCGTGCCGGTCGGGGAAGACGGCCAGTGCGTCCGGCGAGGCGAGCAGCCGCCCGCTCGGGTGCCGCACGCTGTCGGGCCGGTAGAGCACCGTCACCACCTGCGGGTAGGTCCGCGCAAACCACTGCGCGATGTACGGCTCCACGACCAGGCCGAGGTCCGCCGCGCCGCCGGCGGGGCGCGGGGCGAGCTCGCCCCGCTTCCGGAGCTGGAGGGCGAGCGGCGAGGTGTACTTGCCGAACCCGAGCGCCGCGGCGAACTCGCTGGCCCCGAGCCGCTCGGCTCGGTAGGTCTTCGGATCCTCGCCCGGCGGGACGGGGGCCGGGTCGCGCTCGGCGGGGGTCGGGTAGAAGGTGCGCTCGTGACTCATGCGTGCCTCGTGGTGGCGTCGAGCAGGCGGAGGATGTAGGGCCACGCGTCCTCGGAGGACAGGCGCTGGACGGCGAGACCGGCGGCCTCCGCGCGCACCCGCGCCCGGGTAATGACCTCGTGCCGCCGCGTGGTGTTGGCCGGATTGAACGGCCGCGTGTCGCCCCGCGTTTGCCGCCGCTCCACGACCCGGGCAAGGCAGAGGGCGAGCGGCGTGTCCAGAAACACATGGACGTACTGGTGGCCCGTGACCTGGAGCTCGGCTGCCAGCACCTCGTATCGTCGGAGCTCGCTGGCCAGCAGGCCCTCGAACAGCACGTGATAACCCTCCGCGAGGTAGCGCCGGATGCGTAAGGCGATCTCGTCCTGGGTGGGGATGGTGTCGCAGCCGCCGCACGTCGGCTCGTAACTTCCCAGCACGATGAGCGGAAGCTCGCCCGTGCTGCAGTAGGCGATCGGGTCGCGGCGCCGCTTGCCGGCCAGGGTGGGGTCGAGGTACGGATCGCGGATCGCCGTGAAGGGCCACTGGGCGAGCGCCTTGCGGACGACGGTCGTCTTGCCCGAGCCGGAGTTGCCCCGGAGCTGCACGACGATCATCGGATGACCTCCTCTGCCGCCAGGTGCTCGAGGATGAGCCGCTCGATGCGTCGCGCGACGGCGCGCGCCCGGCCCCGGCCGGTAGCCGCGCCTTGATAGGCCCGGCGGAGGTCCGCCGGCCAGTCTGCGACCAGGAAGACAGAATCGATCTCCGTTTCGGTGGCGTAGTCGGCGATGCCGGCGGTGCCTTTCAGCCCGAGCAGCACCGCTGCGACTTCATGGATGTTCGCGTCTCCGCCCGAGTAGCGGGAGACCGCCGGCACACGCCGCCGGTCGAGAAGGACCGCCCAACCCGCGATGCACGCCGTGGTCCCGCAATGGTCGATGGATCCGGGCGGAAGCTCATCCAGTAAGAAGATGTCGGGGCGCCGCCGGTCCGGTGGTCTCTCCGGGACTACATAGAAATCCATGTTGAGGCGCTCCGGGTGCTCGAGAATGACGTCTCGGACACAGAGCAGCAGCGGCACGTTCAGCTCAGCCACGGTCCGCCTCCTCGAGATCGAGCTCCCGGAGCATCGCGGCGTACACGGCCGTGTCGGTGGCGCTGTCGGCGTGGCCGCCGTTGGCGAACTGCGCGGCGTAGCGCATGAGCTTGGTCACCGCGAGCTCGAAGCAGAAATAGCGGCTGAAGTCGGCGGCCGTCTGCAGCTGCAGGCCGGCCGGGAAGATCGCCTCGAGGGCCCGACCGTGCCGCTTGTAGTGGGCGGCGTAGGTGGTGTTGCGCTCCTCGAAGAGCGCGGCGGCGCCGCGGAGCACGTCGGCCGCGTCCGGGCGCCGCGTGGTGGGGTCGGCTGCGGGCGCCGACGGGCGAGTGGAAGCACGACGATGACGAGCCATCAGGGTATCTCCGGTGAGGGTGGAGCGGGGTCGCGAACCTCGCCCGGGGGCGCGGCTGGTGCGCGCGGAGTAAAGGGGATCTGCACGCCGAACCGCGCGCTCAGCCAGCCATAGGCGGCGAGGCGCCAGTCATCCGCCTCGATGCGGCTGGCGATCGCGACGGCGGCGGCCGCGCCTGCCACCCGCGCCCGCCAGCACCGCACCATGGGCTGGGCAACCTCGAGGAAGAACGGGTTGTGAAAGAGCCGCTCCGCCCCGTCGAGCAGCCACTGCTGGAACGCCACCAGGTCCACGTCGAGCGCGTCGGGGTTGAGCGCGAGCGGGGTCGGCCGGACCCCGTGCGCGGTGTATGCGTCGGGCAGGGTCGCGTATTCGGTCGCCGAGCGATACCGCCACACCGCCTCGTAGACATGGGCGTTGGCGACGACCTGGGTGAGCGTGCCGGGCTGGAACTCGGCACGCGCGGCGAGGTACTCGAGCAAGAAACTAAACTGCACGGCGTTGGCGCCGAGCGTCCCCCACACGAGGTCGCCGCTCCGCTGCAGCACCACGAGGTCGAGGCGGCCGTCCGTCCCGCGCTGGACGGTCACGGTGAGGTTGCAGGGCAGATCCTTCGGCGCCTCGTACCGGAGCGCCTGGGTGCGTTCGTAGCGGGTGTCCCACATCTGCAGCACCACGCGCCGGGTCGCCGGATTCGCGCGGAGCTCGCGCACCGCGTCGTCCAGCTGATCGGTGCCGAACGCTCCGCGCCACCGCCAGCCATAGGCCCCGTGCCAGGTGGCGCCGTCGTCACTGAAGTCGTCCACCCGAGGTAGGAACTCGCGCAACGGCGCGATGCGCCGGCCGCCGCCGAGCATCCACAGGCTTTCGGCCAGGTGGAAGAACGGGTTCGCACGGCGCGTCGGGCTGAGGAGGATCCGCTCACGGGGGCACAGCGTGTGGATGACCAGCGGGCCGGGCAACTGGCGCACCCGGCCGCCGCGGGTCTCCACGGGAACGCCGAGCGCTTCGACGAACTCCACGGCCTGCGCCCAAGCATCGTTGACGTTGCGGGCGCGGATGACGTGTAGGGTCATGCAATGAACCTCCCCCGCTCTCGGCGGAGCTGCTGGCGCAGCCTGAGGGCCCAGTGGGCCGCGAGGACCGTGGTGCTCTTGTTGCCCCCGGTGGCGACCATGAGGCCGCGCTCGAGCCGTTGGAAGATGCCCAGTTTCGCGCCCACGGCCGTCGGACACGGAGCGGCGGTGTGGCCCAGGTAGCCGCGAGCGCCGGCGAGCTCGAGCCGGGTACGCGCGGCGGCCCAGCGCGCCGGGTCGTTGGCCTTGTAGGAGCCGCCGTCCCCACCCCACCAGTACCCATCCGCGTGTTGCGCGAGCACCAGGTGGCGGAACGGGGCCCACATCTTGAGGACCGGGCCCGGCGCTTCCTGGAACCGGAAGGCGGCGCCCCACCGCGGCGCCACGCGACACCGTACCAGCTCCGCCGACCAGGCCCCCGCCGCCACGATGACGAGGTGCGCCGTTGCCTCGGTCTCCGCCTCGCCCTGCTTGACGTAGCGGACCTGACCAGGACCGACGGTCCGGACCCGCGCCGGGATGATGAACTCGGCCGGGGTCGCCTCGAGCACGCGGCTGCCCTCCAACTGCGGCACCCGCCGACCGCGAAGCTCGGCGCCGAGGAAGCCGTAGCGCTCGTCGAGCGAGGCAAGCACGTCCCGGACCGTCGGCACGAAGGGTGTGATCCAGCTCTCCACGAGCAGGCCGATGGAGAGCGGCGAGGCGCCCGGCCGCCCGGGGTCCGCGAACCAGCGCACCTCCCAGCCGTCATCCAGCAGCATGTGGCCCAGCTGGGCGCCGGCGAGGCCGTGCCCCACGATGAGGGCGCGCATCAGGTAGTGCCGGCCCGGAGTTGCTGCGCGGCGGCCGTCGCGGCGGTCCACACCAGCTCGAGCACCGACGGCCGCGCCGCCGGCGTGAGGAACATGGGGTCGGGCACCCGGGTCTCCCCGGCGTAGGTCGCGAGACAGATGAGCCGCTCGTCCCGGTCGCCGCGGGGCAGCAGGCCAGCCAGCCGGCGGCGGTTCCCGCTGTCCATGTAGAAGATGTGCGTCGCCTCGGCCAACTCGGCTGGCTCGACCAAGCGGCTCCGGTGCGGGTCGAGCGCCTGCTGGGGCGGCGAGCTCGCGCCCTCGGCGAGCACCTTGAGCCGGGCGAAGGCCCGCACCCAGGGCGGGGCCCGGCGGCCCGCGGTGACGAAGCCGCCTTGGCGGACCTCAACCCCGGCGCACGCGAACGCGAGGGCCGCCAAGGGACTCCGGCACACGTTCCCGTGGCACACGACGTAGACAGACGGCGTCATCCGACACTCTCCTCTCCGGCCAGCAGCCGGGCAATGTTCTCGCGGGCGCGAGGGTGGTCGCGTCGGGTAGCGCGATAGCGCCGCTCGAGGCGGTGATATTGTGGCTTGCTCATGCCGGCACTTCGTCCCGGGCGAGCACCGCCCCGGTATCGACGTAGACCCGCCGGCGCAGGAGCTCGATCCCGTGCCAGCCGCGCGCTTCGCCGAGGTAGGCGGCCGGGAGCGCCGCCGCGCGGGCGCGCCACCAGAGCCGGAATCGCCCCTCCTCGCGGAGCCGCGCCCCCCAGTGCGGTTCGCCCGGGCGGATGATCGGCTCGGCCTCGAGGAACCGCTCGAGCATCTCGTCGATGTCGTTCCCGACGTAGTACTTGCCCCCGTGGAGCCCCTTGAAGTTGCAGCAGACCGTCTCCAACTCGTCCCAGGTCCACGTCTCGCCCTGGGCGCTGACCCACGTCTGGAGCTCGTCGGCCGCGCCGAGGAGGTGCCGCACTGGCGCTCGCGGATCGACGCCGGTCACCAGCGCCAGGCCCTGAACCGGGTAGCTGCCGGGTTCGGGTAGCATGCTCGGGAACTCGGCGTTGAGCCCGTGCACGTGGATCAGCAGGTCCATCCACTTGAAGGCCGCCCAGTTACCGATGCTGTAGAGGCCGCGGAGTGCCCGATAGATCACGCGGAACCGCTCGGTGGGGGTCCGGACGCCCACCGCTTCCGAGTGCAGCCAGCGGTGGAACCCGCCCGCCAGCGCGAGCGCCGTCGCGTAGCCCAGACAGGCGCGGGTGAGTAGCTTGCCGCGGCGGGCATGCCGACGCTCCGAGCCGTAAGGCTGCAGCTGACACGCCTCGCATGGCACCTCGCCAGGTTCGGGGTGGTGCTGCCAGGCGATGATGGCGCTGGGGAGGTGGTAGAACTGGACGTAGAGGAACGTGAGCCAGTGGGCCGACTCCGGGTCGAGCGCCGCGTCCCGGTAGGCGGTGCGTAGGACGTCATAGACGGGGTCGAGGTCCCGGCTCCGGTGCATGAGCTGGCCAAACCGGAGGAACGCCCCCCGTCGGCCCTCAACGGTCGCTCGGCTCACGTGGGCGCTCCCTGGTAGCGGCGCCGGTAGGGATTGACCCCTAACCGGGCGCGCTCGTACTTGTAGAACTCGCAGAGGCTGTGCTCCACGTCCCGCGCCAGCAGGGGGCGAGTGGTCGGCTGGTCCCCCGTGATCGCCGCCAGGAGCGCCTCGAACAACGGATATGGTTTCCGGCCGGCCGCGAGCGGCCCGAAGACGAGTTTGAGCCCACGCAAGGCACCGGGCCCGAGGTTGGCGTAGGTCGCCCGGTCCGGGGCCTCGGCCAGGAGCGGGAGATAGGTGAGGTCGCTGGCGATCTCGTAAGCGAGGAACCCGCCGACCCACGCATGTTGCTGCAGCCGCTCTACCGTGCGCGCTACCGTGACCCGTTCCCCGTCGGTGCCGCTCCAGTAATGGCGCCAGTGGTGGCGATAGTCCCACATCGGGCCCCACACGTTCCGCACGAGGTGGCCAGGTTTGTCACTGCCCTCGGCTGCCGCGATCACATAGGCCGGTGCGAAGACCTTCTCCTTGCGGGCCGCCCGCGCGCGCAGCAGGTCGAGCGCGGTGAGCGGCTCCCAGGCATCCGGCGAGGCAAACAGCCCCGCCTGCTCGAGCTCGTCAAGCGTCTCCGGGAGGTTGAGGAACCGCACGATGGCCGCGAGGAACCAGCTGTCCACGCCCCAGCTCGGCCAGGCGCGGCCGTAGAGCGCGATGGCGTGCACGCTGCCCCGGTCGAGCTCGCGGAAGACGTTGCAGAAGTGCAGCTCGCGGAAGAGTGGGTCGGTCGTCCACGGCCAGCGCGCGCCGACCCGGCGCAGCTCGGTGATCTGGTGGCGCTCGCTGATCCAGCGCCGGAACCCGGCATAGCCCGGCCACTCGGTCGGCACCGGCAAGGCGCTGGTCATGGCGCCTCCCGCGTCACGGTCGCGAGGCCGACGCTGTCCCACCGGCCGCGGTCGATCTCCTCGCGGACCTGGGGCAGCGGTTTCGCCTGGACCCCGACGAGCTGCTCGCCGTCGCGCCAGACCGCCAGCCACTCGGCCATGTCCTTCAGCCCGCGTCGGTAGATCTCGAGCTCGCGATTACTCACATGCGGATTCACGAATAGCTCCAGGAAAAAGGGGTGTGGCCCCGCCGCCGCACGACCGCGGTGCGGAGTTCCGCCATAAACCGCCGACCCGCCGGGCGACCCCAGGCCCGGGCTATGTAGATTCGGAACTCGCGGCCGCCGCCGCGTTCCCGGCTCCGGTCGCAGATCACCGCCTCGCGACACTCGACTGGCTTGATCGCATGAATGGCGCAGGCGCCGGTCGGACGGTCGTAGAACGTGCAGCCCATACGCTCCGCGTCGGAGAAGCCTCGCGGGAAGAGCTCCCCCGGCGGGAGCGACGCGGCCGCCGGCAGCACGACCCACACGGTGCTGTCGTCGCGCAGCCCGCCCAGCTCGTATCCTCCGAACCAGCGGTCGAACGCGAGGTGCGTGTCGAACAGCGCCGCCGGCGGCTGCTCCAGCATCGCGGCGAGGAGCCGCACATCTCCCGGGCTCATCCAGCCCGGGAACCGCTCGCAGGCCGAGCGGCACACGCCGCACCCGCACTCCGGGCCGGACCAGCACCGCGCGGGCGCCGTCACGGGCGGTCCTCCCGGCGCCGGCTGGACACCTCGCCACGCGCCTCCTCGTCCAGATGCTTGCGGACCGCGAGCCCGAGCGTGATCAGGGCGTACTCGAGCCAGGCGACCACGCTGCGCGGCGTCGACGGCGCCGGCGGCCCGCGGTGCAGGATGAGCGCCGTGAAGCAGCCCGCAAACGACCGCGCGGCCCAGGCCCCCGAGCCGCGCCAGGCGGCCGCGCGGCGGAACCCGGCCACCTGGTATCGGCTTGCCAGATCGAGCTCGAAGACGCCGAGCGCGGGGTCGAGGGCCGCCTCGAGGTACCGGCCGCCGCCGGCCACCCAGTCGGGATCCTGCCAGGTGCCGGGAACCTGCTCGCGGCCCGCGTAGAGCACGTGCGGAAGGAGCGCGAGCACCGCCGGGTAACACCACAGCAGCCCGTCACCCAGCCGGGTGAGCCCCGGCTCCGGGCGGGTGGCCAGGAGCTCCTGCGCGGCGAGCCGTTCCATCTCCACGACGGTGAGATACGGGGCGGCCCCTTCGGCGCGGAGCGCCGCGAACCCGAAGCCGAGCGTCGGGCCCGTCACGTCTCCACCTCCGCCTGCTCTGCCTGGTCGTTCATCCAGGCCTGGAGCTGCTCGGCCACTCGCTTGGTACACGTATCGCATACGACACCGAGCGGGGTCGCGCTACGCCCTTGCGGGATGGCTCGGAAACCGATGAGCGGGTCGACCTGGGCCGCCTCCATCGACAGCACTATCACGACGACCGGCGTGTTGGCCGGGAGGAGCCGTCCACAGCGACCGCACTTGACCTCAACCATCGGCGCCTCCGGCAGGGGTGGTGCCGGTCACGAGCCGGGCCACGCCCTCGAGGTAGGCAGCGCCCCGGAGCCTGTGGGCCGTCGTGCTCGGCTCGGCCTCGGCCGCCGCCCGGACCGCGACGAGCTCGGGCAGGAGCTGGCGCCACTCGCCGAGCGTCGCCGTGAAGAAGGGCGCCCGGTTGTTGAGCGCCTCCGCGAGCCGGCGAGCGACCGGCACCTCACGGGCCCAGAGGGCCCGCGCGACCGCCTCACGCTCCTCCGTGACGAGGAACAGCTTGCGTTTCAGCGGCCGGCGGGCCGTCACTGGACGAGCTCCGGCGCGGGTCTGAGCCACCGGGCCCACACGCGCTGGCCGCAGGGCCAGCAGAAGCGTTCTCCGGAGCCGTAGACCGGCGCCTCCCCGAGATACTCCATGTAGCGCTCTCCTGGCGCGATCGCGCCCGTGCAGCCGGGCCGGTCGGGGTAGGCCGTCGGTCGGCGGGCACACGCGCACTGGTAGGTCTTCCGCGCGGTACGCTCTACCAGTAGATGGTCGGCGTCGAGGAACTTCACGAGCCGCTCCCGCTCCCGTAGGCGCGGTGCACGGCCGGGTCGCGGAACTCGCCCGCCTTGGGATTGCGTCGGGCTAGGGCGAACGTGGCAGACCGCTCCGGGTACTCAGCGGCGTAGCAGTCCTCACACAGCCCGACGAGCTGCCGATTGCTGAGGGCCGAGTACTTCGCCGGGGCGCCGCAGTCGCAGGTCTTGGTCATGGGTCGGGCTCCTGTGGGGCGACGGGCCGGTTAGTCTGAGGCCGGGTGGATGGACTTCTGCAAGGCCAGAGCGCGCGCCTCGTATTCCGCCGCGTTCTGCTCATGGAGCTGGCTGCTCTCGACGGAACCGTACCGTCGCCGCCGGTCGTCCTGGGCAAAGGCCCGCTCTGACCTGGCGCGACTCAACCAGTATTCGGGGTCATCGAAGGGCGACGGTCGTTTGGTCATGGTGTGTCATTCCTTTCGGGCGACGGGCCGGCGCTCACGGCGTGGAACCAGCGGGTGCGGCCGGAGTCGAGCCGGACGAGCACGATGCTCCGGCCCGCCTTGGTGACCCGGCCGACCAGGAGCCCGTCGTGCACCGTCGGGATCGTAACCCGGGTGCCGACCGGGGGTGGCGTGGGCTGCGTCGTTGCCATGGCGTCAGCCCTCCCGGCGCGGCGCGGCAAAAGGCCCCGCGGCGAGCTCGGCCGCGGCCCGGTCGGCCTCGGCGGCCGCGCGGAGGATCAGGCGAGCGTAGGCCCGCGCCACCGTCGTGGAGACGGACCCGATGGCTGACCAGTTGACGGTCCCTCGGGGCGGGAGGTCCGGCATGACGGTCTCGCGCTCCGCCCGGGCCTCAACCTTGATGCGGTCGTGGTAAAGGCGGTCGCGAGAGTCGCGCCGCTCCGGGCCCTCCTGCGCCACCACGGCGCCCCAGCGGCGTTCCTCGACCGAGATCCATTGGTCCGGGGTGACCGTCACCTCGGCGGCGGCGAGCGCGGCGTCCGCCATCTCGTCGGCCGCTCGCCGGGCCTGGTTGCGCTCTCGCCGCTCGCGCTTCCACTCCCACTCCGCGTCGGCCTCGAGCGCGTCGGCATGGAGCGCCGCGCGCTCCAGCGCGGCCCACTCCGCCTCCTGTACCTCGGCGGTGCGGAGGAAGCTACCGTCGCGGCGCTCGAGCGGCCGGCCGGGGTGCGGCCCGCTCTTCGGCTTCCCGGTGGCCTCGTCGGTGGTGTCGAGCTCGATGAAGTAGGTACCGAGCTTCCGGCTGTAGCGGGCGATGGTGCCGACCCGGCCGTACCAGCGATCGGCGGTGTCGGTGAGGACGACCCGGGCGCCCTTGCGAGGCGCGCGGGTCCGGGGCAGGCGGGTCGAGTCGTTGATGGCGGCAGTCACGGGTGCCTCCTGGGCGGAAGAAAGAAGGGAGCGGGAGCGCTAGATGGTGAGCGAGCGAGCGATGGCGGCGGAGCAGCGCCGGTGCGACCGGGCGAACGCCCGGGCCCGGCCCGACTCCGGCGGCGCGGCGTCTCGGAGCTCGAGCGGGTCGGCCTCGCTGCCCGGCTCGCCGCAGTATTCGCAGACGTCAGCAGGCACGCGGGGGTCGCGGTCGAAGGCCGGGATGTCCTCGTTGGGCGCCGGAACCTCGGCGTGGGCCGCGCGGAGCGTCGCGCCGAACAGGTAGTTGCCATCGGCGTCGTACACGCCAAGCTCGGAGCCGTCCAGCACCCAGACGAGATCGACCCGTTCGCCGATCATCGGCTCGGCGCTCTCGCAGCCAGCGAACCCGTACCAGTCGGTTTTGGTGAAGGGGCGGAACTCCACGTGCGGCAGGTGCGCCACGACCTTGGCGACGGACCCGGGCTGGGCGTTGTGGATCTCGGCAAGCTGCTCAGGGGTGATGCGGGCGGTGGCAGTCACGGGTGCCTCCTGGCGGAAGAAAGAAAAGGGGGGGAGCGGGGGGAGCGCTAGACGGTGTAGCAGAACGTACCGTTCTGCTTGGCGAGGCGGATCTTGCCGAGGCGCAGGGCGATCCGGCAGGCCTCGACGGCGTTCAGCACCGGGAGCCCCGTCCGCGCGGCCAGCGTAGCCCGGTCGGCCACGGCAATGGGCCCGGCGGTTACCGCCGCTTGGGCGAGGTCGGAGAGGGTTGCGGGAGCGGTGCGGTCGGTGGCGGTCACGGGCGCCTCCTAGCTTGGGTGGGTCTCTCGGTAGACGCCCCTAAGATAGTGCCTAGTGCGCGATCGCGCTAGCCCTATGCTAAGTTGCGGTGCCGCGGACGGTTAGAAGAACCGGAGTGGCAGGCGGGCCTCGACCGCCAGGGCGGTCCCGGCGCTCCCGCCCCCGAGACCGAGCCCCGCGAGCGCCCGGAGCTCCACCGGCCCTAGCCGAAGGTCGAGCGTTGGCCCGAGCGCTAGGCGCCCCGTAGGCCCATCGACCAGGAGCAGGGCGCTTACCCCTAGCCGACCCGGCCGCGGGAGCGGCGGCGGGGCCAGAGGCCGCGGGCAAGGGGCCTTGGCGAGCTCCCGCCGGAGGGAGGCCGCCGTCTCCCCCAGCTCGAGCCGGACCGCCGCCAGGGTGTCCTGGGCCTGGGCAAGCCGGGCGTCGGCGGCCTGCATGGCCCTGGTCGCCTGCTCGAGTGCCCGGTCCCGCCCGGCGAGGAGCCGCCGGAGTTCCGGCTCCGCCCCGGCGCTCCCGACCGGCGGGGCCGGCGGCAGCGCGGTCGGCACGGCGGCGGCGAGCTCGGCCCGGGCGCCCGCCAGCTCGCCCTCGAGGCCTGCCAGCCGCCCCCCTTGGTCGGCGAGCGCTCGGCTCGCGGCCGCGCCGTAGCGAGCCAGCCGCGCGTTGGCGCTGTCGGCCGCGACCGCCGCCGCGCGACTCGCCCGGTACCAGCCGACGCCGACCAGGCCGCCAGCGAGGAGGGCCACCAGCAGGTAGCCCAGCGCTCGGCTCACCGCGAGTCGTGCGGAACGCCGCGGACCGCGTGCATGGCGTCGAACAGCGCCCGGCGCCGAGCCTTGTGCTCGACGATCCGTGCCGACCGCTCCTTCCCCTTGCCGAGCTTCTGCTGGTCGGCTTCGAGCGCCAGGATGGCCTGGCTCTGCACCTGCACCGCCGCGGTGAGCTCGGCCTGGATGGGCGCCCGATCCTCGGCGACGAGTTCGGCCGCCTGGGTGCGGAGCGCAGTGAGCACAGCGTCCCGCCGCACTTGCAGCGCGGGCAACGGGGTCTTCGGTTCCCTCCCCTCGCGGGTAGCGATGCGGGCGGTGGCCTCCTCGCCGACGATGAGCTGCAGCGTCTCGAGGCACTGCGGGATGGTCTGCGTGATGTCGGTCATGGTATGCGCCTCCCCCGGGTTACATCGTTGGTGCGAAGGTGGACATCGTCACGGTCTGCCCCGCCGCGATGACGGCATTGTCGAGCTCGATGTCGCCACCGCCGCCCGAGCCGCTCACGGTCCCGTCGAGCCGCTTGGTGTCGCCCGCGTTCCGGAGGCGGAACCAGCCCGCCGTGCCGGAGCCGTCGGCCGACGAGTCGCTCCAGGTGTTGGCCTTGGCCTTCGACCCGCCCGAGGCCGACGCCCAGGGGCTCGAGGGCAAGGTGATGGAGGCGAGCAGCGTGCCCGAGGCGGCATTCTCGGCGCCCGGGGGCGACCCGCTGTAGATCTCCAGCACGGCCCCGGCGGGGAAGTCGGTGTCGAACTGGTCGAGCAACCCGTCCGCCTCGGTGTTGTTCAGGTCGACTGTCATGGCCGGCGTTCCTCCACCCAAAAGGTTAGGCGATCACTGTGCGATCCGACACCAGGAACGGGCGCACCAGGTAGTCCGCCGTCCCGGTCTTGTACCATACCTCATAAGCCATCGCGCCCACGCCGAGCGGGAGGACGTGCGTCTGCATCAGGCTCTGGCTCACCAGCACGTAGAACGTACCCACCTCCCCCGCTTCTTCGCTCGCCGCGAGATCCTCCACGTTCGCATGGATCGCGGCGAGCGTCGTCGGATCGCTGGCGAGCCGGAGCAATAGCCCCGTCACGGCGCCAGCCGCCGACGGGGTGGCGAGGGCCCCCGTGCTATCCGGCACCCGGGCCTTCGCCCGGAATCGCTGCTCTTGGTTGCAGTTGCGTTCGATCATGGCAGGCTCGCATCCCGGAGCTCAAGGGAGGCTACGGTGGCGCTTCGCAGCTCCAGCGTAGGCACCGTCGCCGACAGCAAAGATAGCGTGAACGTGGCGGTCACCCCGGTCGCCGTCAGGCTAAGGGCGATCGGCAACGACCCGACCCCCACGATCGCCACCGCGCCCGTGGCGGCGAGACCGACCAGGACGGCTGGCGCCGCGCTGCCGCTGATCGCCGCCACCGCCGCCCCCGCCAGGCCGATCGGCACCGCAGGCGCCCCGGTCCCCGTCGCGACGACGACGCCCGTCCCCGTCAGGCCGAGCGAGATCGCCGGGGTCCCGGTCCCATAGGCGGCCCCGGTCGTGGTGCCAGTGGCGGCCAGCCCGACGGCGAGGAGCGGCGCGGCCGTCCCGGCGCTCGGAGCCGTCGCCGTGGCGGCGAGGCCGAGCGCGATGGCTGGCGTCCCGGCGCCAGCTGCCAGCACGGCTCCCGTGCCAGCCACCTCCAGCGCGATGGCCGGGGTACCGACTCCCGTCACGCCGCCGGCGCCGCCTGCGGCGGTGAGGCCGACCATAATGGCCGGGGCGCTCGAGCCGTGCACGAGCACCGTGCCGGTCGCGCCGAGGCCGATCGGCATCGCCGGCGAGGCGGTGCCCGCTGCCGGGGCGGTCCCGGTCGCCGATAGCCCGACCCCGATGCCCGGGGTGCCGGTGCCGGTCGCCGGCACGCTCGGCGCCGCCGCGAGATCGGTCACACTCGTCGGCGTTCCGTCGTTCCCGTTGCCGGTCTGGTCCGTCTGGGTGCCCGTTCCGGAGAGATACCAGACTGCCACCGGCGTGACCGACCAGGTGGCCGGGTCGCTCTCATGCGCCATCTCGATCGTGAGCGCGTCGATCTGGGTCGGCGTCAGCGCGACGTTGAAGAGCGCGAACGAATGGATGTCGTCGCCCCACCCCTTGTTGAAGGTCGTCTCGTTGCCGATCAGCCCATTCGCGGCGGCGTCGCCGGTGAAGGCCCCGGCGCCCACCTGCTGGAGGCTGTAGGAGGACGGAGCCGCGGGCGCCGTGCTCTCGTCGCCGACGTAGAGGATCTGGCTGCTGTCACCCGCCGCGCTGTCCCAGACGCACGCCACCCGACACCATTTCGCGGTCCCGAAGGCCGCGAAGTTGGAAAGGAGCGCCTCGATGTGGAGGTTCGACGATCCGCGAGCCTGGAGGAACCAGAGCCCCCCCACGGTCGACATCGAGGCCCGGAACCCGGCATCGTTCTTCGCCCAGAGCGTGGCCCTCGTGCTCGGGGTCGAGTCTGACGTCCGCGTCCACGCGAGCAGCGTGCCGGTATGGAGATCGTCGATCCCACTCCCGGAGCCCACATCCGTGCGGGCCGCGCTGGCGATGCCGTAGGTGTGCGACACGGTTAGGCGATCTCGCTATCGTCGTCGAGCGCGACCGTCCCGCGCCCGGCGGTCAGGGCGGTCCACCGGGCGTCAAGCGACGACCCGTCGAAGTGGTCGAAAAAGCTCATGAGGCCCGGAGGCGCGCGACGACCGCGCGGTGAATCGCCCCGGCGAGCGCGGGATCCTCGGCCCCGTCCCGGAGCGTGGCGGTCTTGAGTGCCAGGCGCTCCTCGGGAGGCAAGCCCGGGTCAATCGTCCCCGCCTGGGCGGGGACCATCTCCAGCCGTCGCCGCTGGGCCCGCGCGATCCGCGCCACGGCGCTCCGCACCGGCACCCGCCGTTGGAGCTCGGCGGGCGAGCGGCGCACGATCCCATAGACCCGGTCGCGGGAGATCTCCAGCGCCCGCGCCGCCTGGGCCACGTTCCCTCGCGACCATTCAAGGGCCGCGAGGACGTGCTCCTCGATCATCCGCTCGAGCGGAACCGGCTGCTCGGTCACGGCACCGAAACCCGATCGCACGGCTGCTGCGGCAGCACGAACCGCGCGGTGCCGGTCGCGCCCGGCACCTTGGTAATCGTGAGGTCCAGGCAGCGCGCATCGGCCACGACCTGCTGCGCCGCCGTCGCCCGCAAGGATGGGTCGATCGGCACCATGTAGTGGCATGCAGCCGGGTCCGCCGCCCGGAGCGCTTGGTGACCGTCACCGAACGTGATCCGGGTACAGACCACGAGCGTCCGCCCATCCGCCACCACGGCATTCCGGACGCCCGAGATAAGCCCCTCCACCCTAACGACGCCTAACTCCGTCCCGCCGTAGGGTTCAAACGAGAAGCGCGAGGTATCGGCACGTCCGGCCGCGTCGGTCACGATCAGGGCCCAGGTCATCGTTCCCACCGTCGTACTGGCCCAATGATGCGTAAGCTGCGGGGTCGTGCCGACCTGCTCGCCGGCGCCAGCGTTGGCGCGCCAACTGTAGGCTATAGCGCCGGTCGAGGCGCGGCCGTCGAATTGGCATGTCCCGGCGCCATCACAGCTCACCGAGGCCATAGCCCGGAGCGAAGACGAAGGCGGAGGGGGCGGAGGGGGCGTGCCGCCGCCATTCGTCGCCGACACGTCCAGGTCCGCCCTGAGCCGATAGTGTGCCCCCGGATTCGCGAGCGCCTGATTGCTCGCCGCCTCGAGGCCGACGTGGTAGCTGGTATGCCGGCTCACGGTGTCGCCGGCGGGGCTCACGACGTAGTAGTACCCCTGGATGTTCACCGCCGGCGGAGTAGCCCAGGCCAGCAGCGCCACGACCGCGAGCGCGGCCCCGATCCGCTTCAGCATCTCAGACCTCCTCGAACTGCGGGTAAGCGGCTTGCTCAGCCGCATGGGCTTCCGCCTCGCGCGTCCGTGGATGGGTCCAGACCCAGAGCCATCCCCGCTCGGCGTACTGGCGGACGTGGGTCGCCTCGTGGCGGAGCGTCGGGTCGTTGATCCCGGCGGACCCGCCTTCGTAGACCGTGTCGCCGAAAGTGACGTTCGTCGACGGCCACGGGAACCGGCGGCGCTTGACCCGGACGTGGAACGCCTTGCCGTCCGCGAAGGTCGCGGTCAGGCTACGGGTGACCGAAGCCCAGGAGGCGAGGGCGGCGATCACGAGACCAGCGAAAAACAGCAGCGCCAGGAGAAGCTGGAGGATGGTGAAGAGCGTGCCGATCATGAGTCCCTACCTCGCGAAGAGGGTAGCAGCGTGGGGTGCCGGCCAAAGCCCGACGTGGATGTGCGGCCCGCCGGGGGCACCGGGCTCGAGGCCCAACTCGATGCCGCCCTCGCCCGCCGGAACAGGGGTATCGACCAGGCACCGCACCAGGCGATAGCGAGCCTCACGGTCAGCGATCCACCGGAGATCGACCGCGCGACCCCGGAGATGCAGCGACCCATCGGACCCACCAGTCGGGACGTAGTCGCGTCCGTCGGAGGTGAGCTCGAGCGCCGCGCCGAACGACTCCCGCACCTGGTCGAGGAACTGGAGCAAGGGGAAATGCATCGCGGCCGGGTGGCGAAATTCCTCCCAGCTAAAATGTCTGAGCGTGGCGATCTCCTCGCGACTTGCCATTGCGCTAGTCCTCCCCCGGCCCAGCCGGTCGGCCGCGGCCCACGAGTTTTCCCAGGCCAGCGCTGACGCCACCGCCGAGCGCCTCCCAGACCCGGCCGGCGGTCGCCTTCCCAAGCATCTTCGGTGCGATCAAGAGGACGACGCTCGCGGCGAACGCCCAGGGGATGCCCTTGTGGTCGGCCAGCGGGGCCCAGTGGCCGGTTTCGTGCGCGAGCTCGACGACGACCCGCGCGAGGATCGAGAGAATGCCGACCGCGAACGCGATGTCCTCGAGCAGCCGGCTCGGGTTGAACCGGTAGTGGTCGATCGCATCGGCGGATCGGCTGGGTCGTCCGGGTGACGGCGGCGGCGCGCTCGGATCCGTCATCGGAACCTCCGAGGTTGCGAGGGTGGGACGCGGCAATCGAGGAGGTCGGCCGCCTCCTCGTTATGCTGGCGGACGATGTCGCGGCACCGGAGCCGCAGGAGCTTCGTCTGGATCGCCACGGCCGAGTCGGTGGCGGTGGAGAGCCGGGTCACGGCGGCGGTCAGCGTCGTGATTTGCTGCTCGGCGGCGTCCAGCCGCGCCGGCGCCCGGAGCATCCCAGTTGTGAGCCCGAGGACGATGGGCACGGCCGAGCCGATGGCGCTGGCGGCCAACATCCGCCAGAGCTCGCCGCGGAGAGTCGGGGTGTCGACGGTCGTCATGCGGCGGCCACCTCGCGAGACAATCGACCGGGCAGCGTGCCGAGCGTGAGGCTCGGAGCGAAGGGGTTAGCGCTGGTGCGTTTGCAGTCGACAATCCGCAGCATCTTCCGCTCCGCCCCGGTCACCGGTTCGGTAATCGCGAGCGTGATCCCGACATCCATGCCATCCGCGCTGTAGGTCGACGGGTCGAGCCCAAACAGGTCGAGTGCTGAAACTTCATAGCTGACGATGGGCATCGCATTGCTGTCGAAGTAGTCGTTGATCGCCGCGATGTTCTTGGCCGCGCCGGAGCCTCGGAAGAAGTCGGCCGGAATGCTAAGATCGCTAGGTGCGATCACGATCATAACAGCATCGAGGTCCCACGCCGAGCCGGAGCCGCCCCACAGGGGCTGAACCCCGATGGTCTTGACCCCCGCGCTATTCACGGTGTAGGCCACGGCCACCGTCTTATAGGTGCCGACCGGGATGTTCTGGGTCGCGCCGACTGCACCCGTGTTCGGATCGTAGAAGGCTAACCCGCCCGTGTTTCCGCCGCCGGCCGCGCTGTGGAGGTATGCCACGTAGGTCACTAGCCAGCCCGCCGGGATATAGACCGAGCGGGTCTGCTCCATCGCCTCGCCGGACCCGCCCGTCGTCCCGTCGAACCGCGCCACGATGCCCCCCTGGTGCGAGACCCCGGCGGTCGTAACCTTGGTGGGCGCATTGTAGCTGCCGACCGCCACCCAGTCGTCGGGATAGCTGCCGCTCCAGGTCCGGAGGTCGGGAGTAAGGCCGTGGTTCGTCACGGGGCTCACCAGGTTCGGGAGGACGCCGACCTTGACGCCTACATCAGTGGCCTGCCCCGCCGGCGAGTCGAGATATTCGAGCTCGTCGGGCGTGCTGTTCTTGGCGAGGTAGATCCGGTCGCCCGTCGAGATCCCGGTCGTGCTCGCCATCGCGAGTCGCGTGGTGAAGTAGTCAATCAGCGTTACGTCCGTGATCGCATGCGCGGTGTTGTTCTTATCCTCCACAGCATAGAGGCCGTTCAGCTGATCGTCCTCACGCGCGGGGCCGCGGGCCCCGAACAAGCCCTGCACTTCGATGTAGGCACCAGCACTGACGGCCGACACTGCGTAGTAGGGTCGCCAGAGGCCGTGAGCGATCTGCGGATAGGCTCGGGTCGTCTGTTCGGCGCCCTGCTCGTCCACGACGTAGTCGGCCAAGTTCTTCGCCGTCCGCACATCGGGGGTGCTGGCGCTGGCTTGGTAGATCGCTAGGTCGATGTAATAGCCGGTCGTCCCGTTGCGCCGGACGCTCACCTCATAGCGCACTCCGGTCGTCGCGTGGACGGCGGCCGCGATCTTGAGCGCTGCCGAGAGCGGCGTGTCGGGACCGCTGTACTTCACGTCGACCGTATCAGTCGGGGTCACCGTCCCCAAGGCGAAATGGCTCGGGGCAAAGGCCAGCACCCGGTTGGTGAGCGCCGTCAAGGGCGTGATCGCGAAGTCGGAAACCTCGGTCGTGAACAAACCGCTCGCGGTCTCGCCGACAACGGTGTCCTTAGACCCGAGGTCGAACTCGACGCCGGCGCCTTCACACACGAGGATACCGGAGCCGACCGACCGCCGCACTCGGCGACTGATGCGGTATTCGACGATCTCCTCGGTGCCAGCGTTGTCATAGACGAATTCGAGCACTCGCCCGACCAGGACCTCGGCGGCCAGCTCCGAAACGAGCGGGAGGTTGATCGAACACCGCCGCGCCACCAGATAGTTTTCGATCGTCGCCGTGGTCGACCATACAGTTGCCACGTTCGGAAAGAGCGTGGCGAGCCGGGTCGACCCGCTCACACAACTGAGATCGTCCCGGAGCCAGATCCCGACGAGGCGGCCGGTCGGCATCAGTCCAACACCTCGAGGAGCAGATCCCGCGACTGGTCGCCGAGCATGAGCGCTAGCCCGATGGCATCCACCGTGCCGAAGGTATCGAGGCCGTTGCTGTTGAGGTACAGCGTGGGCGTCCCGGCCCAGGCCGACGCCAGCGCCAGGGCGGAGCTCGCCGTGGATGAAGTCTCGCCCGCGCCGTTGAGCGACTGGTGGAGTTGGACAACGCCGGTCGCGGAGAGCGTCAGGCGCAGGCGGACCCGGTCGTTCACGCTCGGGCCGGCGCCCAGCGACGACGACACGAAGGTCGTCCCGTTGTGGTGCTGGGCGACGTAAGCCGAGCCGTTGCTAATGATGCTTAGGACCGGCGTGCTTGCCGCGTCGTCCGTCAGCGACAACAGGGGAAGCGACCCGGAGAGGGCGCCGTTCTCCATGAAATCGAGCAGCAGGCAGATCGACCGCGGCAGCAAGGGCAGTGCCCATTTGAGCGACTCGTCGACACCACCCCCCATGCGCAGCGCCACGAGGTCCTCGCCGCTGAACGTGGCGATCGTCCAGCGCGGGAGATAGTAGGGCAGCGTCAGGGCGACCGCGTCGGAGTCGAACGCGTTCCCGGCAGCCGCCCGGACGAGCGTGCCAGTCTGGCCGCTGCGGGCGTCGAGGCTCAGCTCGCGGGCCCGCCAGACAAACGGGTAGCGCCACCGCCGCGCGAGCGGATCGCGGACATCCAGGCCGAGCGGAGGCAAGGTCATGGTTCGGTCTCATAGAACGCGAGGCGCGCGGTGCCGCTGCTCACCTCGAGCGTCGGGTACTGCGCCGTCTCGATGTCGCCATCATAGGGATTCAACGGCCGCGGGAAGTCGCCCTGCCCAGCCACCAGGAGCTCCACCGCATCGGCGACCGTGCCGTCGTCGGAGTAGCTGACGGCCCGGTCCCGGGCGTTGACCCGCAGATAATCCTCCGAGGCGGTGATCGTCGTGCCGGTGAAGTCGAGCTCCCAGACGACGGCACCGCCGGCCGTCCGGTAGGTCACGACCGGATCGGTCCCACCGATGAGGTCGAGGATCCAGGAGCAGGGTGCCCGACCCAGCGCGAGCGGAAACCGCTCGCCGGCGGTGTCGAGGTGGAGCAGCGTCGGCTCGGGCGCCTCCCAGAGCGGCACCGGACACAGGAAGGTCAGAGTGGCGGCGATGCTCCCGCTCGAGAAGTCGGCCACGCCCGGCTCGAACTCGAGCTGCGGCGCGTAGCCGTAGGTGCGGCGCGTGAGGACGCCGTCGCTTGCCACGAGGGTAAGCAGCCCGGCCCCGACCAGGTACTTGAGCCGCTGCTCAGCCGCCACTCGGTCGCTGTAGGTCGCCGTGTCGACGAGGACCCGGAACGGGAGTTCGCGCGGCTCGCCCATGGTCGCCAGGAGGGGCACGACACCGATGCCGCCGAGCACCGGCGCCGTCGCCAGTCGTCGCGGCGATGGCGCTCGGAAGTTCGACCGGCCGACCACGCGGACCCCGAGGCGCCCATAGGTCAGTGCGACCCCGTTGACGGTCAGGCTCGGCATCTCAGTTAAACCACTGCGGGTTGGGGTTGCGGATGATACGCACCGGGTTTCCGGCGACCTCCTTCGAGGCCTGGGTGTTGTCGCTCAGGCCCTGGTCGATCTGGTCGACGAGGCTCTGCAGTTGGCTCTGGATGGTCGCCGTGAGCGTTTGCGGCGAGATCGTGCCGCCGCCGGTGTTGATGTTGAACGCCGCGTTCACCGTGACAGAGCGGCTCCCGCCACCGCCTCCCGGCCCGCTAGCTACCCCGGCGATCGGCGGCGGCGCCACGAGCGACCCCGTGTTCCGGGCGATCTCGGCCAGCAGGTCGGTCACCGTCGAGTCGGCGCCGAAGAAACTGTCGAGCGAATCCGAGAATGCCGTTGCGAGGTCCGGTCCGGCCCCGGCCGGCGTCGGGCCCGCGACCGGCGTGCCGAGCGAGCCGTCCGCGCCGACTACCACCGTGCCGCCATCACCGCCGATCGGGATCACGTTCCCCGTGATCTGACGGCTCGGATCGGACAGGATCGCAATCAGGTCCTGGAGCAGCTGTAAAAACTCCGAGCTCGTCGCCTTCCCGAAATCGCCGGGCGAGAGGCCACCGTTGTTGGCGTTCAGGAGGACATCGCGTAACGCGGCGAGTCCCTGCTCCCGGCCGCCGGCGCTCGAGAAGTCAATCCCTTGGAGCGCGTTCGTGATCCCGGTGACGCCGAACTGGCCCGCGAGGCCGAGGAGACGCGCGAACTCCTGATCCGGTGAGATCGCCCCGGCCTGAATGCCGGCCGTTAGAAATTCGCGCTGGCCCGAGAACGACTGCCCGAAGGGCCCGGTTCCCGCCTGCTTGAGCCGCGTATCGAGCTGGCTTAGCGTGGCGAGGAGCCGCGGCAGGGTCGACGTATCGAGCGTGATCCCGACCGATTTCGCAATGTCCTCCAGCTGGCTGAGGGTTAGACCATAGGTGGCGAGGACATTACGGAGGCCAGCCTCGACGTTCGGCCCGCTCGCGTTCCCCGCCTTGATCGCCGCCGCCCCGAGCTCGCCGGCCAGCGAGCTACTGCCGAGGAACCGCCCGGCCGACTCGAGCTGCGCTCCCGGCGTGTTCTTGAGCACCGCCTCGGTGTTGGCCGCGATGACGTCGGA
>Ga0102953_1000162_pt1 | contig 45426 bp, 39 predicted proteins | sample SalPon2A_C_D2_MG_FD_78509 | JGI IMG/M metagenome (GOLD analysis project Ga0102953, IMG submission 78509) | Soil microbial communities from South San Francisco under conditions of wetland restoration - Salt Pond MetaG R2A_C_D2_MG | ecosystem: Environmental > Terrestrial > Soil > Wetlands | place...
GTGCCGATGACGCTCTGCACGTCCTCGACGTTGATGCCGTAGCGGGCGATGGCCTGGCGGTCGATGCGGATGCGCAGCTGCGGCGTGCCGGTCACCTGGTCCTTCTGCACGTCGGCCGCTCCGGGGACCTTCCGGATCACCGCCTCTATCTCGGCCGCCTTCTCTTTGAGCACCTCCATGTCGGGACCGAAGATCTTGATCGCCAGCTCAGCCTTGGTGCCGGTGAGCAGTTCGTCGACGGCGGCCGCGATCGGCTGGGTGACGTTGACCTGGGCGCCGGGGAAGTCCTCGAACGCCTCGCTGATATTGGCGTAGAGTTCATCGGGAGTTTTGGCGCTGGTCCACTCCTCCTGCGGCTTGAGGGCGACGAAGGCCTCGGCGTTGTTGACCGGGTCGGCATGGGCGCCGACCTCGCCCCGTCCGACGCGGGTGACGACCCGGGTCACCTCCGGGAATTTGGCCATGAGACGCTTCTCGAACCGCAGCATGGTCTCCTTCGACTCCTCCAGGGCGATGGACGGGGCCATGGTGGCGCGGATCAGCAGGTCCCCCTCGTCGAGACGGGGCACGAACTCGGAGCCAAGCCGTGGGAAGATCAGCAGGCCCGCCGCCAGCATCAGCACCGACAGTCCCACCGCCAGGGACCGGTGGCGCACGAACAGGCTCACCGCCGGGCGGTAGGGGAGCAAAAGCCAACGCACGATCCACGCCTCCTTGGCGCCCTCGCCGGCAGCCACCGATTTGGGCCGGCGCATCAGCAGGTGGGAGGCGACCGGCGCCAGCAGCAGGGCGTAAAGGAGCGAGCCGAGCATGGCCAGAGAGACCGTGTAAGCCAGCGGCTTGAAGGTTTTCCCCTCCACTCCCTGCAGGGTGAACAGGGGCAGAAAGACGATGATGATGATGGCGATGGCGAAGATGATGGGCCTCCCCACCTCGGCGCAGGCCCGGGCGACGACGGACAGGCGCGAATCCTCGGGGTCGGCCTCGCGCAGCATGCGGTCGACGTTTTCCACCATGACGATGGTGGCGTCGACCATCATGCCGATAGCGATGGCCAGGCCGCCCAGCGACATGAGGTTGGCGCTGATGCCGAAAACCTTCATCAGGATGAAGGCGAAAAAGATCGAGAAGGGGATGGAGAGGGCCACCACCAAACTCGCCCGCAGACCGCCCATGAAGATCAGCAGAACGCCGGCCACCAGCAAAACGCCGAAGATCAGTGAATCGGTGACCGTCTTTACGCACTTGCCGACCAGGGTCGCCTGATCGTAGTAGGGAACAACCCTGACCCCTTCGGGCAGCACTTTGTTGATCTCGTCCAGTTTGGCCTTGACGTCGGCGATGACGGTAGAGGTGTTGGTGCCGATCAGCTTGAGGACCATGCCGACCACGGCCTCGCCGGCGCCGTTCATGGTGGCGAGGCCCCGGCGAATTTCGCCGCCGATGACCACGTCGGCCACCTGGTCGAGGTAGACCGGGGTGCCGTCCCGCACCTTGAGCACGATGCGCTCCAAGTCGCCTATTTTCTCGGCCAGGCCGACGGAGCGCACGATATATTCCTCGGCGTTCTTGACCAGGAACTGGGCGCCGGCGTTGCCGTTGTTGGCCTCGACCTTCTCGACCACCTCGCCGATGGCGAGATCGTAACGCAAGAGGTCAGCGGGGCGCACCTTCACCTGAAACTGCTTTACCTCGCCGCCCAGGGAGAGGACCTCGGTGACTCCGGGAACGGTCTGCAGGTTGAACTTGATCAGCCAGTCCTGGATCTCGCGCATCTCCTCCGAACCGCGCTGGCCGGTTTCGTCTTCAAGAATATAAAAGAGGATCTGGCCCAGGCCGGTGGCGATCGGACCCATTTCCGGATCGCCGAAGCCTTCGGGGATTTCCTCCCGGGCGAGTTGCAGACGCTCGCCCACGAGCTGGCGGGCGAAGTAGACGTCGGTGCCGTCCTCGAAATAGATATTGATCACCGACAGGCCGAAGTTGGAGATGGAGCGGATCTCCTTGAGGCGGGGCAGGCCGTTCATGGCCGTCTCCACCGGGTAGGTGACGTATTTCTCCACCTCCTCGGGGGCGAGGCCCTCGGTCTCGGTAAAGACCTGGACCAGGGACGGAGTGACGTCGGGGAAGGCGTCGACCGGCAGTCGTTGATAGCTGAACCAGCCGGCCGCCAGCACCAGCACGCCGAGCACGCTCATCAGCAGCCGGCTGTGCAGAACAAAGCGGATGATTTTTTCCATGATGGTCCCCCTCTCCTTAGTGGTTGTGGCCGTCGCCGAAGGCGCCCTTGGACAGCTGAGCCTTGATGGTGAACGCTCCTTGGCTCACATAGGTCTGTCCAGCCTCGAGTCCGGAGAGGATTTCTACCTGGGTGGCGTTTTCCCGGCCGGTCCGGACCGGTCTGGGTTCGAACCCATCCTCGTCCCGCACGAAGACCACCGTACGGTCCTCGAAGTTCTGCAGGGCTCTCTTGGGGACGACGATCCCTGCCGCCGTGCTCGCCACCGCCACCCGGGCGGTCACGAAGAGGCCAGGGCGCAGAGTCCCCTCGGGATTGGCGAGCACCACGCGGGCCTTGGCGGTGCGGGTCGCCTCGCCGACCAGGGGGCCGACCCAGGCGATCTTCCCGGAAACCGACGGGATGCCGTGACCGATCTCGATCACCACGGTCTGCCCTTGGCGGATCTGGGCCAGATCCTTCTGGTAGACGTTGATGTCCACCCACACCGAGGAGAGATCGGCGATGGTGAACACCTCGGCGTCGGCAGTCAGGTTTTCCCCGAGGGTGAGGTGTTTTTCGATAATGGTGCCGGCGAAGGGCGCCCGGATCTCGAAGCGGGTGTAGGTGGCATCCGGATGTTCGGGCAGCGCCTTGAGGTAGGCGTCGGAGAAGCCCAGGGCGTGCAGCTGCTGCTCCGCCGAGTTCTTTCCGATGCGCGCCTCGGCCAGGGCCTGACGGGCGTCGAGATATTCCTGCTCGCTGGTGACCTTTTTCCGCCACAGCCGCTCCTCACGCGAGAAGTTGGCCAGGGCCAGCTTCTCGCGCTCGCCGGCCGCCAGATAGGCCGCCTTGGCATCGGCCAGTTCTCGGCTTTCGATCACCGCCATGATCTCCCCATCCTTGACCGCATCGCCGATGCTTTTTCGCACCTCGCGCACGATGCCGGAAACCCGGGGGACCACATGGGCCAGGCGGTCGGCGTTGAGCACGATCTCGCCGGGCAGCTCGGCATACTGGTCGAGTCGGCCGGGGCCGGCGGTGGTGACTTCGATGCCAAACTCTTTCATCTCCTCATCGGAGAGGCGGACCACCTCTTCTTCGCCATGTTCGTCTTCGCCGGCCTGCTCTTCCCCCTCCTCCGCATGGCCTTTTTCCTCCGTGGCGTGGCTTTCGGCGGTGGATTTTTGACCTGCGGCTTGGTGGGTCTCGGGCGTGCTTTGCTGGCCGCAGCCGAACAGCAGCGCCAGGGCGGCCAATAGGGCCAGAGTGGCAACAAGGGATGCTTTAAGTTGCTTGATCGACTTCATCTTATTTTTTCTCCTGTCCGTTGTTCATGATGTCTGTCTCCAGAGGCGCCCCGATCAGCCGCTCCACCTCGGCCCTGGCCTGGTGGTAGGCGGCGAGGGCTTCAACATACTGCCCCTTGACCTCGAACAGGGTGCGCTGGGCGTCGAGAACTTCGAGAAAACCGAATTTCCCCGCTTGATAACCGAAGGTGGTGGCTTCAAAGGACTCTTCGGCTGCGGGGAGAATCTGCTCCCGGAGCGTTGTGGCTTCGAGAGCCGAGGCGCTCAGATCCCGGTAACTCGCGGCGAGGCGGGCAAAGGCCTCGTTCCGGGAGGCTTGAGCGGCATGCTGCGCCTTGCTCCGGGCGGCGCGGGCCGCGGCGATCCCCCCCTGATTGCGGTCGAAGATGGGCAGAGGGATGGAGAGACCGGCGACGAAGGCATTGTCCCCGCTTTCCTGAAGATTGCGCCCACCGGCAAAAAGGGTCAGGTCGGGGATGGCGTTGGCGCGCTCCAGATCGAGCCGGGCGCTACGTTGCTTCTCTTCCGTTTCCCAGCGGGCAAGGTCGGGATTCTGGTCGAGGAGGGACGCCAGTTCCTCCTCGGGGGGGACGGGAGCGATTCTTTCCAGAGAACCGGCGGCGCGGTTGAAGCCCGCCCCCTCCTCCCCCCAGAGGGCCGCCAGTTCCCTGCGCGCCGCCTCCAGGGCGAGGCGGGCCCTGTCCTTCGCGATACTGGCCGCGGCCAGCGGCACCTGCGCCCGGGTCTGCTCCACCGGGGAGACCTTGCCGGCCTCGACCCGCTCGCTCACGGTCCGAAAAAAGCGCTCGGCCAGGCTTGCGAGTTCATCGGCCTGTGCGAGCCGCTCCTGCGCCGCCAGCACGGCCACGAAGGCCTTGGCCGTGGCGGTCAGCACATCGAGGCGTCTTGTCTCAAAATCCCAACCGGCCAGGTCTGCCTCCAGGGCGGAGGCCGCCCGGCGCTTTCCGCGCTTGCCCCCCAACTCGATGAGCTGGCTCAGGGTCACGGTGGTTTCGGCGGAATCGGTCCCGGAGAACTCGCCGCCGCCGGCGAAGTTTTCCATCTCGATGCCCAGCTCGGGATTGGGTAAAAGGCCGGTCTGAAGGGCCTCGGCTTCCCTGGACCGCACCTCCCAGGAGAAGGCGGCCAGTTCCGGGTTGTGCAAAAGGGCCAGGGCAAGGGCCTGGCGCAGGGTCAGCTCGCCTGCCGGCGCCTGCAACTTTGGCGGTTCCGTCGCCACTTGGAAGGTTGGCAATTCACGGCCGAGGGGGCGCGGCTCAGGCATGGTGGCTTCAGGGGCGGCAAAAGCATAGCCGCAAGCCAGCACCAGACAGAGCGCGCCCACGCCGGCCACCAGTGTGGTCAAACGCATGGATGATCTCCTTCAGATTGTAATAGTCGATGGTTACGAAAAGACGGGGCGGGGTAGCCGGCCGGAGGAGGCCGGGAACCGCCCTCAGAGAAGCGGTGAGGCGGGGATCAATTCAGCAGGACAATGGTGCGAAGGGCGGTAATAGCTTGTGATGGGGGTGGCTGAGCCAGCAGATTCAACCTGGTCAGGCGGGAAGCGACAAGGTGGCTGACGGGGGCGAATTGGAATGAGAAACCGGCGGGCGAAACGGGATCGGACGAAAGGTTCTTGGCCCGTGGCGATGGGGTATGCGAAAAGGAGACCTGAGTGTCCTGACAGTCGTCTGCGACAGACTCCAAGACGGGAGAGACAGCCGTCCGGCCACCCGTTTCGTGGCCTTCTCCGGCAGGAGGGCAGACATTTCGGCACTGCCCGGCCAGGTTGTACTCCAGGTGGGAATAGGCCTCAGACTCCTGGCACCAGAGCAAGGCGTTGCCGATGCCCGAACCGATCAGCAGGTAAGCCAGGATGAGAAGTACCGAAACCGAGTTTTTATACTGAAAGATTCGAACCATGAAATAAATCCTGTAATTACAACGGCATTCTAAAGTAATCCGGTCTGATGTCAATCAATTCTTAGGTTCGGCTAACCCCCATAGGAGTGCAGACCCGAGAGAACCAGATTGACCCCAAGGTAGCAAAAGATCGTCGCGGCGAAGCCGGTGATGGAAAGTACGGCCGCTTTTTTGCCCACCCATCCCCGGGTGAAGCGCGCGTGGAGGAAGGCGGCGTAGATGAACCAGACGATCAGGCTCCAGGTCTCCTTGGGGTCCCAGCTCCAGTAAGTTCCCCAGGCGTAGTTGGCCCAGGCGGCGCCGGTGATGATGCCGAGGGAGAGGAGCGGAAAACCGATCATGATCGCCTTGTAGTTGAGATCGTCGAGCACCCGCGTGTTCGGGAAAAGGGCGAGAACGCCCCCGGCCGGCGAGTCGTCGGGACGAGCCTTTTCCTTGCCGACCTTGATCAGATACATGATCGAAACCCCGCAGGCGACGGCGAAGGCGGCGTAGCCGAGGAAGCAGGTGATGACGTGATAGGTGAGCCAGTTACTCTGCAGCGCCGGGACCAACGGCTCGATGGCGTCCTCGAGGCGCAGCTGCGCCCAGGTCATCCCCAGAAAGGCAAAGGGGATGACGAAGGCTCCTACTGCTCTCTGCCGGTACTTCAGGTCGATAAGGATGTAGATGAGCAGGATGGTCCAGGCGAAAAAGACCACCGACTCGTAGAGGTTTGAGAGCGGTGCGTGGCCGACTCCGCCCGGAACCTGGTAGGACTCGTACCAGCGCAGGCCGATGGCGGCGGTATGAGCGACAAAGCCGCTCCAGGCCAGGACGTTGGCGCCAAGGGCGATATTACGGGAGCGGGTGGCAAGGTAGACGACGAATAGGACCATGGAGGCAAAATAGGCGACGGTCACGATATTGAACAGATGCAGACTGGTCATCTTGATTTTCCTCCTTCGTTACGGGAAGCGAATTCGCCTCTGAACCTCTTTTTGAAGTCATCGAAGAAGAGTTCGAAGGCCGGCTGGTTGCGGTGGGCAGAGCCGCAAAGGCGGATGCGCGTCCCCCCGCCCCGCTCCTCCAGGGTGACCCAGATACGCCGGTGGGAGAAGAAAAATGCCACCAGCGAGCCGAGAACGAGCAAGGTGCAGCCGAGCCAGACGACCCAGACGCCGGGATCCTTCTAGACCTGCAGGCCGGTAAACTGGGGCTGATCGTAACCGAGCAGGGAGAAGCTGAAAATACCGGCGCGTCTGGCATCGAAATCGGGAAAGTTCTGCATGACGACAAACGGGTTTCCGTGCCTGCCGTCGGGACCGTTGATATGCATCTGCACCGCCGGACCGAACCGGTCGTAGGAGGGGGTGAAGCCGGTGACCGCAAAAGAGTAGCCGCCGGGCAGCGCCGCGTGTTCCCCCTGGCGTACGGTGACTTCCCGGTTCTCGCCCTCCGCGTTGGATCGAACCCGCAGGCGGATGGTCGGGTCGCCGGCCGGACCGTAGCTCGACTGGTAGAAGGTGATCCCCCTGTAACTCACCGGGTCGTTGACGATGATCTTGCGGTCCTTGACCACCTCATTGCCACCGTCGACGATATCGAGAATGCTCATGAATTCCCGGGGGCGGCGGGAGCCGTCGTAATAGGTCACGTCGAAATCATCGCAACGCACGGTAAAACCAAGCTCGATCGGATCGCCGCCGCCCTGGGGCCAGACCCGGCTCTCCCCGGTTCCCTCGGCGATGTTGACGTAGGCCTTGAATCCCCAGATATTGCCGATGATGGCGCCGACGAAGATGACCAGGATCGAAAGGTGGGTGACATAGACCCCCAGCCGCGCCCAGGGGGCCTTCTGGGCGTAGAGGTGCACACGGCCATCGGCTTCGGTCGAGACGGGCGCGGCAAAGCGGTCGCCGAGGAAAGCGGCGACCTGGTCCCGGACCCCTTCGGGGTTGGCGTCGACCAGGATTTCATCGGCATTGGCCGCATTCCTGAAGAGGTTCTCGTCGGCAACCAGCACCGGCTGCCGGACGGTTTTCCAGACTCGGGGCAGACGCTTGACCGAGCAGGCGAGCAGGTTGAGGCAGAAGATCTCCAGCAGGGTCAGAAACCACCAGGAGTGGTACATGTCCGTGAGTTGGAGGGCGGCGAAGAAACGGTAGGTCGCCTCTCCGTACTCCTCTATATACTCGGCAGCCGGGCGATTCTGCTGGATGACCGTACCGATGATCGAGGTGACGGCAAGCAGGATGAGGGTGACGATGGTCAGTTTGAGGGAGCAGAAAAAATTCCAGATGCTCCGGGAAAAGGTCTCTTTTTTAGCGGTCAAGGCAAGGCACTCCTGAATTTCGGATGAACAGCTTGAAATCCCGGTCGGCCGGAGGCTGAAGCCGGGACGGACCACCGCCCGACGGCCAATTGGCCGACCGGGACGGAAAGGACGAATAGCTACAGCTGTCCCTTAATTCAGGAGAACGACGGTCTTGAGATGGGAGAGGGGCGTATTGGCCGAGGGAGGCGGATGGGGCAGTTGATTCGGTATAGAAAGCGTGCCGGTTGCCGGAGGCAGGATATACGGGGAGAAGATATCGGAGACAACCGTCCGGGCTCTTTCCGGTTCAAGACGTTTGGCGACGATCTGCCGGGCAGCGTAGGTGGTCGAAATGTCAAGGCAGGAGCCGCAACAGTCGGATTTGACCAGGGACGAACCGCAACCGGCGATTTTATGTTTCGTGGCATCTGAAGCAGCGGTGCACCCGGATTCAAGGGCGACCTTGAGACCGATGTGGCCATCGCTTCCGAAACACCAAACCATGGCATGGGCGCTGCCATAACCTGAAGCCAGGTAAATCAACAGGCAAAGGGAAACCAGGATTTTTCTTTGGAACAATCGGGACATCGAAGCATTACCCAAACAGTCGAATGAACAGCTCTCACAGTCTAGACGAAGCCGGCATTTTTTTGCAAGGGGGAATTGCTTCGCTCGGCCTGGACGTCGCCGGAAGCGGTGAAGGGTTGACTTTTCCGGGGCATCGCCGTCGGGGCATTCGCTCTGCCTTCGGGAACAGTTGGCCCGATAAAGGCCCGTGGTTATCCCGTGAAGGCTGAAATCCCTATCTTCAGGGCGGCGCCGGCGATGCACGCCGCCAACAGCAACCTCAGCCCCTTCACCGGCACCCGGCGGCTGACGCGGCCGCCGAGGTAGGCCGCCGGGACAACGGACAGGACAATCGGCAGGGCCAGGTTCCAGAGGATCTGCCCGGTAAGGGCCTTGCCCAGGAAGGCGGCCAGAGACGAAAGGGAGATGATCGCCAGGTTGCTGCCGATGGCGATCCGCGTCGGGACCTGCATGAAGGAGGTCATGAGGGGGATGAGGATGAAAGAGCCCCCCTGGCCCACCAGGCCGCCCAGAATGCCGACGCTGCCGGCCGCGACCACCGCTCGCGTCCGGCTGAAGGAGATGGATTCGATGGCGGGCGTTTCGCTGTCCCTGGCGGTGGGGATGAAAATCAGCACGGCGGCGGTCAGGGCCAGCAGGGCGAAAATGACCAGCAGCCATCGGTTGGGGAGAAAGTCCGCCCCGGCTCCGCCGATCAGGGCGGCGCCGAAGATGGTCGTGCCCATCCAGGCGGTGAGGCGGCCGGAGACAAAGTGGAACCGCCTGTGCGACAGGGCGCCCGCGATACAGGCGGTGAGGCCCTGCACGATGGTAAGACCGGCCACCACCTTCATAGAGAAAGCGGGAGCGCCCAGCAGCGGCGGCACATACAGCAGCAACGGCGCCATGACGATGCCTCCGCCGATGCCCAGCAGACCCGAAACGAAACCGGTTGCCAGGCCGAGCGCTCCGACCAGGATATGCAGATCCATCAGCCTCTCCCGGCAGATTCGGTGCCCACGCCGATTATCATCCGAATACCCGATGCAAAAAGCATGGAGGATAGAAAAATCCGCGGTAACTGTTCAGCACAACCCGCCTTTTGCCCTCTGGCTGCGTTGCGGTGCTGCTCAAATGCGCACATAGCCGGTGCAGGCCGCGCTTCTGCGCAGCTCGCGCCTTGCCGGAGAACGAAATTCGGGCATGCTGAACCGTTACAATCCGATAAGCAGAGTGAAAAATTTTCTCGGCGACGGAATCAGGTCACCCTGATGCCGACTGGTTCGGCGGTCACCTCGCCGATCAGGCTCGCCCCGTGCACCCCGGCCTCGCCCAGCGCGGCCAGCAGATCGTCGGCCTGGGTCGCGGGCAGGGCGAGCAGCAGCCCCCCGGAAGTCTGCGGATCGTAAAGCAGTTCCAGCTCGTCGGCATCGAGAGAGCGTCGTATCTCCAGGTGGTGCCGGGCGACCATGGCCCGATTCGGTTTGTTGCTCCCGGTCGTCACTCCCGCTTTATACATCTGCCGCGCTCCGGAATAGAACGGAAGCCGAGGATAGTCGACAACGATCCGGGCGTCGGCGCCGTGGGCCATCTCCAGCAGGTGGCCGAGGAGGCCGAAGCCGGTCAGGTCGGTGCAGGCATGCAGATCAAAGCACAGGGCCGCCGCCATCGCCGGACCGTTCAGGGCGGCGATGGTCGGCAAGGTGTCGCGTTCCAGTTCGGCAAAGGGGAATTTACCCGATCTTACCGCATTAAACAAAACGCCCGAGCCGATCGGCTTGGTCAGGATCAGGGCATCGCCCGGCCGGGCGCCGGCATTGGTGATGATCCGCCCCGGGTGCACCACGCCGTTGACGCAGAGCCCGTACTTGGGCTCCTCGTCGTCGACCGAGTGTCCTCCCACCAGGCAGGCCCCCGCCTCCAGGACCTTGTCGTGGCCGCCCCTGAGGATGTCCTTCAGAAAACCGACATCCAACTGCCTGGAGGGAAACATCACCAGGTTGAGGGCGGTGAGCGGTCTTCCCCCCATGGAATAGACATCGGAGATGGAGTTGGCCGCGGCGATCTGCCCGAACCAGTAGGGATCGTCGACCGGCGGGGTGATGAAATCGACGGTGTTGACCATGGCGATCTCGTCCGACAGCCGATAGACGGCAGCGTCATCCGAGGTCTCGATGCCGACCAGCAGAGCGGGGTCGGCGGGCGGGGTCAAGCCGGATAATGCGTCCGACAGAACTGCCGGACCGATTTTGGCCGCTCAGCCGCAGGTGCGGGACAGCCCGGTCAGGGTCTTCTTCTTGAAAATGGCCATTACTCTACCTCCCTGTAATCTGAATGTTGAAAGTGGTTGCGGAAACGCGGACCGCAATGGTGCGGCTTCATTCCCCTCTCCCTTTTCGTTCCTCCTCGAAGCGCAGCAGCCACTCCTTGGTGGCGATCCCCTCCCCGCCCGAATAGCCGGTCAGTGTGCCGCCGGCGCCGAGGACGCGATGGCAGGGTACGACGATGGCGAAGGGATTGACGGCCATCGCCCGCCCGACGGCTCGGGCGGCGCGGGGCCGCCCGACACGGGCGGCCATCCGGCCGTAGGTGATCCGTTCGCCGAAAGGCAGCCGGGCCAGGCTCTGGAGGACCGTCAGAGTGAAGGGGGAAAGGCCGCGAAAATCGAGGGGCAGATCGAATTGTCGCCGCTCGCCGGAAAAATAGTCCGCCAGTTGCGTCAGGGCGGCGTCCACGGGACCTTCGCGCTTCTCGACGGCGTCCGGCCAGGACGCCTCGATGCGCCGGCGCACCTCGCGGAGATCGGGATGGGAAATGATTTCCACCAGGCCCTGCTCCCCGGCCACCACCCCTACCCAACCGATGGGGGATTGCCAGAGGGCGAAAATGGAACCGTCCGCCGAATGCCTCTTTCTCATTGCGACCTCCGCAAAAATTTGCCTTTGACCAGGGCCAGCGCCTCGCCCGCCTCGGGAACCTTCAGGACCAGGCAGGCCAGGCCGTAAACACCGATTCCTGCAGCAACGGCCGCCGCCAGCACGCCGGCCTTGACCCAGCTCTCCCCGACGACGCTCCACGGCCCGAAGCCGACGATCCACCAGACGACCGCCGTCATCAGGGCGACGGCGGGAATCACCCGCAGAAGCGAGGCAAAGAAAGGTCCGAAATCCAGCTGGCCCACTTTCCGGCGCAGGGCCCAGAGCAGAAGGGCGCTGTTGAAAACGGAGGACAGGGTCAGGGCAAGGGCCAGTCCGGCGTGCCCGAAGGGCCGCATGAGCAGCAGCCCCAGGGCCGCGTTGACCAGCAGCGTCCAGAAGGAGATCCAGACCGGTGTCCGGGTATCCTTCATGGCGTAAAATGCCGGAACCACTACCCGGCTCACGCCGACGAAGAAGAGTCCGGGAGCAAAGGCCGACAGAGCGACCGCGGTTTGCCGGCAGTCCTCGAAGCCGAAGGCACCCTTCATGAAGAAGAGGCTGTAGACCGGAACGGCGCAGAGCATCAGCCCGGCGGCGGCCGGGACGGTGACCAGGGCGATCAGGGCCATGGCGAAGCGAAGCGAGTCCCTGATGCCCTCCTCATCGCCGAGAGCCGCCTGACGGCTCATCGCCGGCAGCACGGCCTGGGCCAGCGAGACGACGAAGATCCCCTGGGGAAACTCGAAGAGCCGCTGACCGTAGTAGAGATAGGAGACGCTCCCCTCGGGCAGGAAGGAGGCCAGCAAGCGGGTCACCACCACGTTGATCTGATATATGGCGACCCCGGCAATACCGGGCAGCATCAGCCGGGCGATGCGCAGCACCGCCGGATGCCGGAAATGAAAATCGAGGCGCAGCCGGATCCCCCTGCGCCGCAGGACGGGAAACTGCAGCAGCAGCTGGATTGCGCCACCGAGCAACACCCCGACAGCCAGGGCGGTGATGGGAATCTGCATGGCTGGCGCCAGAAAGAGAGCGCAGAAAATAATGGCCAGATTCAGCAGGAGGGGCGAGAGTGCCGGCAGGAAAAAATGGCCGGCAACATTGAGGATACCGGTAACCAGGGCCAGCAGGCTGACAAAAAAGAGATAGGGAAACATGATACGGTTCAGCAGGTCGGTCAGGGCAAGTTTCCCTTCCACCCCCCCGAAACCGTACCCGATTCCCCGCACCAGCAGGGGCGATGCCCAGATCCCGACGAGGGTCACCGCCGCCATGACCAGAAGCAGCAGGGTCCAGCTGATCGAGGCGACCCGTTCGGCGTCCTTCTTCCCCTGCCGGTGGTAGACGTCGGAGAAGGTCGGGACGAAGGCGGCGGTCAGGGAGCCTTCGGCAAAAAAGCGGCGCAACAGGTTGGGAATGGTAAAGGCCATGAAAAAGGCATCGGTGGCGAAACCCGCGCCGAACAGCCGGGCCACAACCACGTCCCGGACCAACCCGGCTACCCGGCTCAGTCCGGTGGCCAGCCCCATGACGCCGGTGGCCTTCGATATCGCTTTTTTGTCCGCCATAAAAGATGCTCTCGATGCTCTCGCAAAAACTCATGGGTCGGCTAAGCAAAAATTTAGTCCTACAAGGCCTGGTGGTTTTTCAGGGGCGAAGGCATACGCGTGGTATGTCGAGGTCCCGAGAAAACGCCGTAACGCCGGAGGGCGGACTTTTTGCGACGCCATCATAAAATGTCCCGGTATCGACCCGCCGGCAAGCTCGCTATCGTCGTGGATCTCGGGCCCAGTGCTCGTCCGCGGGGCGTGAAATGGGATTATTTTTTATTAATCCATTTTTTCAGGACCGTAACTTATCAATGTTTAAGGCTTTTGTCTTGCTTTATTAGCGTTTTTTTACCTTGACTGACATTCTCGGCAGTGGTATAAGTGACCCCGTAAACGACAGGAGTCAACACCGCTCATCTAATCAACCGGAGGACAAATCCTTGGCCAATCACAAATCCGCCATCAAGAGAAACAAGCAGAACAAGATCCGCCATGCCCGCAACACGCACATCCGCTCCACCATGAGGACCTTCGTCAAGCAGGTCCGCCAGGCCGTCGCCGAGGGGGACGCCGAATCCGCCAAGACGGCTCTGGACCGGGCTGTTCCCTACATCGACAAGGCTGCCACCAAGGGCGTCATTCACAAGGCCACGGCAAGCCGCAAAATCTCCCGTCTGAGCAAGCTGGTGAACACCCTTCAGTAACCGGGGCGAGGCTGGCAATCGACTGAAAAAAGGGGCCGCAAAGCCCCTTTTTTAATTGCGGTCCGCCACGGAACTCCCCGCTTCGATGATCTTCCAGACCAAGCTCTCCAGCAAGGCAGCGGGATGGGCGCCACTCGATTTGAGCGCGAGATCGACGGCGAGAAAGTTTTCGAATGCCTGTCGGTACTGGCCTGGGTCAAAGTGCCGGGCCTGCCCGATCAGTCCGTCGAGAAAATAGGGATTGATACCGACTCGCCGGGCAAGATCCTTCCTGTCCGCACCCCGGCTCAGCAGTTCGCTCACCTTCCACATCTGGCGGAAGTGACGCACCATCATGGCCAGAATCACCAGGGGCGCCACCCCATCTTTCAGAAGCCTGCCGAGAAGGCGCATGGCCATGGTCGTATCCCGCTTGCCCAGAGCGTTGGTCAGATCGAAGACGCTGTCGACCCGAGTGTCGGAGACCACCTCCCGGACATCGGCGACATCGATCAGGTCCCCCTCCCCGAGGTAGACAAAAAGCTTGTTCAGTTCGCCGTCGATCTCCTGCAGATTGTTTCCCGTCCGGCGGCAGAACAGCGCGAGGGCATCTTCGGTGAAGGTCCGTCCTGCTTCCCGGGCCCGGGTCTTGATGAAGGAAGGGATCTGGTTGTCGTAGAGGCGCTTGAATTCGACCAGTTCGCCCCTCTTCTTGAATTCCTGGAAAAATTTTTTCCGGCGATCGATCTTGTCGGCGACGAAGACCAGGACCGTCTCGGGCACGGGGTCCTTGAGATAGGGCAGGAAGGCATCGAGTTCGCCGGCGGGGATGTTCTGAGCGTCCTTGATCAGCAGCAGGCGTTGCGGGGCAAATACGGGCAGGGTGCGGGCATTGTCCAAAACCCTCTCGGCGCGAACCTCCTTGCCGCCATAGACGTTGTAGTTGAAATCGCGGCCGCCCTCGGAAACGACGGTTTCGACCAGGCGCTTGACGGTCCGTTCGAGAAAAAAAACCTCCTCGCCGAAAAGCCAGAGAAGCGAGGGGACCCGGTGCTCTTCCAGGGCCTTGTTCAGTTCCGCAGGTTTCATGCCTCCCCTTTAGAATCCGTCGACGAGATTGTAATAGACTTCTTCGGCCAGCCGATCGTCGATGATGCGCACGGCGGCCGCCTCATTGTCCTCCTGGACCGCCTTGTCGTCGCTTGCGGGATATTCCTCCTCCCAGGAAAATTGGCCTTTCCACAGCACCTTGCCGTCGCCGATGCGCTTCAGAGTGAAATCGGCGGTGAGCCGTGAGCGATATTCGGTGATATTATCGTTGCGATCATAGGAAATCGGGTCGCTGCTATAGCCCGTGATGACCCCCGAGAGTATGGCGTCCGCCTTTTCCGGGGAGCCGGCCAGCTCCAGGGATCTTCCCCGAATAAACTCGCTGACCACCGAATCGGTCAAGCCGTTCTCCAGGAAAGGCTCGGGTGTACGGTTCTTCAGCAATTCGACATGCAGCGTCTCGATTCCTTCCGGCAGGTTGGCGCTCCGGCCGGGCAGATTATACCCACAGCCACCGAAAAGAAGCGCCGCCGCAAGAAACAGGGCCAGCCCCCGCATCACGAAACAACCACGTTGGCGAGACGTCCGGGCACCACGATCACCTTGCGCACCGTCTTGCCCGCGATGAAGCGAACGACGTTGGCGTCGGCCAGAGCGGCTTCGCGGACCGCTTCCTCGTCGGCGTCGGCGGGGACCGTGACCTTGCCTCGGACCTTGCCGTTGACCTGAACGACGATCAGCTTTTGGTCCTCGACCAGGGCGGCTTCGTCCCAGCCTGGCCAGCCTGCAGCCTCGAGTCCGTCCGCATGACCGAGCGCACTCCACAGCTCCTCGGCCAGATGGGGCACGAAGGGCGCCAGCAGGCGCACCACCGCCTCGAGGGCCTCGCGCAGGGTTCCGGGACACTCGCCCTTGCGGTTGAAACCGTAGACGGCATTGACCAGCTCCATCACCGCAGCGATGGCGGTGTTGAAATGGAAGCGTCCGTCGATATCCTCCGTCACCTTCTTGATCGTCCGGTGGGTCTGTCGCCGCAGATCGCGGCCCGCGGCCTCGTCGGCAGGCGAGGCGTTCCCTTCGATCAGGGACAGGTTGTCGTAAACCGCCCTCCAGACGCGATTGAGGAAGCGAAAGCAGCCCTCCACCCCTTGCTCGTTCCACTCCAGGTCCTTCTCCGGCGGCGCGGCAAAGAGCGAAAAGAGGCGTGCCGTGTCGGCACCGTAGCGTTCGATGAGGTTGTCGGGATCGACGACGTTTTTCTTCGATTTGCTCATTTTCTCGTTGCGGCCGACGACGGCGGCCCGACCGCAGTTCGTGCATTTGTTGTCGACGACCTCTTCAGGGAGCAGCCAGCCATGCTCGGGACAGGAGCGCGTCTCCATGCAGACCATCCCCTGGGTGAGCAGGTTCTTGAAGGGTTCGTCGACCGCCATCATGCCCAGATCCCGCAGTACCTTGGTGAAGAAGCGGGCGTAGAGCAGGTGCATCACGGCATGTTCGACCCCGCCGATATACTGATCGACCGGCAGCCAGTATTCGGCCGCCTCCCGGTCCAGGGGACCATCGGCAAAGCCGGGACAGGCGTAGCGGGCGAAATACCAGGAACTCTCGACAAAGGTGTCGAAGGTGTCGGTCTCGCGCCGGGCGGTCTTTCCGCAGCGGGGACAGCCGACCTCAAAAAAGGCGCTGCTTTTGGCCAGGGGGCTGCCGCCCTCGCCGGTGAACTCGACATCCGTGGGCAAGACGACCGGCAGATCTTCTTCCGGGACCGGTACCGTGCCGCAGGCGTCGCAGTAGATGACCGGGATCGGAGTTCCCCAGTAGCGCTGACGCGAGACGCCCCAGTCGCGCAGGCGGAAGTTGACGGTTTTCCTGCCGGCACCCTCTTCTTCGAGGTAGCCGGCAATTTTCATCTTGGCCGTCTCATTGTCGATCCCGTCGAAGGCGCCGCTGTTGACCAGCACCCCGGGACCGGTCCAGGCCTCGGTCATCGTCGCGGGATCGGGCTCCTCGCCCTCGGGGGCGATGACCACTTTCAGCGGCAAATCGTACCTGGCGGCGAACTCGAAGTCGCGCTGATCGTGGGTGGGCACCGCCATCACGGCCCCGGTGCCGTAGTCCATCAGCACGAAGTTGGCCAGGAAAATCGGCATCCGCTCCCCGGTCACCGGATTGATGCAGTGGGCTCCGGTAAAGACCCCTTCCTTCTCCATCTCGTCGCTGGTGCGCCGCACCTTGTCCTGCTTGCCGACCCGGTCGATGAACGCGTCGACTTCGGCCCGCCGGTCCGCGGTGGTCAGCTCAAGGGCCAGCGGATGCTCCGGGGCCAGACTCATGAAGGTGGCGCCGAACAGGGTGTCCTGTCGCGTAGTGAAGACCCGGATGGAGGAGTCCGAATTCTCCACGGGAAAGTCGATTTCGCAGCCGTAGCTCTTGCCGATCCAGTTGCGCTGCATGGTCAGCACCGACTCGGGCCAGCCCGGCATCCGGTCCAGCTCAGCCAGCAGCTCCTCGGCGTATTCGGTGATCTTGAAGAACCACTGCTCCAGCTCCTTCTGTTCGACTTCGCTGTCGCAGCGCCAGCAACGGCCCTCTTCGACCTGCTCGTTGGCCAGGACGGTCCGGCAGTCGGGGCACCAGTTGACATTGGAGGTCTTCTTGTACGCCAGGCCCCGTTCGAGCATGCGCAGGAAAATCAGCTGCTCCCACCGGTAATAATCGACGTCGCAGGTCGCCAGTTCCCGGCTCCAGTCGTAGGAGAGTCCCATGCGCTTGAGTTGGTGGCGCATGTTGGCGATGTTCCGGTAGGTCCATTCGGCCGGATGCGTGCCGTGCTGAATGGCGGCGTTTTCGGCCGGCATGCCGAAGGCGTCCCAGCCCATCGGATGCAGAACGTTGTACCCCAGCAGCCTCTTGAAGCGGGCAACGACATCACCGATGGAGTAGTTGCGCACATGCCCCATATGAATGCGCCCGGAGGGATAAGGGAACATTTCCAGCAGGTAGTATTTTTGACGAGCGGAATCCTCGGAAACCTGGTAGGCTTCCTTCTCTTCCCAGATCCCCTGCCATTTCTCTTCCACCTCGCGGGCATCGTAACGCTCTTGCATGTTGCCTCCGCAACCGGCCGAAAGCCGGCCGTAAAAACAGGAATACCGGCCAAGGCCGGTATGGGTAACGGGGAACCGGGAAAGAAGACCCGTCTTCCCCGGTCATCGATTTTCGGGGCGAAAAACCGGTTGGCATAACGGCCCGGGCGGCCGTTACCGCCCCGGGGCCTACTTCTCCCGGTAGGTGATGCGTCCCCGGGTCAGGTCGTAGGGGGAGAGTTCAACCGTCACCCGATCGCCGGGCAGAATCCGGATGTAGTATTTGCGCATCTTTCCCGAAATGTGGGCCAGCACAATGTGTCCGTTATCCAGTTCGACACGGAACATGGCGTTGGGGAGAGGTTCGATGACCTTTCCTTCTACTTCGATCGCTTCTTCTTTAGCCAAAAGAGCCTCCTTGAAGGGTCGCACCAAAATGGGGCATCCGCTGAAAAATCTCAGTTATTTAACATAACGAACCCGGTACCTGTCAAGCCCTGAATCGGCGAGAAGCTCAGTTTCCCGGGGTCAAGAGACGTTTTGCCGTCTCGATGATCTTGGTCGTCTGGATCGGCTTGGTGATGTAGTCGTTGGCACCGAGGGACAAGGCACGGTCCCGGTCCTCGCTCGCCCCCTCGGTGGTGATGATGACAATCGGGACCTCCCTGTAGGTAGGGTCGTTGCGCACCAGGCTGACCAGCTTGAGTCCGTCCATGATCGGCATGTTGATATCGGTGAAGATCAAATCGAATTTGTCGCTGGAGAGCTTTTTCAGACCGTCGACGCCGTCGTTGGCCTCCACGATATTGAGGCCGCGAATCCGCTTGAGCGCAAATACGATCAACTGACGCATGGTCGGTGAATCTTCGACGATGAGCACTTTATGACTGGACATTGATTCCCTCCCCGGACTATTTGGTCAAAAGATCCAGAAAACCCTGAATGGTGGACAGTTTCCTCTCCGACTCGTTATAGAGTTTGGAGGAAAAAATGGCCGTCGCCGCATGTCCGGCCAAGAGGGTAAAAAGCTCGTAGTCGACCTCGACGAAACGGCTCTTCTGAACCAGCAATTTATAGATGACGATGACGCCGATGACGTGTTCCTTGATTTTCAGGGGAATGCAGACGAGCGGGTGAGAAAAGTCCCGGACGTAGTCATCCATTTCGTCGATAAAATAGTTCTCTCCGGTTTTGGCCATCTGACCGATGATGCCCTCGCCGATGCCGATTGCGGGCAACTCCCGGGGATCGAGCCCTTCGGTGGCGACAGCCGACAACTTGTTGGTTTTCTCGTCGAGGAGCATGATGGCGAACTCCTCGGCCCCGATGAGGTTGATCACGATTTCGGTGATGATCTGGAGGACTTCAGGGAAATCGAGGGTCGAGTGGAGTTGATAGGAGGCGATATAGAGATTGGCCAGATTGTTGTTTTCCTGCTCGATCTCCACATAGCGGTTGGCGAAGTCGAGATTTTCCGCCTCGATCTGCTTGATCCGACCGAGTATCTCCTGTTTTTCCTGCTCCAGTTCCTCGATGCGTCGGCGCAGCTTCTCCGATTCGGCATTGGCCGCGGCAGAGCCGCCCCCGTTCTCCTCAAGGGTCTGCTGCAATTGCAGAACCTGATAACGCAGGCGTTCGTTTTCCTTGAGCAGGTCCTGAGTGAATTCAGCGCCCTTCTTGAAAACCTGAAGGAACTCTTCGGCGCGACTTGCCGTTCCCCTGTTCTCTTCCTTTTCAGCCATTGACGTATCTCCAAGAGTATTTGTTGCAAAATCCGCGGAGGCAGCGACAATCCTACCAGCACGCAGAGAAAATATCCACCTTTTGCCGCCGATTCGCCCTAAAAACCGCAGCGGCGCAATATCGCCCGGCCCATCTCCGGCAGGGCAACGATCTTGTCGACCGAACCGGTGGCGATGGCCTCCTTGGGCATGCCGAAAACGACACTGGTCTCCTCGGCCTCGGCCAGCACCTGTCCGCCGGCCTTCTTGACGCAGGCAACCCCCCTGGCACCATCGTTGCCCATTCCGGTGAGGACCACTCCGAGCAGATCGGGACCGAAAACATCGCTGGCGGAGGCGAACAGATCGTCGACCGACGGAACATAGCGCTGGTCCTCGGCGGGATCGACAACCCGGGCCAGAACCTCCCCGCCGCGTCGGCGGAAAACAAGGTTCTTTCCCCCCGGCGCCACCAGAACCCGGCCCGGCCTCATCACATCGCCGGAACTCGCCTCACACACCTCGAGGGCACAGAATTTATTGAGACGGTCGGCAAACGCCCGGGTAAAACCGGGTGGCATATGCTGGGCGATGGCGAATCCGACCGGAACCGGCGGTCGAATGGCGGCCAGGATGGTCTGCAGGGCCGGGGGGCCGCCCGTCGAAGCACCGATAACCACCTGCCTGAGACCCTCTTCACGGGCCGCCGACCGAAACTTCGAGGTTTTCGTTTCAGCGCCGGTGACGCAGGGCTCGGCCGACGGACGTACCAGGACCTTCTTCATATCTGTGCGGGCGATCTCCCGTACCTTGGTGACCAGATCCTGTCGGATATTGAAAAGCTCCGGAGATACCCTGGCCGACGGTTTCGCGATAAACTCCACGGCACCGAAGTCGAGGGCCCTGAAAACGTTTTCGTCCTCGGATCGGGCCGAGACGACGATCACCGGAGTAGGCCGGTTCTGCATGACGATGCGCAAGAAGGAAAAACCGTCCATCCTGGGCATTTCCAGATCGAGGGTAATCAGGTCGGGTTGCAGGTCGAAAACCTTGCGCAGCCCCTCCTCGCCGTTGCCGGCGTAGCCGACGACCTCGACTCCCGGAACCGCTTCCAGTATTTTGATGATGGTGCGGCGGTTGAACGCCGAATCGTCCACCACCAGCACCCGCACCCGCTCGATCATGATGCCGCCTCCCGGTAGCCGGTCAGGGGCGGCCGCTGATAGACCATGTCGTGGGTGAAATGGCGCAGGCCGAAGGTATTGGTGATGTTCATCAGCGATTCGGAATGCCCGAGAAGCAGAAACCCCTCAGGGCGCAGCCGCTGGTAGAAGCTCTCCACGACCCTTTTCTTCCCCACCAGGTCGAAGTAAATGATGACGTTGCGGCAGAACACGACGTCCATCTGCCCCAGAAGGGCGACCCGGGGAGTATCGAAAAGGTTCAGGTGGCTGATGGTCACAAGCTTCTTCACCCGGTCGGCGATCCGGAATTTCCCCTCCTCCTCGGTAAAGTAACGCCGACGATCGCCGGGGGCCGTGGTTCGGAAGGAAGACTCACCGTAAACCCCCTTTCGGGCCGTCCCCAGAACCCTCTGGCTGATATCGGTGCCGATGATATCGATCTGCCAATCCTGAAAACCCGGCATGTCGAGCAGGAGCATGGCGATGGTATAGGGCTCCTCGCCCGTGGAGCAACCGGCACTCCAGATGCGCAGTTTCCGGCTCCCTTCGGCCTCCTTGCGACGGCGGATTTCGGGCAGGATTTCCTGGGTGAAGGTCTTGAGCTGAAAGTCTTCGCGGAAAAAATAGGTTTCGTTGGTAGTCAGGACGTCGACGACTTCGTTGAGTTCCCGGTCTTTCTGCGGACTGTAGCGCAGCAGGTAATAGTAGTCCTTGAAGTTCTTCAGCCGGTGATGCTGAAGACGTTTTCCCAGTCTCTTCTCCAGCAGGTACTTGGAATCCTCGGTGAAGTGGAGACCGCAATACTGGTAAACGAAGTCCCGCAACAGGCGAAACTCCTCGGAACTCATTTTAAAATCGGGGGAGAAAAAAAGCATCGGCCCCTCACCCCTGCCCTTGCCGAAGGTGAACGACAAGGTCCCGGATCTGTTGTCGGACCAGCTCCTCGCCCTCGACCAGCAGACGGTCTTCCAGGTGCCGGAGACAACCGGCGCCCTCCAATTCAGCCATCGTCCTGACAAAGGTGCTGCGCACCTCCCAATGCGGGTGGTCGAGCAACTGCCCGCGCACCGGCTCGATCCAGTCGGCGCGCCCGGCGGCGGCCAGCAGATTCAGGGCGGCGTTCACGACTTCCTCATCGGGGTGTTGCAGCGCCTGCACCGTCAGGGGATGGGAGGTTTCCCGATCGGTCCCGGCCAGGGTTTCCAGGGCAGCGATGGCGACCATCCCCACCGGGTCGGCCAGGGCCTGCCGAAGAAGAGGGACAATCTCGCCGGAGCCGAGCCGCCCAAGGGCCCGAACGACGGCCGCCCGCACCCAGATGTCCTCATCTCCCAGCGCCAGACCGAGCGCCGAGGCGGCCTGTTCGTCCCCGATACCCCCCAGGGCCTCGGCCGCCAGACGTCGGACATCCCCGTCTTCGTCGGTCAGGGCCAGCATCAGAGCCGGAACCTGGGCGCCGCTCCCTTTCTCGTCAAGAGCCCGCACAGCGGCCTGGCGCACCAGCGGCGATTCGTCCTTCATGGCGAGGGAAACCACGTTTTCGACCTCGTGGCCGTCCAACCTGCCCAGGACCAGAACCACTGCCATCCGTCTTTCCGGATCGTGGTGCTCCATCTGCGACAGCAGCCTGGGGACGATTTCTTCGCGACAGAAGGCCCCGAGCCGGCAAAGCGCCTCGACAGAAGCCTCGCGCACTTCCTCCACCTCGTCGCCGAGATGTTCGATCAACGGAGCGATGGCCTCTTTCCCCTCGATCCGTCCCAAGGCCCGCGCCGCCACCATGCGAAGTTGGGGGTCTGGAGAGGAGAGTCCGTCGAGCAGAAGGTCCATGCCTTCACCGCACCCCGTTTCGCCGCATACATAGGTCAGGTAGGTGCGGGTCCGGCTGTCGGCATCATGCCATTTACCCATCAGGCGTCCGACCACCGCCGGCCCCATTTGAATCAGGGCCCCGACGGCACTCTCGCACAGCTCATCGTCGCTTACGAAATCGAGAAGCCCTGAAGCGAAACGTTCATCCCGCAGGAAAATCATGAGCCTCGCTGCCTGTTTTCGGGTGCGGGGGTCCTGACTTTCCAACTGATTCGCCACCGCTTCGGCGACCGCCCCCCCGGAACATGGCCGCAGGCTTTGTTCTACCGCCTCGGGCAGGTCCCGGCTGATCCGGGCAAGGCTTTGCACCGCGGCTTCACGCAGGTTGCGATTGGCGTCGGTCAATCCCTCGACCAGACGGGGCACGGCATCGGCCTGCCCGATACGCCCCAGACAGTCGAAGAGGGCCTTGCGCAACAAGGGATCGTCGCCGTAGCGAAGCAGGGGCGCGACCGGCACCGACTCTCCGATCTGCCCGAGGGCTTCGAGGACGGTGAAGCGGAACCACAGGTTGGGATAATCCATGGCCTTGAGCAGGGCCGGGACCGCCGCGGCGCCACCTATTTTTCCGAGGTTTTCCGCCGCCGCCGCGCGGACGTTGTCGTCGCCGTCCTCGAGGGCGGCCAGCATGGGGCGGATCACCGTGTCGTCGCCAATTTCGCCGAGGATGTCGAGCACGAACTTGCGCACGTCGGGGTCCTGGCAGTTCAATTCCGTAACCAGTTCCGGGACGACGCTGCGCCCCAGGCGGACCAGGATTTCAACGGCGGCGTTGCGCAGCCCGGCATTGTCCTCCGAATGCAGCAGTTCGATCACCTCCCCGGCCAGGTTCTCGACCGCCGGCAGCGCCAGCAAAACCTCCTCGGCCTCCTTGCGCACCCGCCAACTCGGGTCGCCGAGAGAGCGGAAAATTTCCGGTATCAGGCTATCCGTTTCCTCCGCGGCCAGATCCCTCAGCCTCTGGAGACGCTTCTCCTCCTCTTCCGGCTCCATCATCCGCGATATCTGATCGGTCTTTTCCAAGAAAGTCACCTGTTAAATAAACATTTCAGGCCGATATTCCGAAACCTGTTCGGCCGGCTCAAAGAAGGGTGCGACGGCCTGTCAGGCCTCCAGCTCACTGCGGCGGCGATCGACAAAGGCATGGAAGGCCTCTTTCAGAAGCTCTCCCTGGCGGGAGACTTCCGGCGAAATCCGCCCCCTGAAGAGCCGCTCACCTTCCTCGATTTCGCCGGCCAGCAACTCGAAAAAGGTGCCGCAGCGTATCCCCTCTTCAACCCGGTCCTGATTGTAGAGGGCGATATCCGACACGATGATCCGGGCCAGGCGTTCGGCCTTTTCCAGCGCCTCCCCGGAAACCGGACCGGCGACCTCGCCCGCTTCGGCCCGGCGAATCTTCTCGTTCGTCCGAAAGACAAACTCTCCGGGAGGGGCCTCCTCTTCGCCGAGGCCGGGCCGTTGGCCGGAGGTGACCTCCTCCTCGCAATCGGCCCCGGCGGGCCCCGGCACGACATCGACCATCAGCCGATTGATTTTGGGCACCAGCTTGTCGGCAATGTGGTGTTTTTCGATATAATCGTCCGCACCGTACAGGGAGGAAGGAGTCCGCTTGTAGGCCATCTTGTTGTAGACCGAGGAGAGCAGGATGATTTTCACCTTCTCCAGTCCCGGTCGTTTGCGCACTTTTTCAACGACCTCGAAGGCGAAAAGACCGGGAAGGGCCACATCGACGATGGCCACCCGGGGCGGTGCCGCCTCCATGATTTCGAGGGCTGCGAGGCCGTCATGGCAAACCCGGAAGGAGACCCCTTCCTGCGCCAGCACCTCGCCGATGGTTTCGCGGATCGACGCATCGCCGTGAGCCACCAGCACCCCCGCGGAGACGGATTCCGCCCCGTGCCGGGGCACCTCGACCTTGAACGCCTCGCGGCAACGGGCGCATCTCAGGGTGAGCCTTTTGCCATCGAGGCGCTTTCTATCAAGGCGCAGGCGGGCCGAACAGGCGGGGCAGCTGACAATCATCGGTTGTTGATTCCTCACAGCAATTCGGGCGGGGGAAAGTGACAAAGGGTGGGTCTTTGCCGTAGTATCAGGTTGGAGAAGCGGCATCCGGGGCAATATGTTCGATCTTCTCGAGATCGATCTTTTCTCCGGAGGAAAGTATTCTCTCCAAGTCGAGCAGCATCACCAGGTCGTCATCGCGGCGACAGACGCCGAGGAAGAACTCGGCCCCCTTGCCCCGAAGAAACTGGGGAGCCGGCTGAACCTCCTGCCGGGAATAGCGACGGACCTCGGTGACTTCGTCAACGATGAGCCCGATTACCTTTCCGGAGATGGCGCAGATAATGACCCGCGTTTTCCGGTCCGTTCCGCCGGCCGCGTGATCGAATCGCTTGCGCAGATCGACCACCGGGATGACGGCCCCGCGCAGGTTGATCACCCCCTCGATAAAAGGCGGGGCCTTGGGGACGGGGGTCAACTTCTGGGGACGGATGATTTCCTTGATACGCAGGATATCAAGGGCGTACATCTCGCCGCCGATACGGAAACAGGCCAGCTGAATCTCCCGCCGCGGCTGCTCCGACTCTTCGGCGGCCTCCTTTTTCCAACGGATATCGTCGCTCATTTCGCCAGGAATCTCTGAATCGTTTCAATCACCATCGCCGACTTGAAGGGCTTGGTGATATACCAGTCGGCGCCGACTGTCTCCCCCCGGGCCATGTCCTCGCGGCTTTTCTTCGCCGTCAGCATGATGACGGGAATGTGCCGGGTCTCCTTTGCTTCCTTGATGCGGCGGCAAACCTCGAAACCGTCCATCTCCGGCAGCATGATGTCGAGAAGGACGAGGTCCGGCTTCTCCTCGGCGATGGCATCCAGGGCCGCCTGCCCGTTCGACACGCCGTTGACGGCGTACCCCTTGGAGGTAAGCAGGATACTTTCGAGCTTGAGCAGGCTCTCCTCATCCTCGACGATCAGGATTTTCTTTTTGGGCACCTGGCACTCCTTTCTTTGTCGTCAAACGAGTTCTGCGTCCAGAACACTTTCAAGGTCGAGCAGAATCATCATCCTGCCCTGGTGACGACCAACCCCTTCCACCATGTCCCGGTCGAGACCCGAAAGAACCGCCGGCGGCGGTTCGATACTCCGGGCCGGCAAACGAACCACCTGCGTGATGCCGTCCACCAGAAACCCGGCGGAGCGATCATCCCTATGGCAAACTATAATACGCGATGCCGGGGAAATTTCCACCGCCCCGAGCCTGAGCCGCTTCTGCAGATCGAACACCGGGATGATCATCCCACGCAGGGAGAGGATTCCGAGGACGAAATCCGGAACCCGCGGCAGGTCGGTGATCTCCCTCGGTTTGATGATCTCCCGAATGAAGCCGATATCGAGGGCGTATTCCTCACTGCCCAGGGCGAAGGTCAGGTACTGCCGCACCCCTTCCTCCGATTTCTCGCCGTCCCCCATCAGGCCCCGCAGGTAGCTCTCCTCGGTGGCCAGGTCCATCTCCGGGCGAAACCTGAAGAGTGCCTCCAGCGGGTCGTCGATCTCGGGGGAGCCGCTTTCCGCCACCTTCTCCGCCACCTCTTTCACCCGGGGTCCATCGTCGGCGAGGGGTATTTTCGGTGCCGGCGTCCCCTGAATGGAGGAGGCGACGCGGGTGTCGGGGCGGTTGCCGTCCGAGTCCTCGTTCCCCTTTTCTCTCCGAGCCTTTTTTCGAATTTCGGCAAGATCCATCGTCACATTCCGTCCGGGGCCTCAGGAGACCAGATCGAGTTCAAGCATGACCGAATTCATGATTTCGGAACCGATTTCCGAACTCTCCCGCCCAAAGCCCTCCAACAGGGCAAGGGAAGCGGCATGGTTGATTTTGCGCGGGATTCCTCCCGAATAACGATAAAGGCTTTCCACCGCCTGCGATTGGAAGAGTCCGGGCTCGCCGCCGGCGACGCGCAAGCGGTGGGCGATGTATTCGCCGGTCTCCTCCAGGGAGAGGGGACCGAGGTTGTATTGCATGCCGATGCGCTGCCGAAGCGGTTCGTAAACACGGTGGGCCAGGCGCTTGCGCAGCTCGGGCTGGCCCATCAGCACCACGCTCATCAGGTTGCGGTCGTCGAGCTGAAAATTGGTCAGCAGGCGGATCTCGTCGAAGGTGTCTTTATGTGGAACCAGCTGCGCCTCGTCGATCACCAGCACGGGGCAGACGCCCTTTTCGTAGAGCCCGTAGAGCTCGGTTCCGATCTGTTCCAGCAGATCGGTCTTGAAACGGGCCGGCTCCTCCACTCCGAGACGCAGGGCCAGTCCCCGCAGGAACTCCAGCGGCGTCAGCCGCGGATTGATGAAGAGGATGATCCGGTAGCCGTCTTCCAGCTCGTCCATGAGGGCGCGCGAAAGGGTGGTCTTGCCGCAGCCGATCTCGCCGGTCAGCAGCACCAGGTCCCTCTCCTCGACCGCGTAGAGCAGCCGGGCCAGCCCCTCCCGGTGCATCCGGCTCAGAAAAAGAAAGCGCGGGTCGGGCGTTTTGCTGAAGGGGCGTTCCCGAAAACCGTAGAAACGCTCATACATGGATCGCCGATTCCCCCCGCAACGCTTCGCTCATCAGGCCGCCGACATCGAGAACGAGGATCGTCTTCTGGTTGCCCAGATCGGCGGCGCCAGAGATTCCCCGCACGAACGAAAGGGTGTTGCCGAGCGACTTGATGACAACATCCTGCTGCCCGACCAGCTCGTCGACGACGATGCCGATCCGTTTATCCGCCAATCCGGCAACCGCCACGAAGGAGCGCTCCGCTCTTTTATCCGGGGCGACCGGCAGGTTGAAAATCTCTCCCAGGCGCAGCAGCGGCAGAGTGCTCTGGCGCAGCTCGACCACCTCACGTTTTTCGATGGTACGGATAGACGATGCCTCGAGCATGAAGGTTTCCATGACCGAGTTGATCGGGATGGCGTAGGTCTTCTCGCAAACCCGTACGATCAGCGCCTTGATGATCGCCAGGGTAATGGGCAGGGTGATGGTCATGGTCGTGCCGCACCCCGGTTCGCTGTCGATCTCGATCATCCCGGAGAGGGCCGCGATGTTGTTCTTGACCACGTCCATGCCGACCCCCCGTCCGGAGAGGTCGCTGACTTCGTCGCGGGTCGAGAACCCGGGGGTCAGGATCAGGTCGGATATTTCATCGCGCGAGAGATCGCTTCCCTGGTCGACCAACCCCTTCCGCACCGCCTTGCGTCGTACCAGCTCGGAGTCGATGCCGTGTCCGTCGTCGCGCACTTCGATCACGACATGATTGCCCTTCTGGGAAGCCCAGAGGCAGATCTGTCCCTTCTCGGGCTTGCCGGCGGCCAGGCGATCGGCGGGAGTCTCGATACCGTGGTCGATGGCGTTGCGGATGATATGCATCAGCGGATCGGAGAGATCCTCGACGATCAATTTATCCAGTTCGGTGTCGGCCCCCCGGATATCGAGACCGACCTTCTTGTCGAGTTCGTTCGCCACCCGGCGAACGATACGGGTCATCTTTTCGAAGAGCTGGCTCACCGGAACCATGCGTACTTCCATGACCCCTTTTTGCAGCTCGTCCAGTCGCCGCTCGAGCACGCGGGTGGCTTTCTGCAGCTCCATCGCCCTTTCCCCGTCCCCGTCGGCCTTGAGCCGCTCGCAAATGGCGGCGATGTTGGCCTTGGAAAGGACCAGCTCCCCGACGACGTTCATCAGGGAATCGAGCTTGTCGATATCGACCCGGACCGTCCTGCTGATCGAACGCAAGCTCGTCGAAGCGGCGTCATGGGCCTCCTCGGCCGGTTCCTGCCCTTCCGCCCCGGCCACCTCGCCTGCCCCTGCCCCTGCCCCGGCACCGGTACCGACTGCTCCGTCCGTCGACGGCGGTGCGGCGGCGCCGAGTTGGTCGACACGGACATCTTCCCGGTCGAGCAGTGCGACGACCTCGTCCACCGGCGCGGTCGAACCGACCAGGATCTGAAATCCGATCCGGTCGGCGGCGTCACCGGCGCTGGGCAGGGTACTGATGACCTCCCCTCCGGTCTTGAGCAGATCGGTCACTTCCGCCAGATCCCGGTCAAAACTGGCCAGGCTGAAATTCACCTGCACCCGCAGAAGGTGGCGGCCCTTGTCGAGGTTCTCCTGAAGGCGGTGCTCCTCGTATTCCGTCAGAACGTTGAGGATGGCGGGGTCGAGATCCAATCCGGCGAACTTTCCTCCCCCGCCGCCCCCGTCGGCGGCAGCCTCGATCCGGGCCAGCAGGGGCGCCAGGTCGATGGTGAAATCCTCCTCTTCCCCCTTGCCGTGAACCAGGCGGGTCAGCCCTTCGAGAGCGTCGAAGAGCACCTCGATCAACTCGCTGCCGAGGGAGATTTTCCCCAGGCGCATGCCGTCGAGCAGATTCTCCATCTGATGGGCGAGGTTGCCGATATCGTCGAAACCGAACATCCCCGCCAGCCCCTTGAGCGAGTGGGCATCACGGAAAATGCCGTTCAGCAGGTCGGGATCGGCGTCTGCGTTCTCGATGCCGTCACCGAGGGTTACCAGGTCGAGATTGAGCTTTTCGATGATCTCCTCGGCTTCGCCGAGGAATTCCTTGATCGCGTTCGATGTCGGTTTTCCAGCCACCGGAGCCTCCTAACCCAGGTATTGCCTGATCAGGGCCTGCAGTTCTTCCGGAGCGAAGGGTTTGACCAGGTAGGCGTCGGCCCCGAGGGACAGACCTTTTTCCCGGTCCCGTTCGCTGCCCTCGGTACTGACGATGAAAAGGGGGGTCGTTTTGTAGTTGGGATTGCTCTTGATGAAGCTGACCAGCTCCAGCCCGTTGATGTCCGGCATGTTGATGTCGGTAACAACCAGATCGACTTTCTCCCGGGGCAGGATGCGCAGCGCCTCGAAACCGTTGGCGGCCTCGACGATCTCGAAATCCCCCATGGCGGCGATGGTCGATATGAGCAGCGAGCGCATCGTGGAAGAATCTTCGGCAATCAGAATCTTTTTCGTCACGCGATTGACCCCCTGGACCAGTGTTCATCCGGAATCCGGGCATGGACACTGGCGAGTTTCTGGTTCGGAACGAGATTAAACGGCGTCTTTTCCACGCAGGCGGCGCTCGAGCAGCGCCTTCTCCATGGCCAGCCCGGCTTGCGACAGGAATATTTCAAGGGCGTCGGTATCGCCGACGGGCTTCTTCTCCGGGAAGTTGTCCCCGTAGATCACCGCCACGATTTTCCCCTCGCTGAGGATCGGGCCGAGGAAAACCTCGGTGTTGGCGCTGCCCCCGAGTTCCCTTTTCAGATAATTGTCCCATCGTCCCTCGCCCAGGCGAACTTTCATGGCTCCCTTGCCTGCCAGCAGCCCGGTGAAAACCGAATCTTCGTCACGGGGTATCTTCATCCTCCTGACCCGCACGTCGGCCGGCTCCCCGGTCGTCTCGATCCCGAACTGCCCGAGGCCGACGATCTCCTCGGCCTTGACCAGGAAAATGACGGCCCGGTTCATCAACTCGCTGGCAAAACGTAGCACCAGGAGAATGATGCCGCCACCCAGGGAAGGGTTGTTCAGCTCCTCCAGCATGCCGCGCAGCAGATGGAGTCCCGGGGACTCAGGCCCCCTCTCCTGGCTCGGCGCCCCTTCCTCCTCACCCATCTCCCGCAGCAGCTCGGCACCGAGATTGAACATCGCCGGGACGGTTGCCGCCTCGCTCCCGGCCTTCTCGCCCAGCAGCCCGGCAACGGTTTCGGCCAGCACCCGGAGAGCCTGCTTTCCACGTTCCTCCGGGATTTCGGGCTTTTTCGGCTTGGGCAGCACCGCCGGTACCCCCAGGCCCCTGACCCTGGCCTCGGCCTCGTGGTTGGGGTGGTCCGAGAGCACCAGGGCGGTCAGGTGGGGATACTCCTTCCGGACCCTGGCCAGGATCTCCAGCCCTCCGAGAATACCGGTACCGTTCAGGCGCGGCATGATCAGGTCGATCAGGACGACGGGCGCCGTCCCTTCCCGGATCGCCGCCTCCAGTGCGGCAAAAAATTCGTGCCCGTCGACGAAGGCCCGGGCATCGAGACTTTGCCTTCGCAGCGCCTTTTCCATCTCCCGGCCGGTGGTCAAGTCGTCGTCGAGCAAAAAAACAGTCGGCCCATCGGGCGTCGGCATTTCGGCCTCCGCCGGCGGCTCAACCGTTTCGGGCCCCTCCTCCTCGCCGAGCAGGCTCTCGATATCAACGGTCGACTCCGGGGCTTCATCCTCCAGGGACTCGCCGCGGTGGCGCTTCTCGTCGAGAATCCGGCTTCCCTCCATGGCCAGCCATTGCGGGTTGAGTCCCTGGTCGAGCATGAACTGCAGGGGATTGAAGCTGGTCGAGCCGCCATCTTCGGACTCGCCCAGCTCGAAGGCAAAGGTGCCTTCGGCCCAGGCGAAGAAACTGTAGACGATCGTCTCGACCTGCTCCTTGACCGCGGCCTCGATGGCGTCCCTGGAGACACCGAAGTACTCGGCGAGGATGGTGCCGAGCCGTGGCGGGTCCTCGCTGTTTTTCTGCAGCAGGACGGCCTTTTTCAGGGTCGCCAGGTCGGTCAGCTGCTTGCGCACCAGCAGATCCCCGATATTTTCGCGGAACATGCTGGAGACCGCGCGGATCACCTGGCCGTCCCGAAAGACGACCTTGCCTTCACGGTTGCGACTGGACAGGGAGAGAACGCCCGACTTGCGACTGAGGCTCACTATCTGGAGGATATCCCCCAGACCGAGATCTTCAAGGTTTCCGACAAGGCTCATAATCTCTGGAGGCGCGAAGGCTGCCGGTCATCGATGACAGGGCGTAAGAGGCTAGAATTAAATAAAAAAGACTATATCGCAGGGCAACGGGCAAAGTAAAGTTTTTTTGCCGGAAAAGAACCGGCCTCCGCGGCCGGCTCCGCCGGCCCGCTACCTCTTTGACGTGCGGTCCTTGAACTGAAGGCGGATCGGCGTCCCTTCGAACCCGAAGGCCTCCCTCAACTTGTTGCCGAGATAGCGCTGATAGGAGAAGTGCACGCCTTCGGAGCGGTTGGCGAAGACGACGAAGGTCGGCGGCCGCACCGCGGTCTGGGTCATGTAGTAAAATTTAAGCCGCTTGCCCTGGTAGATGGGCGGCTGGTGCGCCTCGACCGCCGCGGCCAGCATCTTGTTCAGGGCCGGAGTGGGAACTCGCCTATTGTATTCGGTGGCAACCTCTTCAACCGTCGTCATGATTTTCGCCACCCGCTGGCCGGTAAAGGCCGAGACGAAGAGCACCGGGGCATAGGGCAGAAATTTGAAGGTCGACCGCAGCTTGTCGAGAAACCTGCCCATCGTCGCGTTGTCCTTTTCCGGCAGGTCCCACTTGTTGACCACCAGAATGATCGCCCTCCCCCGCTCATGGGCGTAGCCGGCAACGGTCAGGTCCTGCTCGGTGATCCCCTCCTCGGCATCGATCACCGCCAGCACCACGTGAGCGCGCTCCATCGCCTTGAGAGCCTGGATCACGCTGTACTTCTCCAGCTTCTGGCTCACCTTCCCCTTGCGCCGGATGCCGGCGGTATCGATGAGGACATACCGGTTGCGGTTGTAGACGAAAGGGCTGTCGATGCTGTCCCGGGTGGTGCCGGCGGCCGGATTGGCCACCACCCGCTCGAAACCGAGCAGACGATTGATCAGCGACGACTTGCCGACATTCGGCCGGCCGACCACGGCGAGACGGGTCTCGCCCTGATCCTCCCGCTCCTTCGTCAACGGGGGGAGCAGCTCGAGAACCGTCTCCATCAGGTCGCCGACGCCCCGCCCGTGCTCGGCGGAGACGGTAAAGAAGGAATCAATGCCAAGGGAATAGAATTCGCCCGTCATCGCCTCCTGCCGCTCGCCGTCGACCTTGTTGACCACGAACAGAAGCGGCTTGTCCACCCGCCGCAGCAAGTCGACCACCTCCACGTCCGAAGGCGTCACCCCCTCGCGGGCGTCCATGACGAAGAGGATGACATCGGCCTCCTCGACCGCCAACCGGGACTGTTCCCGCATCTGGGCCAGAAGCCGCTCCTCGCTCACCGGCTTGAAGCCGCCGGTATCGATCAGGGTGAAGGGGACGTCGTAACGCCGCACTTCGGCATAATTGCGGTCCCGGGTGACGCCGGGAAAATCCTCGACGATGGCCTTGCGCTGGCCGAGGATGCGATTGAAGAGGGTCGATTTACCCACGTTGGGACGACCGACGATGGCGACTACAGGCAGCATCTATATTTCCAGTATGTTGTTTGACCAGGATGTTGTTTGGCTATTAATGGGCGGTCGACGGCGATGGAAAAACGATCTTCAGTCGTAGCCGAATTCGCGCATCATTCGCTTCGATTCGGTCCAGTCCTTCTGCACCTTGACGAAAAGCTCGAGAAAAACCTTGCAGCCCAGGAAGCGCTCGATATCGTAGCGGCTGGCCCGGCCGATCTCGCGGATCATGGTGCCCCTCTTGCCGAGGACGATCCCCTTGTGCGAATCCCTGGCCACATGGATGACGGCACTGATCACCACCAAGTTGCGCTCGGGCTCCTCGCGAAAGCTCTCGACCGTTACCGCGACCCCGTAGGGGACTTCCTCCCGGGTCTGCTTCAGCACCTGCTCGCGCACCATTTCGGCGACGATGAACCGCTCCGGCTGATCGGTCACCATGTCCTCGGGGTAATAGGCAGGACCTTGCGGAAGATAGCCGAGAAGACCGTCGACCAGGTCGGTCACCCCCTCTCCGCTCAGGGCCGAAAGGGGGAAGATCTCGCGAAAGGGAAATCTCGCCGCGTAGGCTTCGATCAGGGGCAGCAGCCGCTGCCGGGGAACCAGGTCGACCTTGTTGATGGCCAGAATGACCGGCGTCTCGCTGCGGGCGAGCAGCTCCAGGATGAAATCGTCGCCGCCGCCCGGCGTGTCGGTCGCCTCGACGAGGAAAAGGACCGCGTCGACATCGTTGCAGGCCGAAAGGGCCTGGTCGACCATATATTTGTTCAGGCGTCCCTTGGCGCGGTGGATTCCCGGGGTGTCGAGAAAGAGGATCTGCCCGTCGTCGAAGTTGCGAATGCCGAGGATGCGGTTGCGGGTCGTCTGCGGCTTATTCGAGGTAATGGCGATTTTCTGACCCAGGATCTGGTTGAGCAGGGTCGATTTGCCCACGTTTGGCCGGCCGATAATGGCGACGAAGCCGGAGCGGTAAACTTCGGTGTTTCCTGATACGTTCAAAGAGATGCGCTTTCTTTATAACTGGCAAGAGCCTGCAGGGAGAAGATGTGCTCCTCGCGCGCCAGGTGTTCGCGAGGCATCTCCCGGCAGCTGTGCAGTTCGCACGAACCGAATCGTTGTTCCAGGTTGTACCGATTGCCTCGGCGGTGGCCGACGGCATCGGCGAGATCGGACGGATGGACCCTGAGCGGGCCGACTCCCCCCATCCCTAAGAGCCTGGCCAGCGCCCGCCGCCAGAGGCGGGAGCGGACAAGCTGTCCCAGGGCCGGATGATAGGGGCCGGCCACCCAGGCGTCCCCGCTGTCGAGCTCCGTTTCGGCCTGCAGGCCGAAACGGATGACCGGAATACCGGCGTCGCGGCAGCGCCAGAGCATCCGCGCGCCAAGATCGACGGCCGCCTCCAGATCGAGAGGCCGATAGAGCCCGGCGCGGTAAAGACGCTCCAGGGTGCTGCCGGCGAGCACCACCGTCGGATAGATGCGCAGGAAATCGGGGCGCAGCCCGATGGCCCTTTCCAGGGATAAAAGGGCTTCGGCCCGGTCGCCGCCGGGCAACCCCGGCATCAACTGCAGACCGACCGCCAGGCCCCGCCGGCGCAGCCGGTCGACGGCCTCGCCGGCATGGTGCGGTCCATGCCCCCGTCCGGCGCGCTTCAGCACATCGGCGCAGAAGGACTGACAGCCGATCTCCACCGTCTTCACCCCCGAGTCGGCCAGAAAGCCCACGACCGACGAGGGCAGCGCATCGGGGCGGGTCGAAATCCGGATTCCGGCCACTCGCCCGCCGGCCATAAAAGGCGCCACGCTCCCCAGGTAGGAGCGCTGGCCCACCTCGGGCAGCAGGGTGAAGCTGCCGCCGTAGAAGGCCACCTCGCCGTCGCCGTGGGAGGGAAGGATCTTTTCCAGTTCGCCCGCCACCTCCTCCGGCGGCGGCGCGTCGCGCCTTCCGGAGATTCGGTGCTGATCGCAGAAAAGACAGCGGTGGGGGCAGCCGGCGTGGGGGATGAAAAAGGGATAGATCCGCACCGGGGCTATTTCTCCAGCCGGCCGAGCGCCTGGCTGGCGGCCGCCTGTTCGGCCTTCTTCTTGGTTCGTCCCGTCCCCCGTCCGATACATTCGCCCTCGAAAAGGACGGCCACGGTATAGACCCGCTGATGGTCGGGGCCTTCGGCCTGGACTAGTTCATAGAAAGGAGGGCAGCCATGGCGGGCCTGCAGCACTTCCTGCAACCGGGTTTTATGATCGACCCCGATCTTGTGCCGGGCCGAAAAGGCGATCGCCTCGCCGAAGAGGCGATCGACGATCGGCCGAACGCTCTCCAGGCCGCCGTCGCAAAAGACCGCCCCCAGCAGTGCCTCCAGGGCATCAGCCAGCAGGCTGTCCTTTTCCCGGCCGCCGCTTCGCTGCTCGCCCCGACCAAGCCGCAAACATCGGCCCAGACCCAGGGAGCGGGCGACGGCGGCCAGGCTTTTCTCGCTCACCACCTCGGCCCGGATACGCGTCAGCTCCCCTTCGGCCAGCTCCGGAAAGGTGCGGAACACCTTGTCGCTGACCACCAGGTCGAGGACCGCATCGCCGAGAAACTCGAGCCTCTCGTTGAAGGGCGCGGTCTCCACGGGATGCTCGTTGCTGTAGGACTTGTGGGTCAGCGCTTCCCGGAGGTAGCCGCCGTCTGCGAACCGGAAGCCGATCTTCTTCTCAAGGTCCTCTTCACAGGAAAAACGCTCCAAGATGGTCTCCATGGGCGCAACTGTTCAGCCTGCCCGAATTTTGTTCTCTGACAAGGCGCGAGCAGCGCAGCATACACCGGCTATATGAGTATTCGAGCAGCACAGCAACGCAGCCAGAGGGCAAAAGGCGGGTTGTGCTGAATCAGTTACCCGCGGGCCAAAATTCCGGAACGGGTCCGGGGGCCGGAACAACGCCAGGAGTATACTAAAAGCGACTCGGATTATCAATATTTACAGTCCTCCCGTCCAGCTTTTTCCTTGATTCTTCCAGGGAGCGTTCCTATAATGCACTGATTTACCTGAAACGATTGGGCTCATGGCACTTTTCATAACTTTCGAGGGAATCGAGGGCTGCGGCAAAACGACCCAGATCGGGCTGCTGGCCGAGCGCCTCCGCGGCCGGGGCCGCGACATTCTCAGCACCCGCGAGCCGGGCGGCTGCCCCATCGCCGACCAGATCCGCGCCATCCTTCTCGACGCGGCTAACAGCGCCATGGACTCCCGCACCGAGCTCCTTTTGTACGCCGCCGCCCGCGCCCAGCATGTTGCCGAAGTGATCCGGCCCGCCCTGGATGCCGGCAGGATCGTTCTGTGCGACCGCTACACCGACGCCACCCTCGCCTACCAGGGTTTCGGCCGGGGGCTCGACCGCGACCTGATCGCCCGCCTCAACGGCATCGCGGCGGGCGACGTGAGGCCGGATCTGACCGTGCTGCTGGACTATCCACCCGAGGAGGGCCTGGTGCGGGCCCGGCGACGCAACCAGAGCCAGGCCGGCGCCAACGAGGATCGCTTCGAACAGGAATCGGGCGCCTTCCATCGGCGGGTGCGCCAGGGATACCTGGATCTGGCCGCCCGGGAAGAGCGGTTTCGCATCGTCGACGCCCGCGGCTCGATCGACGAAGTGGCCGGCCGGGTCGAAGCCGTCGTCGACCAATTCCTCGCCGGGGAGGCGCTAGCGTGACCTTCTCCCAAATCCTGGGACATGACCGGCAGAAGGATATCCTGCGCCGGGCCGTCGCCGGCAACCGGCTGGCGCACGCCTATCTCTTCGAGGGCCCCGAGGGCGTCGGCAAACACCTCATGGCCCTGGCCCTGGTACGGGCCGTCTTCTGCCAGCAGGGCGACGGCTGCGGCAGTTGCAGCGCCTGTCGCAAGGTGGATCACCACAACCACCCCGATCTCCACCTGATGGAGGCCGACGGCGCCTCGATCAAGATCGAGCAGATTCGCAAGATCCAGAAAGAGCTCTCCTACCGCCCCCTTGAGGCCCCGAAAAAGGTCTGCCTCATCGACGGCGCCGAAAAGATGAACCCGGCGGCCGGCAATGCCCTGCTCAAGACCCTCGAGGAGCCGACCGGGGAGGCCCTGCTGATCCTGATCTCGCCGCACCCGGAGGCCGTGCTCGGCACCATCCGTTCGCGCTGTCAGCGCCTCCCCTTCGCCCGCCTGCCCCGCCACCTGCTCGATGAGGTGCTGCGCGATCGCCTGGGCATCGACCGCACCGAGAGCCACGTGCTGGCGGCGCTCTCCGAGGGCAGTTTCAAGAAAGCCCTGGGCAGGGACAGGGAGCTCTACCTGGAGCGGCGCCGGGACTTGCTCAAGGCCCTGACCGCCCTGTCGCCCGGAAGCGTTCTGCCCGTTCTCGACCTGGCGGCGGAAATTGCCGAAGAAAAAGACCGGCTGCCGGATATCCTGGATATTTTCCAGGCTTTTTATCGCGACCTGCTGGTCTTTCTGCACGGCCGGCCGGAGAATGAACTGGTCAACGTCGACCTGATGGAGAAGATCCGCCGGGTCGCCGCCGGGGAGACGACGGCATCCCTGCTGAAAAAACTCGAGTCCGTCACCGCCAGCCGCCGGCAGCTCGACCGCAACGTCAACAAGCAGCTGGCAATGGAAGTGCTGCTGTTGAAACTGGCCCAGGGGTAAGTTCCCCCGCCAGCCTTGAAACAACGGAACCCGTACCCGCATCCCTTCTCCCCGGGGGAGAAGGTGGCCGAAGGCCGGATGAGGGGGAGCCTCTATCCGTGTTCATCCGCGGCCAATATCGCCTTTTCGAGATAAAGGATTAGACATAAAAGACATGATTCGCGTTGTCACCATCAAATTTCGCAGCGCCGGCAAGCGCTATGACTTCAACGCCCAGAACCTGGAACTCCGGACGGGCACTCGCGTCGTGGTCGAGACCGACCGGGGACGGGCACTCGGCATCGTCGTTCTCCCGCCCCGTGAAATCTCCAGCAGCGAGGTTCCCGAGGGGATAAAATCGATCCTGCGCCTGGCGACCGAGGAGGATATCGCCCTGGCCGAAAGCAATGCCTCGCGGGAGGCGGACGCCTTTCGCTTCTGCCGGAATCGGATCGCCGAACGCAAGATGGAAATGAAGCTGGTGCGGGCCGAATACCTTTTCGACGGCTCGAAGGTCATTTTCTATTTCACCGCCGACGGCCGGGTCGACTTCCGCGAGCTGGTCAAGGATCTGGCCCATCATTTCCATACCCGCATCGAAATGCGGCAGATCGGGGTTCGGGACGAAGCCAAGCTCACCGGCGGCATCGGCATCTGCGGGCGCGAGCTTTGCTGCTGCACATTTCTCACCGAATTCACCCCCGTTTCGGTCAAGATGGCCAAGGAGCAGGGGCTGGCCCTGAACCCCAACAAGATCTCCGGCCAGTGCGGACGCCTGCTCTGCTGCCTGGGATACGAGTTCGAAACCTACTGCAGCCTCAAAAAAGGTCTCCCCAAGTGCGGCCGCAGGGTGCAGACGTCCGAAGGCGAAGGGGTGGTGGTCGAACAGAATGTCCTCACCCAGACCCTGAAGGTGCGAACCGAAGAGGGGAAAAATGTCGAGGTTCCCGCCGACCAGTTGGAAAACGCCCGGCCCCAGCCGGAGCGGCCGACGGAAGAAAGCCGGCGCGGCCGAGAGCCGGCGAAGGCCCCCGGGCGCGACGAGGGCGAAGGCAAGAAGCCTTCCCGGTCCCGCCAGAGACCGCCGCGCAAAAAGCAGGAAGAGCCCTCCCCTCCCCGTCCGGAACCGGAAAAGGGAGAGGCATCCGAACGCAAAGAGGGGAAAAAGAGAAATCGCCGCCGGAGACGGCCGAGGCGGAAATGATTACAGGAGATAAAATGATGGAGAAACGCTACTACATTACAACGCCCATCTATTACGTGAACGACGTTCCCCATATCGGCCATGCCTACACGACCCTGGCCTGCGACGTTCTGGCCCGCTACAAGAGGGAGCGCGGCTACGAGGTCTTCTTCCTGACTGGAACCGACGAGCACGGGCAGAAGGTGGAAAAAGCGGCCCAGACCCAGGGTGAGACCCCGCTGGAGCTGGCCGACCGGGTCGTCAAACGGTTTCAGGCCTTGTGGGAGAAGCTCAACGTCTCCCATACCGACTTCATCCGCACCACCCAGGAGCGGCACAAGAAGGGCGTGAGCGAGCTCTTCAAGCGGATCGAGGCCAAGGGCGACATCTACCTGGGCGAGTACATCGACTGGTACTGCACACCCTGCGAAACCTTCTGGACCGAGAAGCAGCTCATCGAGGGCAACTGCCCCGACTGCGGCCGACCGACGGAGAAGCTCAAGGAGGAATCCTACTTCTTCGCCATGAGCAAGTACCAGGACGCGCTGATCCGCCATATCGAGGAGAACCCGGACTTCATCCAGCCCCGCAGCCGGCGCAACGAGATTCTGAGCTTCGTCCGCGAAGGCCTGCGCGACCTGTCGATCTCGCGCACCTCCTTTTCCTGGGGCATCCCGGTGCCGGGCAACGACAAGCACGTGGTCTACGTCTGGTTCGACGCCCTGACCAACTACATCACCGCCCTCGGCTACCCGGACGATCCCGCCGGCGACTTCAAAAACTTCTGGCCGGCCGACGTGCACGTGATCGGCAAGGACATCCTGCGCTTCCACACCGTCTACTGGCCCACCTTCCTTCTCGCCGCGGGCCTGCCCCTGCCGAAGAAGGTCTTCGCCCACGGCTGGTGGACCGTCGAGGGCCAGAAGATGAGCAAGAGCCTGCGCAACGTGGTCGAACCGAACATGCTCATCGACAAGTACGGCGTCGACGCCATCCGCTATTTCCTGCTGCGCGAGGTCCCCTTCGGCCTCGACGGCGACTTCTCCCACAGCGCCCTGGTCCACCGCATCAACTCGGACCTGGCCAACGACCTCGGCAACCTGGTCAGCCGCGCCACCGCCATGGTCAACAAGTACTTCGGCGGCGAGCTGCCGCCCGCAACCGCCGAAGACGCCGTGGACGAGGCTTTCGTCGAGCGCTTTCCCAAGGCGATCCGCCGGGTCGACGAGCAGATGAACGACCTGGCCTTCAACCGCGCCCTGCAGACCATCTGGGAACTGATCGGCGCCGCCAACAAGTACATCGACGAAACGGCCCCCTGGGCCCTGGCCAAGGACGAGGCCCAGAGGGAGCGCCTGGGTACGGTCATGTACAACCTGCTCGAGGCGGTGCGCCTGATCGCCCTGCTGGTCAATCCCTTCTTGCCGCAGACCGGCGAAAAGATCCTCGCCACCCTGGGCCTCGGCGAGACCAGGCCGACCCTGGAGCTGAACGACATCTGGGGCGGATTCGAGCCGGGCACGAAGATCGCCAAGGCCGCGCCGCTCTTTCCGCGGATTGAGGAGGAATAGTTGTAGCGGAGGCTAAAACCTTTTTTGCAAAACCGGGGCGCACTTCGCGCCCCTTGTTTATTGTAGAATCGAATTGGATCACGCGACGACGCAACGTCGCGTGAGATAGATTTTCCCAGCTTTAAGGAGCAACCATGCCCCTACCCCAACTGATCGACACCCACGCCCATCTCGACAGCGGCCAGTACGCCGAAGACATCGATGAGGTGATCGTCCGAGCCTTCGAAGGCGGCCTCAGCCACATCGTCACCGTCGGCTGCGACCTGGAGAGCTCGCGCCGCGCCATCGAGATCGCCGGGTGTTATTCGACCATCTACGCCGCGGTCGGCATCCATCCGCATGATTCCCCGCAGGCCACCGACGAGGGCCTGGCCGAGCTGCGAACCCTTCTGGAGTCGAGCAAAAAAGTCGTCGCCCTGGGGGAGATCGGTCTCGACTTCTACCGCGACCGCGCGCCGCGCGACGTCCAGCGTGACGCCTTCCGTCGCCAGATCCGCCTGGCGCGGGAAGTCGGCCTGCCGATCATCGTCCACGACCGCGACGCCCATGACGAGGTGCTGCGGATCCTGCGCGAGGAGAAGGCCGGCGAGGTCGGGGGCGTGTTGCACTGCTTCAGTGGCGATACGGACCTGGCGAAGGCCTGCATCGACCTCGGCTTCTACATCTCCTTCCCCGGCACCATCACCTACCCGAAGAACGAAGCGGCCCGCGACGTGGTCCGGGCGGTCTCCATCGACCACATGCTGGTCGAGACCGACTGCCCCTACCTCTCGCCGCAGGGTTTTCGCGGCAAGCGCAACGAGCCGGCGCACGTGCGCCTGACGGCGGAGAAGATCGCCGAGATCAAGGGGCTGTCGATCGACGACGTCGCTCGCATCACCTCCCTGAACGCCTACAACCTCTTCGGCGTCGGCGAGGTCGACCAGACGACCAAGATCGCCTACCGCATCCGCAACTCGCTCTACCTCAACATCACCAACCGCTGCACCAACGCCTGTATCTTCTGCGCCAAGTTCGAGGATTTCAACGTCAAGGGCCACCACCTCAAGCTCGACCACGAACCGGCCGTCGCCGAGGTCATCCGCGCCATTGGCGACCCGTCCGTCTACGAGGAAGTCGTCTTCTGCGGCTACGGCGAGCCGCTGATCCGCCTCGACCTGGTGAAGGAAGTCGCCGGCTGGCTGAAGGAACACGGGGTGAAGGTCCGCATCAACTCCGACGGACAGGCCAACATGGTGCACGGCCGCAACGTCCTGCCGGAACTCGAAGGACTCGTCGACGCCATCTCCGTCTCGCTCAACGCTCCGGATGCCGAGACCTACCAGCACCTCTGTCGGTCGAAGTTCGGCGAAAAGGGGTATGAGTCGGTCAAATCATTTCTCTCCAAGGCAAAAAGGCACATCCCCTCGGTTACCGCGACGGCGGTGGCGATTCCCGGGATCGACATGGAGGCCTGCCGGCGGGTTGCGGGGAAGTTGGGGGTGGAGTTTCGGGAGCGGGAGTATAACGAGGTGGGATAGGAAAAGTCGTTCATTTCAGATAGTGAAGGCCCGCTTACGCGGGCCTTTTGCGTTTCAGGGGAGGTGGGAGTGGGCAAACGAAATCCCGGGCAGGATGTCTTCAATTCCTGCCCGGGATACGCCATACGCCAGGCTGTCTTCCCTACCCTACCGGGCGGCCAGGCCGTTGGCGCTGCCGGGGAGGTTTCCGGCCCCGGCAATAGGCCTGAGACTTCCGTTCTTCAGGCTCACGGCGAAGGCGCTGATGGTGCCGTTTCCCGAGTTCAGAGCGTAGAGAAAACCGCTGTTGCCGCTCAAGGCCATGTCGATCGGGGCGCTGCCGGCCCCGGTCACCCCGGTGCGGCCGTCGGCATCGAGCAGTTCAAGGCTTCCGTCCTGAGCGACCAGGTATCCAGAGATCGAGCCGGTGCCGGTATTGGTGGTGTAGGCGAAGCGGCCGTCGTTCGTCACCACCACCCAGCATGCGGCCGTCTCCGTGGTCGACACCGAAGGGCTGATCACCTGGAGGCCCCCGTCGCCGGTGAGGCGGTAGGAGGAGACGGCGCCGGTCGCCGCTTCGGAGACCAGGAGGTAGCCCCTCTTGCCGAAGGCGAAGCCGAAGGGGGTGATCCCCACCGAGGCATGCGTCATCGGCCCTTCAGCCACTCCGAACCGGTCCACGGTGAAGGTGTCGATGATGTTGGTGTTTTTCTCCGTTACCACCAGGACGCTGCCGTCGGACGAGAAGCTCACCTGGGCCGGACCGGTCATGTCATCGCTCAGGAAACGGGTCGAGCCCGGCAACGGGGCCAGTTTGCCGTCGTTCCCGACGGTGAAGCCGGTGATGTTGTTGGGGGTGCCGGCATGCAGCACATAGAGGAGTTTCCGGTCTAGCGCCAAGCTTACCGGGAGATTACCGCCGGTATTGATCCGGTCGACCAACATCAGGCCGTGCGGTTCCACCGCGAAAACGGAGATTTCGTTGCTGCCGGCATTGACGACGAAGAGCCTCCGCTGGTCCTCGCTCAAAACCAGGCCTCCCTGGTTGCCCAGGCCGGCGCCGGTGCCCAGACCGCCGGTTAGATAGCTGCCTGCCGGGGTCAGAGTGCCGTTGGCGCTGCGGTCGAAGACCAGGATGCTGTTCCCCATTGCGGCGTTGCTCATGGTGTAGACGGCGCCCGGAGCATCCTTTCTCTTGCCCGGGTCCGCCTCTGCCCAGGTCGTGAATGAGAGAACGACCAGGGACAGCGTTCCCAGAAACCATAGGAATCTTTTTAGCTTGATCATGGCTGTACCTCCCTTCCCTTAGTTAGGGTGTCTGCCTACTTCCTGCCGGGGCAGACCAAGGGTCTGCGGGCCTGCACCTGTTGATAGTTGAAGCATATAGGAGGAAATTAAATGGCCGATGAAGGGGAGGTAAAGATTCAGTAAAGATATGAGGAGTGGTGGCGGGCTTCCTGAAGAAGCTTTTAAGATGTTTAAATCTGGTGATTTACCGGGGGAATTGGCAAACCGGGGTCACCCATACCCCTGTCGACCCGTCCATTGCCAAACTCCGATTCCCTGTTACGAAGAATAGAAAGAGCCTGTTGCCGAAAGCAGCGAGGCAATCCCGGTGCCTCAGACGTTGCTCCAGAAGGGGCAGGAAAACCGGGAGAGGAATCCGTCCGGGAGCCATTCCGGACTGCGAGGTCGCCATGGCGAAAAACCATTTTTCCGATGGCAGAACCTCCCTGGTCGGTCTCTGCGTCCTGGCAATTCTCCTTTTTACCTGTTTCGGCTGCCTGGATATCGAGATCAGGGAAAGGCGGACCCAGCGCTGGGTGACCGCTGAAAGCGGTCTGCGGATGCGGGAAGGTCCGGGACTGGATTTCGCGCCGCTGGGAACCATCCCCTTCGGGGCCGAGGTGGAAGTCGCGGGCGCCGGCGGGAGAATGCAGACCCTGGGCGGCAAACGGAGCCGATGGTACCGGGTCACCTACCGGGGCCGCGAAGGATATGCCTTCGGCGCTTATTTAAGCGACTTCCCCCTTGCCGGCCGCAACCACCAACCCCGGAAAAACCGTCCCACGCCAACGAACCAGGAGAAGGTACGGCCGGAACCGACCGCCAGGATTGCGGTTCCGGCCCGGGAGGCGAGAAAGAACGCGGCCCTCCCCGACCTCCCTTATGCAGTCCACAACCCTCCCGGCCTGACCAGGCTTAGCCTGACGGAATTTCAGGCTGAAAAGGCCCGCTTCCGGGAACGCTTCCGGACCCGCCGGGAGGAGTTCCGAAAAAGCGCCGGGACCAAGCAGGAGACGGAAACGATGGAAGCGTATCTCCGGAGGTCCGAAGCGTCGAAACGCGCCTTCCTGGAAACGCTCCGGGAAAGGGAATACGCGGCCGCCACTCGCATTTACAGCATCTACGACGCCGAACTGGAACTGGGGGGATACCATCCCGCCGAACGACGCTTCGATTTTCTGGGAACCACCATCGAACTGGGAAAGTCGGACAAGATCACCACTCTGCCCCGAGCCGGCCCGGATTCCCGCGGTTTTGAAAACGGCCGAATCCGCAACGTGACCCTTCCCCGACGAACAGCGCAACTGTTGCTGAAAAACCAGGGGGCCGTCCGGGTGCGCATCGACTTCAGCTATACCGAGAGCCTCCAGGACATCTTTGCCTGGACCTCCAGGGCCTACTTTCTGCCCCGCTTCCTGATGTTGTACGACCGGAAAACGGGTGAGATTTACTACGAGTGTGCCGTAGCCCAGCGGGTAGAACGGGGAACCGATCCCGCCTTTCCCCTGAAAATCTCCGGAAATCTCATCTATGAAAAGATTCCGTGATTTTCCCTGAAGGGCCGGGTTGTCGCACAGGTTTCCCGCCCCTCATCAGCTATCCGACAACGTCCATGAAAAAAAGAGGCGGTCCGAAAGGGACCGCACTGGGAACTGGAGAAACTTGGTGAAGGGGAAAATCTCAAGCCTTCTGGCTACGGTTGAGACAATAGGGGCACCCATTAGATCGTGGGTCGTAGCCCTGTGAGACTACGAACCCAGAACCTCCTTAAGCAATCCCCTCAACTCACGCAGGGGTCACAACCGGGGGTCAAGCACAACCGGGGGTCAGGTCTTTCCGCGCCACATTTCCAATCCCGATTACCGCAGCATCCTGCTGACCGTCGAATAGTGAATCCCCCAGGAGAAGGCAATTTCTTTCAGAGTATAGCCCCAGACGATGTGAGCCTCTTTGGCCGCAGAGGGACGGTCGAGAGCATCGGCTAAAAGATCTTCCAACGGCGGACGATGAGCAAGTCGTTGGGACCTGGGGATTTCCTCGAGGTTTCGCTTCTCCGACAACTGAGGTTGAAAGCGGTCGATAAAGCCCTCCTCCCCGAGCAGCACACCGCCGCGCAGATCCTCCCATGGTGACGGCTGATCGAACCCCTGATAGACGAATTCGAGATACCGCCGACAGGCATCGGTCCGCTTGGAAGAGAACTGAATAAGGAGCCAGTCGGTGGTCAAAAATTCAGGCACGGGGGTCATTCCGCCCGTAGCCGAAAAACTCGACCACGTCCAGTCCTCGGGAGAGGACACCATCCCGGCCGCGACGGGGTTGAGGACGATATACCGGCACAAGGCCAGCAGATATCTCTCCTTCTCCACCAGGATCGCCTTGTACCGGCCCTGAAAAAGGTGGCCGCTACGGTTGTGGCGACGGTTGAAGGCTTGGGTGTAGATGCCGTTTAGCTGGCGCATGCCTCGGGAAAGGTTGGCTTCGGGGGTTTCAACCAACAGGTGGTAGTGCTATGTGAAGCACCAACTTATGTGAAGTTTCCTTTTCCCCTCCTCTGATTTCCTTTACATTCTCAACGTTTTCCCAGGCTTTCACCCCCATTGCTCCACATAATTCTGCTCCAGGACAA
>Ga0102953_1000164_pt1 | contig 45325 bp, 32 predicted proteins | sample SalPon2A_C_D2_MG_FD_78509 | JGI IMG/M metagenome (GOLD analysis project Ga0102953, IMG submission 78509) | Soil microbial communities from South San Francisco under conditions of wetland restoration - Salt Pond MetaG R2A_C_D2_MG | ecosystem: Environmental > Terrestrial > Soil > Wetlands | place...
ATGCGCCGGATGGTTCTTATAACTTCAGTTTAAGGCCCGATATTTCGCTTGAAATAAATAAAGACGGAGAGATCAAACGATATTTTTTTGATGCGAAATACAGCAATACATCAATGCCTTCAAGTGAAGACGAACCTACCGCGGTATATAAGAACGTGAATGTAGTAAAAATGTTATCATATCTTGAAGCCATCAAAAATGTCGATTTTGCAGTTATTGTCTATCCTGGGACCAAGTTCAGCTTCTATTCCAGGCGTTATACAGGGGGCAATAATAATGTAATCGACCCTGCATTGATAGCTGATTTTGAGGGAGTCGGAGCATTACCTTTATCACCAAACCATGCCATTTCAAATGAGCAATTCAGGAGGTTTATGGAGTGTTTCAAAATCCGCTTTTTAACAAACTCTGATGGCGGAATTCCCCCGTAACCATAAGTAGAAAATGTAGAAGTTGTTAATACTTCTACAGGACTTCTATTACTGAAGTCTATTTTTTTGATGAGCCAGAAAACGTTCCGTTTTTTTCGGTGGTGATTCAATGGTACAAAGTCAAGATATCCTAAGCAGATCGACTGTCACATGAGACAAAACACACTTTGTTAGCCCATTGCCGCAACTACCTTTTTTCTTATTGTCTCTGGGTGCCTTCTAGAATATCATTCATTTATGCCACTCCTCCGATATATTTCCCTAACAATTATTACCCTACTCATCACCACCACAGCACACGCTTGGACAGGTAAGGTGGTTGGTGTATCAGACGGAGACACCATCAAAGTCCTTCGTGATGGCAAACAGGTCAAAATTCGCCTCTACGGAGTTGACACCCCTGAGAAGGCTCAAGCCTTTGGCAGCAGAGCAAAGCAGTTCACGTCTGCGCTGGTGGCTGATAAGGTGGTCAATGTTGAAACCGTCACGACTGACAAGTACGGCAGGTCTGTTGGCTTAGTTACTGTTGATGGTAAGTTACTCGATACGGAATTGATTAAGGCGGGTATGGCGTGGGTGTATCGCAAATACTGTGACCGCCAGCCGTTGTGCAACGATTTGATTAAGCAAGAATCAAAGGCCAAGGCTAACAGTATTGGTTTGTGGAGTGTACCTAATCCACAACCACCTTGGGACTGGCGACATGCTAAGAAGAATAAAAAGAAGTCTGGAACAAGCACTGGCCCATACCAAGGCAACGTCAAGAGCCAAGTCTTTCACCAGGCAAACTGTGAATATTTCAACTGCAAGAACTGCACAAAATCTTTCAAAGACAGCGATTCAGCAAAGAAAGCAGGGTATCGGCCCTGTGGCATATGTAGACCGTAGGGGGTGACTTATGGAAATATCAAAGGAAGAAGCAGCAGCGAGCGCAAAAGAATATGTAATAAATATGCTTGAAGAAAATCTCTCACCTGAAAATATTATTGATGGTCAACCTGATGCGACTTTTTATTGGACAAATGAAGGCTCCGTTGATGATTATTGGTTTATGCCTATGCCTACCCTTAATGACGGTACTGTTTATCAGTTAGATGGTTGCATTGCATGGATGGTTATTTGCAAAAAGACAGGGGAGGTTTCCACTATTAAATGTGGGTAGTCAAGTACCCTTGGTATAACGAACGTGGCCAGAATATTTCCCTCGCGTAGTGACCCCCAGAAAACCTTTATTGAACTTGAAGGGTTCTCTCGCGTAGAGACTGTAATAAAACCTTTTTTTATAGTGTATATAAACTCTTTATTCTGTTTGATTAAATAGATTGTTTATCTATTAGGTTATCTTTGGATCAGTGCAAAAAACTTCTATTAAATTAGTTCAGCAAGTAGTTCTTTTGTGGACTCCAGATCATCATCTTTATCCCCTGACATACAATAGAGAAAAACTGACAAAAACACTGAGTAGGCTTCGTCGGATAGTGCTAGATTAACAGGTTCAATTGTTGCGGGGTCTTTTCCTATAACTGTTTGAACTCGATCAAACCTTGCAACGCCTTCATGAAGCTCCGTGCTGGCTGGATAGTAAAAAAACTGGCGGTATATCAAACACCGTATTCTTGTTACCATTTCAGCAGGAAACCCAGCACGACTGTTCCCCTTTTCAATGCTGTAGCAAGGGACAACAAACATTGCATCCTCTTGCAGATGTTTTTTCCCTTTTGTTTTGAGGATTTTGGCAATATCTGGAAAGCATTCTACATTTGTTGACAGTATTATTGCCGGTCGTTTCTTTGCCCTTTGCACCAACAATTCTTCATGTGCTCTCAGATTTAAATATTTGATGGGCAGAACCCTGTCTTTAACCCTGAAATCCTTTTTTTTATTTGCGTTTCTAAGCTTGAAAGAAACTTCTGTATGCTCTTCGGGGGAATCCCTCTCAATGTCGAGGATACGTGGGATGGGGTCAATATGCGGGACGGGCACCCAGCAAAATTGCCCAGGAGAAAAAGGCTCTTCAGGTTTTACGAAAAATGACTTCTGGGGGATTAACTGTAATATGCCCATAAGCCCCCACTAATTAATTATTTTAGCGGTGCCAGATAAGCCAACATCTAAATCATTACTGGACATAGCTGATATTGCGTCATGGTAGACTTGATCATACCATTTTTCACTATCTTTATGGTCTACTTTAAGATTTGCTTTTGCTCGCATTCGTTTTTGTTTTAAAGCGTCAATGTACTTCTTGGCTTGTTCTATCTTCTTTTTTGATAATTGCCTTAGTTGCACGGGAGGGGTCGCCTCCAAGGGCTTTGCTAGACTAAAGTCTAGGACATCTCCCTTTTTTGCGTTAAGCATCGGCTCTGTCTCAAAATAGACAAAATCCAATAGATCAGCGGTATCATATATAAATTTCTTTATTGCATGTTGTAATGGGAAAATAACAGAAATGGGTAGCTGATTCTGTAACGCAGAAGAATCATCTACTTTAAGTGAATATAAAGAATACTCTTTGTCCGTATCAAATGTGCTTTCAAAAAATTCCCTCTTCAAGTTGGAGCCTGCAATTGCTGACATAACATTACTACAGTAAGGCCCATAATAAATAAAGGCCCATGGGAAATTAGTTAAAGTCTTGCCTGCCTCCTTTCTGGCATAATACAAATCAGCCAAATAGACAAACTTTACAAGTTGTACAGTTGTGAGCTTGGCCCCTTGCTCAGTAGCATAACTCGCAATAAATCTGATTAAGTTTTGGGGAGTCATATTTATATTATGAGTATAAAGTTAAGGGAAATCAAACTAAGTAATCATTTTTTGTTTGAATATGCTACATGTTTTTTGTTTCCATTCCGCGCTGATCCGGTCGCCATGCCAAGTTGCTTGATAATGATAATGGCCTTTGCAATCTCGTCAGCATCTGTCGGCTTGCTTTCTTGAGGCGTTGCCAGGTCGCGGATGATTGCCCCCTGCCGCTCACAGGCCACTTCCCCGTAGCTCATAAAGGTTGTCAGCACCTTATCATGGCCCAGGTTTTGGCTACATGCCTTGAAATGCTCTGCGCTTTTGCAGTTTTCCAGACCGAATTTAACAAGGGTATTTCTGAAGCTGTGCGGGTTGAAATACTCCAGCCCGGCACCGATAAAGGCATTTTTGAATATGGTGCGGATAGGAGAAGCAGTACTCCAATGTTTACGATCCAGACCGACGGCTTCAAAGTGGCAAGATGAACCAACTTTCATGAGGGTTGCTGGAAAGAGCGGATCATCATTGCCCCACAGCCTTTCATCCTGGAGATAAGTCACCCATTCTACCAAAATTTCAAGAATCTCATCACCTACCGGAAAGAAATAGGTGGTGAAGGTTTTGCTGAATTTCGTCTTCACCTCACGGGCATCCTGATTAACACACCCGGCAACAAGATCAATGTGCTTCAGTTTCATTGAGGCAATGGCGCTATCTCTTGCACCGGTCAACAAGGTGAATGCGAACAGGGCGCGGTTGCGCTTTTCAATCTCAGTATCGGCGGCCATGGTGCTGATAACGTGCTTGATCTGCTTCATGGTCGGGGCTTTTTGATTCCGCTTGGCGGTGGCGATCCGGGTGTCCTTGTCTGACAGATTAAAATACTCCGCGTCTGAATACTGAACACGGGACTTGTAGCCTGGTTCACGGGACAGCCATTTGAAGAATCTTTTAAGTTGGTTCAAGGTGGCATGCAAAGTTGCCTTGCTCAATTTCTCCCCGGAACGCTGCCCCTTCTGCTCGGCAAAATGTTTCTTGAAATTGATAGCCTGTTGAAAGTGGAATTTTTTGAAATCCCTGAAGCTGGTATATACCTCGAAACGGTTCAGGGCCTTGGCCGCTGCGTCAATGGTCGGCTCGCTGTGCCGCTTTGCTTCCTTCAGAAAGGCAAAATATTTGCGCTTGATTCTTTCATTGGCCGGGTTGTGTTTTTTCATGGTTTCTACTCCTTATCTCAAATCACTGTTTACGGAGGGCCTTAAACTATCAACTATGTGTCGCAGGTCTTCCGGGAACGTGATGTCAATATTTCCTCTTACTTCCCCGATCTTGGCTAAACTGACCCGCCGGTTCATGATGGCGTCACAGGCCGGGCAAAAGGCTTTCAGGTTGCCGGTTTTTTCGTTGACGGATGAGTATTCAGCCATATCTTCCCCTGCTGGCCTCGGGACACGGCACCGGACACAATAGAGTTCTCCCGGCTTGCAGGTCTGCTTATTTTTTAATCGGCGTTTCTGAAGGAATCCCGCCAGGTCATTTCCGTGAATCAGCATGGGCCGCTTGCTGTCAAGGACGGCAAGACCATTCTTGACCCAGTTGCGAACGGTATTTTTGTGGATACCGTACAAACCGGCGATCTCTTCCACCGTGTAATTGCGATGAGTTTTAACCAGGCGATAATTTGGATGCCGTTTCCCCATTGTCAGATAGCCCCGCCTGAATACCGTAAGGTTGTTGCAGGGTGGTATTTATAGAATAGTATCAAATATGTTATTCCAAACTTGCCGTTGCCGTTAATGATAATTACCTCATGATTACTGGTAGTTAAGCTTTAATTGCTGCTTGTCTTGTGTAACAAATTTGCTACTCGAAATTATTCGAGTTTTTCTGTTTGGAGTATCAGGCTTGTTACTCGAAGCTACCTTTCTAGGTGTCAATTTTGTTACCGGAGGTACTTCCTTTTTAGCATGATAAGCTGACCAGCCCCTACCCTTCCGCCGATCTTTAACTCTGGGTTTTTTGGCCGGGATAAATGCCGTGGTGCCATGATCTTTCCACCGATCATCAATAAAATACTTGGTCATGTCGCCTGCTCGCCCCCCAGAGCCTTGGTGGGTAATATCGAGAAAGCCTTTCTCGATCAATTCGTCTATGGCTTTACAAAACTCCCGGCGGCCAATTCCTTTTTTTTCAGCCTCTGAATATGGATATACTATTTCGCCATTATTCCTGATGACCCAATCAACTGACCTTTTTGAGCTTTTAACCTGTTCCATTTGTCGCTTGCGGAGAAAATCCAGATAAACAAGCAATGCCCACTTACTCAATGATCTGAAATTTGATGAGCGAAGAAGGTTTTTGTCGATCCATATTTTTTTATTCATGATGTCTTACTTTTTCTGAAGACAAGTCCGGTTCCGCTATATGGCCCGCAACTGCGCAGTGCTTTTTGCCCGTATACATTCGTTGATCCAAGCATCCAAATCTTCCTTAAAATAGAAAATACGGCCACGTTTGATAAAGCTGGGGCCGGTACCATCGCTTCTTTTCATCGCCAGGGTCTTCTCCTCCAGGCCCAGATAAGAAGCTGCATTCCTGGTATCCATTCTGCCGTCTGGGTACATCTTCACGGATACCGTTTCAACTTTTGTTGCTTCATTCATGATAAAAACTCCCTATTCAGAATTTGTACTAACTTAGATGACGTGTACTTATTTTTATAAAACAAAATAAATGTATTGTCAAACATTACATGTGGTGATAGAGTAATTCAGAACAACTTAGAACTTACACCCGGAGGGACATAATTATGGTTGCAAAAAAGAAAGGTGCGGGAGGGAAGCTGTCACGGTCTGAGGTTGTAACTGTGCGACTTGATCCTAAATTGAGGTTTGCCGCTGAGCTTGCAGCCCGGAAGCAACGCCGGACGCTATCAAGTTTTATTGAGTGGGCTATTGAAGAGGCGGTCAATAATGTGCAGGTAACAAATGCCAGCAACAATGTTGGAAGTGTTAATCATGCAATGAAAATTGTTTGGGACGTTGAAGAAGCAGACAGGCTTGTAAAACTTGCATTAAATTTTCCTGAATTGCTCACATTTGATGAAGAGAGATTATGGAAGATAATCAGTGAACAACCCAGTTTTTGGTATCGTGACTGGGATCATGGAGGTGGCTGGCAATTGACTGAAGATTACGTAAACTTTGAGACTCTTCGCGATAATTGGTCAATCCTGAATAAAATAATCACTGGCGATGCAAACACATCAGACCTCCCAAAAGGTGAGGAAGACCCAACTTTGCCGCCAATGCCTTGTGATCCTGACGGCGTGCCTTTCTAGGAGGAAACAATATGGCTCTTAAATTTCAGAAACTTACACGAACCAATATCCGCAAAGTAGAGGCTGGGGACAAACTCCAGGAACACGGCATATCATTTGAGCGGCTGCCGAATGGTGATGGCCGATACACCGTCAATATCATGGTCGATGGTGTCCGGGTACATCGGGTTATCGGCAAGGAGTCAGAAGCCGTCACCAGAAAACAGGCAGAAGACTTCATTGAACAGTCCCGGACGGACGCCAGGAAAGGGAGGCTTAACCTGCCGAAAGGCAGAAAGGTAGTTCTGGGTTTTCGGGAGGCGTCTGAAAAATATCTGGCCAAACTTGAGAAGGAAGGCGGCAAAGACATTAAGAAAAAGAAACAGCGGATTGAATTGCACCTAGACCCGTTTTTTAAAGACAAGCCACTTTCCAGCATTACAACCTTTGACCTTGAGCGGTTCAAGAAATCCAGAAAAGAAGCCGATGCATCAAATGGCACGATCAATCGGGAACTTGCAGCCCTTTCACATCTTTTTTCAAAGGCAGTTGAATGGAAATGGATCAACCACCGCCCGGCCAAAATAAACCGGCTAAAAGAAGATACAGGCAGAATTGTATATCTTACCACTGATCAGGTTTCTACATTGCTAGAGAAGGCCGGGGAGCATCAAAGCCCGTTCATTTATCCTTTCATCTTTATTGCCGTTGATACATCAATGCGGCGTTCCGAGATTCTTTCCATCCAACTCAAAAACATTGATGTGCAAAGGCGAATTATTTTTATCCCCCTAGCAAAGGCCGGTGCGCGTGAACAACCAATAACAAAAAACCTTGCAGAATATTTGGCGGAACACATCAAAACCACAGAACCGGAACAAGTATGGTTATTCCCCTCGAACCGTTCAAAATGCGGTCATATCAAATGGCCGGAATATGCTTTCAGGGAAGTGGTTAAATCTGCCGGGCTTGATCCAAAAATTGTTGTAAGGCACACCTTACGACATACGGCGATAACCCATCTTGTCCAGGGTGGAGTTGACCTGCCAACAGTCCAAAGGATATCCGGCCACAAAACACTTCAAATGGTATCGCGGTATAGTCACCAGAACGGGGAACATATTCAAACGGCAATGGATGTACTTGAAAAAAGGTACAATACCGCCGGGTCAAACAAATAAAAACAGAATCACTTTTTCTGACACAATTACACAGGAATTACACAGACAGGAAAAAGGCAAAGAAAAAGGGGCAACAGCCGACAGGCTGAAACCCCTTATTTTACTGGTGCCTAGGGCGAGAATCGAACTCGCACGGGGCGAACCCCGAGGGATTTTAAGTCCCTTGCGTCTACCAGTTCCGCCACCCAGGCAATCTTAATTTTGCAGAAAAAGAAGTCTATATCATCCCAATCTATAAAAAGCAACTTTCGATTTATTAACTTTCTTAATCAAAAATCAAACAACATCTAGAAATTCCTTTAATCATGGAACTTACCAACCGGCGAAATGAAATCTTTTCATCGTGGTAATTTCAAGAAAGAAGTTTTCGTTCCGGGAACAATTCGGACAAAATAAAGGGAAAGTAAAGAAAACTCACAGGATCATCTATAGGTAAGCTAAATATGATCATTTAAATGAAATCACTTTGCTCAACGCCACGATTAACTTCTGAGACAATCTGGTTGATGGTATCTTTAACATAATTGCTGTCATACTGAAAAGATACGCCATAACAAGGACGATTAGTTTGACGATCAACATATGAACGCACAATACGCCCTTGGCCTATCAGCGGCAAAACTGTGCGAATGCTGCCGTTTTCCCCGCCTGCCCCGCTGGGTGGAATGGAAACCAGTATGTCGTTGATAACAGAATCCTTAACGTATTCACCATCTGCCGGATCATTACTCATCAACATCCCGCCCGCACTTAGGTCTTTAACAAAAACTGTAGTCATTACTTGATTGCCATTCTTCACTAGGGCCCTGGTTCCGACCGGCACTTTTACTCTTTGACACGCTCTTCTCTGCAGAAAATACAGTTCTTCCGGCATAGCCGCTGAGATTGCAAAGGGAGAAGAAGAGAACTCGCTGACCGAAAAGAAATTCCAGTTGTGATACCGATCCCGAAAAAAGACCCGAAAATAATCCAGTTTATCATTCCACTCAAGAGGTCTATCAAGCTGCAAAGACTTTTCATTAAAATTGACCAACAGGCTCTGCTGACAAACATCTCCATGGTCGGCAACTAGAGTCAGTGCCCCATGGTTATCCTTAATATGACGAATACTCCTGGCGATTAAAAGCAGATCTGTTGATTTTGAAAAACAGTTTTCCCTGTTGTGCCAGGGAGCCTCGCTTTGTCCTGTTGATCCGCATTGCAATTCTTCACCCATTAGAAAATTCCTCGCCAACTACATAAATAAAATTCACTAAATTCTTCATCAACTTGCAATACCCCTCAAAAGAGATATCAGGGTAAATTAATTTGTTTTCAGTAGCTGGAAGTCGAGAAATCGACATATTCATTCACCCAAGGAATACTACCCAACTCCTCGATGACCAAGTTGCTGAAAAGTACCAGTTCATTGGCCGTTGCATCATTACGACTATCCATCACCTAAAACAAAAAGCTCATAAATAAATTAGATTAAGAATATATCCTAATAAATTTTAAATGGCAAAAAAATTATAGGACGCCGCCATTCGATAGTTTATCCCTATAGAAAGCCACCTATTTTGCAAATCCCACATTACATCAATCTAAATAGAGCTGTCTTTATGTTTAAGGCGCCGCAAATAGAAGAAGATAAAACTCACATAAAGCAGAAGACAGAAAATATAGCCTGTCAGCACTAGAAAATTAATTCGTCCTGAAACAAATTTTACTTCTGTAAAATCTTTGATCAATATTAAATCACCAATATCCTTATCGTCAGCATCCAGCAATGGGGCAAAGCCGGCTACATATATGCGCCCGGCATCATGTATCTCAAGGAGAAGATCCTCATGTTGATTGTGGGGACGGGCGAGGTCTAAATTGAGAATCGGAGGCATCTTGTCCATAGTATTGCCAAATAATACAACATCAGGGAATTCATCCCATTTACTCGCTTGGTTATTACCCCATGAATTACCCCTTTCCCATTTCTCCTTGTCCAAGTTTATTTTGTTAACAACAAGTACTAAATCAACCTCAAGTATTTTCTTCATTTCGCCAAGGATTTGATCGATTTCCTTTCCCAATTCAAGATAGCCTACTATCTGACCATCAATCCTCCATGGAATAACTACCCTCAGAGTAAGAGTATCAAACACACCCAGTTCCAGACCATAACTAGGCAAACCTGTCTGTTCAGCCTCCATCAGGGTAAATCTGTTTATCGAATCACCATATTGATCAGGAGAATGTTGTCTGAGAAAGACTTTTCTATCTAACAAATGAAAATAGCAATGCGTTATATCATATTCCGCCCGAAAATTTTGGTAAATCGGCTGGGTTAATGTCTGTAGCCGCTCTCTGTCTTTATCTAAAAATGCGTTCCTTATTCCCTCGTTATCGCTAATTTCGTCTAGAAGCACATTCATTAAAGTTGCTTCTTTGAATAACTCTCCATAAAAAATACGATAGGCAGAGTTAAGATCAGACTGTACGGTATTAGTTAAATGAAGATCCTGCAGCCATGTAAGGGATAGAATGGCAATAATTAAAAAAAGTACCGATGGGATTATGCCAAGGAACAAAAAATGCTGCCTTATCTTAAAAAGTTTCTTTTCTGGCACTATCTTTACCTCTTAACTGTCGGATGGTTTTGTATCTAGCGAAGTACAGTCGGGTTTTCGCTGAATGGTCTATTTACTTTGGGATCACGTTGTTTCAGCATTCGCCGAATTTGCGCAAGTTGCATACGCGCCTCTTTATAATCAGGGTTTATCTTTAGAGCTTCCGAGCAGTGCATAGCAGCTTTCTGGAATTGTCCTATGTAAACCATAATTTGAGATATATGAAAATGAACATATTCATCATCCGGTTCAAGTAGCAATGCTTTGTAAAAGTAATCTAACGACTCCTCGAATTTATTCTGATTGGCAAGCGCCATAGCCAAAATATTAATAGCCTCGACATCCTTTGGGTTCTTCCCAAGGAAAGCCCTAGCTTGCAGCTCAGCCTCTTGGTAATCACCTCTTTGAAAATCTCCCCTGTTAAGCAAGCTAAGAGCAAGGTTAAAACGGGGTTTTACGTAGTCTGGTTTTAGATGTAGCGCCAGCTGTAGATATTCGATCCCTTTCTCAAACTGGCCTCTCTCGCTATAGGCTATACCCAAATTCACATAAGGTCGGACCTTTACCGGTGATTTTTTCACACTGTCTTCCCACAAGGCTATATTATCCGCCCAAACAGCATTTCTTTCATGTGTCCATATAGCGCCAAATGCCACGAAAAGCAACAAAACAGCCCTCCTTGCCCAAACGTTTGCAACTGTGCGATACAGCACCATCACTAGTACCATACTTATCATAAGGGTTGGAATATAAGTCCGATGTTCATAAACCATCTCCAGACCGCCTACTGATGACTCAATCACCAGATTCCCAAGAAACCATAGTATGCAGAAGGAGAGAAAACGTTCACGTCTGGCAATGATAACTGCAACCGCCAAAGCAGCCAGGATAACCAGCATGGCCAGTAAAGTCGTCGGGGGATCAAAGGGGGACATGGAAATGCTAAAGTTATGATCTAAATTGAGCCTTGAAGGATGAGGAAAAATAAATAAGAAAATGTAAAAAATAACGACCCTGGACTGGGTCATGAGCCTTTGTAAAATAGTTAGATCGGCAATCTCAGGTACAGGGATATCTGTTGTGATACTTGGATGAAAATTAAGATAGAAAAAGACCATGCCAACCCAGAAAAGCAGAATGATTAAAAGCCAATATGATTCTTTTTTCAACCACTCGAAATCCAGATCGCGGAAAAAATACCACTCATAGAGAAAGATGAAAAAAGGCATGGTGATTGAGTTCTCCTTAGAACCCAAAGCCATAAGAAAAGCCAAGAAACTGCTTCCCATCAGCAGGTTACGATGGCGCTTGTTTTGACTAAGTCTGGCATATATGTAGAAAACAAAAGCAAGTAGGCAAAACAAGGCGGCCATGGAATTCATCCGCTGGACGATATATGAAACAGATTGGGTGTGGACAGGATTCACAATCCATATAAAAGAGGCGGCAAAAGGCATAGACCAATCATTGCTCTTAATGTCACCTTGTAGCACAGGGGTCCTAAGAGATAGTTTCAGAAACAACAGAAGAAGGAAACCATTTGTGAGATGAATCAGGACATTAACCAATCTGAAACTTTCGGGATCAAGCTTATAGAAATAATAATTTAAAGCGAAACTTAGATATGCAACCGGTCTGGTTTGGATTGGACTCTGGAATGCTGCTTGCCTCAGCGAAGACCAATCGAACTGGCTTATTTGAATTTTTGGATTTTTGACAATATTATGCAGGTCATCGAAAACAAAGGGTCCATTTCTGCTGTTAGAATAGATATGAAGTGTCAGAACGACCAGCAAGGAAAATAGCAACCATTCACGGATCAACAGCCAGCTAACGAATGGTGAAAATCCGTCAGACCTACCTTCTCGCCCTGTCACCGAATCAGTCATTTGTTGATTACATAGTAAACTAAACTGCATCTCTACCGGCCAATACAACTCTAATTACTGAGTATATTAGCAATAAAAGACTAAAATTCAAGAATTTACCCCCATGAAGATTTGAAAAATACTTTATGCCAGAAAAGGACCTTAATGCGCATCAATATGAACCGAACAAAAATTTTCGAGCGATGATTCTTTGTCCTGTTAACATTAACATGTTAAGGGTACCCCCTTATAAGTACTAATGCGTCTAATTTGTCCCGAATCTACCCGTTTTTATTTCATTTATCAATCCTCGAGCCATAATATTGTCAGGGTTAATCGTAAGTGATTTATTGAGTTCTTTTACAGCATCATCGGTTCTTCCAGCCTTCGCGAAAGCCATTCCCAGATTACAATAAAACTCTTCGTTATTCGGTTCGAGCCGTGTAGCTTCTTCAAGTTCACTAATGGCTTGATCTATTTTCCCCCAATTGCCTAATGCGATACCAAGATCATTATGAGTCATAGCATTATTGGGGTTTATCGCAAGCGCAGCTTTAAACTCTCGGACCGCTTCCTCAAACCTGCCAAGATGTGTCAAGGCTAGAGCTAGATTCGCCCTGGTGAAATCATTATTTTTGTCTAGCGCCACAGCCACCCTGAAGGATTCTTCCGCCTCCAGCCAACGATCATGTTCCCCATAGATTAAGCCGATTTTAGCGTAACTGTCAGAGTCCGGTTTAAGTTCCACTGCCTTCCTGAAATTTTTAAGCGCCTTGTCAATGTCGCCTCTGTGGCGCCATACCTGCCCCAGCGCAATATGCCCCCGAGCTTTATTGGGACTTTTTTCCACCACATCCTGCCATAATGACATTTTGTCTCTCCACACTTTATTCCTAACATATGTTGCGGTTGTCAGCCCCAAAGATATCACAGCCATTAACACCCATGCCGTGATTTGCAACCAATCTTGTCGGCATTTCTCAAGGACAATGGCGCCCAAAGCAGCAATGACCAAAAAAGCTCCGAAAGAAGGCAAATAAACCCTATGCTCAAAAATCACATCGACAATTGGAATAAAGCTAGACTCAACAGAGAGTGCCACAAAAAACCAAGCTGTACCGAAAAAAACTACTCTGCTTAGGGGTAAAGTATTCTTGAACCGATAAAAGAAATAGCCGGCCGACAACCAGATGGTCATTAGCACTCCCAGCGCAGCCAGAACTCTGTAATCGAGGATCGAATGGGAAATCGGGTAATCGTAATCCAGGTTTTGGTTAACAGGAAATAGAATGAGCCTAATATAGGTTACCAGCACCCTTAATTCGGTAAGAAAATAATCAAGCCTTGGCATATGGGTATGTAGTTTGGTGATTTCCCAGGATTTCCCGGCATAACTGGCAACGAAAAACAGGGAATAAGGAATAACCAACATAGTCAAAACGATTGGACACAGCCCCAAAACCCTTTTTCGATAATCGCCTTCAAAGAATATCAACTCAAACAGCACTATAATGACCGGGATAGTAAAGGCAATCTCCTTGGTCCTCATAGCCAGAACCGCTGTTACCAAGGAAAGCAAATAATAGAGATAACAGCTCGGTCTGCGACTATTTTCTTCGCCTTCATGCTCCTCCCACCCTACGGTCAGTCGGAATCTAGCGTACATAATTACTGAAAGTAGATAAAACATGGTTGCCAACGAGGTGAAACGTTGGACAATATAGGTAACGGCTTGGGTCTGAATAGGATGGGATACAAATAACAGTGAGACAAACAAAGCCATGATCTGACCTTGCCCGACGAGCGTTAACTTTTCCTCAGCACTTTTGCCTATTCCCAAAGCTGAAAAAATCAGGTTTACAAGCCAGTAAACCAGGACAGCGTTAATGAGATGAATTAGAAGATTAACGACATGATATCCTCTGACGTCAAGTCCATGCATTTTGTAATTGAGTGCGAAAGACAGTGAACCCACATATCTATTGATCAACATCGGATACTGCACTGCCCCGGTGAACCCCTCTGCCTTCGATGGAGCCCAATAATAATCCAGGTTTTTGATCACAGGGTCTTGACTGATATTAATAATGTCATCAAATTGGAAAGGGACATTAAACGAGTTCGCATATCCCAATAAACCAAGGAGCATTACAAGAACCAGATGGCATAAAGGTCTGTTTATCTTCGAAAAGTTCATAAATCAATATCACTAATAAAGGAATGGTCTCGATTTGGATTTAAGCCAAGAAGTAGTGGCTGACGTATCAGACTGTTACAAAAAGCAGGTATTCAAAATATCATCTTGGGCTTTCGTGCCTCATCCAGTTCTCTGAGCAAAAACAACTAACTTATTGGTCGTAAGGTCCAATAAATATGAAGTACATGCAATGAAACCAGGACAATAATAACTCCATAGCAAGTAACAACAGCTCTTTTAAGCAGGATGTTCTTTTCTATTCTCATCACTCCCATAGCAATATAAAACACTGACGCCGGCAAGCAAGGCAAAAGGTAGGATGCTTTCATCGCACTAAATACCTGCAATCTTAGGGCAAGAATGATAATCCCAACCACGTTACCCACTAGCAACACCGGGAAAAGACTCTTTTTTAATCTGCCAATACTTCTCACTCCAAGAAATGTCCAGATCTCTTCCTTAATGTGGAGCAGCACTCCTCCCAAAATCAATATCAGAGGAACAAGACCCAATGTTATACCGCCAAAACCAACTATCTTGGTCAAGAGAGGTAATGTTTTGTTATCACCAGGGAATTCAACCTCCCCCCTTAACCAGGCATAATATTTTTTCCACCAACTATTGTCTGAGTCTAAGAAGTAAAGAAATCTAGGCTCATTATCGAACCACATGCCATTATGAATAACATCCCAGAAATGATGCATATTACCAGGCTTAAGAATTGGAGACTTCAAACTTTCCCAAGGAGTAAATCTAACAAAGTCTAACGGACTTTCATCTCTATATTGATAGTCTTCCGGGTCTACCTGGTTAATATTCCACGGCAAAGGCGTTCCATAATTCTTCAGATTGGCAATAGAGCTTGCACACATAACCACAAATGGGATCATTAGCGTAATAATCAGGCGAGAAACAGCACTCCTTCCGGAAATTTTATCACTGAAAAAATAAGCCAGGAAAAACAGATTCAAAACGACTGGGAACAATATAAATGCGGTGTATTTGACAAAAATTGCACCGGCAATCGAAATACCAACAGCAATAAGAAGTTTAACAGGATACTCTCTATCAATAGCTACCAGCAGGAGGTATATGCTTAGAGCGACCAAGAGATAACTCATGCTGTCGTTGGAGTGAATTGCCGACATATAAATGTTTCTCGGCAAAAAACAGGCCGTGGTTAGAGCAATAATTTTTGAAAAATCTGATAAAGGCAATCTATTTAAGATGAGATAGATAAATGCCAGAGTTGCAATCCCGTATAAACATGGGATTAAATGTAATATTTTAAAAAGATGGGCCGGATTAGCTCCCAAATAGACGGCGAGATTACCAATTTGAGCTGAAACCCAGTAAAATATCGGCGGATGGTAACATTGCCAACAGGCATCTTTGGCAGGAATTGAACCGGATTCCATAATTCTAATAATCGGTTCAAAATGATCGTCAAAAGCATTGCCGGGAGGATTCGCCCAATATAATAGAATTCTCAATATGGCACCGCTGACAATAACTATCATCGCAAGTAATTTATAATCAATACTTACAAACGGTTCCTTGTTCATTCCATCCCCAGTTTCAAAACACAATACACTGACAAAAGAGGTGATTTATAAGCCTCTAATGGCAATTTGATCATTATCGAGGTCTTCCTGGCAAATCTGGTTGATGTACAAGATAACAAACTGAAATTATTGAAAGATTGCCGCTTGCCACCCTCCCCCGGCTGGCTAACAAACACAAAGTCCTATACCAATATTCATAACCACATTCGACAAAAAGTACAGTTTTATTCCATAGAAGGACCAATAAGCTGTTGATCAATTTTGGAAAGACAAATTAATATCCCCTTAGATTGCCACTCACCGCCAACAGGAGTATGTATAACCAATGCAACTTGCCTTTACCGGATGTTTTTGATTATTATTTTGTATGGTCTCAAAAATGATCAACAATCCATATCAGAAGTAGCCCAAATATTTCGGGAACAAACTCCCCTATCTTAACTAACACCATAAACTTTAAACGTATAAATCCTATTGCCAAGGCAAAGTTTTGTGGCTAGAAAGATTAAAATCTCCATCCAGAGATATACAACGTGAGACTAGTTCACCATCATGATATTATATGCTCAATCACCCCAACAACACACTTAATCGCACGAGCCTTTCGATGGACATATTTGAGCATCTAGAATCCAATGTTCGCCGGTACAATCATTTGTTTCCCACTATTTTTGTTTCGGCTCAAGGGGCAATAATCTATGATGATGAAAAACGGGAATATATCGATTTTTTCAGCGGCGCCGGCGCATTAAATTACGGTCATAATAACCCTCAAATAAAGAGATCTCTTCTCAATTACCTAGAAAATAACGGGCTAGTACATGGCTTAGATCTCCAAACCAAAGCGAAAGCTGAATTCATGTCAGCCTTCGAATCCATTATTCTTAAACCTCGTAATCTTGATTATAAAATACAGTTCACTGGCCCAACCGGGGCCAACGCAATTGAAGCGGCCTTAAAGATATCCCGCCTAGCTGAAGGGAAATCCAACATCATCGCCTTCACCAATAGCTTCCACGGCCTAAGCCTTGGCGCCCTTGCCGTGACCGCCAACAGCTTTTACAGAAATGAAAAATTTGTAAATCGGCAAAATGTTTCTTTTCTCCCATACGACGGATATTTAGGAGATTCCATCAATACAATTGAATATCTAGAGAAAACTTTACGGGATCCGGGTAGCGGGGTCGACATCCCTGCAGCGGTAATTGTCGAAACAGTTCAGGCTGAAGGCGGTATCAATATAGCCAAAACAAGTTGGTTGCGAAATTTAAGCCGTCTTTGCCAGGATCTCGGCATACTCCTGATAATAGACGATATCCAGGCAGGTATCGGCCGGGCCGGAACCTTCTTCAGTTTTGAGGAAGCCGGGATATACCCTGATATCGTCGTCCTCTCTAAATCCTTAAGCGGATTCGGCCTTCCCATGTCTCTGGTGCTTCTTAAGCCGGAACTCGACAAATGGCAATCCGGCGAGCACTCCGGCACTTTCCGCGGCAACGCTCTTGCCATGGTTACCGCCGCCGCTTCCTTGCAGGAGTTTTGGCAGAACGACGTTTTGGTTAAAAAGGTCCGGCAATGGTCTGAAATCATTTACAATCAATTAGACCAAATGAAACATCTCTTTTCTAAAGATATAACAGGAGCCAGAGGCAAAGGGATGTTGTTCGGTCTGCAGCTCAGGGAGCCAGACAAGGTTAAGACAATAATTCATCACTGCTTCCAGCACGGGTTGCTGGTCGAACCGTGCGGTCCGGAGAATAATGTGATTAAACTCGCCCCTCCACTAAACATTGACGAAGCTATCCTGCTTAAAGGGCTCTCTCTCCTAAATAATGCTGTGCAGGCAGTGTTAGGTGATTAGACAATATCTGTTCAACTCTATGGCGACTTTAAATATATTAATGGCCTTGAAATGATTGTCAGAAAACTAAAAGAAATTTTGGGAACCGAACGCGAGGTGCTGGCCCCAAATAAAAACTGGAACAGCCGTCGTCTGCTTCTACAAAAAGACGGCATGGGATTTTCCTTCCATGACACTATCATCTTTGCAGGCACCAGGACCCTGATTCACTATAAACACCATTTGGAAGCGGTCTATTGCATCGAGGGAGAGGGGGCGGTCGAACTCATTGGCGAAGACAAGGTCATTCCAATCACTCAAGACACACTTTATGCCTTAAACAACCATGAAAAACATTATCTTGTCGCTCACACGGATATGCGAATTATCTGTGTATTCGATCCGCCCCTAACGGGCATGGAAGTACACCGCGAGGACGGCTCTTACGAACCCGCCACTGCCCCTGCGCCAAGATATCTCTTCACTCCCCTAACCTCTCCGTTGAAATTCGCCTTTCTTAATCTTCAGGGACAGCCTCGGGGCAATTACATGCTCGATTGCCTTATTAAAGAGGGGTTTGAACCTGCAATAATCATCGAAGAGAAATCGAGCCTGGCCGAAAAAGGCCGGCTCAATCTAACTGCCGACCTGCAGAAACTAGCACCTGCTATCCCGCTGCCACCGTCTTTGGATGAAATAATCGGCACCAGACACATCAAACACCTTGAAGTTGCTAATCACAACAGTCCCAGCTGTGAAGAGGCATTAATAAACCTGCAGCCAGACCTTATCGTCCTGGGCGACACCAGAATAATCAAAACGAACATTATCCGGCTTGCGGGGATCGGGACCGTCAATCTTCATCCAGGGTATCTGCCGGAGGTAAGGGGCAACAATCCCTACATCTGGGCAATCCTCAATGATCTGCCACAGGGTTGCACCGCCCATTTTATCGACGAAGATATTGACACCGGACCAATAATAGTCAGACGCAAAATCAATATTGGGGCCGCATGCTCTTATCCCCAACTTTTGCACCAGATAAATACAGTTTGCGGGGAATTGGCAGTTGAAGCTCTCCAACTCATCAGGGCAGGCATGACAGAAGGCATCCCTCAGCAGAATTTTGCCGGCCATGCCCAAACAATACAGACCTTTACAGCCGCATCGCCGAAAGCCAAAACCGCCGCGATTAGAAAACTGGCTCACAAACAATAAACTAACCATAGTAGGTACTCAAATTGTCTACTAAAAACGGCAACCCTCTCTATCCTTTCTATGAAAACGCCCTTAAGCACCCAGAAAGCCTGGCCCTATGGGTCGATGGTTTATCCTATAGTTATATGGAGCTGGCATCAGAAGCCAGCCGGATTGCTGAATGGCTTATGGCCTGTAACGATAGACCCGGAAGAGTCGCAATTCTTACCAACAGAAGCATCGCCTCCTACCTTGGCATCTTAGCCACCGGTTGGATTGGAGCCTGTTATGTCCCTCTTAACCCGACCTTCCCGGAAAAACGCCTGCTGCAAATCATTCATCAGGCTAGGCCGGAAGCCCTGGTTGTTGGTAACGAATGCATACCGCTCCTGACTACGGAGATCATTAAATGCTTCCCCAACCAGATATTTATCGCTAATGCTGACTCCGTCGAGACCCATGGCCAATTAATTCATGGTCTCGACAAGCTCTCAAGAACCGCCGAGCTCAAACCACCCGCTAGAGTGCATCCATCAGCCGAAAGCTATCTAGTCTTCACCTCGGGCACCACAGGTACCGCCAATGTGGTAGCAATAAACGCCGGGAACCTGAACTTTGCCTTAAACAGCCTGATACAGAATTATTCTTTTGATGCTTCAGATCGTTTTTCTCAGTTTTTCGAGATATCCTTTGATTTTTCAATAATGGACATATTCATCCCCTGGCAGGTCGGTGCCAGCACCCATGTAGTCCCTTCCTCGCAAAGACTTGGACCAGCCAACTTTATTCGCGAACAACAGCTTACTGCCTGGACCTGCGTTCCGAACATGATAAACCTGATGGACCAGATGAAAATGCTTACGCCGGGGATCTTTCCAAGCATACGTTTTTCCTGTTTCAGCGGTGAAACTCTTACTGCTACTGCTGCACAAAAATGGCAGGAAGCAACCCCTAATGGCATAGTTGTCAACTTATACGGACAGACCGAAGCACCAATTGGCAGCCTGGTCCAGACTTTTAGTGCAGATGTCGCCTTGACGGAGGAAACTGGGGGGGTTGCCATTGGACGAACCTTGCCCGGCACCAAAGTTGCGATAATTGATGAAGAGGACAATTTTGTAAAACAGGGAGAATTGGTTATTGCCGGGCCGCATATTACTACGGGATACCTGAATAATCCCCAACGGAATGCGGAGAAATTCAAACAGCTTACCCATCCTGATTTTGGCCTACAGACCTGGTATTGCAGCGGAGACCTGGCCCGCCAGGATGAGAATGGTATTTTTCATTTTCTAGGCCGAACCGATAATGAACTAAAAATCAGTGGCTACAGGATTGTAAGTGAGGAAGTGGAGCATTACCTTAGAAAAGTTTCCGGCGTGCATAGCGTTGCCGCCACCCCCTGGTACAATAAGTTTGGCACAGCCGAGGCATTTATATGTTTTATCGTCACACCCGACAATATTGATGAACAGGCAATCAAAAAAGCCATGTGCAATATCTTGCCCCGCCCTCTAGTGCCACGCCGAATTTTTGCTATTCGAGATTTACCATTAAATGCCAATGGCAAAATCGACCGCCCTGCCCTGGCCCAACTCGCTATCTCTAAAATCAACGAATCGAGGCAGCAGTTGCCATAAACACCTGGATTAATGTTTCTAACTGTTTAAGCAGGAGTAAATTCATTCTTTACTTGCCATTCTGGTTGACGATTTTTGCGAAAAAAGAAATTGTTTACCACCAAAAAATCCATCTCGGTTCTCATAAAACAGCGATAGGCATCCTCCGGAGTACAAACTATTGGTTCGCCTCTGACATTAAAACTTGTATTGACAAGTAGTTCAGTGCCGGTCATATCGGCTACACCCCTCAAATAGTTCCTCTGGCCTATTATCTGGGTTTTAAGAAGGATTGGTCATCTGAGGAAATAGCGACAATTCTCAAAGATTATTATCCATGGCCCCCCTCTTGGTCGGGATAAGCAACCAGCATACCGTTGACTATTACACCTGTCTGGAAGTATTAAGGATCTGTAAAGAGTTGAGAAGCGATATCTTAACGGTCATCGGCGGGGTCCATGTCTCTTTTTTCGACGAGTTGTGTGCAAAGTCTCCCGATGTAGATGTAGTGGTCAGGGGCGAAGGAGAGTGGACCCTCCTTGATCTGCTCCAGAACATGGCAAGAGGAGGCGACTTTAAGAATGTCAAGGGCATTACCTACAAGCAAAAAACACCATTTTCAAAAAACAGGACCGCCTGTCAATCAGCGTTAAAAATTGACCCCTTTTCAGCGTCCAAAATTGCCCCCCCTCAAGTCAAAAAAAATATTCACTTTCTATTCTTCAACCTCCAACTTTCGTTACCGGTTTCAACGATGTCACAATAAGGGGTTAGCCGGTCCAGCAGAGCGGTTGTCATCTTGGAACAAAATTCTTTAATCACCCCCGACGAATACGGGATCGAAATGCTGACCAATGACTGGTCAAGATGGGGACAATATTATTTCCGCAAGCCGTTTTGCCAGTTAAAGGATTTTTCCGCCGCCGAGATCATTAGAAGCTATATTGATGCGGTCGCAACAGTAATGGAAGTGAAGCCGGAGGCGATCCAGTCGGCACTCCCGGAGTTCTTTTACCTGAAACACCCAGACAACCTGTCTGAATAATCTTGTTGTCGACATAAAGTCCCTGCCGGCAACTTCTTCTTAGATCATGATTTTCCCGAAGAGCTGAGCTGGGACGGCCTTTTGGATTTATTGAATTCGGCATGGGTATACCGAAGAGCCTCCGGCTTTAGCCGCATGACAATCATGTGGGCTTTTTTGTAAAAATGCATTATCTCATCGGCAGAAAAATCCTTTAACTGGCATACCAACTGATAGCCTCCGCCAAACAGATTCGTGATATAAAATATAGGCTGAATCCAGCTAGACCAGTCTCGAGTCAGCATTTCTATACCGTATTTCTCGGGATTGTTGAAAAAATCTGTGCCGGGACATGGCGTAAATACTGAAATATCGACCTTCTCCATCAAATCGTTCTTCAATAGATATTCCAAGGTATCAAGAGAATACTGGGCCTCATCGGGGTTATCACCCGGATGACCGATCATCCAAAGACCATGTGCCTTAATCCCTTGTCTTTTAAGCTTGGTGCAGGAATCTATAATCTTCTGACGATCAATTTTTTTGTTCATCATTTTGAGAACCTTTGGGGAAGCGCTCTCAATACCCAACTGCACGTATCCGATTCCTGTTCCATCAAGATTTTTCAAGTCATCTTCACTGAAAGAATCAACCCTTGACATGATATAGAAATTTTTATGAAGTCTGATCCCACGCTTCTTAATTTCATCGCATAATTCTCTAAACCGTTCAGAACCGATATATTCCATGCTGTCATCAAGAGCTGACATCGGATTGTCGTAAGCCCGATCCAACACCTCCATCTCTTCGGCCACATGACTTACCGGTACCAAGCGACGCCCACCCCAAAAAGCGGATTCTCCACAAAAATTGCATTTAAAATCACAGCCTCGGCTCAACATCCCATGTATAAATATGTCCCGGACAAATTCAGAGGGCAACAGGCTGAAATCCAGAGGTGGGAGCTCACTAAGATCACCAGGCGCACGGCCTGGATTTCTAATAACCTCATTATCCAGTTTAAAAGTAATCCCCTTGACATTCTGTAAATCACCCCGGTCCTCCATGGTTCTGACGAGATCCAACATTGTCCACTCACCTTCACCACGAACAACTATGTCCACGTAGGGAGACTCTAGACTCTCCGCATCCAGAAAGGATACGTGGCTCCCCCCGATTACTGTCTTAAAATTTCCATCATACTCTTTGCAGGTCTTTAATATTTCGAGGCAAACCGGGAAATCACCTGTGAACTGATTACTTACGCCGACCAAGATAGGATCTCTGCCTTTCAGCTGTTCCAAGACAACCGCTCGCAGCTCATCAGGAGACCAGTTTTTATTAAACCCTAGATGAAAAGCCAAAGGTACTATTTGAATAGAAATGTCATTTTGCCTCAGAAATGTAGCAATTGACAATACCCCTCGAGAAATTGTCCGATGAACCAAGGGGGTTGTGAACAGGATGCATTTGATCTTATTCTTTGACATACAACCATTCGAAAGTTGTCATTATGGTCAAATTAAGCGGACACCGCTTCTAACAATATAATACATAAACTTACTCGGTGTTTGATGGAGCCAAGTCCTTTACCATTTTAACCATGGCAGAAATAGAATCAAACCTGTTATGGTCGAAATAAGTATCCGCAAAATTTATCCCGAAAGTCTGCTCCATAAAGACAACCAACCTCATCACAGCAAATGAATCCAACATACCGCTCGTAACTAAAGAGGTGTCGTCTGTAAATGTCTCCGAGTAACCTTGCTCAACCAGAAGGATGCTAACAAACTCATATATCTGTTCCCTGATATCAGCCATTGTTCCTGCCTAAAAATTGAAGAGGGATTGAAAAAACTTAATATTCCCTGCAAGATTATTCCAGTTTTTATGATAGGCAAAAATCATTGCCACACAATAAAAAAGTAAAACTCCGATAGTATTTAAAGGCCAAGGCAGCCCCTTACTAAATACTCCCCCCTTTAGTTTCCGCCACTGGGATACAAAAAGGGCATTACTAAGGATAAAGCAATAAAAAGCGTAGGAATGCATTGAGCTTAACACTGAAAAGAAACCATTGTTTATTATTGACTCGAAATCCACCAGGAAATGATAAAGAAAATTACCAAAACCAGCAGCTGCTACCGTTGCAAAATAATAGCGCAAATAATTACTGTTTCGAAAGTAGCGTAAGAAGGTTGGGTAGAAAAATATCGTGACCAATAGCTCTTTAAAATAATAAAAGTAATGGTTCCAGAAGTCGGCAACCGTTTTTGATGACAAAGGACGATATACGTTCCTCAAGGCTTTATATCCGGCCATCCTTAGTATTGCAATAAACGCGTGACTCACAATGGCCAGCTGAACAACAACCAAGAAAAACTCTCCTAGAGCAGCAATCCAATTCCAGTAAAAAGGCATCGGTCTACCTGCTTGCGCCTGGGCATAAGCATAATCGTACGGAGGTAAATTAAGAAAAAAAGGCAATAAATCTGCCTTATAGATAAGCTTGCCCCTAAAAAAGACATTTAACGGCCCTTCCGCAGACATCAGATCGATATTAATCAATTTTGCAAAGTCCTGGGCATGACCGTGACAAAAGGTCAGATAGAGCAGTGAAAATATCGAGAGATAACTTGCCCAGATCAGCAATTTAAGCCCTTTTAGTTGACAAACAGCCATATCAACTGGACTTGTTGCTTTTATTTTGAGCAGGTTATTACCGCCACGGTGAAATGGCAAAACCCAGACTGCCCAAAAAGGCAGGTAATGACCTATTTGCTCCCAGAAGGGTGGAGAGCTTGGCACACTGGAATCGTTGAGACTATAGCAGACAAACCACATGTATTTTCCAAATAGCAACAAAAAAACCCATATTCCGAATTTTACAGGCCCAACTAAAGAGAATGTAGAAACAAACCAGGTTAAAAGCACGTACAACAGGATCATCAGTAAGATGGGCCGTCTAAGCCTGAAGCCGCTACGATTACCACGCGAGAAGTGCGCCAGCAAAAAACAACAAAAGAAAATAATGCCGACCGCCACAGCAGCGCCGAATTTATTCAAGAACGGCCCGGACACCCCATTTTCCCAAGCCAGACGGCCAATAAGGTCCCACTGCAGATAAGTACGGCTAATTAATAGTGAAGTCAAAGAAGCGACAACCAGAATGATGTGCCGCTGTCTCGGCAAGAAGGTACAGAAGAAAAGGCAGGCACTAATAAACAGGACCCAGGCCGGCCAGAAAAAATACAATAATCCCGAAAAAACTGCCAGAACCACAAACTTACCCGGTATGGTCTGGGCAAACTCCACCAACCATGGATATTGGTCAAGCTGGGGTACCAGGGAGAATCTCTTTCGTCTAGGCCCCTCTTTTGCGGTAATTTGATTCATCATCAATGCATCCGAACATTTCTAAAATTATATCGATTAAACAAATTATCAGATAATCTATTTTAAATGCATAAGCAACAAGGCCCTAGTATGAAAACATCTAACCCCTTCAGTCCCTAACACTCCTAGCCACTATAGTTTAAGCTGTCCTAAAATTTTCACTGATCGCAAAAAATATCCTTCTATCCCCGGCTTCCCCCTTTCCATGCACGCAAAAATCATTTATGATATTTATAGGACAATATGGTCCGCAGAACATTATTGAGGTGCTTAGATGATCCATATTAATAGGGCTATTGCTTCACTGACTTTGGCCATACTGTTGTTGTTTTCTGCCAACCTCACTGTTGTTGGCGCCAGCGAGCAGTCTGACATGGTTAAGACAATAAACGGCAAGACAGCGAATATTACACAGGAGAAAAAGTTTGTAGTCGATGATAAAGGCACGGTAAAAAAGGAAGTCGACAAAAATTCATACGTATTTTCTCTGGAAGAAAAGCTGCTTAAGATCAGGTTCAAAGAAGAAATCACTGAATCTCTGAATGACAAAATAACTGAAATCAATGTTGTTGAGGGGACAATCTCGATCGATCCATCCTTTATTGACCAGGCAAAAACCGGCTTTATCAATAAAGACAACAATGTCAACATCACCTGCCAGGAAAAAGAGATTAAGAAATGTATGACCCGTGAGGCCAAGATTGTCACATACAACGATAAAAAGGAAATAATTTTTGAAAAAAATTGGAAGTCGGTCAATCCTCTGAGTTTTCTGATAACGGATGCCTCAAAGACTCTTGCCGCCGAGATAAGCAATGACCTGAAAGCACTGTTCCGCCTACTTGCTCCGCCTAAACCGGAAGAGGATAAAAGCACAACGCAACCGCCCCCCGCTTCTCCGGAGAAGTAGCCGTTAAGCAAGTCAAACCATTGTTCCGCCCTACCCGGCCTGCTTACCCCTAAAAGCAGGCCGTTTTTTTTTAACTTTAAACCAAACCGGCCGATAGGTATAAAATCAATTAGTCCTGAATTTACCTCTTATATGTTCTACCCGTTCCCGGATATAGGCATTGTCGGGCATGGCCCTAAGCGCTTTAACCAAATAATTTTCGGCCTCTTTCTTCTTGCCTTCCAGAGCCAACACCTCCCCCATACCACACAGTGAATCGACATTTTCCGGTTCAATCGCTAACGACTTCTCAAAGTACAGCCGCGCCTCCCTCAGTCGTCCCTGTCGCATAATGAGATTACCCAATCCGTAATAGGCATCGGCAAAATCCGGCTTATATTCCAATGATTTTCTGAAATGCCGCTCGGCCTCGGCAGTATTCCCCTTCAAGGCATTGGTAATACCGAGATAATGATGCAATTCATGCGCGAACCAATTATGTTTATCGAGTTCCAAGGACTTCTCATACTTTTCCTGGGCCTGCTCAAGCCTACCCTGGCGCAAGAGGTTCATACCCCAGCCATAATAGTAGAGCTCCGAAACCGGCAACATCCGCGCTGCTTCAATCAAATGCGGTTCCGCCTCATCAAGCCGACCGACGTTTGAGAGAGATATGCCAAGATTGTAGTGGGCCAGGTGGTTATTCTCAGCTGCAACCAAGGCATGCTCATAGAGCTCAATATTGGTCCCCCAAAACCTCACCTGCCTCATTGAGATCCCTCCTAAAACCAGCAGAATAACCAAGCAGAAAACGGGGCCGATTTTCCTGATCAGTTTATATCGGTTAGCAAGATCAACTCCGGACCAGACAAGGATTAGAAATATCCCTATCAAGGGAATATAAGTATAACGATCGGCCATGGACTGGCTGCCGACCTGAACCAAACCTATAACCGGGATCAGGGTGCCCAGATACCACAACCAACCAACAATAAGCCAGGGTCTTGACTTGTACCACCTAATCGCCATTAGACTAACGAAAACAATGAACAACCCCGCGGTTATAACCTCGCTGTTCGAAATATCCCGCAGGGGGTAGAAGATTGCCAGCTTCATCGGGTAGAATGTCTTGACCAGATAGGCCAGATAGGCCGCCAGCGCATTTGCCGACCTATCCGCAATTGACAATTTTTCTGTCGGGAGCACCGACCCCCATTCATGCTGGGCATAAAATGTTACCACACATGAAATAACAACCGGTATAAGTAGCGGCACCTTCTCCCAAACAACTCTTTTCAGATTGATTGTCGCCGTTTTTTCGGGATATTCGCTACAAAGACGCCAACGCATCAGGGGCCAGTAATCCATAAGCAGCAAAACAAACGGAAGCGTAACCAGCATCGGTTTAGCCATCAACCCCATGCTAAGCAGTATAAAAACGGCCAAGTAGCGGGTTATATTAGGCCGCCTCACATAATGCATATAACTGATCATTGCTAACATCCAGAAGCAGCTGCTCAGGACATCCTTACGCTCAGCCACCCATGCTACGGATTCGACATGTAGAGGATGAATTGCAAACAAAGCCGCCACCAGAAAAGATGGCCATACCAGAAGAGTTGCTCTATAGAGAAAATAGAAGAGAAGCAGGACGTTTATAATGTGGAAAGCCAGATTAACCAGGTGGTGCGCTCCGGCCTTCAGGCCAAACAACTCGACATCAAGCATATGAGACAGCCAGGTTAACGGATGCCAGTTACTCTTATACGTTGAAGTAAAAGCCCAGATAATATTATCAATGGTAATGCCGTTTTTAACATGGGGATTTTCCGAAACATAGCTATACGTATCAAAATTCAGGAACTCATGCTCAGCCAGCTGCAAGTAGATTACGGCCGACATCAGGACAAGAAGCAATGCTGGTAGGATCACATTATCTTTGTTGAGAACAATATTTTTGGTTCTGTCTGCCAAAGATTTCATCATCCGTAAGAAAAGCGGTAATTGGTTTGTAATACTATGCAGATATCCCCAAAGAGAAGGAAACTGCCTTACCTGATTCCATTGACCAATATTTATTCTAGAAACCGGTTTGAAAATAATAACAAGAGAATTATACTCTCTTATAGGCTGAATTTTAAGTTACTGGCTCAGGATTACTCACAAATTCAAGAATCAGCCGAATGACAAATCATAAAAACTGGGATAAACATGAAATCTGGAAAAATCATCCATCTTGCTTTCCTGGCGTTGCTTCTTCAAATCTTCGCGGCGGCCCAAGCGGCCGCTACCACCATTGATCCACAGATCATTATTGATAAATTAAATAACCTGACCGCCAAAATCAACTTCGAGTTTTCCAGGGAACTAAAGGACCAGGGGGTAACCGAAAATTTTCGCGAGGAATACAATTACAGATTCACCCTTGGCTCCGATAAAAAGTTATCCATAGATTTTGAGGAACGCGTTCGCCTGACCGCAAACGGCGAATTTATCAGGAGGAGCGAACTTAAAGGGAATATCGCAATCGTCCCCCAGAAGCTGCGTTCTGATCCTGTATCTATTGATAAAAACGGAGTTATCAACATTATCTGCCAAGACGAATTGCAAGACAAATGTATTACCAGAAGTGCCCATATCCGTGTCTACGACAATCAGGACACCGTGATTATGAAGCGTGAATTCGAGAGTCTCCCAGCTGGAAGATTTGTAATAAAAGGTTCCGTCGATGACCTGAGGAACCTGATAATCGCTAATCTCAAGGAACTTTTCAACGCTTTAGGGAATAAGGAAACATAAAAAAAAGGATTGTCAGACTGTTATCTGTAAGCCTGGTTATGCCATAGCTCTTCCTTCTCGACCAATCTGGTTCGGACGTAAATCAATTTATTAGTCCGAATATAAACCATTAATGCCAAGAGCCTCTGCTTATAAAATCGCCCCCGCCCTCACGAAGAACCAACTTTTTCACATAAATCTCCTCCTACTTATGCCCGAAAAGATAGAACTCCTCCACAGCCCCCAACGAGACAACCGAAAACTGACTGAAGTGAGCAGAACCCCAACGCCATATCTAACGGATGGCCATAATGCAATCGAAGACGAATCCTCATCATAATGAGTCGGGCAGGAAATTTCTCCAATCCTGAATCCGGCAAAGATAATCTGGGCAAGCATTTGATTATCGAAGATGAAATCATCCGAATTGTTTTCCAATGGCAGACTCTCCAAAACCTCTCTGGTAAAGGCCCGATAACCGGTATGATATTCAGAAAGCTTATGATTGAGCAGGATATTCTGGATAGCCGTCAACCATCTGTTAGCCAGATACTTATACAAAGGCATGCCGCCTTGCAAAGCCCCCTTGCCGATAATCCTCGAGCCCAGGACACAGTCAAAAACTCCAAAAGCCAATAAGGCTACCATCGAGTGACATAACTTGGGTGTATATTGATAATCTGGATGGAGCATAACGACGATGTCGCCTCCTAGCGCTAATGCCGTTTGGTAACATGTCTTCTGATTTGCGCCATATCCCAAATTACGGGAGTGCTCAATAATATGTTTAATCCCTATTTCCCGGGCGACTCTAACGGTCTGATCATTACTTTTATCGTCGACAACAACCACCTCATCAACGATATCATGCGGTAACTCCCAATAGGTTGCTTGCAGAGTTTTGGCGGCGTTATAAGCCGGTAAAACCACAACTATTTTTTTATTATTAAGCATATAAACGACTGGAAACAATTTGTAGATATAAGGTTGTATGTTGCGGATTGATCATATCAAATTAATGCACTCAACTCCCTACAGCAATGATTTGTTGTAACTTATCTAAACTGCTTACAACCTTAAAACTAATTTTTAAATGGTATGGCAATTATAAACAAGAAAGGCTGCCTTCCACTAGGATAGGCAGCCTTCTTATTAATCATCTCAAATAACCCATCATCCAAAAAGGGCTTTGAGTTTTAGATTAAGGTTGAGCTGGTACAGTGTAAGGTCCCCCTCCTCCGTTCATGTTATAAGGAACAGTGGTTACCGTAACAATCGGAGCCGAGAAGTTACTTCCCAAGTAAGTTTGCAGTTTGGTTTGTCCCCACAAGGTAACATATGCTGCATAATTACCACTACTTAAGTTACCACCATGGGATAGATCCTGAGGAGTATCAATAAAATCGTTAGCAGTCGCGCCACTCTTGGTCGAAGCATACTGACTGGGCTTGTATATCTGGAAATTATAGTTGCCGTTACGATCATACATCGGCCCGGTTCCGGCAATCGTGGTATACGTAGAATTATTAGCTCTGCTCGCCATAATCCTATAGTTATAATGACCCGGATGCAGTCCCATCCTTATCCTTGGAATCTGAGCAGCGTCAGTTTCATTACCCTGAATCATGGCTATTGTCCAGGCATGCTGCGGATAAATGGTGCGCGGTGTTGCTCCATAGTTCTCAGGCCGATCACTCTCATCACCATGACAGTAGAAACAAACACCTGTATCATTGATGTTAATGGCAGTACCGTAGTTGGGAATCTCATGGGCATAACTCACGCCATCCCAAGGATCTTGTGGTCCGGCGTGTGCCGCCCTTGTAGTCGATACCCGTGTCAAATCCATGTCTTTGATTCTTAAATAGGTTGCATCATTAACAATATGACATTTGATACACGGTGTAATCGTCGGCCGCTTCCCGGTACCGTTAGACTTACCATGCTGGATCCTTGCTACACCCGGACTTGCAGCACCATCCGTATGGCAAAGGTGACAGTTACCGGCCTGTACCCGAGACGTCCATGTAGGCGCACCCGATCTAGATGACGCGGAAAGAGGAGCATACCTTTCATGATGAATCCGTCCAACTTCCGCCGTGGTTGAGCCGCCATGGCAAGTTGTACAGGTTTCCGTGTGAGCCGATCCAGACGTTGCCACCCCTTGGCCGACAAAACCATTGGTAAATGTCTTGTTACCAATAGTAGTTCCAGTACCGCCATTGGGATTATCATGGCAGTTCTCACAGGCCTTGCCGGTAGCGGTTGCCAAGGGACTGGTAATCGTACCGGTGGTACCATGGACATCGGAAACTATATCAGTATTACTTGCGGAGTCATGGCAATCACTAGTTCCACAAGTAACACTCCAGGCGAAGTTGCCTGGTGCATGACCACCATGGCCGGAGCCGCCGTTGCTTCTCTTATCGTAATGACAATCCAGACATTGGACAGTGCTGGGCGTAGCAGTGGCAATGACATCGAGAACCGTGGCATTGGCGCCATACTTGCTCTCGTCAACCGTGCCGTCACCATTACCACGGCCGGAGTTGTGACAGGTCTCACAACCGTCGACCGGTGATCCCTGGACAGTCGAATGCTCGTCGTAGATCTCGGTAAACTGATCAAGGGCATTGGTGTTCTTAAGGTTATTGGTGTCGTCATGACAGTTCCAGCAGTATGCCGGACTGGCGGGCTGGCCACAGTCTCCGCCCGAACCACAGGCCTGAGTGTCATTCAAAATCCAGGCATGAGCATTGGTTGCCGGCGCATCAACATCACGACCGACATGGCCATCAAAATAAGCTGAATGGCAATCAACACACTCGCCACCGCCACCAGAATTAACCGTAGCATCGCCGGTAGTGCCATTGATCAGTCCGCCATTGGCATTATGGCAGGTCTGGCAACCACTGGGCGCATGAGCCTCGCCAGTGCCAACAAATGGTCCGTTGCCGGCCGGAGCGACATGGCAACCAGAAATGGTACAGTTGGAAGTAGTTGGCGTAGTTAGAGTATTTTTTATTACCGTAGAACTATGGTCGTGGAGATGGCCATCAAAGGTACTGCTGGTATTACCGGAGTGGCAATCCGTACATACCGTGGACTGATGCTGGATATCAGTAGTACTGTCTTGGGTGTAGAGATTATACGCCCGGCCATTCTGGTCTAAGCCGATACCCCAGAGGGTATTGTCTCCACCGCCATCATTGTCATGACAGTTCTTGCAGTAACTCGTATAACCCGAGGCAAAAGTGCCATTATGGAGAGTGTCAACAACCACGGGATTACCGGCGGCAACATAACCATGGCAATTCAAGAGGGTATTGGCATTACCACCACAAGTTTCGGCCGTTCCCGGCTGGGTCCAATCGAAATGGCTCGAATCATGACCACCGTGTCCGAAACCGCCTCGTTTGTCATAGTGGCAATCCAGACACTGAACATCGCCGAGAGTTGAGACAACGCTGGAAATTACATCCTGAACCGTGGCGTTGGCGCCATATTTACCTTCATCAACAGTACCGTCGCCATTGCCACGAGTAGAGTTGTGACATGTTTCACAAGCATCTACTGCGGATCCCGCAACAGTTGAATGCTCGGTAATGATCTCAGTGAACTGATCCTGCGCATTAACGTTTTTGAGACCATTAGCATCATCATGGCATTCCCAGCAATATTGGGTTCCAGCAGGCTGGGCACAGTCACCACCGGATCCACAGGCAGCATTATTGAGTTGAACGACATGGCTATATGTCGAACCCCAATCCGCTGATCGATCGGTATGACTATCAAAATATGCTGAACCACCACCATGGCAGGTTATACACTCGGCTGTACCGGATACATAGGCAGTCGCCGAACCTTGCAACGGCAGGCCTGAGGAAGGATGACAAGTATCGCAAGCGTTGCCGTCTGTACTTACGGAATCATGAATAGCAACCTGTGGAGATGCAGTGTGACAACCCACACAGTTAACCGTATTCGGCGAGCTAACCGTATTATTCTTAAGTACGTTAAGGGTGGTTACAGTATGGTCAGGATCAAGATGGTTATACCAGTCACCGGCGATATTCGACAGTGTATCGGCCCCGTTATGGCAGTTTTGACAGCTTTGATCTGCCGGGGTTGCATTATCCGCACCGGCACTGATTGAAGCTATAACCGCAGTGTCAATTGACTTATGACAGGCCAGACAGTTAGTAGGATTGGCCGGATGTACGGTTATAACTTCAGTGACGGTTGAAGCGGCATGGCATCCTTTACAATCCGAACTCAGGCCAACATTGACCAGAAGATGATCATGGTCTGGAACGACGCCGGTAGTGGGAGAACTATCCGGAGTCAAGCCATGCATTGTATAATCACCTCGTTGGGCATGACAATCTTCGCATTCCGCAGTGGAAGAGCCGGTATCAAGCCAACCGTTATATATGGTTGTCGGGGCGTCGCCAAGTGCAGCTACACCGGCGGTATGGCATGCGGAACATGGATTGGTCAAACCGCTATGCAAATTAAGCTGATTGAGATCATTTGTTGCCGGTGTAACATCGTAAAAATTATGACATTCGTCACAATCGGTCTCAGTGCCGGAGCCAATATTAGCGGAGTTATTGAGATTATTGTGCTGCCCGGCCAAGGTAGCGTCAAAGGCAAGACCATGCACCTTATACGTTGACGTGCCATGGCAAGAGTAACAGGTCTGAGGATTGGAACCGCCTGCGGTCTCACCGGAGCTGATCGTATTAAGCGAATTCGTCGGAGAATCGACAACCCCGGCAACAGCAGGATTATGACAGGTTAAGCAGGAACCGGTGGTTGCAGGATTGGTCGTTACCGTATGCAATTCTATAATCTGCTGATTGGTGCCCATGGTGTGGCAATTGGCACAATCGGTATCCGCACCAGGATTATATGTTCCTATCTGATCATGGACACCCGCAGCAGTTCCGGCGGACAAACCATGCAGTAAACCGGCAATACTGTTACCAGCGTTATGGCAATCTTCACAGTTAACAGCAGTACCTGCGCCGGCACCGGTTGAACTGTTATTTGTAATTACATAGTTAATGTTGGTTTCAGTGGGATTGTCGACGCCATGACATAGCGTACAGTCATCATTATGTAATGTAATAATAGCAGACTGACTGGTAATGGCATGGCAATCTTTACAATTGGTATAATTGGTAGCCCCGTTAACCAGATCGAAAGCGTCATGCAGGTTATCGGTGATTACGTCTGCCTTAGCCAGGGGATGCATTGTATATGCTCCAAATACACCGCCAACGCCATCGTTATCGATATGGCAGGACTCGCAGGGCTGAGGACTCGGAGAAGAAGCACCCTGGACATTGGCTGTGATTATGGCAACCGCGTCATTGCCATTAACATCGACAGGAGCTGTATGGCAAGTCTCGCAGGTCGGATGCCGGGCTATCTTCTTGTCGGTACTTGTTGAAGGAACAGCATCATACATCTCCATATGACAAGTCTGGCAATTATAAGGTGTTGGAGTAGTCGGGAAGTTCGGATCCGAATCGGCCAGATTGTTATGCCTGCTAATCGTCGTTGAATCACTGCTGGTCATGCCATGGAATGGGTAAGAAAAACCGGCATCATTGCTGGTTTGATGGCACTCATTACAGTAAAAAGAATTTCCGTCAGCAAACTGTTCCAAATTAGGACTGGTCGTTTTAAGAAGCGGCTGACTGGTATGGCAGAGGTCGCAAGACGGATTTTTATGCACATCCAATATCGGATCGGGTCCGCCATTCAGGTCCACATCATGGGGATGGCAGCTTGCGCAAGTAAGAGTTCTGGCAATCGGCGGATATAACCCTGATGTGCCTTCCTCAGCAGTCAGGTTTGTCTCAAGATGGTTGATATAGGTCAGTCCGTGAACAGACGGAGTCTCTTTGGCATAATGGCAATCAAGACAGTTTACCGTCCACCCATTTGTAGATGCTTCACTGACAACATCGGCAACTGTGTTTCCGGTATATTTAATCGTATTAACGCCTTGCCTGCTGTCGTGATAATGACAGTTTACACAGGACCCGACGCCATCTTTAACGGTATTATCGGGCACTGATCCGTATGCAGGCGGCACCGCAGGTGTTTTATCGGAACGGTCATGCTCCCATTTGATTTGGTCAAATGAGCCCAAACCATACGCAGTTGAATTTGCAGTATCGTAATCATGATGACAGGTCTCACATGATCGGGGCGGCAGATCCCATGATTGGTCAGTTGTCGTATTATGCACGATCTGATTGGCCACATTATGGTGGGTATGGGCCTCGAAGTAATTTTCATGGCAGGCTGTACATGTGCCGCCACCGTCAGTACCGCCGACCGTAAGATTATCGGGCATAGCCGTTGCACTGCCTGTAGGGGCAACTAACTCGACCATATTGTTGTTCGAAGTATTTACATAGTGACAGGTTGTACAAGCGTCATGAACCTTATTGCCCGAAGTACCGTCCACCGGGACATTATTACCATCACCAGTTACGCCTATGTTTGCGCTATGACAAGTACTGCATGCCTTCTGGACATCGGTAATCTCACCGGCATCGTTAACCATGCCGTTGCTGCCGTTGCCGTAATGGTCGGCCGGATATCCGCCGGTTTTATGGCATTTAGTCGCACAGTTAGTCACCGTGTATGTAACCAGAGTACTGTCATTCACATGGTGCATTTTAGGTTTGCTGTATGTAGCAGGGTCATGACAGACCAGACAATTACGCGTACGGTCGCCGGCGGTGCCCAAAGTGGCGTCAGCATCTACTGCACCTTTTGAGGCGTCGCGCCGGGTATAATCATTAATCGCCGCATTTACATGGCACTGTGGACAGGCGGGACTGGTAACATTGTTGTTATCGGTAGTCTTATTACCGTGAATATCAAGTGCTACGTATTGATTATTGACCCAGTCATGACAGCCGGCAGTACCGCAGGTTGTTTTAGTTATATCATCCCACATAAATTCCTGATCGGTATGGCTGCCGTGGTTTCCGAGCTTAGCCTGATGACAAGTAGTACATGTGACAGTGCTGCTGTTGCTGCCGATCGCTGTTGTAACCGCTGAAACAGTTGGGGTGTTAGGATCGCCGGAACGGTTGAGGGTGTAGTCATGACAGACTGTGCAAACATTATTACCATCCTGGTTGACAGGGATATCATAACGGTCATGCTCGTACAGGATGCCGGACCATGTATCGAGACTGGTGGCGTCATTCGGCGGATAATCCCGGTGGCAGGTGTTACAGGTCGTACCGCTGGCGGTCTTATCCACGGCGGCATTGAATGATACGTCATGCGCATATGTACCGGTATCGGCCGCCCGATCGAGATGGGCGTCAAAATAGGTGAAGTGACAATCAACGCACTCGCCGCCGGTACCTCCATTAACAGCGGCATCGCCGATGCTGGTGGTCCGCAAAGAACCGTTAACTGAGGGGCCAGTAAGATCATGGCAAGTGTCACAACTATGCAAGCTATGAACTTCACCGGGTCCTACAAACGGGCCATTGCCGGCCGGAGCGTAATGGCAACTAGTGCTGGCACAGTTGGACCTATTAGGCGTGGTTAGAGTGTTTCTTATGACAGTTGCGGTATGATTAGGTGAACCGGTTAAAGTACCGTGCTGATGATTATCGAAGTAACCAGTATGACAATCAGAACAAATAGCAGGCGGACTCGTTTGGGCAATTTGAGCATCCGGAGTTAGCTGAACCGGCGAAGGCGTTACGGTAATATGACAGAGGGTACAATTGCTGCTGTGGCCGCCAGGCGTGCCGCTATCCGCAACAATATCAGCGCCGGTAGAAGACATAGTAAGGGTGCCAGAACCATGACAGGAACTATTCACACAGAGTGATTGTGGGGCAATAGCAGCAGCGTGCGCCGGGTCTATGGTATTAGTGTAGTCTGAAGCAGAGGGATGCCCCGTAGTGTAATCACCCGAACCCCAAGTAGCATTATGACAATCAGTACAAATAAGTGACAAGCCATGAGTTGAACCTGTATTAGTTGTGCCTGTTCTCTGGGTAACATCAGGATCTCTCAAATTGGGAGCACCAATGCCGTCCACGAGGGGATCGGGATTGGTATGACAGGTCTGGCAACCGGTATAATTCAGAACGTTCCCTACATGCTGGTTATCCGGGCTGGTATCGTAACCATAGTGACAAGTGGGGCATGATAATACACCTGCAGATATAATAGAGCTATGATCCACTTGCGGCTCGCCGCCATCGATAATCTGGTGACAGTCACTACAGGGCTTGCTGCCGTCTGCATAATGGGTAGCCGGCGCGACATTGTTGTCATAGTAAGCAGTCGTAGTATGGCAGACCTGGCAAATTCCTGTCGGCTCGGTGTTGCCGGAAAGATCGACCGTACCGCCCTCACTACCGGCTATGACGCCGGAAGTATAAAACTTGACTTTACGATATTTCAAAATCGCACCGGTGGTTTGATCCTTCACCGGAACATGGCTTCTTATCCCGTCGCCGTACGTAACCCCAAAGGGGACGGAAGCCTGGATGGGATTACCAATGGTCGCATCGCCGTTTACCTTGATGGTGTAATTATTGCCGCCATTGTCAGTAACATGTATAATTTCAAAGGTTTGCGCTGTAGAAGCAGAGGCCCTGTTTGATACAAAGAGCAGGCCGCGAGAACCGTCCGATTGCGACCGACTCGCCGCCCATGCGTCGCCTTTACCCTTACTACCCCAATCGGCAATGGGAATGAGAGGAGCAGATGGCATATCAACGTTAAATTCGGTTGTACCATTGGCTCCGCCGCCGTAGATGTTGGTTGACTGATCATAAAAATCATTAGGTAAACGATTGATTGAGGGGGTCGAGGCTATTGTGCCTTGGGCTAACCAGCCACCGTCGGCATCAACTGTATCTTTCTGAGTCTGAAAATGGGGGTCATGACAGTCGGTACAAAAGTTGGTCCAGTCGGTTGCACTAGATGACCCGGTAGTGGTTTTTGAATGGGTTACTTTGACAGGGGCATAGAGTTTCGGATCTAAGATGGTCGGGGTATCCGAGTGACAACGGAGACAGACCCAGTTCGCCCGCGAAAAATCGGGGTCGGCAGGATAGTTGCTGTCAAACCAATAGTTCTCCCCTGTGGTTGGGTCGGCGCTATGACACAGATAACATACAATTCCGTTAGCGCTGTTATGAGGTGCATCCAGGTATACCTCGGCGGCAACAGAACTTGCCATACCAGCCAACAGAGCCATCCCCAACAAGACAACCAGTGTCGCCCTTATCTTCATAGTCAATCCCCCTTTCAACTTTCTCGGACCCCTAACTGAATTTTAAAATCACACAAAACACCATCGGCGTTCCCAAAAGCCACTTCTTACCAAAGATACTGCGTAATACAGAAGGGAATAAAGGATTCGAACAGCAACTCTTACGCCCCCGATGAAAGACAGCTGTCTTTACCTTAACATATTTTATTTGTTAAGGTAAAGATTTACTGAAAAATAATAACAGAAACCAACCAATGCTTGCAAGTTTTATATCAAATTTTGTCGCAGATTTGGACATTCCCTCCCAGAACCGGAATTAACTAGTCCGCCCCGAAATTATATTTCCCATAATTTAGCTAGGTTAACAATAATCATCGGGCTATACTTTGCCAAGTTATCATCACCGCATTCAATAACAGGCCTTACAAAAATTATGAAAAACGAAATATCCTATTTTCTGCAAATATGGGCTCGGCAGCTCCAGAAAGAACACCAGTCCATCTGTTACCAGTACGGAGTCAAGCTTAAAGAACCAATGATAGAACTTGTAGACATCACGAGCTACTGGGGAAAATGGCTGGCCAAAGCCGGGACCATCAGCCTCTCCAGATCCTTACTGCTCGATCATTCCTGGGATGTGGTCATAAACGTTCTCAAACACGAGATGGCCCATCAACTGGTCTCGGAAAAACCGGGCGGCAAACCGGGGCATGGCGCCGACTTTAAAGAAGCATGCGCGAGGCTAGGCATCCCCGCACCCTACCGCAAAGCTACAGGGCCGGTCCTCGGGGTAAACCGACAATCGCTTCAGAATCCTAACGCCGGGGGCACAACCAGGAAACTGGAGAAGGTCCGCAAGCTTCTGGCCCTTTCCGATTCGGCCAACGAACACGAGGCCATGCTGGCCATGCGCAAGGCCAGGCAAATGGTGGAAAAATACGACCTCGGCGACGAAATCGGCGGAGAAAAAGGCGAGACACCTTTCAGCAACCTCTTGATAAATCTTAAAAGAAAGCGGCTCGAAAGTTATCATCGAGCAATCTGCTCCCTGCTGATCGACCATTTTAATGTTAAGATCGTCATAACCCCGCTTTTCGATGCCCGCGAACTGACGAGCTATAAATGTCTGGATATCATGGGCAGATGCGACAACGTGCAGATTGCCGGTTACGTCTACCATTTCCTGATGGACCGCCTGCCCCTGATGTGGCGGCGACAACAAAAAGAGGGGCATACCCTGAAAAACGGGCGCAATTCTTACTGGCTCGGGATTCTGAACGGTTTCCGGGAAGGGTTGACTGCGGCCCGAATTGCCGGAGAGCCGGGAACGGCATACCGGGACCTGGATAATAATCTGCCCGCCGTGGCCGATGAAGCGGCGCTACGACATTTCCTGTCCAGCCGTTATCCCAAGGTAAAGAACAGCCGCAAGAAAACTGCGGGAGTCGACCCGAACAGCTATGAAGCAGGCCGCCGGGCAGGACTGCGCCTGAAGCTACACAAAGGGCTAAATCAAAACGCCGAGACAAGAATGCTCCCTGAACCATGAAATTTTACTTGAAAAGAAACCCGTTCCTCGCCGGAAACACCGACAACCAGGGACCAGCATAACGGGATTTTGTCGTCTTTCCGATCCGGCGCGGTCGGTTTATGTATAAGCGCCTTCCAAATTCAGGCCAGGGTAAGACAAACCGCCTTACCGATAAGGAACCGGGGATTGTTTTCGTTGAATTAAAACCCGCCATTATGTGATAATTGTTAAGCAACCGCCATCGACGCAGAGAGGACGAATAAGGGATGACCAGGAAAAATCTGCAACGAACCGCCATAATTATAGCAATCATGATTACGGTGGCCATATTCCACTACCTGGATCTGGGCCAATATCTCACCATCGACTACCTAAAGGAATCCAGAGACTATTTCGCCAGGCTTTATAGCGAACACCGGCTGGCGGTAATCACCGCTTACGCGGTAATCTACATAACCGTAACCGCCTTGTCGCTGCCGGGCGCCGTAGTGATGACCCTGGCCGGCGGCGCTTTGTTCGGCCTTGCAGTGGGCACCCTGGTAATTTCGTTTGCCAGCACCATAGGCGCAAGCCTTGCCTGTATAGTTTCGCGCTTCCTGCTCAGGGACTGGGTCCAGACCAAATTTAAAAAACAGCTTACTACCATTAATAAGGGGATCGAAAAGGAGGGGGCCTTTTACCTTTTTACGGTGCGGCTGATCCCGGTTTTCCCTTTTTTCCTGATCAATATGGTCATGGGGCTTACCGGCATGCGGATATTTACCTTTTACTGGGTATCGCAGGTGGGGATGCTGCCCGGCACCCTGGTCTACGTTAACGCCGGCAGGGAACTGGCCCGCATCAATGCCCTGCAAGACATTCTCTCACCCGGCCTGATCGTCTCTTTTGCAATACTGGGCCTCTTTCCGATAACCGCAAAGAAACTCATGCAGCTTTACCGGAAAAAATCAGGAAAAAAAACCGAGGTGGCTGGTTATGGCAACCCATGATTACGATATCGGCATCATTGGGGCAGGGGCTGCAGGGCTGACTGTGGCCTCGGGGGCGGCCCAGCTAGGCGCAAAAACGTTGTTGATCGAAAAGGAAGGCAGGCTGGGCGGCGACTGTCTCCATTACGGCTGCGTTCCCAGTAAAACCCTGATTAAAACCGCCTACGTCCATCATCTGTTGAAAAATTCCGCCCGTTTCGGCCTGCCGCGGATTCCGGACCAGCAAATTGCTTTTAAAGATGTGGCCGAACGAATCAGAACGGTAATCGACAGGATACAGCAACATGATTCGGTGGAACGCTTCTCTAAACTCGGGGTTGATGTGAAATTCGGTTCAGCGCGTTTTACCGACGAGCATAGCGTCGAGCTTGACGGCAAAACGCTCAGCGCCGATAAGTGGCTGCTGGCTACCGGTTCTTCCCCGGCTGCACCGCCGGTCGAGGGGCTCGACCAGGTTCCCTTTCTTACCAACCGTGAAATCTTCTATCTGGATAAACTACCGGAATCACTGATTATTTTAGGAGGAGGACCGATTGCCATCGAAATGGCTCAGGCTTTTTGCCGGCTCGGAACGCAGGTCACGGTCATTCAACGAAGCGCCCAGATCCTCAGCAAAGAGGATAAGGACATGGCCGACATAGTCATGAATGTCCTTAAAAACGAAGGGGTTAGTTTCCAGCTAAACTGCAAGATCATCAAGGCAGAAAACTTCGGCGACAGCCGTCAAATCACCATTGAAAACAGCGAAGGCCGGGAAGAGAAAATTCGCGGCCGCGAAATCCTGGTCGCCCTGGGCCGCTTAGCCAACATCGACGGCCTCGGCCTGGCCGGTCTCGATATAGACTTCGACCGCAAAGGGATTAAGGTAGACCGGCAACTCAGGACCAGCAGAAAAAACATTTTCGGCGCCGGCGATGTGATCGGCGGCTACCAGTTCACCCACGCCGCCGGCTATGAAGGCGGCATAGTAGTGGCTAACGCCGTCTTCCACCTCCCCCGCAAAACCGATTACACCTGGATGCCCTGGTGTACCTACACCGGCCCGGAACTGGCCAGCATCGGCATGAACGAAAAAACGGCCAAAGCCAAAGGCATCGAATACCGGCTCTGGACCGAGAACTTTGCAGACAATGACCGCAGCCTGGCCGAGGGCGAAGATATCGGCCGGATCAAACTGCTGATCGGCAGCAACAACAAACCAATCGGCGTCCAAATCCTGGGGCTCCATGCCTGCGAATTGCTTAGTGAATGGGTGGCGACACTAAACGGCAAGGTTAAGCTATCCAGCCTCGCCGGGGCGATCCACCCTTACCCTACCCTCTCAGAAATTAATAAAAGAATTGTCGGTGACATCATTTCCGAAAAAATCTTCTCCGACCGGGTCAAAAAAATTCTAAAATTCCTCTTCCGGTATCGGGGTTAATTTTATGTCCCCAAGAGAATGAGCCCCCCGACATATCGAAGCACTTAAGATTAAAGAGCAAAACCAGTAAATGTTCTCCCTGCCCAATATCGGCGACACCTCAAAAGTACCACCTTATTAGACTAACAGCGTCCCATCATTCGCCATTGATTATTTTCGACCATAAGTCATTGGAAACGCCAATACACCGATTGACAATCCCGGCCAAAACGTTTAGAACGGCGTTGCCCATAAATCTTGAATAAAGATTTCCGATACCGGCAGTCATCTCAAGTAAAAACGGTCAAACAATGGACAACCCGCTCAATTCCTGCCTGGCAAGACTTGCCAACCTGCAAATCCCCGAAAACAAGGCCTCTTGGGGTGCAGCCACCTCCTTCAAGTGCCCAAGCAAACCATTGCTGCTTCTTACGGTGATCGATATGGCAGCCATCGGCTCATTTGCCGAAAACATGGTGGAGCCTTCTTTCGAACTCGCCAGAACATACAGCCGTTACTGGAAGACCGTCGCCCCCTCTCCTACCGATACCAACCTGGCCGCGACTTTTATCGGACTTGAGGAAGAAGGCTTCTGGAAGATGACCGGCTTGAAAGAGACGCCGGAGCAGCTGCCGAAAAACTCAATGGGCAATCTCCACAAAAGCTATCTCGGCGCCAAAATCGATCCTGAAATTTTCCCATTGCTCAGCGAAAAGAAATCAAGAAAAACGATGCGGGAGACCCTGATTTCGACCTATTTCGCCGACGAAATGCACGCCCCCCTGCTGGATGTTGCATTGATAAATCACGCCGCCGCCATATACAGCAAGGAGTTGTTGAGCGAAGCACAGGTACCGGCCATAAAGACCGGCAGAGGAGAAGAGATCAACCGAAGAATTTCATCACTTGGCTTCGATTCGGCGATTGTAGAGCTTTACAGCCATCGTTGCGCGATCTGCGGCATAAAGCTGATGACCCCGGAAGGTCACTCCGCGGTCAACGCAAACCGGATCATGCCCAAGCGTTGCGGCGGAAACGATCATCCGAGTAACGGTATCGCCTTATGCAAGATTTGCAGCTGGTCCTTCGATAACGGTCTAATCGGCATCGGAGAGGAATATGAAGTTTTGATCCCGACTGCAGTCCGGCTGAACGGCAATCTGCCCGGTCATATCCTGATCTTCAAAGGCAGGACCGTCAGCAAACCCCAGCAGGAAGTATTTCGACCTTCCCAGAAAAATCTTTCCTGGCACCGGCAGAACATTCTTCGTGATTAATAGGTCTCGATTAAATACTAACTACCCATTTTCAGATTATTTTAGCTGGACCGCCGACTTCCTTTCGCTGATCCCCCGACTCAGTAATTCGCGGTTGTAACGGGCAATAACGTCGCGCCTTCTGAGCATGCCGACCACCCAGCGATTGTCGGCGGATTCTACCACCGGAATCTCCTCGATGCCTTTCATGTCGAACATGGTCATTGCGGTGAAAAGGTTGTCATCTGGAGTAAGAACCAATACTTTCTTGGAACAGACATCGCCGACCAGCGCCTCCAAACGTAGGCTCTCGTCATGGAGAATCCCCTTGACGTCCTGCATGGAAATAATCCCGGTCATTCGGCCGGTCTCATCGATCACCGGGAAATAAAAACCGTGTTCGGCCATACGGAAGATAGCCAGAAGCTGGTTGATATTGGCCTTCTCACTGATAAAATCTACATCCTCGCTGATTACTGCCCCGACCTTGATCGACTTCATGATCGCCGTTTCCATGCCTTCATGAATATCGATACCCTCACGGCTGAAATCGACGGTATCGATGGAATCGTGGTTAAGCCATGAGGCAACCACGGTGCCGATAATACTGGAGAGCATGATCGGAATAATGATCAGGTAGTTGCCGGTCATCTCGAAGAGCAGAAAGATCGCCGTCAGAGGCGAATGGGTCGCTGCGGCTAGAAATGCCCCTATTCCCACCGCCGCGTAGGCGCCTGGGTTGGCAGTCATGCCCGGCAGTAACTCATGGGCAATCCCTCCGAAAGCGCCCCCGATAACCGCGCCGATAAACAGGGCCGGCGCAAACACACCGCCTGCCCCTCCGGCACCAAGGGTAATGGCCGTGGCGATAATTTTCATTAGAATCAAGGCCAGCATCACACTGACCAGGCCATGGCCGGCCAAAACCTTCTCGATGTATTCATAGCCATCACCCATGACCTGCGGAAATAAAATGCCCATGCAGCCAATTACAAAGGCGCCGATGATCGGCTTCAGCTGGGGATGAAGCTCAATCTCGGCAAATTTATCCCGGATTGCATAAAAAATGCGGATATGGAATACGGCGATGATGCCGATGATGATCCCCATCAAGACATAAAGGGGAATTTCCACCATCGGGTTGATCAGGTGATAAGCGGGAATCGGGAAAGCGGGCGACTCACCGTAGTAGGCTCGTGAGATGACGGTGGCCATAGCCGACGAAATAACCAGGGCCGAAAAAGAGGAGATCTCGTAGGTGCCGAGCAAAACGATCTCAGAGGCGAAAAATACTCCGGCGATGGGGGCATTGAACATAGCCCCGATGCCGCCGGCGCAACCTGCGGCAACATAGACCTTCATCCTGACCCCGGACACCCTGAAGAACTGCCCCACCTGCGAACCCAAGGCGCCGCCGACCTGGGCAATCGGCCCCTCGACCCCGGCCGAACCTCCGGTACCGATAGTAAGAGCGCAGGAGATCATCTTGATAAACACATTACGGAATTTAATCACCCCGTCTTCCAGATTCACCTTCCTGAGAAATTTGGTAAACCCGTAACCGTTGACCTGACCGGGAAACATTAACGAGATCGGAATGAGCAGGACCATACCCGCCATGGGAATGGCGGGCAAAAGCAGAATATGCCAACCTCCCTGGCTGACAATGGCGTGACCTGGGAGGAAGATCATCTCGTGGACATATTCGGTCACGGTCCGGAAAACTATATTGGCAAGCCCAGCGGCCAGACCGATCGCCGAAGCGATGATCACCATCAGCGAATTCTCGCCAGGCAGAAACTTTTTAAACCTCGCCAGGACAGCCAGTTTAAAACCGCTCAAGTCGAGAATTTTCCCCGACATCGATATTTTTTCTTTAGTCCGCAAAATCAATCAACCAATGGCCGCGGCAATTTCGGGGGCACTCGGCACCCCGCCAAACCGGCCTGGGCCAGAAAATAATCGTCTGTCATCCCGGCAACGAAATCCCTGACCATTGCAGCCTTCGGATTGCTCTCGAGATAATGGTCTGCCATCCGGTCCAGAAACTCGACAAAAATTGCCGATCCGCGCCTTTCATGATGCAAATCGCCAAGATACTTTTCGAAAAGGACCCGGTAACAGTTTTTTATATCGTCAAAGCCTCTCTTTATAACAGAATCGAGATAGATTCGCTCGTAATTGAACTTTTTTAGTTTATCTAATGCCTCAGAGA
>Ga0102953_1000165_pt1 | contig 44994 bp, 48 predicted proteins | sample SalPon2A_C_D2_MG_FD_78509 | JGI IMG/M metagenome (GOLD analysis project Ga0102953, IMG submission 78509) | Soil microbial communities from South San Francisco under conditions of wetland restoration - Salt Pond MetaG R2A_C_D2_MG | ecosystem: Environmental > Terrestrial > Soil > Wetlands | place...
GATAACCAAAAACATCGGTCATTCGTCCAGCCAATCAGTTTTCTTTCTTCTCTGTGAGCTCGTGTGCTGCGGCTGCAGGCCATCATCTATCTCAAAGTTCAGCCTGCGCCTCGCCACTTCGACACTGGCAAGCCGCACCCGGATGCGTTTACCAAGTTGAAAACTTGTGTTCGTCCGTCTGCCAACCAAACGATGGTTCTTCTCGTCAAGCTGATAATAATCGTCTTTTAAATCAGCGATCGCCACTCCACCGTTGACAAACGAATCAACCAGCTCAACAAACAGGCCAAAGGAGGTAACTCCAGAGACAATGGCATCAAAACTCTCCCCCACCTTATCAGCCATATACCGAACTTTGAGCCTGTCGACCATCTCCCGTTCAGCATCGACTGCAACCCGCTCCCGCTTCGACAAAAATTCTCCGGCCTCATGTACATCGGTTGGAGCAACTCCGCGTGACTGCTGTTGCGCTGACCTCTTCTCCGCAGGTTTCTTTCCAGAAGCTTTGCCGCTTAGAAAGTTTGCCAGGCAACGGTGCACCATCAAATCAGGATAGCGCCGTATCGGTGATGTGAAATGGGTATAAAAACCAGCGGCCAATCCAAAATGTCCCACATTTTCAGGCGAATAGCGCGCCTGTTTCATGGTCCTGAGCAACAGGTTATTGATGATATATTCTTCAGGCAAGCCTTTAACTTGTATTAATATTGCCCCAAACCATTTTGGCGTCCCAGGGTTGTCGGGCAATTTCATCCCCAGACTCTTGGCAAATTTTGAAAATTCCTCCACCTTGATGGGATCCGGCGTTTCATGAATTCTGTAAATGCCATCCTTGAGTCCTTTATCGGCAAGTGTAGTTGCCACTGCTTCATTTGCAGCAAGCATAAACTCTTCGATAATCTGATGTGCAAAATTCCGCTCCCGGCGATCAACGGCCTTGATCTCGTCATTATCACCCACCACAACAAAGGCTTCAGGAAGTTCAAACCCGATACTGCCGCGCCTCATGCGGCGATTCAGCAGTTTTTCACCCAAAGTTTGCATAAGTTCCAAGGAGGGCGCCAAATCTGCATACTCGTTTCTGGTCTTACCTTTAGGGTTTGACAAAATATCCCAGACTTTGTCATAGGTCATTCGGTAACGGCTATTGATAATGGATTTACCAAAAGACTTATTCACAACCTTGCCGGACTCATCAAAATCAATGACCGCACTAAAGGCATATCGATCTTGATTAGGAACCAGGCTGCATAAGTCGTTGGACAACCTTTCCGGCAGCATGGGCACAACCCGGTTCGGGAAATATACACTCGTACCGCGCTGATAAGCTTCCAGGTCCACAGGAGAACCCTCTCTCACATAATGACTTACATCAGCAATTGAAACATGCAGCCGATAGCCTTTTTCTGACTTGCTTACAGCCACGGCATCATCAAAATCCCGGGCTGTTTCGCCATCAATGGTGATATGTTCAACCGCACGCAAATCCAAACGGTCGGTACCTGGTTCAATAACCGAACTGAGCTGCTCAACCTGCTTTTGCACAGCACTATCAAAAACATGGGACAGCTCAAATTTCCGTATCACGATTTCAGTCTGCACCTTCAAACTGTCAGGATCCCCCAAGACCTCAACAACTTCACCTTTTGGATTGCTGATACCCTCCGGGCTGAACTCGGTAATTTTTGCAACAACCGCCTCTCCATCTCTGGCTCCCAGGCTCTTTTCCCGCTTCACAAGAATATTGAAGAGAAACCGCTCATCTTCAGGCGCAACCACCCCGACTGATTTTCCGGTGGAATAGACACCAACTATGCTCTGGATACCTCGTTTAATTACACTGATCACAGCTCCCTCAGGCTTTGCAGATTTAGGATTGAGGATTCTGATCAGTATGGTGTCTCCATGCATTGCCGAGCCAAGTTTGCGGGGCGGAATAAATATTTCCTGTGGCTGGTTGGCAGGCGGCGGTGGAAGTATCCTGGCAAAACCAAAACCACGGGGGTTTAAGGAAAGTTCCGCTTCAACTAAATGAGCTACCTTACCCACAAAAAACAGCTTTTCTGATTCTGTGGAAAGTATTTTTTTCTCACATAAATTCATTAAGGCATTGTAGAGCTTTGCCCGGTAACTTCGCCCCAGATCAAAGGCTTCGGCAATTTCCGACAATGTTGCACGCTTACCATTGGCATGGATAAAACCGACAATATCATCTTCTGTAATCCGAGTTTTCCCTTTTTTGATGACCACGAGCGGACCTCGCGCTGTCATGAGTCCCTGCGAATGTTTTTTCCGTCTGACTCCGCTAAATTTTCTGCTACCAGAAGCAGAGCTGGTTTTTGAAAACCGTTTTTTTCTTCGCATACCGTTTTTTTCCTTTATCAACCAGCCAATTCAGGTCTCTCCAGCTTGCACTGTCCTTTTTGACTACCGTAGAAATAAATGTTCGCGGGGGGCCACATTCAGCTTACCCAAGCTCCGATCCGGCTTATTGCAAATCTGGCCTTCTCCAAGTATCCTGTCAAACTTTTACCAATTGTGTCAATAGTAATGCTGCCTTACCGCTGTGCCCATGTTTAACCACACACTGGCCTCCGGTCAACCCCTGCCCCCTCAAAATCAAAATGTCGGCATTGGCATCTGGCCCCATTTGTTATAGCCTGATGTTTCAATAACTGACATCACTTCGTGAGTATAACTGTCAAGGTCAACCACCAAGGCCGGGGTCCTTTTAACACCAAGACCAAATTTGGCCTTCCCATTTACAGAATGTCCCTGACTATCACCAACAGAAACAAAAATTAATCTCTCTACATCATAGTTTGTTTCAATTGCAGCCAATGTGCTCACATAATTATAAAATATTTTAAAAAATTTCCCCAAACCACCTTTAAACTTATGCTGGTGCCACTCCAAAATTTCTGGAAATCGTTCTAACATGTCATCAGAAAAACGCCTATCCTCATCAGTGACCAAAGCGGTCAGAAAAAAATCACCTGGCATGATATAGACCAGATTGACGTTTTTGTGCTTCCAAAGGAACTCGGTCGTGTTTTCAGACATGCGTACTGCCCTAAATATTTCTCGCACCTCTTCATCGGCACGTGGAAAAACCGAAACCAGCGAATACCCTTGCTGTTCCACAACCGGGAGCACATTGACAGTATGAACTCGTATGCCATAGGCAACTGCTAGCGCCCCTCCCATGGCAACCACATAAAGAGCTAAAAAAGCCAACCACTTTGGTTGAATCCAGCCAAACAACAATGAAAACACCTTTGCACCTGGTTCACCAGGAATGAACATTGACGTTGTTGCCATATAGTTTTCATAATTGCCTGGAACTTCCTGCTTCATGCGCCACTCTTCGTTTTTCGCCAGGAAAAAATAAACAAAGAGCATATTGACATATAGAATTAGAATAATAAAACGCGGCCAATACAGAAGAAGACCCAGTCCTGAGATTGCCAGAAAAAGATACTGGGGATGCCTGACCTTTGAATAAAAACTTTTTTGCACCACTCCTTTGTTGGTAAAACGGCCATAGTATAAAGGAATTGCTGCATATAAGAACATGCACAGGCCAAGGACCATCAAGATCTGTAGATACGACAGCCCTTGGACTAAGGGGTCGTCCATAAATACCATATGAGGCAGAAAAAATTCAGTGGTCCAGCTCAGCAGAGCTGAACTCGACAAAAAATTTAGAATCGGTCCATAGACCGAGTAAAAATAAAGGGCAAAGGGCGAAATCATGATAATGATTTCCACACCTATAAGGCAATAGGCCAGTATTGCTCCCCACAATAGAAGTTTCTGTGGCCTTGAGGGTTGTTGCATAGAACTTCCTCCATAATATCAAGAAATTAACGTTTAACTGGCTGGGCTCGAATAACAGCAGGCAGAGATGCTGTTATTCCCATGACTTGCTGCTCAATCCGATAATGCTTTTAATTTTCTGCAAATAGCCAGTTCCTATACAAAAGCCGAGCCTCAAACGACAGACCCGGCTTTTGTTGAAACCTCCAAGCGATCCCCTGAAATTATTTGCGGATGCCTTCGCCTTCCATGTGTATCTGCACCATATCGCCAACCAGCAGCCCGCCGGTTTCAATCACTTTATTCCAGTTCAATCCGAAATCTTTGCGATTTACTTCCCCATTCAGGACAATTGCTGCTCTCTCATTGCCCCAAGGGTCTTTTAGGGGACCATGTAATTGACCATCAAGCTCAATAATCTTGGTATGATTTTTAATTGTTAATTCACCTTTGACACGATAAGTACCATCTTTGGGCGTAATTGAAATCGTTTTAAATGTCATGGTCGGGTATCTTGCAACCTCAAAAAAATCAGCGCTGCGCAGGTGATTATCGCGCTTTTCAATTTTTGTATTAATACTATTTACACTCATCTCAACATTCATATTTTGTAATTGTTTCTTCTCATCAATCACAAAACCGCCCTTGAACTTCTCAAACCAACCGGATACATGAGCAATCGTCATGTGTTTAACTTGAAAGCCAATCGTTGTATGATCAGGGTCAATGGTGTATTCCCCCGCAAACAAAGTTGTTGGAAGGAAAAGCAACATTGCCAGCACAATAAGTATTCTGTTTTTCATAGCCTTTCTCCTTTACTGTCAAACAATTACACGTATTAAGCGTTCGCCAAAATACCATTTAGTGATACTCAAACATTAAGCAGTGAATAATAAATGGAAACAATGCCACCTGATTTTTCTATCGCTGTCCCTTGGCGAAGTGAGCAGCCAGAGCATCAACTCAAACGCCTGCTAACTCAATATCACCCCATGCCCCAAGTTGCTCACCATGGATAATAACGATGCCGAGCACTCCGTCAATAGCCGCACCTATTTCAATAGCCTGATTAATATCATCAGCGCTCTTCGTTTCATTGCCCAGCCGGGTGGCTACCGCATCTGCCAATGCAGTGGACCGCGATATAACAGTTACTGCATCAGCCCGCCCAAAACTTAAGGAGTGCCCAACCGTTGCCGAAGAAGTACAAATACCAATCGGCATCTGTACCTTTTTTACCGTAATGCCAACCTTGTTACTCAGCGGCGAAGTCCCGGCAAAAATAGCTACCGAACAATCTTCCTGGCGTTTCAGATAAATATCTCCACCATTTTCAACAACAATCTCATCAAGAGAGTACTCCCGAGCTAAAAATTCGCCAACATATTGGGCAGTTACTCCAGCAACAGCGGCCATCGGACCGACACCAGCCTTAGCCGCCGCTCTCATCATCTCTTTCACAACCACAGGAGCCGTCGGTTCATAGGGGATGGGAATCAGACTCTGTAGGAACTCCGGCTGACCGGCAATATAATTCTCCAGCTGATTTCTCAAACCAAACACATAGTGACGGGCCTCGCTTCGCAAATCTTTGCTGGTAAGAATGTTCAGGTCCGTTTCCCGGACCTGAACCTCAAAGGAGACCAGACCAGCCTTGTCCACTAAGTTTCGATATTCCCTTTTACAATATGACCCAGGCAAGGGTTTATGCTTTTTTTGTTTACACGGCAATGCTATATTCCTGTTTATAATTCCACGACTCGTCATTTAACTCTATCTACACGCTATCCGGCGCCAGGTAAAATAAAAATCAGGCTGACAAGAAAAACTTACCCTCTCTTCATTTGGAAATTATTCATGACATTGGCAGACCAGAAGATACCTACTATTTCAGTCGTCATTCCTACCCTGAACGAAGAAGCACATATTGCCAAGTCCATCAACTCAGCAAAATCTGAAGCTTTTGAGGTCATCGTTGTTGACAGCGGCAGCGACAAAACCGCTGATATTGCTCAGCAGCTGGAATGTAAAGTCATCACTGCCTCACAAGGACGGGCTTCTCAAATGAACGCCGGCGGGCGAGAGGCCGCAGGTGAGATTCTTCTTTTCCTGCATGGCGACACGGTGCTGCCCCAGCAATTCTCGACCGAAGTACACAAACTGCTCAGCACACCTCAAATTGCCTGCGGCGCCTTTGGGCTTCACATTGACCAACCAGGCATTACCGTCAGAATCATTGAATTTTGCACAAACATCCGGGCAAAACTTTTCAGTATGCCTTATGGTGATCAAGCAATTTTTATGTATAAATCATTGTTTAATACGGTCAATGGCTATGACGATGTTTCTTTTCTTGAAGACGTGATGCTAGTCAACGCCATAAAAAACCACGGGAAAATAGCCATTTCTGATCACAAAGTAAGCACATCAGGGCGCCGATGGCAAAAACGCGGCATCGTAAGGACAACAATGATAAACCGGTTAATCATCCTTGGTTTTCTACTTGGGGCTTCTCCCAAGCGTCTTGATAAGTGGTACAGGATCGGCAAGAAATGAACTGATAGCAGGCTTTTTAGGGGCAAGCTGCTGCTTAAGCTCTTTGTCCTGGATAAATGAGGTCATATAGCGGGAACTCATCATCAGGTAAGGTGACGAGTAGGACTTCTGTATAATAGGGTTGGTGGCTGAAAAAACTCCAGCAAGACCCATAAAAATCAAGGTCGACACAAACAGCGCCTTTGCCAGACCAAATACGGCACCCATAGAGCGATCAAACCATCCTAAAAAAGTAACCTGCATAACTTTCTTCAGACCCAGACCAAGAAGCATAATCGCTACATAGGTGAATAAAAAGAGTACGCTATAGGTAACAACAAATCGAAGTTGAGGATCTTTAAGCCAATCGATGGTATACTGGGAAACAAAAGGATAATACCTGCCTGCGGCAAGGTAGCCCGCCACCAACGCCAAGAAGAAAGCCAGTTGGCGAACAAAGCCGACCCATACTCCTCTGACCAGAAACAAAACGGTAATAATTATGACTCCAATATCTAAAATAGTTACGGTCACGGTATATCCATAGTATATTCGGTAGGTTTTACTATATTTCGCATATCAATCACATATCACCCTTTTTATATAAAATAGCAAGGCTTTTCAAGGACCTGCAACCATTGACGAAACTCCTTTCAACCCAACAATTTATGACCTGTCAAAAAATTTTCACCCGGCAAATATTCTGCCTTGAGACAATCAACCTTGCACTTCTCAGAAATGAAATATCCGGTATGGAAAAACAATTTGCGCAAGACCATTTAAGCACGAGCGAGCAAGAGCGTTTTTTTTCATTTAAATATCCCAAACGGCAGGTTGAATGGCTAGGAGGAAGATTGGCGGCCAAACGGGCTGTCTCTATGCTTCTAACAAAAACGAACAACAGCGTGGCAGCGTTCCCGGATTTTTCGGTTGGCGCTACTCAGGAAGGCAGACCCCTACTTCATTTGAAAAAAGTTCATACTCCAATCGATATATCGATATCGCATAGCGGCAATCTTGCCGCCGCCCTGGCTGTAAGTCACATTTGCTGCGGTCTTGATATTCAGGAAATCACCAAAAAAATTTTAAAGGTGAAATCTCGTTTTGCTTCTCCGGCAGAAGAACAAATTATGTATCAATTACCATGTCTTAAGGCATTTAGTGAGGAAACAGGCCTGACCATGCTCTGGTCTGCGAAAGAAGCCTTTCGAAAAAGTATTGTCTGTAAGCCGATGCTGGGTTTTCTGGACATTAGCCTTCTGGAAGTAAACGGCACCCTTGCCCAGGGATTCATCGGTACGTTCACCTGCCGCCGCCTTACAGAATCCAGAAGATTGACAGCCTTTTTTACTCTATCCAACACCTTTGCAGTTGCAATAACCTAAATAAGGCAAGAGGACCAGAGCACCCAAGTGCTCCAGACTTAAAAAGCCTTGAAAAAAAATCCCCGGGTGTCATACACTAAATAAATAGCTAATTGAATAATTGACAAACTCACAGTTAACCTGCAATGATAGGAAACGAAAAGTCTCAATAGTCTTAGTACCACCATGTTAAATCAGCTAGTTAAAGAGTTGCACTGGGATGTTGAGCTGGTTTTGCGAAACCATCAATAATTTGACAAACTCCTTATAGTAGTTCCATGGAGGTAGATCTATGCCAGTGAATACTATTCCAGGCTCCGGAGTAAACAGCCCTGTTGAATTATACAAGGTCCGCCAGACGGACTCTGATTTTAGACAGAGAGAAGCGAGCCAACGCTCCAGTCAGCAAGAAGACATTTACTCTGTTACCATTTCTCAAGAGGCTATTGCGCTCCAGAAACAAGAAAGAGAACAACAGGCAGAGTCTGAGCAAAAGGTGGAGCAGAATCGCGAGCTGAGAGCCCAAACTGACAGAGACCTCCAGAGACAACGGGCAGAAGCAGAAGACCGGACACAACAACAAGCCATAGACATCCTCATATAAAATTGCATGCAGCTTATCGCCCAAATAGCCTCTATTTCTCTTTTTAAAGGTCTTAATACGCCAGAGCTTGAAGCACTGGCAATGATTGTCACAGATCAAAGTTTTAGCCGGGGGCAACATATTTTTTCAGAAGGTGACGAGGGAGTAGGTTTTTATGTGGTCATCTCTGGAAAAGTTAAAATTTATAAACTTTCCGCAGAAGGAAAAGAGCAAATTATGCACGTCTTCGGCCCGGGTGAACCCTTCGCGGAAGTCGCTGTGTTTGCTGGAGTAAATTTCCCGGCCAATGCAGTAGCCCTTGAGGCGAGCAGGGTTTTTTTCTTTCCCAGGCGATCCTTTGTTTCACTTATTAAGGAAAATCCGGCACTGGCCATGAATATGCTGGCAGAACTTTCTCTGCGCCTTAAAAAATTTGCCCACATGATTGAGGATCTCTCACTTAAAGAAGTCCCTGGACGTCTCGCCAACCACCTCCTGCTGCTTGCCGATGAGCAGGACAATGAAAAGACAGTAACCCTTGACCTTGCCAAGACACATCTCGCAAGTCTTTTAGGAACAATCCCGGAAACACTCTCCAGAATCCTCAGCAAAATGGGTAAACAGGGCCTGATAGAGTCACAAGGTTCTACAATTACAATTCTTGACCATGATGCGCTTAGTGATTTGGCAAGTGGGGAAAAACGGCTCTAAAGACAACAAAGAGATCCTATTGAGACTTTTTACGAGTTTGTCAAGATTTGGCCGCTAACTTTTTTTCCGGGAAAATGGTTTTGACCAGGTAATCAGGCAGCATTTTGAAGGCTTCTGTCGGTGCCAATGGTGCCTTTCCCCTGTCAATCTTCACATCATCCGACCCGACTCCTTTTGCCATCAGCAACATATCCTGTTTTTTCTGCAGCGTTGTTCCGGCGGCGTCAGTAATCGGCAGCAGAGTCGGTCCCATACTGTCCAGGACATAGGCCATCTGCCCGTTTGTCAATACAACAATACTCCCTGGCGGATAAATACCCACTGAATTCACAAAAGAGTGCAGAATATGCTGCAGAAGGCGATCTTTTTCTGCATATTTATGAAAAATATCCGCCACCACCGATACTGGGTTAAAGGCATCCTTATAGCACCGCTTTGAGGTCATGGCGTCATAGATGTCAGCCAACTTACAGACCTTAACATATGGTGGTATTTCAGTGGGCTTCTTTGTTAAAGGATAGCAGCGTTCTTCATCGTCAAAAAGTTGTGAGTGATGATACAGACTGACATTTTTGATATAAGGGTTTGTCAGTTTGTTTTTTTCAAGCAGCTCTAACCCTTTGGAACTGCTGTGCGACTTCATTTCTTCAAATTCACTGGCAGTCAATTTGCCCGGTTTGTTGAGTATCTTTTTATCGATAAGAATTTTACCCAGATCATGCATAAAAAACCCAATGGAAATATCACGCATTTCATCGGGCAGATAAAACGCAAAGGTATCTTTATCCAGAGCATCGCTCCTTCGCATATTTTTACTGGATATATTGCTCAATACCCCGTTAACTATACTGCTGAAATTTTCGTTGAATTTCTTTAGAATAACCGTGCCAATGGTGCAGACATTGATAGAATGGTTATACAAATAATCGTCGTAGGAAAAAATTTCTTTGGTCAGAAATGAAAAAGCGTTTTCGTTCTGGGAAACAAAATCAAACAGATCCAAAACAGTGTTGGTAATGGGTTCAAAATCAAATTCTCCGCCGGTTTCCTCAATAGATGCCAAGACGCCCTTGATGCAGTCTTTTGCCCTCGAGTATTTCTCTGACGCTACCTCCTTAAGCTCGACAATTTCTTCAATTTTATGATCAATTTCAAAAGCCGCATCTTTTTTCCCCTGGTTATTGTCCTGAGGCCTTTGCTGCGGCGCTGCTGTTTCTGGTTGGGCTGCTTCTGTTTCCTCAGAACCACTGCCAATTCCTATTGTTTTGCCATCCTTGTTCCACAATCCCCCCGCATTCGCAATGATAATGGGTATTTTCTCGACACCAAAACGTTTAACATTCAAAAGCGGTTTTTCATCACTAACAAGAACATCTTTTTCAAGAATAAGCCGCCCCTGCTTGTTAAAAATATCCATCCCTGTCCGAATTGAACCTCCAGCCCTGACAACTTCAATAAGCTGGTCTATCAATATTTTCGGTATTGGTGCTTTCATAAATTTGTCTTGAACGTGCTAAAATCAAAGGAGAGATGTGGTGTATCCCAATGCCTGTGACAAACCCCATATTTGTGATAATCATACCACATCTCCCGATCAATATGTCAACAGTTTTTAGAATCCTGTCCAAAACGCTGCGTTTTGCAGCAAAGCAGTCAGAAAACCACATTTCTACAGCACCAAATGATCGTTAAACTGTCCGGCACACCCGGCCATATCCCCCTGGATTTATGCCTGATGCCCAATAAACTGTACCCTGTTTATAGTCAACAAACCAGTAGCCACCTGGAGCTCGATGGGCGGAAGTAAAAATAAACGGTTGTTGTTTGGAAAAACATTCATGCAGAAAAATCCCCTTCGGGTTCATTTTGGGAACAAGTAAACTCATAGCCTCTTCTATAGTGGGAAGACGCCAGTCGTTAAAACCCGCGAAATTGTTTTTATTGAGCTCAGCCGCGTACTGTTGGGTCCGACGCATTGAAGTCAGATCACTTCCCTGTCGCTGCCACATAACACCTGTCACCATCTCCGTCACCGTCAAACCATCGTTGTTGTCAACAAGATGTGTTAAAAACCCGCCGGCTGGATTGCACTTACTGTCAAAAAAACCATGGCGCGTCACAATTTTCTGAATATCTCCTTCAACCACCTCGCCTGCGGCATTCGGCAAAGATTTATGGAACAGTTCCGGGACCGGGTCTGATGACGAGGGAAGCCCAGTCTCGAGTTCTTCAAAATCATCATCGGTAATTACAGACCGCACAGCTACCCTACACTCGCCTTTGAGAACATTTTCAGTAAGCCATTTTTTGAGCTCCTCATTGACAGCATAACACCTGTCAAGCCCAGGATTGTCCCCCTGTTCAGCGACTGCTCTGGCAACCATGTCCTGGGGGGCATCAATCTCAGCCATTACTTTCGCATGCTTTATACCTCGCTCCATGAGACATACTTGAGGCGGGTTTTCCCAATTATCTATAAAAAAATAATAATACCGATCACTTTTATTTCGGACATTTCGTTCTTTTGTGCCCCAACTCTCAAAAATTGTAAATGTCAGGGCTGGAGTAATCGCCCAATCGATTGTCGCATCTGCCTTTCCAGCAATCCCTAATTTTTCGAAAATACCCATACTCTCTCCCTTTGAGTTCTCTGTTTAAATCTGCACAAACGGTAAAATTTTCAGAAATGCAGGCTTCACGGTGCACAGTTATGATGATGTCCGATACGACAACTAACTTATCCAGGTTGTAGGAGATCTCCTCTCCAGACTGGTTAATCTATTCCTTGCATTCCTTTTTTTGTGTAGACTATAGTAAAATAAATAGGAAATCAACATTAATAGTAATAATTACCATTTACTCTTTATGCTTAAAAAAATTCGAATTCACTCAGGCCACCCCTATCCATTCGGCGCATCCATCCAAGGAAACCGTTTCAACTTTTCCTTGTTTTCCCAAAATGCAACTAAAGTCACACTTCTTTTGTTCGAACAGAACAGCAATTCACCTTTTGTGAGTCTGGGCCTCAGCTCCGATAAAAATAAAACCGGCAATATATGGCATATTGCTCTTTCCGGAATCAGCAAAGGCACCCTCTATGCCTACCAGATTGATGGACCCCACGATAAAGACCATGGCCACCTGTTTGACCGAGACAATATCCTTCTTGATCCCTATGCAAAGGCCATCTCCGGGAATGAAACATGGGGCAAAGGCAAGGCCAATAAACCATTGCTTGGCATCATCAATGACTTTGCCTTTAATTGGCAAGGCGACCGGCCGTTAAAAACCCCCCTCAACAAAACCATCATCTACGAAATTCATGTCCGAAGCTTCACCAAGAACAAAAACTCTGGTGTAAAACATCCTGGTACATATCAGGGCGTGATAGAAAAAATTCCATATCTCACTGAACTTGGCGTAACAGCCGTCGAACTTTTGCCAATCCATGAGTTTGACGAAACCGAAATTAAATTCAAAGATCCCCATTCAGATAAGTCTTTGATAAATCTCTGGGGCTATAACTCGATTAATTTTTTCTCACCCAAAGCCAGTTACGCAGTTAATGGCTTGGCCGGCCAACAGATCAACGAATTCAAGTCTCTGGTCAAAGCTCTGCATAAGGCCGGCCTTGAGATAATCCTGGATGTGGTCTTCAATCATACGGGCGAAGGTGGCTCGTCCGGCCCCTCAATTAGCTTTCGCGGCATTGAAAACAGTATTTATTATCTTTTGGACAAACATGGTGACTATCAGAATTTTACCGGCTGCGGCAATACCATCAACTGCAACCACCCGATTGTCCGTGAGTTTATTTTGGATTGTCTGCGCTACTGGGTTGTTGAAATGCATGTTGACGGCTTCAGATTTGACCTAGCTGCGATTTTCAGCAGAGATCAGGCAGGGCTCGTTCTTGAAGCTCCCCCGCTTGTTGAACAAATTGCCGCTGACCCAATTCTGGCAGATACCAAAATCATTGCCGAAGCTTGGGATGCTTCCGGTCTCTACCAGGTAGGCACCTTTTCCAAGAACTCGAGGTGGGCAGAGTGGAATGGACGCTTCAGAGACGATGTCCGCTCCTTTATGTGCGGACATCCCAACACGCTGACAAACCTGGCAACCAGACTTGCCGGCAGTTCTGACCTTTTTCAGGCCAGCGGCCGAACCCCTGCCAGCAGCATTAATTTCGTCACCAGCCATGATGGATTCACCTTGTATGACCTCGTCAGCTACAACCACAAATGGAATACCGCCAACGGTGAAGAAAATCGTGACGGCGAGAACCACAATATCAGCTGGAACAGCGGCAAGGAAGGACCGACTAAATCCATAAAAATCAACCAGTTAAGGTTCCGTCGAATTCGAACAATGGCCGTGATCCTTCTCCTTTCCCAGGGCACCCCCATGCTCCTTGCCGGAGATGAATTCTGCCGCACCCAGAAAGGCAACAACAATCCGTATTGCCAGGACAACTCAATCAGCTGGCTGGATTGGTCCCTGGCAGAAAAGCACAAGCACATGCTCCGGTTTTTCAAGTCGCTTATCCAACTACGCAAAGAACACCCAGCTTTTCACCGAACCGACTTTTTTGACGCTGCATCAAAAAATGAACCGGCTGAGATTCTCTGGCAGGGCAGCAAACAAAGAGTCGAAGATTGGTCGCCGGAAAACAGGCATCTCTGCTTTCTTCTTAATGGTGCAAAGGCCGGCGATCCCAACAACTTTTTTATCGCCTTAAACTCTGACAGTAAGCCTCACTCTGTAGAATTGCCCTCCACGCACAAAAAATATTCCTGGAGCTGCATCATAGACACCTCTCAACCATCACCGAAAGATTGCGACCTCGATAATCCGTCCCCCCTCTCCTCTGACAGGGTTCTCGTTCAGCCTATGTCCGCCGTTGTCCTTATTGCCTGATCTTACATCACTTTTTATAAAAAATAGCCTTTAGGACACAATGATGGCACTTCATTTTATTGGCGACTCACTCATCGAGTATTTTGATTGGCAAAGGTGTTTTCCAGCCTTCAAGGTAGTCAATTCAGGTCTGGCCGGGGAAACTGTTTCTGAACTTCTTCGGCGCACCGCCAGTTTGATCAGCCTCGTCCCGGAGCCGGACTGGCTTATCATTATGATTGGCACCAATAATGTTGCCATGCAGGACTTTTCATTCATGCCGGAGTATGAAAAAATTATTACTCATTTTCAAAGCTCTTTTCCAACTGCCAACCTTCTTATCCATGGACTTTTCCCCATTGAACTCCCTTGGCTGAACAATAATACCATTATATCGATCAATGAAATGATCGGTTCTCTTGCCAGAGACAAAAGAGTCGGCTATTTGAACGGTTGTCAAATTTTCACAAAAAATGACAAAAATGTACACTATTTCCTTGAAGATGGCGTCCATATAAGTAATGATGGCTACTCACAGTGGACCAACGCGATTAAGTGTTACATTTCTTCACACTCAACAGACAATGAACCTAAAACACGATAAAGAATTTGCAACGTTAAACTGCCTGTACGAGGTCACCAAAGTTCTGGCCTCTTCAACAGATCTGCAGGATTGTTTGAATCGCTCCCTACTCATTCTTTCGACATATTCAGAACTTAAGAACGGTACCATTACCATCGTCAACCCCGTATCCGGACAGATCGAAATTGAAGTCGCTCACGGCATGACGGCAGAAGCCAGAAAACGCGGCGTATATAACCTTGGCGAAGGTATTACCGGCAGAGTCGTTGCCAGCGGCGCCCCAATTATTGTTCCTCAAGTGAGTGAAGAACCACTGTTTCTCAATCGTACCAGAACCCGCGGCACAACAACCAAAGGCCTGTCGTTTTTGTGTGTGCCAATCAAACATGGCAAAGATACAATTGGCGCACTTAGCGCTGACTGCAGCTACCGTGAAGGCGCTAATTTTGAGGATGAAATCCGCTTTCTTTCTATTTTAAGCAGTATTATCGCCCAAACAGTCAATCGGATTCAGGCCGTCAATAAAGAAAGAGAAACTCTGCTGCACGAAAATATCCAGCTCAAGCAGCAGCTTTCTGAAAAATACGGCATAGATACCATCATCTCTAAAAGCAGCAGGATGCTGGAAGTTTTAGAGATGACCAATAGAGTTGCCGATTCCAACGCAACAGTACTGTTGCGCGGCGAGTCCGGCACCGGCAAAACTTTAATAGCCAAAGCCATCCACCACAACAGTAAACGAGCCAATGCCCCTTTTATTGCGGTCAACTGTTCAGCCCTGCCGGAAACGCTGCTGGAAAGTGAGCTCTTTGGCCATGAGAAAGGTGCTTTTACCGGCGCCAATCAACTTAAAAAAGGGCGCTTTGAAATTGCTGAAGGAGGGACCCTTTTCCTTGATGAGATAGGCGAACTTTCACTTTCAATTCAGGTAAAGCTCCTTAACGTCGTTCAGGACAAAGAGTTCCAGCGTCTTGGCAGCACTAAGTTGCGTAAATGTAATGTCCGACTGGTGGCTGCCACAAATAGAGATTTGGAAAAGGCCGTTGAACTTGGAACTTTTCGTGAAGATTTTTATTATCGGCTCAATGTTTTTCCAATTTGCATCCCGCCTCTTCGCGAGAGGCGCACTGATATCCTGCTGTTAGCCGAATTTTTTCTGCAGAAATACAATAAGGAAAACAACAAGAATATTAAACGAATATCAACATCTGCCATAGACCTTTTAATACAGTATCACTGGCCGGGAAATGTTCGCGAACTGCAAAACTGCATAGAACGCGCCCTCTTAATTTGTGACGATGATGCTATTAAAAGCTACCACCTGCCACCAACACTACAGAGTGCCGCTACAGTGAACACTGGCAAGAACCCACTATCGTTTGCTGCGGCAGTTGACAATTTTGAAAAGGAACTTATCATCGATGCCCTCAAACGCTTTAAAGGCAATCAAACTAAGGCGGCTGAGTTTCTTGACTCAAGTTTACGCATCATCAACTACAAGATACACAAACATGGCATCGACACCCAGAGTTTTAAGGTAAATAAGGAATGAATATTCTGCTGCATGTCTGCTGCGGCCCCTGCTCCGCCTACCCTCTCCTCACTCTTCGCCAGAAAGGGTTCACGACCTCTGGATTTTTCTTCAACCCCAACATACATCCTTTTAAAGAGTTCAACCGACGTTTGACCAGCCTGGAAGAGTTAAGCAAAAAAATGACCTTTCCGGTGCATTATGAACGCCAGTATGGTTTAAAAGATTATCTCCGGCAGGTTGTCTTTAACGAACAGGAGCGCTGTAAAATCTGCTATGCCATGCGACTCGAGACAACCGCCAAGAAAGCCATGGAAACCGGCGCGGAGGCCTTTTCGACCACTCTGCTCTACAGCCGCTATCAAAATCACGCCCTGATCAAAAAAATCTGTGAGCACATCGCAGATGAACACGGCATTCCATTTTATTATGAGGATTTTCGTGATGGATGGCAGGATGGTATTGATTTGTCCATTGAGATGGGACTCTACCGTCAACCGTATTGCGGCTGCATCTACAGCGAACAGGAGCGTTACGATAAGAGTATGAGGGAAAAGAACGACAGTAGAAAATAAATTGGGGAGAGGAGTGTGGGCATATCATCAACCAATCGGTTATAAATACCAACAGAGAAAATTACCCGGCCCCCATTTATCAAACTTGACAAGGAGAATCTTGACCATAATAAAGACTACTGAGGTGTCGCTGATACCCCCTTGCCTGGCGAAATTGAGGTAAACGTATGCCAGTCCGGCAGGGAAATATCAGGAATCCAGTCCCTCCAGGTGCGCTTGGGTGGGTTCCCGGCCTCAATAGAGGCAATAATCGTTTTTGCTTCAGCTGCAACAGTCGTTTCGGGATAATTTGCCAGAAGATAGCGAAGCCTTGCCTCGGCCATGGGCAAAGATTCCGTCCGGATGTAATAGGTCGCAATATAAAACTCATGGTTAGCAAGAAAATTTCTGGCGGCAAGCACCCGTGCATTAGCCTCTACAACATAAGCTGAGTCAGGAAACGCCTTCATCAATTTTAAAAAAGCGGCAATCGAATCGATGGCCGCCCCAGGATCCCTGTCAATGGTATCGATTTGCTTGTATGAACTCATCGCAATCTGGAACAGGACATAGGGAATGGCTTCATTGGTCGGGTGGTTTGCCTCAAACCCTTCATACTCAGAAATAGCTTCTGCAAAATTGTCGAGATAATATTGGCAATCGGCGGATTTAAGCTCAGCGAGAAGGCTCTGCGGGCTAAAGGGATATCTCTCTTTGATCTCCCTAAATGTCTTCAGTGCATCAGAGTAATTAGCCCGGTTATAATCCTCCATTGCAAGCATCGCGAGACCGTCCGGCGTATCAGGAGCTGAAACCCCGCCACCAACACCCAGCAAAGAGGAAAAGCTGTCAATCATCGCGCAACCCGGCAAGCATAACACCAATGTAAGCAAAATGAGAGCAGTAATCTGTACGTATCTTATTTTCATCAAACCTCTCGTGTCAGCTAGATGCCGAGCATTTTCTTCCTTCAACCGTTAAAATATTATCCTGGCGAAGCCGATCAAGATACTGTTCAACTGCTTTCTCAGCAACCGCACCATCGCCAGCAGCAGAAACAACCTGCCTGATCGAATTATGCCGAATATCACCAATGGCCATTACACCCGGAATATTTGTCTGCATCATACAATCGGTAATTACAAAACCATTCTCCATTGCCAACTGATGCTGAGGCAACATTTCGTTGTTGGGTGTGGTACCAATTAAAATAAAAACACCCGCAAAGGAACAGATATCTTCTGTGCCATCCGAGTGCCTGAGCTTAAGGCCCTCAACCTCTTTTTCTCCTATAATGCCGATAACCTCCGAATCACATTGAAAGGAGACCTGCTTATGGGCGAAAGCTTCTTCCTGAACAATTGGCGAGGCCCGCAATTCATCCCTGCGATGGATGATGGTTACCTTTTGGGCAAACTTGGTCAGGTAAACGGCCTCTTCCACGGCCGTATCTCCCCCGCCAACAACCGCAATCTCCAAATCACGATAAAAAGGGCCGTCACAGGTGGCGCAATACGAGACACCTTTCCCGATCAGCCTTTCTTCCCCCGGAACATTAAGCTTATTGGGCCGGGCTCCGGTTGCAATAATAACCGCTCTCGTCCGAATTTTTCGCCCGTCCTCAAAGGTTATAGTTTTCACATCACCTTCAAGATCCATGAAAGCAACCAAATTATTCATAACTGTCAGACCGAAACGCTGGGCTTGCGCCTTCATTTTTTCAGCCAGGTCAAAGCCGGATATTCCTTCCGGGAATCCCGGATAATTGTCTACCCATTCTGTCACCAAAATTTGTCCGCCTTCGACCCCCTTTTCAACAAGAATTGTATCGATCCTTGCCCGACAAGCGTAAAGACCGGCGGTCAGCCCACCCGGTCCCCCACCCACAATAACTAGTTGATAGATCCTATCCTTGCTCATGCAACGCAATCTATACGAACTTATAAAGCTTTTTGCAGCATTGCAATGAGCTGGGCCTTGCCGACTGCCCCGGTAATCTGGTCAACAATCTCTCCACCCTTAAAAAGAATCAGCGTAGGTATTGCGCGAACACCGTATTTACCTGGTGTTGCTGGGCTGTCATCAACATTCATCTTGGCCACAGCTACCTTGCCGTCAAATTCGCCGGCCACTTCAGCAATCACCGGACCAATCGCCTTGCAAGGGCCACACCAAGGCGCCCAAAAGTCAACAAGACAAGGAAGGTCCGACTGAAGGACTTCAGCTTCAAAATCACTATCTGTAACCTGCTTTACTTTCTCATCTACCATCGATTTCTCCTCCATGTTTATATATTGGATACTATTTATTTTTAAATTTAAAACACTATACTGGAAATTACCTTTTCAATAAACAGCAGAATTTATCCTTGGCAAAAAATTTACCCATTCCAGATCATCTCCTCTGGCTGAGGGCCTTTATTATAATCTCTGTCCGTAGCTAATTGCCGTAATAGTAGTTGACAATTCACTCTCTCATTTTATAATTTATTATAAACACATACATTCACTGCCATCGCTTAAAAGCGATACTACAGAGGATACTGTTATGCCTGTCACAAAATTTTTGCAAGAGCCTAAAAAGCTTGAAATGCAGCTGTATAAAAAGAGTAAGAAAGGCCGGGACCTCAGGCAAACCCATGTCCCTTTCTCCGGCTCACCACACAAACATCCCTATGATCCCAAAAAGTTTATTCTGGTGGCTGATCCATACAGCACTAGTGTATATTACGACTTTGAATCCAAAGATGTTGAGTTCGCTGAAGAATTACCCAGCATTGTCAACCTCGAAGGTGAAACAGTTAATATGGTCTTAATATGGGTCAAAAAAAATAGTATAGGGCTCCGCTGCTCTCCTTTCATTGTCAGCAACACAACACCACCGCCCTCATGAGATAAACGAAAATCAGAATCAATCGCTCAAATTTCCTCATACCGTTCATGAGCTTCTGCCGCCTGGCCTATCATTTTCCTTTGACCAAGTCAGTAATTCGTTGTAATAGTTCAACTCTGACTGACTAGCTTTTCAGTGTGCCTGCCCCTTTTCAAAAGAGCGCAGAGGACATGAAAAAGTCATATTGGCAACCAGAAGGTCAGAACAGTATTTGGTTCACAGGAGACCTATTGAAGGTCTTACAGAGTTTCGCCAGGCTAAAGAGTTTCAGTACAAATGCAGTTTATGGAGGGAAACCAGTGGTACGCGCAACAAAACGAAAACATCCAAGAATACCTTACTCGGGCAAAGTTGATCTTTTATTTCCTGACATTGAATATATCAACTGTGAAGCGCTCAATATCAGTCTAGTCGGTATGAGAACCCTTGGCTGCCAGGAACAGGAAGAAGGAACCCAATGCAGCATAGAATTTCATAACTCCGATGACAAAACTGCAACACGACGCCTCTGTATCAAAGGCGAAGTCGTTCGAGTCCATGAAGACGGTATCGCCTTACTTTTCATCAGTATGAATGTCAGAACCCTTAGCGACCTTGAAGAACTCATCAAGGACCATGCGGGTGATAGCTATATAGATGCAGATGAGTTTTTAAAAGATATTCCAGCCGAACAGCCAGTTGCTTAACCAGAGGTGAATGTATGTCAGGGAAACCTGTGACCATTTTCAAACCATATTCGTTTACGCCTGGTCAAAAAATAAAAATAGCCGGGGGTAAGCGTTCCGGTGACTGGGAAGTTGTCGGCCAATCCGACCAAACTGTCACCCTGCGCTGCCCTGTTTCCGGTCGTGAATATGAATGGAGCCGGTTCTGTTATCTGGTAGACGAACAGAAGTAGTGTAATTTTATACGTAAATTTCCTCTGTAGAAGCTCAAGAGGTCTCCGGGTCACCGTGATTTTGCTGTTTAAGTTTCCCCTTCCGATAGTATTAATTATACCCCATGACCGAAAAAATTCCGGACGACATTAAACAGGATTTGGAAAGGGCCTGTGCCCTGCACCAACGTGCCGTTTCTGATTATGCGCAATGTGTTGAGTTCAGCAAATTGATGTTAGACCTCCTGGCACGACTCGAAGACGCCGGCTGTTTTAAGACTGCCGACAAAGTAATGACCATACTCCTCGACTGCAACCCAAAGGAAGGAAGCAGCTGCGATAAAGCCACCCATGTAGGTGAGAAAATGAAAAAATTTTGCGCTAACCACAAGTAGCTCCAACACGTTACAGCATAGAGAAGTCTTTCTTAAACGTAATCGATATCACAAGTCATCTTTGATGGTCTCGCAGATAGCGTAGACTTCGGATAGTACCCGAAAAGGCCGGGTATAAACTGCTACTTCAAAAACAGCACGACATCTCTGTCACTCTGTAACTAGTTGGTTTTACGTGGTGCTGATTGAACCGTTGATACTTTTCGTTACTTTTTCATCTTTCATTTCTGCAATATTGCATTGCAATATACTGCATAAATGAAACCATAATGCTCTCTCCAACTTCATACACAGATTTATGAACCCCGGCAATTTTTGTGCCCTTTGTCATTACCCATCGCCTTCCAGACTGGTTGTGCGGCCCTCCGACAATCAGATGCAATTCACCATGGTTGCTGGCCATAGGGACAATTGAAGCCAAGGCCTGCTTGGTCTCCTCCGCTATTATTTGGGGACATATTTGAACTTACCTGAACCCATTGGCACAGAGACTGCATTTCTATCCAGACAAAAGAACAAATCCACACAAAGAAGAATAAAGAAACCCGATGCAAACTGTCTGACAAATCAAAAAAACGGGAGGTAAGCCATGAAGACATTAACAGCTGGACAAAAACAAAGCGGACTCGGAAAAACTGCAACGTGTATGGCCTTATCCCTGTTTTACTTTGCTCTTCTTGCCTACCCTTTTGGCGTCACTGCGGAAGGCTTCATGGTGGGAAGAATGCTGATTGCCGGAATAATTTTATTTGCGATTTCAGTTCCAGTCTGGATTATTAATGTCAAAAGAGAATTCTTTACGTCAGAGGAAGAAGTACAAGCCACAGTGGCAGAAAAAACTGCCGCCCAAAACACCTACAAAGTTACTGACCTTGCGCAACTTGCTCTGCACAATAATTGGATCAATCCGGAGGAGCTCAAACAAATTCTCTTCTGCCAGGAATCTGACAACAGGAGTTTTGGCGAAGTTGCGGTAAAAAGAAACTTTCTTACCATGTCTCAGGTAAAAGCACTTCTTCAAATGCAACGAGAGCAGCGTACTGCAGCAGACGCTAGCTCTTGATAGTCTCCTCAACTCAAGGCCATAATTTCTGCTAAGGAAACTATGGCCTTGAGTCTTTCCCGCAGTTTTCCTTCTCTTACCACTCCCCCGTCCCACAAAATAAACTTTCTAAAAATGACTGTTGTGTTTATTGTATCAGCCAGCCCTGTTATTGTAGGAAATTAATTAACTATCCAGTATGACACCAGATGCAGTTGTTGTAAACCACACCACAAAATTCAAGAGAAACCCATGCCAAAAACTGTTTTTATTACCGGTGCAACCTCCGGTTTTGGTGAAGCCTGTGCACGACTCTTTGCCCAAAAAGACAATAAACTTATTCTGACTGGACGACGAACTGATCGTTTAGAACGGTTAAGCAATGAGCTTGACGTTGACTGCCACATCATTACCCAAGATGTTCGGGATAGAGAGGCTGTAACAAATGATATTGCACATTTGCCGGAAGGGTTCAAAGACATTGATATTCTGGTGAACAATGCAGGCCTTGCTCTTGGATTACACCCTGCCCATAAAGCTGACCTTGACCAATGGGAAACCATGGTGGATACCAACATCAAAGGGTTACTCTACTGCACTCGGTTTATTCTGCCTGGCATGGTTGAGCGCAACCACGGCCATATAATCAATATAGGGTCAGTGGCCGGGAACTGGCCCTATCCCGGTGGAAATGTTTATGGTGCAACAAAAGCCTTTGTCAAACAATTCTCCCACAATCTCCGCACGGACGTCCTGGGCACCAAAATAAGGGTAACGAATATCGAACCTGGCCTGGCTCAGACAGAATTCTCAATTGTAAGGCTTGGTGGGAAAGAAGAAAAAGCGGCAAGAATTTATGAGGGGACAGAACCTTTAACTGCTGACGATATTGCTGATATTGTTTTCTGGGCAACGACACAACCGGCCCATGTTAACATCAACCGCATTGAAGTGATGCCGGTCTGCCAGAGTTGCGGCCCTTTTGCCATAAGCAGAGAGGCTTAACAGAAGCAACAATTCCCCTCTTAACCGATAATAACTTTATTGCTCAGTTCGTTGATATCATCGCTTTTGATGGGAAAATGTTCTGCCAATATCTCCCCAACCTTGCTAATTTCGCAAATCAGCATCTCTGCAGCATTACTGTTTTTAATGCCCTTGGCAATGCTACCAGCATATTCCTGAAGTGTTTCCTGGCTGATCTTCGTATAGATCCCTTCATCCGCCAGAACCCAAACCCGGTGCTCAAAAAGTGAAATAAAAAAAAGAATTCCGGTTTTATCCCGTGTTTTATAGAGGCCTTTTTCGTAAAAAGCCTTGATGGCCTCCTCGCGGACCTGATTCTCCAAACGGGCTCCCAGAGTGAAATAGCGGAGCAGACCCGGACAAAATTTCGCCCCCCAGCCAATGCCAAAGCCAATCACAATATACAAAGGGACAAAATACCATAGGGATGCAGAAAATAGCCAATCCGAGATTATCAAGGCCAGGAGACCACCGATAATACCCCCGGCAAACAGGTTGGCTTCCGGATAACTATCACTCTGGTCAACAACCATGACAACCACCTCACCCGAGGTTTTTGACTCAACCTCGCTGATCGCTGCCTGTATTTTTTCTTTTTGCGAATCACTGAAAAACGTCTCTGCTTTCATCAATTACCAGCCTCCCGAAGCACCACCGCCTGAAAATCCACCACCACCAAATCCACCGAAACCTCCGCCGGAACCTCCAAAGCCGCCACCCATATATATTCCACCCCTCCTCGTCATCGAATTTGCAAACAATAGCGGCAGGAGCAAGCCTCCAAAGGCGCCAATCGGCAACAGCAATAACAGAGCTAAAAAACCAATTGAGGAGAGGCCCATAAAGGCCACAAGCGGTAGGAGAAGGGCCCCGGCAACCACCCCAAGCGGCTTTGAAGCTCGGCCCAAAAAGGAAATAATCATCACGCCAAAAAACAGATAGGTTAACAACGGCGAGGGTTCCCTGCCTCGCCCTCGTCGTCCTCGTCGCTGTGGCAGTTGATCGGCTTTGAATTCACCTCTAGTCGTCTGAATAATGGCCGCAAGGCCGGCTTCAACTCCAGCATTAAATTTCCCATCCTTGAATAAAGGGGTTACGATCTGGTCAATGATTCGACCACTCATCAGGTCGGTCAGGACACCTTCCAACCCTCTGCCGACCTCTATTCGGAGCTTGCGGTCATTCTCAACAATGAGAAACAGAACGCCGTTGTCTTTCTCCTTCTGGCCGATTTTCCATTGATCGACAGTTCTAATGCTGAAGTCTTCAAGTGAATCACCTTCAAGTGAATCAATCGTCAGTACCGCTATCTGGGTGGAGTCTGTCAACTCAAACGACTGTAAGGCCCGTTCCAGTTTTTGCTCGGCCGCCGGTGAAAGCATATTGGCATAGTCATTAACATATCCTTTGTACGCCGGGACCGTTAAAGCGGCCGCCTTGCCGGCTGAAATCGTCAGCCCCGCAGCTAGAAGCAAAAAACTTATTAAAATTAATTTCCGTAGACTGAACACTAGAATTTCACCTGAGGCGCTTTTTCAGATCCTGCTTCAGCCTTGAAAGGTTCGCGGCGAGGTAGTTTAAGTAAAAAATTATTGGTCAGATTATTCGGAAAGGTGCGTATTGATGTATTGAACATTCTGACCGTCTCGTTGTAGCGCGTCCGGGCAACCGTTATTCTGTTTTCTGTCCCCTCCAGCTGATGCTGAAAATCTCTGAAATTCTGGTTGGCTTTTAAATCAGGATACCTTTCGGCAACAACCATCAGCTTTGACAGGGCCGAAGTTAAGCCCCCCTGTGCCGATTGAAATGCAGCAAACGCCTTGGGATCGTTAACAACATCGGCACCAATTTTTATTTTACCAAGACTGGCACGGGCATTTGTCACAGCGGTCAAGGTCTCTTTTTCATGGGATGCATAGGCCTTGACAGCTTCAACCAGATTCGGGATCAAATCGGCCCTTCTCTGATAAGTCGCTTCAACATCACCCCAGGCAGCAATAACCGCCTCATCATTTTGTTGAATAGTATTGTACCCACAGCCATTTAAAACAACTGTCACTGATAATAAAAAAAATAGCGCCAACTTGTTCCACATAGAAATTCTCCTTATCTATTACGTACCGTATTCCTGTTCATTTATGGCAAGAAATTAAATCAGACCTATACATACCCTCTCTGCCTACTATACCCAATAAAAATATATAATCAAAACCATTCACTATTGGAAGCGTCGCACGACAAATATAGTATCCAGTTGATTTAACGACATAAAACCAAGCTATTGATCACTCTGTTTGTCCCTTTGCCGCCTCCGTGCAAATAACCGCAAACTCCTCCGGATCCAGGCTTGCCGTTCCTACCATTACCCCGGCCAGGCCAGGAATTCTTAGATAATCCACCGCGTTATCCACGTTAATTGATCCCCCATACAGAATCGGGCTGCCAGGTGCAATGTCACGGATCTCAGCAATTGCCCCTTTTGTCTTGGCAAGCGGTTGAGCCGTCTCAATGCCAATAGCCTCAACTGGTCCGTAACCGATAATAGTTTCATCAATGTCTTCTTCCCTAAAAGCCGCTATCTGGGACCTTGCATAGGGCAGATCAACACAGACGATTGGCTTGATCCCGGCAGCCTTCACCTCGCTGATTTTATTAGCAACATCCTGATTTGTTTCATGAAAATAACGCCGCCGCTCTGAATGCCCGATGATAACGTAGTCGACCAGATCTCGTACCATTTCAGCCGCTATCTCCCCAGTATAGGTGCCGAGTGGAAATGGTGACAAATCCTGGGCGGCCAGAACCAGATTACCTGTTTTATATCTCGACAGTTGCTGCCACATGGTGACAAGATATAAAGCCGGTGGACTCACTATTACTTGTACCTGGGGGTGGGGGCGATACACCTGGCAAAATTTTTCAAGCCAGGCCTCCGCTTCCGACATCGTTTTCTGAGACTTCCAGTTTGCCAAAACATATTTCGTCATAAAAGACACCCTCGCACCATGCAATTTCAGCTAATAAACATCATTGTCTCGTAATCCTAAAGGTGTGCCCAGGATTTCCGACCAGAGAACAGCATCCCGTAGTTTCTTCCTGGGGATTTTTTTTACGCCTGCCACTTTGTTGGGCGTAGTTACAAATGATTTGCCCAAACCCGCTATTTCGTTATACGGTTTTTTGAGTGTCGCCGCCGGAGGCTCCATCTGCAGCTTCCCGGCGGACTGGTTTTCCGAGGCTGACACAGCCATGTCTTTCTGTTGAACTGTTAATGGTATCGACTGTGGTACAATCGGTGCCTGCGGCACATCCGTTGGCAGACCTCCTTTGCCCTGCAGCCTTTCTCCGGCTCCTTTTAAGGCAACAATTAAATCTAAAACTTTTACAAGCCCTCCTCTGGTTTCCTTCGGGTTCTTTTTCTTCATAAACTTCTTAGCCAGAAGAGGAAATAGCCAATACGCTACGAATATAGCAAACAATAAAAATTCTTTCCGTTCCATGTCCAATCCTTAACAGGTTTGCAAAAAGGCTCAAATATGTCAAACACCACCAAGTAAAATCAACTACCTACGTAGTGTACCGGGGATGTCGAGCGAGTTTTTGCAAGACCATCAATCCTTGATCAGTAAACTGAATTACTTACTTTTCCTGTCATCATCGCTACCTTGATCCGTTTCATCGCCACCAATCGCACTGCGCATTTTGGTGTCAGCAACAATATTTTTCATCTTGTAATAATCCATCACTCCGAGGTTGCCATTGCGGAAGGCCTCTGCCATGGCAAGCGGCACCTGGGCTTCCGCCTCCACAACTTTTGCCTGCATCTCCTGCACCCTGGCAGACATCTCCTGTTCAACGGCAAAAGCCATGGCCCTTCGTTCCTCTGCCTTTGCCTGAGCAATCTTCTTGTCGGCTTCGGCCCGGTCGGTTTCAAGTTCTGCACCAATATTTTTACCAACATCAACATCCGCAATGTCAATGGAGAGAATCTCATAGGCCGTCCCGGCATCCAGCCCCTTTGCAAGGACGGTTTTGGAAATCAGATCTGGGTTTTCTAACACAGATTTATGGGACACTGCCGAGCCGATAGTAGAGACAATTCCCTCACCAACCCGGGCCAGAATCGTTTCCTCGCCTGCCCCACCAACCAACCTGTCAATATTCGCCCGGACCGTGATCAAGGCTATTGCCTTGAGCTGTATGCCATCCTTGGCCATGGCTGCAACATTAGGAGTCTGGATTACTTTGGGATTAACACTCATCTGCACGGCCTCAAGAACATTACGCCCCGCCAGGTCTATTGCGGCCGCCTGGTTGAAAATAAGGGCAATATTCGCCTTGTCTGCAGCAATCAAAGCTTGAACAACCCGTAAGACATTGCCTCCAGCCAGATAATGCGACTCAAGATTATCAGTCGAGAGATCAAGACCGGCCTTTACCCCCATTATTTTGGCTTCAACCACCATTTGAGGAGGCACCTTCCTGAAGCGCATGAAGATAATGCTGAGCAAACCGATCCGGGCTCCGGAAACCAGGGCCTGAATCCACAGAGCCAAAGCTGACCACACAAAATAGATCAGTACAAGTCCGGCCAAGCCGACTACTAAAAAACCAATATTACCAATAGTCATGTTTCTCTCCGTTTTTATTTATTTACAATCTTCATTAAGTGGCGCTACCACTACCTGGTTTTCTTCAACCGCTACGACAATTATCTCACTTCCTTTATCGATGTATTCTCCCCGGCTGACAACATTCACCCGTTGATTATCGATTCGGGCTGGACCGCTGGGCCGCAAATCCGCCAAGGTCTCTCCTTTTCTAGTCATCAATATTTCCAGGGATGGGTCTTGCGCAATAACCCCCTCCCGGCTGGAAAGAGTCTGTTGCAGTGTCGCTGGAGAACGGGCCAGCATTTTAACCCCAAAATAAATTAAAAATGGCAGCCCTATAACATCCACGGCAAGAAAATAAACCCCAACAGTGGTAGAAATCTCTGTAAAAACAAAAAAAAGCGAATAGCCAAACAACCCGGCAGCAGCCAGACCAAGCAAGCCTCCGGAGGGAATAAAAATTTCTGCGAAAACAACAGCAACTCCGACAAGTTGCAGAATAATCGGCATAAGTGGTTTCATCGTTTGTCCCTCAGCCGGAATCAACCACAACCCGGTTTCCTTTTATGGCTATAATTTTGACGGAATGGCCTTTTTCAATAAAACCACCCTCAGTTATCACGTCAATATTGCTGCTGCCGATGTTCATCTTGCCAGCAGGACGGAGAGGAGTGGCTGCGATGCCAACTTGCCCAACCACAACAGCCATTGCCTCACTGGAATCAGCATGGGAGCCAGCAAGGCTATCGTCCAGGTATGGCCCACTGACCACCTTGCCAAGCCGAGGCAGGCCGTAGCGGATAAAGGCCAGGGAAATCAGAAAAGCAGCCAAAGCCGTACTTAATACCTTGGCCATATTGGCTATAAAAAGTTCTGCCTGCCAGGGCTGGGCCGGGTCAGGCCAAACAAAATCCTGAAATGACAGAAGTAACCCGGCGCCGATAAGCAGAATCCCTGATATTCCGGCTATTCCAAAGCCTGGAATAACAAAAATTTCAAACCCGAACATAATCAAGCCCAGGGCGACAAGGATAATTTCAAGATTGTCAGCAAGACCAACCAGGTGCTGGTTGAACAGAACTAGGCCCAGGCAAACCAGTCCGACAAGCCCCGGCAAGCCGAAGCCAGGCGCTTTAAATTCGGTATACAGTGCCGCCAAACCAATCATCATCAGTATTGGTGAAATCATGGCAATTTTTCTCGCCCATGACTCCGCCCAGTTCTGCTCCATTCGTACCAACTCGAAATCTTTAAATCCCATATTTTCCAGCATTTCCGGGATGCTTCCGGCAGTCATCCTGGAAAAACCGAGATCCAGGGCCTCTCGGTCGTCCATGGTCAAGAGTTCACCCTCTGCAACAATTGTGGTTTTTCCCATTATCTGGTTCACCTGGCTCTCCGGAAGATCAGAAAGCTCTTCTGCATCAAAATAGACACTCTTGTCCGAAAAAGTAACTTTGTAGACCTCCATCCTGGCAGTGACCATTGCTTCGGCTAACTTTGGCGGATACCCATTTTTCCTGGCCAAGGTTCTGAATTTCGCCCTGAGCGGCGATTGAAATTTTTCACCAAGCATCTTTGCCTCATTGCCAGCAAACGATATTGGCGCGCAATCTCCCAAGGTGGTATGTGGCTTCATCACAAGAAAGTTACAGGAAAGAGAAATGAGGGCTCCTGCGGAAATCGCCTTGGTCTTCACAAAGGCACAGGACTGACCGCTTTGAATATCGTTCATGGTCTCAACGATATTCAAAGCGGCGTCAACACGGCCACCGAAGGTGTCCATCTCCAGAACAATCAGAGGCTGAGGTCCGGAGGCGACAGCACTGGCAACCGCCCTCTTGATATAGGCTGCCATCACCGGTTCCACCTCGCCGGTCACCGGAATCACAAAAACTTTGGTGGTCTTTGCTGGAACATGTGGGGAAGATTCGGCTTCTTCTTTTGCCGTCAGATTTTGGGGGAGACCCAAGCACAGAACGAAGAACATGAACATAAGAACAATTTTCACGTTCTGAACAGTGTTCATTTTTATTGAATAACTCATGTTTTAGTATAAAACAATGACAGCCCTAAACTACCATTTCTCGCGATGGACCCGCTCATTGTTATAGCGAGTCCGGGATTCCGGCCGTTCCACTGCCCAGCCAATTGCAATCCCGCACATTGGTATAATATTGTCTGGGAGATCAAACAGTTGAGTAATTCCGGCAAGACGCTCCTGCCTTGGATGCACCCCAAGCCAGCACGTCCCAAGCCCTAAGGCCTTGGCGGCAATCAGTATATTTTGGGTTGCAGCACTTAAATCCTGCAACATATACGACTCTGCCTGGATATGTGCTTTTGTTATATCACCGCAGACAATGAAGGCTGCCGTGGCCTGATGCAGCATTTTTGCGTTAGGCAGAATATCGACTAATTTATCAAGAGTGTCTCTGTTTTTTACTACGATAAAATGCCACGGGTCTTTGCCAACAGCCGAAGGTGCTGCCATGGCTGCCTCAAGCAGATCTGTGATCATCTCATCAGGAACTGCTTTATCATGGTATTTACGAATACTTCGCCGTGAAAAAATGATATCCAGTTTAGGATTCATAGCACCTCTCCTTCCTTAATTCAACCATATCAGGGGATCAGGTATCCTCGGTTTCCCTGTTGTTTTGTCACACCTTTGTGAAGGGTAATCGTTTTCCCAGCTGCAAGCCCTTCATCATAGGTGCTCATATAAATTTTTATCCCTCCCCTGGATTGTTTTCTCAATCGAGGGAAGCGTCTGTCCACATAATCGTTTAATCGCCGATCATCAGCAACCAGCAGAGAATAACCACTGTACTGTGTTCCGCTGTCGACCGAGACTTTTCCCCGGCCCGCTTTTTTCGACATTTCTTTTTGCACATGCAGTTTATTATAAAAGCCATTCAGGAGGCCCAAGTAATAACTGTTTTTTTCTGTTCTGGCCCGTCCCCTGTACTTGTGTTTATTGTCAGCCCACAGAGCCGCCAATTGATTTTCAAGAAAATAATACCCATATTCGGCAATTGAAACATTTTCCTGAGAACCAAGCAGTTCTATCGTTTTATGTGTTTGATTGATGAGCGGATCATACAAATACGAGGTAACTATTCTTACATGAAAAAACTCCTGTAGTATCTTACAGATCTGCCGCTGATAGGATTCCAGCCGCTTCTTTTTTTTATTTATAATCGCATAGGTATAGCGAACCTCCAGCGGAGCCTCCAATTGCAGTATATTGTACTTTTCGATCAGTTCATTGGCCTTCTGCATGGCAAGGGCCGCTTCATGTTCATTGGCAGACTCTGCCAGCGCCAAGAGCTTTTCAACCCTGTCAACAAAACGCCTTCCTTTTGAAGCAGGTTTAAGGCCCATGCCTTCCAAATCAATATTTTCGGACAAATCGCCTCCCGCCCGCCAATATTCTTCCGGCAATCCAAGTAAAGTACAGGCCCTCTTGAAATCATCCCCGTGGGCAACCTTGGCACTTTCATATATTTCAGAGCATATTTGATGGGCAATTTCGTGCTTCAGGACGTTGATGGTGACGGCCCAGGAATACTTCCGGATCAGAAACGAACTGATTTTTATGGTCCTGGTCTCCGCCTGCCATCCTCCGACCTGTTTCCGGGAATGGGATATTTCGAAAACTGGCGGCAGCAATTTGATGGAATACTGCCAGCAGATATCATCAAACTCTGCATGTAATTGTTTCGCCCAAAGACTGGCTAATTGTTCAGAGGTCTGTCGTCTTGACATGGATTACATTACCCGATGCGCAACCGTGCGGAAGTGGCCACTTTTCAGTGAAAACAACAGAGATGTTTCCCATGAAATATCCAAGTGACTCAAACCCGACCAAGGGACAATTTCATCATGACGAGGGAATACTCTTCAGATTGCAAATTACTTGTTCAAGTCTTTGCGCAGATCAAGCATTTTTTCTTGGAAACCTCGTATGTATTGGTCGAGAACATCCTCAGATTCAATAACATATGGGGTTACCATAACCAACAACTCTGTTTTTCTATAACTAGTGGATTTGGTTTTGAACAGATAGCCAAGAAACGGGATGTCTTTAAGCAAAGGAATGCCGCTCTCATTCTCCGACTCGTTTTTTTCTATTAAGCCGCCCATCAGAATAGATTGCCCATCCTTGACTGCCAATTTAGTTTTGATCGATTTAGTTGAGATTGTCGGCGAATCTATTCCACCAGTTGTTTCAGACTTCACCGAACTTACCTGCTGATCAATTTCTAAAAGGATGATCCCATCATAATTAATTTTTGGCGTTACATTTAAAATAACCCCGGTGTCCTTATATTGTACCGTACGGTTCGATGTGTCTCCAGAAGTAACATTACTGGTTTCACTGGTAACAATAGGAACCTGCTCACCAACATTCACAGTCGCAGCCTCATTATTTAAGACTAATACTTGAGGTGATGACAAAATTGAAAAATCATTTTTGGTCGCCAAAAAATTAAGCAGTTTAAAGATATCTGTATCGACATCAAAGACCAAGCTGGAGCTTAACCCAGACGCCGCTGAAAAAGAAACGCCAAAATCATTTATATCCACTTTATTGTGTTTTAGAGCCCATTCTACACCATATTCCAGGCCATCAGTAAGTGAAACTTCAGCTACCAGCACCTCTATCAAGACCTGCATTGGCATGTTGTCGAGCCGTTCAAGAAGTTTCTGAATTCGCTTATAATCAGCCCACAACGCCCTGACCATAATAACATTTCTGGCATCATCGGCGATCAATACAGGGTCCCCGGCAAACTGCATAGAGGCCAAAGACGCTCCTCCTGTAGCCGTTTTCAACAAACTTTTCCTGGGGGTGGGCGTAACCTGGGTCTTGGTATTTTGGGAGGTTCCTGGAGGACGGACTGTTTGTTTAGTCGTTGTCGTTTTTGCGGTAGATTTTGGGTCTTTTTCCTGGATAAGAGTGCTCACCAGGTCAGACAGCTCTGATGCCACGGAGTTACGCACATTATAGATATAAATACTGTCACGACCTTCTGAAGGTGCCCTGTCTAACTCATTAGCCCACTTAACAGCGGTATCGATCAAAGCCTCATTATAGCCAATCATGAGCAGTGAGTTCACCCGCTCCATAGGGATAATCTGCACCCCTTCATAATCCTTTTTGTTTATCTTCAGTGCCGAGAGGACTTCCAGCAACTCATCTTTAAGGTCAAACAGCGGGGCCTGATCAACCCTAAGAACCCTTACAACGAGCGAGGAAAGGGCTGAAACGTCGATTCTGGATAAAATCATCAATCCGTCGACAATCTGGCTCTCAAAATCAGTAATTATCAGGGTGTTCTGCTCGGCAAGATTATAAACCACAGCATGCTCTGAAAGATACGGTTCTACAAGTTTCTGGGCCTCTGCTGAAGAAATATGAACAATCGGAACAATCTGGGTAATAAGTTTGGCAGACTCTTTAAGCAAGCCAACCTGATCCTTACCGTATATCGCCATTGAAACGGGCTTACCGGCCACAAAGATATAATCAAGCTCACCTTCGCTACGAATATCCAGGCCGTTGATATTAAGTAATTTTTTAAAGATGGTAAACAATTGGTCATTAGGAATTTTCTGGCCGGAACGGATGTTGACCGTCCCCTTAACATTAGGGTCAATGATATAGCTTAAGCCAAGGGTCTCGGCAACGACCTGGATAACCTCGTAGATATCAGCATTGTCAAAATTAAGCATCACTCCTTCACTCTCAACCGCTTCCCCTTTTCGTTCCGGCTTTTGTACAGTCATCCTGGCAAGATATTGATTACTTTCATCAACCTTCATGGAAAGATCTCGCACGCGCGGAGTTGAATCAACCTTCTGTTCTTCCTCCGGGGGCGGCTCAACGGCATTCTCCTGCTTGGCCTTCATGACCTTTTCACTGATGTCAACCAGATCAAACCACGTCCTGTGATCCTTCTCGTGCGTCTGAGAACATCCGCAGAAAATAACCGTTAGCAATAGCATATGGAGTAACTTCTTACCTAAAGACATACATCACCTTATTTACCATTCATATTGACTTTATTCTTCGTCGTTGAGGCGACACCATTTACTGCTGTAAACTCGGTATCGGCGGAGTAGAAACCGATGCCCTTGTAGATCGAGCCCTCCTGCTGGCCCGACTGGTATCAGGCCTTGGCGGGCGCCGCCGCGACACCACCATCCTTCTCGTTGCCCGTCTATCGACATCAGCAGGCATGGTATCTGTCGGCGTAACACCTGCTGACCCTCCTGTCGTTGTCTGTCTCAGAGCCGGTGCCCGTGCTGGCGCAGGTGGCGGCCTGTTTGGTGTTGTCGCAGCCGGTGCCTTGGTTTTCCTGGTTGGTACAATCCTTTGTTTATCAGGGTCATATAAGAATTTTTCTAAAACTTCATCACCCTTTATAAAAGTAATTTTATCAGCTGAAATTTCGGCAACCCGATAGCCGCTTAAGACATCACCTATAGTTAATTGAGCGGACTCCAGCGCAGAATTTTTCGTGGTTCGCCGCTGTCGCCGCTGACGAGTTCTTGATATCTGCGGCCCCGAGTTCTTTTGCCCTGGGGGAAAACTTACAAGTGCCTTGCTGAACTTGTCTCCTATAATGGAACCAGAATAGGTTAACTGGGCAATATCAGCATTAATGCCCAAATCATTCCCATTGGCTCCCAATGCTCGGGCATTTTTATCGGCCTCACTTTCGATCAACCTTGCCTCGTTGAAGAGATACCTCGACCTCAGGTCCGGCATCACAGCCGGCGGGGAGGGCTGCAGTGCTTCCATTCCAGGAAACTCTTCACCCCCTTTAACCTTTTTCTCCACCTTTACAGGAGAGTCTGGCAACTGCTTTCGAAATGTGGTGGATACTCCACGCATCATTGCAAAAACGGTGACAAATAAAATTAGTGCTATTCCTGCCCGAACTATCAACTTCCGCTCACCATTGTATTCTCAGCCATTCCAGCTTTTTTGACAGCATCATTAAGGACGCTCCCAGCGTCCTGTCCCGGAGTTTCCTTTACAGGATACAAAACTATTTTTTTTCTGCTTCTGCCAAGCGATAAAAACCCTTTAACTCAAGAAATACTTTTAACTCCGTTTTTTTAAACGGCTTCAACGTAAAGTTTTCAATCTTGAAAAGATAATTCAGCCGGTAAAGCGATGACAAAAACTTCATAAAATTATCCAGTTCACCTGTAAGTCGTATTTTCACAACTACTTCGCCATAACCCTTGCTATCGTCCTTGCCTGAACTTCTACTTAGTGGACGAAGGGACTCTGGTGTCAGTCCAGCAACACCTAATAACTCCTGCAGCTTGAGCTGCATGGCTGAGGCAATATCTGCCTTGTCTGTTCCAGTAAATAAATACCCATCAAAATGACGCCGCCGTTCATCCAACTGCTTGATTTTTTCACGCAGTAAATCAATGCTCTGGGTCGATATATTATACTGATCAAGCAAGGCCTGCTTGCTCTCGAGAGCATCAAGCGCATCCTGGTACCTGCCATAAGCAAAGCGGCCAATATTAAGAACAAGCAGAACTCCAACCAGAAAAATCAAGCCATTTCTGCTCCTTAACAAAGCAATTATTTGCGTCAGCCGGTTCATGGGATACTTATCTCCACATGGAAATATGTCTTATTTTTCCTTTTGCTGGTAGATTTTAACTGGGTCTCACCAATGGCCTGAAGGGCAGTCGTCAACGCATTAATATCATCTGTATACCCCTGAATGTTTATCGTGTTGCTTTTGGGATCCATCCGCATTTGATCGACATACGACGAAGCAGGCATCTCCTCTGTCAACTGGCTGAGGAATTCAATTAAATCAAAATTTGTGCCCATAGTATCGAGTTGCGCCAGAGCCGTGAGATGATCTTCTTCTTTAGCGCGCAACTCTTTCATTTCATTTACCAGGGGCATGATTTCTTCAAGTCTGGTATTCAACTGTTCATCAAATGCTTTCAGCTTATAGAGTTTCACCCCACCCAAGACCAGCAGGGTAACTATATTCAAAACCGCCAGGACCGCAATTACAATCTTAAGATAATCAGGCCGGCGATACGGTGCCGGCAGCATATTATACTCTTTTAACAGTGGCCGTTGCCGGTTCAACTGGCTTGCGTCTAAATACTCAGGAAAAGGTCTTTCCTGTTGAGGAGTCGCCAAAGACATGCCTTCAGGGACTCCGTCCGGATAAAGTTGATAAATTCTGTCGGTTTTACAAACATCCACTGCCTCTGCAAAGGAAGGTGCCGCATCGCACAGCAGGCGATCCATCAACTGCTGACCATCAAAAATAAATGCCTTAAAAAAACGCCCGGGCATAACCAGGCCCCATTTTTCCTTCCGGTTCAGTTTATTCACAAACCGCTGACTTTCAGGGAAAAGACCTGAAAGAATAAATTCGCCTTCCATTATTTCCTGGATATAGGCATCAATATATGCACTGCGTGCGGCATAAAGCGTTACCTGATAAGAGTCATCACCCCTGACGGTAGAGAAACTGTACCATGTTGGCTCATCCGAAAATGGCGTCACCATTTCAAGCTGATAACCAACAGCCTCATCTATATTGGCTGTGTCCCGAGGCAACTGGAAAACCTTAAAAAAAAGCAGGTCTTCAGAAATAAAGAGATACAGGGTTGCAGGAGCGGCATCTACCTGCTCGATAAACTTTCTGATCCGGGGCCCAATGCCTTTTTCCTCCCTGGCGATAAACTCCTGCACAGCAGGGTCGGTCGGGTGGTAGAGGGTTAACCCGGTCTGGTTTATGACTATTTCAAGAGGTTCTCTCATATTAATTTTCAGCAAATGTTAAAAAATTGGGGGCCATTCCCCCCCAAATTGTAACTGTTTTGCAGCATCACATATGTGTACAAGCAGGTTGACCAGCTATACACCCGTATGCTGGCTGGCCTGATTGTACTCAGATGGAGAATTGCTGGACAGTTACCTCTCATATGAACTGTTCCTGCCAAGCCCGGGTACTATATCTCACTCCGTTTTTCTCTATGAGCATAGAGGTCAACGTCCCAGGCATTTTCTTTTTGCTTTGATCATGATCGCTTGGGACCAAATCTTCCTCCTGAGTAACTCCCAGATAGCCCTTGCCGACAATAGTATAAAATTTACTGCTTGCCGTTTGTACAAGAAATGGTCTTAGCTTTTCATATTGAAACTCGCCCATAATTTCGATCATCACCGGCAACGGAATCTTTCCGCTGAACTCTCTTTTGGCCTCGCGATACGCTTCCACGCTTTCTTTGTTCCCAGCTGTTAGGAATTCAAGCATTGCCGGAGTCAGACTGTTATAATTTATTTTTCTACCCGAATTATGCACAGTAAAAACTTCATCTGGACTGAACTTACCAAAAAGCGGCTCTGTGGCATGAATCAAAAAAAACTCGGATGGATCCTGTATGGCCCCATTGCGAGCAATATAGGGGTCATCAAGTTCACCGTACGTTTCGCTCTCAGCTCCACGACCGCCAATGTCTCTATATAAATCATCACTGTCTTTCCAGTCCAGCAGAGAAGCCAGGATGTCGTTAATTTGCTCCTCCTGGTCCTCCCCCAAATGAAACTCAAGAAAAAGTCTCAGGAGTTCTGAAGAAGATTTGTTGAGGTCTATTTTCCCGCTTTCATCAGTCACATAATATGTAACCTTCCCGTCAGGAATATACACCTCATATTCATATCCCTCATAAAATTTGTCCTCCCAATCCTCCGGCAGTCCTATGGAAGGTATATCCACCGGACGTTGCCCCAAGAGCCGAAACAACCCCAGGCTGATTCCGGCCTCGGCCAGAAAATGACCCGAAACCCTGGCCTTGATATTATATGATATTTTGAGCTCGGTTCGCACAAGCATGATAAGCTCAGAAGCCAGAAAGCTGACCATGAGCATCACCACGATAACAACAACCAGCGCAAAACCTTTCTGGCTGGCCTTTTTTTTACTATTTGCACTACTCATATCGGACATCACACCATAGAACTGTACTGCTACTACACCAGAGGTTATTTTTTAGCCAGCATAACAGTCATAAAATCATTATTTTCATCCGTCACCAAAACAAGTTTATACCTTGCACCTTCAACAAGGAGTTCACCACTATCAGCCATATCACCTTCGATGTTCTGCCCCATAACAGCCAACTGTTTTTCAAATGCCAATGAGTTTGCCAGCAGTTCCGCGCGGGACGTGTCCATGAAACCAATATTCCGCGCCGACAATGAAAAGCTCTGTAAGATTGCGACATACGCCAGACCCATAATCGTCACGGCTACCAGAATTTCCAGCAGCGAGAAGCCCGCAACGGCGTGAATTGGTGGAGCCTTTTTCAACCTCCCAATCTGGCGCCAGAGTCTTTCGCACTCCTCAAAATCGGATTTCAGATGTTCAGTGCACATTTGTTCAGCAACCCAGGTCATGGTACATCAGCAACAATACGCATATAACTGACCGGCTCCCTCCCCCTACTCTATCTCAAGTTTTGCCAGGGCTCTTTCATCAGCACAGCGTGGCACAATGCTATATTGCTCTCCCTGATATTCAAAGGAAACTTCCGGACTCGTTTCCGGATCATAAACAATGCTGAGGGGGCCTTCATCCTGAGCAAGTAAAATCATATCCTCGAACTCCGGAACATAATCCTCACCAAAATCAATGTTCCAATAATCCCTTTTCTCCGTATAGTAGATTGCCGATTCCGAGGCAGAGTAGCGATAAACAGCAAGAACAATCCCGGCATATTTATAAAGAAAGGGGTTTCTGGTTACCACCCTGAACAAATCATCGTCCATAGACATCAAAATCTGTTTTTTTTTGACATCATAGACCGCACTTTTAATTTGCCGATGCACCAAATTGATCAATCCATACTTGCGCTCCATGGCAAGAATCCGTCGATTACCTTTATCTGTGAAACGGATTCCTACATTGAGCACCGAATAAATCATGACAGAAACCATGGCAAGCAGAAGCATGGCAATCAGAAGCTCAAATAAGGTAAATCCTTGTTGGCTTAAAACTCCTTTCTTTGCCCAAAAGGGCGACAATCGCTGCCTCTTTGCGTCCTTGCACGTTGATACCATTGTCCGATCCTGACTGATCACGTTAAATTTGAGATTCTCTAATTCGTGACCATTTAACGGTCATCCGAGTAATCGATTATCGGCAATGCGGTCATTGGGTCGATTATAATTTTTTGGGTTTTCTCGTTCCTGGTAAAGGCCAGGGTTCCAGGGGTTGCATACCCTTCCGGAAAAAAAATAATCTCTCCAGGAACCAACTCCAGGGTCTCGTTTTCCGCCAAACCTAAGTCCCGGTTCTCCTCAACCGCCCCGGAGAGGACTAGCGCATTGCTTCCTTCCGCTGCTGCCATGGTCACAGACGCCCCCTCAGTAACTGCCATTAACCGGGCATAGCGAATAACCTTCATAAACTCAGAGGTTTGTTTTTTTAAATCAAGGCTACTCAGGAACCTCCCTGTCGCCGGTCCGGCAATCCCCGCCATAATTCCTAACAGAACAAGCACGATAAGCAGCTCAAACAAAGTAAAGCCGTGCGTCTCTTTGCTGATCTCTTCTGGCTTAGTTCGCGATGTCATTAATACTCAAGATAACAGAAAGCATTGAGACAACCACATAGCCTGCACCTACGGCTATCATAAGAATAAAGAGCGGCTCAATAAGGGCAATGACTCTTTTGACCCTGACTCGAAGCTCTGTTTCGTAAAATTCGGCAATCTGGCCGCAAACCTCACCGACACTGCCAGACTCTTCACCAATGGCGAGCAGATCAACCGCAAGGTCAGGGAAAAGACCTTGCCCTTGTAGCTTAGGGGCAATCCGCTGACCTTCTTTCAAGGCCCTTGTCGCCTTCTTCAGCAGCTGTTGATAAGCGAGGTTTGACGCAACACCGCTACAGATCTTTAATGAAGTCGCCAGATGAACCCCATTTTTCACTAAAACTTCCAACGTTCTGAAAATCCGAGTTGTTTCCAGCTCTCTAATAAACCCCGAAATTATCGGTAACTCTATTACCTTCGCATCGAAATATTGCCGCCCCTTTGCCGTTTTGAAATAATAGACAATCCATATTGGAGGCCCAAGTAAGGCAATAGCCGAAAGTATCATATGATTTGAAATGAGGGCCGCCCCATCCATTAAAATTTTGACATGAAATGGAAGTTGTTGGCCCATGCCCTGAAACAAGACCTCAAAGCGAGGTAAAATTGTTGTCACTAAGATTGTAACAGCAATAAATCCAACAATTAAAAGGATGAGCGGATAAATAGCGGCTGAGACTATGAACTGACCTAGCTCCTGAAATGTTTTCTGGTATTCAGAAATTTTTAACAGCATGGCGGGAAGTATACCACCCTCCTCGCCTGCCCTGGCTATATTAACATACATTGGCGAGAATTGGGGGTAATCAGACACCGCTTCTGAAAAGGATTTGCCTTCTTTGAGTTTGCGTTCCATATCCCGGGTAAACTCCCTGAACGCCGGCTTCTGGCTATTTTGCTTCATGGTTCGCAACGCCGCATCAATAGAAAGTCCGGCATTGAGCAGTAAGGCTATCTGGGTCGTAAAAAATTCAATATCAGTCTTGGTAAGTTTTTTTCGCTCAAAAAACTTTAGACTAATGGGGCTTTTGGAAGCATGCCGGTGTTCTTTAATTTCAAGGGGTCTCAGCCCCTGCCTCATAAGACGCCTGGCGGCAGAGACCTTGTCGATCTCCTCAAGAACACCTTTTTTAGTCGCATTAGTGCTGTCCAGGGCCGTATAACTATAAAGACTCATGCATGGCACTCCTGGTGACCCGCATCACCTCGGAAAAACTGGTTTTTCCTGCTTTTACCTTTTGCAGCCCATCAGAAAACATAGTTACAAAACCTTCTCCGTCGGCAATTCTACGTAAATCAATAAGATCCAGTCCCTGAGAGATTCCTTTGCCGAGTCCCTCACTGATTTTTAAAAACTCATAGACACCAATCCGTCCGGTAAATCCTGTACCAGAACAGTGCCGGCAGCCCTTGCCTCTATACAACTCGAAGTCTTCTCCGGTAGGCTTATAGCCAAGATAATCAGAGATCATCCCTTTAACCATTTTGCATTCCTGACATATACACCGCACAAGCCGTTGGCCCAAAACAGCACGCAGAGACGATGAGATCAGAAACCTCTCCACCCCCATATCAATCATTCGCGCAATTGCCGATACGGAATCATTGGTGTGAAGCGTGCTGAAAACAAGATGTCCCGTTAACGACGATTGCACCGCAATTTCGGCAGTTTCCAAGTCACGAATCTCCCCCACCATAATAACATCAGGGTCCTGACGAACGATGGAGCGCAAACCCTTGGCAAAGGTCAAATTAATCTCAGACCGGACCTGGATCTGGTTAATCCCCAAAAGCTGGTACTCAACCGGGTCTTCTAAGGTAATAATTTTATTACTTCCTGAATTGATCTGATTTAAGGCGCAATATAGTGTCGTGGTCTTCCCACTGCCGGTAGGGCCAGTCACCAGAATAATTCCATCCGGAACTGTTATCATTTTTCGAAAACCATTTTCGACATCCGGCTGCATCCCCAACTGAGCCATATCGAGAATAATATTGCCTTTTTCGAGGATACGAATAACAACCCCTTCTCCATAAATAGTGGGCATTGTCGAGACCCTCAGGTCAATCGCCTTACCGGAGATACGCATGGAAATTTTACCATCTTGAGGCATACGGCGTTCCGCAATATCAAGTCCGGCCAACAGTTTAGTCCGGGAAACAACCGCAGCCTGCATGCTTGTGGGCGTAATCTCATACTCATGCAGAATACCGTCAATCCTCAGGCGAATATAAAACCCTTCTGCAAACGGCTCCATATGGATATCACTGGCCCGCCTCTTCACTGCGGTATCAATCAAATTATTGACATATTTAATAACCGGTGCTTCAGAAGCCATATCCTTGAGTTTGTCGATGTCTGACTCATCAGCAGAAAAGGGATCATCCTCCAGAGCGTCGGTGCTTAAACCATAATGTTCATGCACAATATTACGCATGACTGACTCTGTGGCTACCTGCACGGCAAAGTCTTCAGCAAAAAGCAGCTCAGTCGTTGAAAGCACATCACCGTCAAACGGATCATTAACCACCAGGATCATTCTTTCATCACGCCTAACAACTGCGAACAGATGTTCCCGGTGAAAAAAGCGAGAAACATCCACCGGCAAAAACTCATCGGCAGGATCTGGGCTGAACACACTGATGCCAACCTGTTCCGCCAAGCTTTCAACCAAATCGTCTTCACTGATAAAGCCTAATGAAATAAGAATCTCCCCAAGTCCCTGGGGGACTGTCTCTTTATGAGCAAGGGCGCGCTCCATTTCGCTTTCCTGGATTTTTCCTTTACGGACCAGGAGTTCGCCTATTTTTTCATTTTTCTTAAAAAAAACTGTGTTCCGCATGACATATCCAGCTACAGGTTAACCAATTACAATAGATATCCTTTCATACTAATGAAATGGCAGGTGGCAGGCAAGGCAATATTGACAAACTCGCAGATAAGCGCAAGACTTCGAAAAGCCTCAATAGTCCCAACGCCACCATGTAAAATCCACTACTTACATAGTGCCCCGGGATGTCGAGCGGGTTTTCTTTTCCTGTCTTCGCAGGTTCGTTGCGAGCCCATTAATAGTAGTCTTTCTGCCCGAAGAGATCTAACAATGGCCGACAGGCCTAGGGCATGAGAGGATGAGTTAATAAACGCATTGTACACACCATGCGCATCAACCCATTGGCCACTGACACATTAATTCGCTACCAATCAACAGACCAGCAACAAAATCTAGCTTTTTTCCTCAATAGCACTCAGCAATTTCGATGCAAAATGAGGGTCAATTCCCCCCAAGACCTCGTATTCATGACGGGCGGCCTGAAAATTGCCAAGTACCGCATTAGCAATTCCCAGGTTCAAATGGGCCCTGGCAAAGCCCGGTTCAATAGCGACTGCCCTGGTAAATGCTTTTTCTGCATTCTGCCAGTCATCCTGTTCCACCAAAGTCATTCCCAGTTCAAAATGGGCAAAAGCAAAATCAGGTCGGGCCGTAACAGCCCCTTCGAAGGCTGCAACCGCTTCATCAAAACGGTTTAATTTGCACAGGGCAATCCCAAGATTACATTGGTTTAGAGCGTCTCCGGGCCTCAGACTGTTCGCCCTCTTTAAAGCGATGACCGCTTCCTCGAAACTGCCAATCTTTGTGTAGGCCGTCCCAAGAAGATCGTGAGCGTGTGCATCCTCTGGTGTCAGTTCTATAACTGAACGATATGCCGCAATAGCCCGTTTCCAATTCCCAAGGATGCTATGACAATACCCTATATGAAAAAGGGAATCCTTATTCTCAGGATGATCAACAATATCTCTTTCAAAAAAAAGAACGGCTTTATCATAGTCACCGGCAAGAAAGGCGCATTTTCCTTGATGAGCAGCATTTTCCAACGAATAGGGGGATGATGAAGACATTTTAGTCATAAGTGTATGTATAACTTGTTTTGTTTGATCCCGAAATTCTGTGTAAATCTCTCAAAAACTTCATAGAACACATCACCATGTCAGTCAAGTTTTGTCAACAAAAAACCGAATGATTTCAGTGAGGTGAGTCTAATGGCCAAGCCTTTCATCAAAAATTACAGCAACAGTCGCTGTAAATAGTTTACGACCGCTATTGCGTCATGACAAGGAGACTGTTTATATACGATCATGACACACTACGACATCATCATTACCAACGGCTTTATTCTTCCTGCCGCAGGAGTCCAACACACCATTAACGGCTATATCGGCATAAAAGATGGTTTAATCAAACATATTGCCCCTCAAGGCGAAAAATCGTCATTTTCAGCAACGACAACCATTGACGCCAAAGCCAGTCTCATCTGCCCGGGCCTGATTAATGGGCATTGCCACAGCGCTATGACACTGTTCCGCGGTCTAGCCGATGACCTGCCGTTAATGACTTGGCTCAACGATCATATTTTCCCCGCCGAAGCGAAATTTGTAACGAGTGAGATGGTGTACTGGTGCTCAAAACTAGCTGCAGCTGAAATGATTCTGACCGGCACTACAACTGTTGCTGATAGTTATTTCTTTGAGCTTGAAGCTGTCAAGGCTTTTAACGACTCAGGCATCAGATCGGTTGCCGCCCAGGGAATCATTGATTTCCCGGCACCAGGAGTCCCAGACCCAAGCCTCAATCTCTTGGAAGCCAAACTTTTTTTGGATAATTTCCCTCACAATACCCTTTCAAGCAAAGCCCTCTTCTGCCACTCTCCATATACCTGCAGTTCGCAAACTTTGCAAAAAGTGAAACAATTAGCAGATGCCAACAACTGCCTTATGTTTATTCATGCGGCAGAAACACAAGTGGAATGCTTGCAGATTAAAGAGTCGTACGGATTTTCGCCTATCCGGTATCTCGGCTCTTTAGGAGTCCTTGATGAAAATACTGTGTGTGTTCATTGCGTAACAATTGACGAGCACGAAATAAACCTGCTCAAAGATTCCGGCTGCGGAGTGGTCACCTGCCCGGAAAGCAATATGAAGCTTGCCTCCGGCGTGGCGCCGGTACCAGCTCTACTACGGGCCGGCGTGCCTGTTGCCCTTGGCACAGATGGCTGTGCCAGCAATAATTCTTTAGATCTTTTTTCGGAAATGAACAGCCTTGCCAGACTTCATAAAGTTGTGTGTGCCGACCCCGCAATTCTTAACGCAAAAGAAGCCCTTACTGCCGCCACTGCGGCTGGGGCAACAGTGTTAGGTTTACCCGGCACAGGCACACTACAGCCTGGTATGCTGGCAGATATCATTATCATTGACCTTGACCAACCCCATCTGACCCCGTTCTACAACCAGGACGCCCTGGTATATTGTGCTAAGGGACCTGATGTTAGCACCTCAATTATTGATGGCAAGTTGGTCATGCATAATAGAAAAATCCTTACCTTTGACGTTGATGAGACTATGGCGCGTGTCACGAATCTCGGCCTTGCGACTGCTGAGTTATCAAAGTCTATGTGATTTTTTATGGGATTGAGGATTGGGGAGCAATGATGGTCTACATCGAACCAAAGAGAAACGGCTACAGACCGCAGACGCTTTCCCGCCGTCCAGATGCCTTTACAGAGGTCATTTCGCTTAACCGTTTTTCCTTGCCAATTTAGTTTCCTCTGCCAACTCTGCCAGGCGTGCTTTAACCGGCTCACTAAGCTTTACTTTACCGAATAGCAGGCAACCAGGCCGCCCCGGTATACATTCCGAGTTCAATTTCATGCAAAGGTTGTCCGAATTAAAATCAAAGTTGGGGCAGGAAAAGGTCATATTTTGTCTCACACTGTTTTTTTATTGTCAATAGAGCCTCTTGCAAAATGATTCCACTTTGGGACTATAAAACATCTATAGTGTCAGCTGAGGAGATTTCAAAAAATTCTTTCAGCCCCAAACATACATTTTGCTAAAATTTGTGTAATTTTAC